>FTKM01000007.1_pt1 | contig 344934 bp, 338 predicted proteins | sample 1658051 | NCBI WGS metagenome assembly FTKM01 (sample SAMEA3914794, study PRJEB12502) | metagenome | biome: forest; material: soil | place: Canada | collected 2011-07-05 | depth 0.1 m | reverse complement strand
GCGCCGTCCATCTGGGCGGCGCCGGTGATCATGTTCTTCACGTAGTCGGCGTGGCCCGGGCAGTCGACGTGCGCATAGTGACGGTTCGCCGTTTCATATTCGACGTGCGCCGTGTTGATCGTGATGCCGCGCGCCTTTTCTTCCGGCGCCGCGTCGATGTCCGCATAGTTCTTCGCCGTGGCGCCGCCGGTCTTCGCCAGCGTGATCGTGATCGCCGCCGTCAGCGTCGTCTTGCCGTGGTCAACGTGGCCGATCGTGCCAATGTTGCAGTGCGGCTTATTGCGGTTGAATTTTTCCTTGGCCATACTCTAAGGCTCCTGGTTGCCCTGAAGGGCTAAGGGTTAAAAATAATTGGAGCGGGTAGTCGGAATCGAACCGGCATCCTCAGCTTGGAAGGCTGCTGCACTACCGTTGTGCTATACCCGCTTTAAAGCCGCTCAGACGCCGCGAGGCTCCTCGCAACGGCTCGGGCGGGCAGTCGCCCTTGCCGATCTCAAAGAGATCGGAAGGTATTCCGCTCAAACGCCGCGAGGCTCCTCGCAACGGCTCGGGCGGGCGGTCGCCCTTGCCGATCCTTCGGATCGGAGAACGACGGCGCTTGAACCGCCGTGGGGCATTTCGCGACGGCTCGCGGGCAGCGTGATGTGAGATGGTGGGGGAAGCAGGACTCGAACCTGCGAAGCTAACGCAGCGGATTTACAGTCCGCCCCCTTTGCCGCTCGGGACATTCCCCCAGAGCTCACATCTGGTTCCGATCAAAGTTCCGCGAAAAACCGTTTGGCCTGGCCGCGTTTGGTCGTAAAGACAACGCCGTCAGGCCCGTATTTCTCTCGAGCCCTCAAATCGGAGCGCGTCTTATAGTGTCGTCTTTTCGTGAACGCAACGACCCCAAAGGGCCGAAAAGCAAAAACCGGTCACAAAATTTCGCAATCAAGGTTAAAGCCTCAGGGCAAGGACCGCGAAGCGACACGCCGAAACCGCAAAAACAACAATCTTTTCAAAAGTCTAAAGTCAATGATGAGGGTTGGCTTTGGGGTGTGCACGCCGTCGAAGCGGCGTTGAAAAATTTGTCGCGATCGGGCCCTTTGAAGCTGTTTTTGAGCGAAGATCGCGCCGAATCCCTTGATCCGAAGCTCCTGAAGCGCCCAGACCTGCGCGTATCGACGTTACCGTCGCCCGATATCGGCCGCCTTCTGCCCCAAGGCGCGGTGCACCAGGGCATCGCCCTGCACGGCCCGGTGCCGGAGGGCGATACGCTGGAAGAGTTGATGGCCAATGACGGCGTGCTGCTGATGCTCGACCAGGTCACCGACCCGCAGAATATCGGCGCCATCTTCCGGTCGGCGGCGGCCTTCGGCGTGCGCGGCCTGATCATGCAGGACCGCCATTCGCCGCCGATCCAGGGCGTCCTGGCCAAGACCGCGGCCGGGGCGGCCGACCGGGTGCCGTTCGCCCGCCTGACCAATCTATCGCGCGGACTGGAAACCTTGGCTGAAAACGGCTGGGTCAGCGTCGGCCTGGCCGGCGAAGCCGAACTGAACCTGCACGAACTGCTGGCCCAACAGGATTGGGGCACCTCGATGCGCCGCCTCGTTCTGGTGCTGGGCTCCGAAGGCGAAGGCCTGCGCCGTTTGGTCGCCGAACACTGCGACCACCTGGCCAAGATCCCGATGCCGGGCGGTTTCGAAAGCCTGAACGTCAGTCACGCCGCATCAATTTCACTTTATGAGGCCTGTGCGCGAACATAATCGATCAATCGACGGGTTTCGAATAAAGGATCCAGCCATACCCGGTTTCACGCGCCATTCGCTCTGTGTTTACCAGGTAGGGATCGTCGCCGCTGGTCGAAAATTCACCTACACGCAAGGCGTTTGGGAGAATCCAGCCTGCCTCATTACATTTCGCTTCGAATATGGCGACCGCCTCATCGTAGTCCTTGGCCCTGATGATTGCCAGGACGGGATACCGCCTGTCCGTAAGATATCCCTCAAAGACACTCTCGGCTGAACAGGTCGCCTCCCCTTGCAAGACAATTAAGTTGTCATCCATTCCATCCGAGTCCCTGTTGATGTAGCGCTCCATTCAATGGGCACGAGATTAAGAGGCTTGTCCATCGACTACCCGGAAACCACGTGAGTTTGGCGTTGAGCTTTGCCCCCAATTCCGTATAGTTAACGGCGCGCCGAAGGGGACCTCCGTGCATATCGACCTGACGCTTATCCGCCATTATGTCGATGCCCACTGGCTGGTCGAGATCGCCGTGTTCGTCCAGGTCGTGCTGATCGACCTGGTCATGGCCGGCGACAATGCCCTGGCCGTCGGCATCGCCGCCTCCAACCTGCCGGCCGACAAACGCCGCTTGGCCATTATTATCGGCCTGCTGGGCGGGGTCGTCGTCCGCGTCCTGTTCGTGCTGATCACCATCCAGCTGTTCCAGGTCGTCGGCCTGGTCCTGGCCGGTGGCCTATTGCTGTTATGGGTAGCCAGGCGGATGTGGCGCGACCTGCGCCACCAGGACAAGATGGCCCACGCCGAGCACCATCTGTCGACGGTGACCGGCGTCGACATCGCGCCCAAGGGCAGCAAAGCGCCCCCTGCCCCCGGTAAGGCGCACAAGATCACCATGGCCTCGGCGGCGGCGCAGATCCTGGTTGCCGACGTGTCGATGTCGCTCGACAACATCCTGGCGGTGACCGGCGCGGCGCGGCAGCATATCTTCGTGCTGATGTTCGGCCTGCTGTTCTCGATCGTCGCCATCGGCGTGGCGGCCGGCCTCATCGCCAAGGTGCTGAACCGCGTGCGCTGGCTGGGCTATGTCGGCGTGCTGATCGTCAGCATCGTCGCCTGCCGCATGATCTATGACGGCGCCATGCAGTTCTGGGTCGTCGAACAGTGCGATACGACGTTGAAGTGTGTCCCCGACACGTTCATGCGGACAGTCGACTGGTGGCGGCACTGCCCCGACCATTTCCGGCACTTCTTGGCAAAATAGGTTTCTTAGAAGAGATTCTCTTCGTGATTCAGCCCCTTGGGTGACGGACCGTAGCGATTGGCGCCATGCGTGCCATCGAGAATGCCGCATTCGATGAGCACCCAAATGCCGTAGACGATGGTCGCCACGGCGATGATGAACGACAGGAAGAGCGTAATCGTCCGCCCGGCCCCAGTCCTAAGCAATTGGCCGACCAGATTGATCCAGACCCAGTAAAACGCGTTGAGCGCAACACCGATGCCCGCGAACCAGCCCGACTTGTTGCGGTCGTGCCAGCGCTTGGACGCCAGACACACCATCATCCAGCAAAAGAGCGGGAAATAGAGATTGCCGAGGATGGGCGCCATTGGATCGTCCGGCTTGGCCCGGCCCAGCACCGCCATCACGAAAAAGAGCACGAAAAACAACACGCCGGACAGGACGACGACCAGGGTGCTGTACAGCCACCAGTCGCGACGGCGGATGCGCCCGTCAGCGGTGAACAGCATTCGGATGAGAGGAGTCACGACTCAAGCCCCGGAGTAACGCGTTGTGCGCACCACATAGGAAGGAAACGGGAACATGTAAAGGCCCAATTGTGGCCGATCGAACCGTCCGAACGCCGCGCCCAAACGCAAGATTGACGCAAATAGGCTTTTGTTTTTAATAGGCTGGCAAAAACGGGGAACCCGTCGGGGGGACCTCATGCAGAGGATACGCACATGTCTGCCCTTCAGGACAAATTGTCGCAAAGCGGCGATCACCACCACAGCCACGGCATCATCGGCATGATGATCGAGGGCGCGGTCATCGGCGGCGTCGCCGCGCTGCTGGCGCACCTGGTGTCGAACGGCATGGAGGACGTCGTGTCGAAGTGGCAGGACGGCCAGCATCACCCCGTCGACAAGAATGCCCTGGCCGACGCGCTGGGCCCCGATAAGCTGCAGCAGATCGCCCAATCGTCGGGCCTGTCGACCGACGACGTCTTGAAGCACCTGGCCGACCACCTGCCCGGCGCCGCCAAGAGCCACTTCGGGTTTTAATTCTACAAAGATCTCGTCTGGGCGCGCGGCGGCGAACCGAAACGGTTGTAGCCCGCCTCGCCCGGACGAAAGCCCAATTCCCAGATCAGCCACGCCTGGCCGATGACCGGCACGGCCGCAAGCAGCAACCACAGGCCTGACTTGTTGCGATCGTGCAGGCGGCGCACCCACGTCACCAAAACGACGATATGCACAAGTGTCAGCGCGATACAGGTGATTTCGTTGTGCAGCAGGGCGTTGAGGGCGGCCAGGTTGTCTTCGCGCCTCGCCTCGCCCAGGCCCTTCGCGACATAAAGGCCGTTCAGCACATAAAGATAGGCCGCGCCCAAACCGGCCGTGAACAGCCAGAAATCGCGCCGCCGGGCCCGGCCGTACAAATCGAACAGAAACGCCAACACCTTCATGCGCATTACCCGTGCCATTTCCCGCGACGTGCGGGGTCTGGCGGCAATGACTGCAAGAACCTTGCCGAGCGAAGCCGGCTAGGTGTGTTCCGGCGTCACGAAGATCGCGCCGGACGGATCAGCCATGTCCTCGGGGATATCGCCGCTGAACACCATGGCGCGGGGGGCCGATGTTACGGGCGACGGGCCGTACTTGTTGTCGCCGGGCGTTCCGGCGATGAAGCCGCACTCGATCACCGTCCACATCTGGCCGATTCCGGGAACCAGGTTGATCAGCAGCCACAGGCCCGAGCGGTTGCGATCGTGCCAACGCTTGACCATCAGGCACAGGTTCATCCAGGTCAAAGGCACGATGAACATGACCAGGGTCAGCCAGGGCACGTCCGTCTTGCCCGTCCGTTCGCGCAAGGCCAGAGCGCCCCAGGCGACGGCGGCGGTGACCAGGGCCAGGCTGATATAGGCCAGCCAAAAGCGGGCGCGGCTCAGCCGGCCGTTCGGGTTCAAAAACGTATCGATAATCCGCATCGCAACAACTCCCCGATTCTTATATTTTGACGGGAGTTTATCACGTCCGCGTGACATGCGCGTTATCGCTCGGGTAAACTTCTGTTGAAGGTGCGGCGCAATGACCGCAGCGCGACAAAGTTCCGAAAGCACCGCTTTCGGCAAGGGCGCCAACCTCTCGCTTTTTGGCCGCCCGAGCATATGCGAGGCGCCCGCGCGGCGTTTGAGCGCGCACTAGAAGATGTCTTCAGGTTGCACGCCTAGGCCCTTGGGCGACGGCCCATATTTATTGGGCCCCTTGGTACCGTCGAGGATGCCACAATCAATGACGATCCAGATCAGCACGAGAAAGCCGACGACGGTCAATGTTCCGTCGATTGCACCCGCCACGAAGCGCGACGATATACTGGTGAGCCAATCGGAAAAATGGGGGAGGACGAACTGGGGAATACCTATCCCCGGTAACAAGGCCGCCAGCCAGCCTGACCGATTGCGGTCGTGCCACCGCTTGGCGGTTATGCATACCGAAGGCCAGAAACCCAGCGTGTTCGTGAAGATCATCCAGACATCGTAAGGCGTCAAGGGCGCTTTGCCGAACGGCGTTGTATCCTTTGTGCCGGGACCGAACCAGTGCTGCATCAGGGTACCGGCAATGACAAAGGCGATGGCCAAGGCGATCGTCCACAGCCACCAATCGCGCCGGCGCATCCGCCCCTTGGCGCTGAACAAGGCATTGAACATGCCGATCCCCCTGCCCGCAAAAGCTACGGGGCCACGAAATCATTCGCGGCCCCGTCTGTCAAAGAGTCTTGGTGATGGGGCTCAGCGATTCTTCGGGTCGGGACCGTACTTGTTGGGCCCAAGCGTGCCGTCAAGACAGCCGCATTCGATGAACGTCCAGATGACACCGACGATGTTCACGATCGGAATCAGGATCAGCAGAACCATCCAGCCCGATTTGTCGCGGTCATGCCAACGCTTGACCAGCACGGCCAGTTGCATCCACAGCCCGACCAGCCCGAACAAGCCGGCGAACGGGTTGTGCGTGACGAAATAAATACCGCCCAGGCGGTCAGTCGACATGCTCATGGTCATGTTGCTCATGGCGTCGTGGCTCATCATCATATCGCCGCCGTGGTGCATGCCGAAATGGCCGAGTTGCCAAAACAGCCCGCCACCGATCAGCCACATCACCAGGGTAAACAGCCACAAATGCAAACGCCGCACGCGGCCGTGAAAGCCGAACAGAAACTGGATAATTGACATGGAAGCCCTCCCTTGATTGCGAGGACTATATACGCATCCGGGCGAGTTAATACTGAAATCCTCGTAAGGTTTCAGTCGAAGACCTCGGCGGCCCGAACGGGCTTGGGCGAGGCGCCGTAGCGATTGGGGCCGGGCGTGCCCTCACGCAAGCCGCATTCGGAAAAGCCCCAGATCCAGCCGACAACCGGGCGTAATGTGCTGAGCACCGAGGTCGCCGGATAGCCGACATCGTGCAGGCGCTTGATATGCAGGGCGAGGTAAACCCAGATCGCGACGGGCAAGCCCGCAAGCAGGCACACGCCCAGCGAGCGCCCCGGCGTCAACGGCGTCAGCAGGTGCAAGCCTATGGCCGATACGGCGGCCGCGGCGATATATCCGGCCCAGAACAGGGCGACATAGGCCCAGAAGTCACGTCGCCGCATTCGGCCGTGAAAACCGAACAGGGCTTGCAGGGGATGCATCAAACCCGCCATGTCCGCTTCCCCCAGCCCCTCGCCTAGGCCTCCGCGCCGCCGAAGCGCTCGGTCCATGCGGTAATTTGCTCGTCCTCGATCTTCTTGAACAGCACCTCACCGGCGGCGACGGCTTGACCCGGCGCCAATTGGTTCAGTTCGGCGCGCGCGTCGGTCGACGGCCAGCCCAGCGGCAGGGTGGCGCCGACGCAGGCGGCGATCTTTTCCGCCGTCGACGGCATCAGCGGCTGGGCCAGGACGGCATAGAGCCGGACCAGGTTCAGGCCATGGCGTACGATAACGGCGGCGCGGGCGGTATCGGTCTTGAAGGCCGTCCAGGGGGCAGCTTCCTGCAGGTACTCATTGCCCAGCACCCAGATGCGACGCACGGCCTGCGCGGCCTTGCGCATTTCCATGTTTTCGAAAGCGTCCGCGGCTTCGGTCAACAGTTCCGACAAATCGGAATAGAGCTTTTCTTCGAGCGGACCGGCCTCGCCGCCCGCCGGCACGACGGCCTCGAACTTCGCTTCGGTGAACTTGGTGATGCGGTTGACGAAGTTGCCCAGCACGTCGGCCAGGTCCTTGTTGATCGTCGCCTGGAACTGCTCCCAGGTGAACGACGAGTCCGAGCTTTCCGGCGAATTGGCGATCAGGTACCAGCGCCAGTAGTCGGCCGGCAGCAGCTCCAGCGCCTGGTCCATGAAGACGCCGCGGTTCATCGAGGTCGAGAACTTGCCGCCGTACCAGTTGAGCCAGTTGAAGGCCTTGAGCGTATCGACCATCTTCCACGGTTCGCCCGAGCCGATGAGGGTCGCGGGGAAGCTGACGGTGTGGAAGGCGACATTGTCCTTGCCCATGAATTCGACATAGGTCACGTCGTTGGCGCCGGCGTCGAGACGCCACCACTTCTTCCAGCCGTCGGGGTCGCCTTTGGCGTCGAACATTTCGCGGGTCGATCCGATATATTCGACGGGCGCGTCGAACCAGACGTAGAAGACCTTGGTCTCGAAGCCCGGGCGCGGCTGGCCGTCCTTGGTGACGGGAATGCCCCACGACAGGTCGCGGGTGATGCCGCGGTCGATCAGGCCTTCGTCGAGGTGCTTGTTGGCGATCGACAGGGCCAGTTGCGGCCAGTTGGTGTGCGAGCCGATCCAGTCACGCAGCTTGTCCTCAACCTTGGTTTGCAGCAGGTAGAGGTGCTTGGTGTCGCGGACTTCGAGGTTGGTCGAGCCGGAGACGGCGGAATACGGGTTGATCAGGTCGGTCGGGTCGAGCAAGCGGCCGCAATTGTCGCACTGGTCGCCGCGCGCCTTGGGATAGTTGCAGTGCGGACAGGTGCCTTCGACGTAGCGATCGGGCAGGAAGCGGCCGTCGTCGATGGAAAAGACCATCTTGTCGGTGCGTTCCTCGATCAGGCCGTTTTTGTCGAGGACTTCGCAGAAGGCCTGGGTCAGTTCGCGGTTTTGCCTGGACGACGAACGGCCGAACCAGTCGTAGCTGAGACCGAAGGCTTCGCCGGCCTTCTTTTGGATGTCGTGCTGTTCGTCGCAATAGGTGCGCACGTCCTGGCCGGCCTTGGCGGCGGCCAGTTCGGCGGGGGTGCCGTGCTCGTCGGTAGCGCAGATATAGAGGACCTCATGACCGCGGGCCCGCATGAAGCGCGCATAGACGTCCGCCGGCAGCATCGAGCCGGCCAGGTTGCCAAGGTGCTTGATGCCGTTAATGTACGGCAGCGCTGACGTAATGAGAATGCGAGACATGTCTTATCTTTCGGGGTCAAGGGGTCCTTGGACCCCTTGCCTTCATCTTTAAGCCGGGTTCAGACCTGTATTTTCTTGCCTTGGCTTGGGCAAGCCCTAATTTAAGTGTCAGTGTTTGCCGTACAAGTTGCCGAGGTCGTTATGCCCGATACCCTTTCAGACGTCGCCGAATGGCGCCGGCACATTCATGCATTGCCGGAGTTGGGCTATGAAGAGTTCAAGACGGCGGCCTTTGTCGCCGACAAGCTGAGGGCGTTCGGCATCGAGACCCATACGGGCTTTGCCACGACGGGCGTGGTCGGCATCATCGAGGGCAAGCGCGGGCCGGGTCGGACCATCGCCTTGCGCGCCGATATGGACGCCTTGCCGATGACCGAGATGAACCGGTTTGCCTATGTCTCGACCCATGCCGGGCGCATGCACGCCTGCGGTCATGACGGGCATACGGCGATGCTGCTGGGCGCGGCGCGCGACCTGGCGGCGGATCCGGACTTTTCCGGCCGCGTCGTGCTGATCTTCCAGCCGGCCGAGGAGGCGCTGGGCGGCGCCAAGATCATGATCGAGGAAGGCGTGCTTGAGCGCTTCGGCGTCGAGGAGGTCTACGGCCTGCACAACTGGCCGCAGATGCCGGCGGGCACGATCGGTGTGCGCACGGGGCCGGTCATGGCGTCGTGCGATTTCTTCAGCCTGACCGTCACCGGCAAGGGCGGCCACGCCGCCATGCCGCACCTGGTCGTCGATCCGATCGTGGCGGCCGCGCAGATCGTGACGGCGCTGCAGACGATCGCCAGCCGCAACGCCCCGCCGCACGAGGCCGTGGTGGTTTCGGTGACGCAATTCCATGCCGGCAGCGCCGATAATGTGATCGCCGAAACCGCCGAGCTGCGCGGCACGATCCGCGCTTTTTCGCCGGAAACGCGCGAACTGGCCGCCCGGCGCATCGGCGAGATCGCAAAGGGCGTCGGCGCCGGCCTGGGCGTCGAAGTCGATTACGACTACCGGCGCTGCTTTCCGGCGACGATCAATAGCGAAGCCGAAAGCGACGGGGCGGCACGGGCCGCGGCCAGTGTGGTCGGTGTCGCCAATGTCCGGCGCAACGAACCGCCGTCGATGACGGCGGAGGATTTCGCCTTCATGCTGGAGGCACGGCCGGGCTGCTACATCTGGCTGGGCCAGGGCGGCCCCGAGCATCCGCGCATGCTGCACAGCCCGACCTATGACTTCAACGACGGGGTCATCCCGACGGGGATTGCCTACTGGAAAGCCGTAGTCGCTGAAAGATTGGGCTAAAACGTCTGGACAAGTCGCGCGGCGCTCGGCATAACCCGCCCCTCGGTGGCCGGTTTAGCTCAGATGGTAGAGCAGTTGTTTTGTAAACATCAGGTCGCGGGTTCGATTCCTGCAACCGGCACCAGTTCCCTTCCCCACGTGGGCGGCTGGGACGGCATTCGGCAGTTCATAACCTATTGCCGTAATCCCTGATAATTCGCGTCCTATACCCAGTGCCGAACAAAATTACCCCAACGACCATTTGTAGGTAAATTTCTGTCGTGCTCCGTCAATAGAACCTCCAACTGAAGCCGGGTTAACGTGCGCATAACGGATAAACCCCTTAACGGTAGCTTCTCCAAAGCCATAACCCGCAGGAGACTCGTTTAAAATATCGCAGTGTGTCACTCGCCCAATTGCGTTTACGGCACAGTCGATTGTGACCGTTCCTTCGACGTGATTGTCCTGCGCCTTTGGCGGATATAGGTCGCCCATCATATCGGAGCCCGGATAGCTCCATTCTCCTGCTTGGAGATAGCGGGCTGTCGCTGAATCCTGCGCAAACGATGTGCCGTTACTAGAATTCGAGGCGGAATCACCAGTCGCTTCCACAGGCTGACCTGTCGAAACGTCTGCACTCCGCGCTTCTGAAGATGAAGCACCGACTGCGGCCTTGGGGGCCAAGAGGTTCTGTTTTATATATCCGATCTGACCGTTGATGGTCTTTACTGCAAACCAATTTTGGCCCGAAGCATCCGTCGCCGTACCGATGACTGACACTTCATCGCCCAAGGAAATTTTGCCAATGGAGTCGTACTGCTTCCCCGGCCCCTTGCGTACATTGACGTCCTTTATCCGATGCGCCCGGTCGATTGTAAAAATTTCAGTTTCGGGAAGCAATTGGTAAGGTAGCGCAGCCGCGGAAATGCTCGAACCGCTTACAGGGTCGGACGCGGCCGGAAGGTTTCGGGCGATAATAATCACAATCGCGAGGAAAGCGATAATCATCAACATCCATAACAGGTACGGCGGACCTTTTGAAAATGCGGACGGCTGAGGCGACACCGAAGATACCCCTGCCTTGCTAGGAAATAATTGCATCTCCCTTAGATTTGTCAGAGCCTGCTCTCGCTTGACGTACAAATCTTGAATTGTTGGATCTGGCGCCGTACGTTTGTGGAGAATTTCCTCCAATCTTTGACGTAGACCAGCCGCACCCGACAACAGCTGTCGCCGTAGCTCCTTCGCTTTGGCTTCTGTCTCACTTTTTATGCTCGAAAGAATTTGCTGGTCTTGGGGAGTGGCGTTTGGATTGTATGAAAATCGCCGCTCGATCGTATCGCGCCAGTTGAGAAGAGGTAACGAATTGGTCTCGCCGAATCCCGGTACGGCCAATACCCTGTTACGGGCAACATCGGCAGCCGTCTCAATGCCGTAGGAAGCCAGGGTTGCGAGTTTGGCGGGACCGATTCCAGAAATCTTGGTTTGTCGTATCCTGAAGCCTTCGAGGTGCCGTTTTAGTTGTTCCTGCCGCCTATTTCGCTGGTAATGTTCGATCTTGGCTTTTTCAGCTGCAGGCAGGCCATCTAATTGCTGCTTAGCGGCGACGAGGCTTTGCTTTAGGTTGATAAATGGACGGTCATCGCCGCGTGTGCGCCATTGCTCTATCGCTTTATTCCAGCGCTGCTCAAGGTCACGCACTTGAGCTTCAATCTCAGATTTCCCCTTCACGACGCGAAAAATGCCGAAAAGGCCTATCGCGGTTAACCCTGATGCCGCCGGCCACCACGTCGGCGCAGTAAAGAATATCGCCGCACCAGCGATGAAACAAAGCGCGCCCCCAATCCTCCGCACCCTGTCGTCACGTTTGACTTTTAATACCCCAGGCGATGGCGAGAGACTGACAGGCGACAGCGGAGGAAGAGACGGGCACGGACCGGGAGCGGAAATGGCCTCGATCTGTACCCAAACACTGATAATATCTGGAGCTACTCCGGACCGCCCGGTGGTCTGCTGACCGAGATTAAACGGTTGGACGAAGAGTCTGGTTCCCTGAAGTCGATCCATTCGACACCAGGGACATTCTTTTGCATCGCCCGAAAAATAATGCAGTTGGTCAGCCGCACAGTGCTTCAAACTCTTTTCAAATTCCGAGAGAATTTGAACCCAATCGGCGGCGCTGGGTCGGTTGACGAGTCCAGCGGGCCCAAATGCCGCCTCGAACGCGTTTCTCACGCTAGCAGGAAATTCCGTAAGTAACGGCGCAGCGGGAGGGGGCTGCATTCCCGTGTTTCGCGAAGAATAGGCAAAACGGAGTTCCTGGATACTTTTAGAGAGCGGCATGTCACCGCCGCTAAATCTGCCAGAAAACGGGTGTTTTCCCATAAAAAGGAGTTGAAATAGAGCGACAGCCAGCCCGAATCTGTCGTGATTTTGCGTCCGCACAACGGAGTCGAGACTTCGGCCTTGTAATTCTGGCGGCGTGAAGTCCGGCACACCAACGGTGCACAGGAACGATTTTCCATCCTCAACAAGCTGAAATGAATCGGCATCAATAAGCGTGACGGTAGCCTCTTCCGATACCAGAATACCGGAGTGATTTATATCTCCGATCACGCACGGTGTCTGATGTACAGATGCTATGGCACGCGAGGTGTTCGCCGCCACCCGCGTCAAGAATCGGTAGTCAGCTTTAGGGAAAGTGGCTCGCCGAGATGCTGGCGAATAAAGCTCGTGGATCGGATGATGAGAAGCGACTTTCATCATCGAAAAGCCGACGAATTGTCCGCGATCGTTTTTAATTATCTCAAGCGGAAACGCGACAAGAGGCGATTTGCTTGAAAGATCCGATTTAATCATCGCCTCGATTTTTTGGCGGCGAGAATCCAAATCCTTCAATGTGTAATATTTTACGGCCACCTTCGAATCGCCGAGGATCGAATAAACTTCCCCCTCTCCGCCTTTGCCGATACGCTTCTCAATATTCAGCGCCCGGCCGTCTGCCAAAAAGAGCGAGGGAGCTTTCATTTGCGAGCAGCTAACACCAGAGTTTTATCGTCGTCCGTGCGTTCATTGACCACAGGACTGTCGAGATATCGCGCTAACTGCGCTGATAAGTTACGGTCCCTCCCCGGAGCGTTCGCCGCGGCGACTGGTTGAAATATGCCGGTGAAAAAAGGAATGTGGGCATCGCGGCTCGTAAAATTCAAAGCCAAGCGTTCGAGTCCGTCTGAGAAAGCGGCAACAGCGTCTGCTGGCCCCTCGACACGTGTGATCCGCAACCTAGCACTTGGTTCGTCCGTCACAAAATAGGTGGTGGACGCGTACTCACCCGTCTCAGGCCAGCTCGGCACCTTCCATTCACCATTCAAGCGCAAGGCTACGGCGCCATCACCCACATGATAAATTAACGCTTGATGAGCGGTTACTATGGTTGCAACTAGTGTTGCTGAAAATTGACGAGCTGGTATTTCACGCTTACTTGCCGCCAACGAAATTTGATCTCTAATTTCGTCCACCCAAGACCAAAGGGTATCATCAGTCGGTAGGTTTTCCGAAAATGCAAAGTGGGCTCGCGCCATTTGACTAATCGTTCGGCAAACGATAGCCGCGCCCTCTCCCCCAAAAGTAGCGCTTCCTGCGCCATCGCTTACGACCGCAGACAAAACGGCTCCCTCACGTAGGGTTTCGCATTTAGACGCGTCTTGACAACGCACACCTGTCTTATGGTGCGACGTCCCCCGTACGGATGAATTGACGAAGGTCCAGCTCACCTTAACCCGCGACGGCCCAGCCGTCAGGCGCCGTCGGATTAGTCAGTGGAATGGCGTCACCAGGGCTTGATCGCGATACCGAACTCAATGAGCTCGACAGCCAAGCAAACAATTCGCTGAATGCTAATCCCTTAAGTTTAAGCGGCGCCCTGACAGATAAGTCAGTCAATTTGGTCATGTCTGCGCCCTCAATGCCGACTGGGTAAAACATGAATTCTTTGCGCTCTTCCCCACCTTTGATCAGCTCTTTTGCCCTTGTCACACTATCGGTCGGAGCACCATCGGTAATGAGAAATATCCAGGGTCTATAATAGCTGACACCATTTGCGCGATAGGTATCTTTGCGTTCGCGAAGCAACTCTAGGCCGCGTTCAATTGCTTCGCCCATTGGTGTGACGCCGGCGGCTTCAAGTGTCGGTGGATAAAATGACGCGGCCGAGGTGAATTCCGTCTCGACCTGCACGGGGCCGAAAGTCACGATACCAATTTCAACACGCTTTGCAGCGAGGCTATCACTACTTAACTCACTTTGGAGCGTCAAAAGACCCGCGTTCAATTCTGCCATACGCTGTCCAGCCATCGAACCAGACGTATCTAAGAGCAGAAGGCATGCGCAACGAGCTTCGGGATTGTCCGCAAACTCTGCACCACCAAATGCTACTTGCTCGAAATCGTTCGCCATAAAGCCCCCCAAGTCAGTTCCGAAAATTTCTTAATACAATTAGGAAATATCGCCGATAAGTGGTGCAAGGCAACCCGGAATCGTACCTGGAGCCGACAAAAATTGACCCTTTGACACTTCGGCGTAACCACCTAATCGCGATCTTCTAATATCTTAAGTCGATCCTGAGCGCGACACAACATGCGCCTAGACATCACGCAAAACGCGATTAATGTAACTGTCTTCTAATTCAGCGGGGCGGGCGGCTGTGGGATTCAGATTTCGAAAAACTATAAAACTCTTGCCGGGCCTAAAGCTCAATGTCAGCAAGGGTGGAATTAGCACAAGCATCGGCCGTCCGGGCGCGACGATAAACATCGGGAAACAGGGGGTACGAGGAACTGTCGGACTGCCTGGAACTGGTCTCTCCTATTCAACGATGCTTGCATCCCGCAAAAATCAAAAGCAGCGACACCGTGCCTTACCTGCGATTGTGCCTTCGGCTCAAAATGCCCCGACAGCCTATAAGGTGCTGTCTCTGAATACGATTCACGGTGCTCCAGTATTTTTTGACGCACGAACCGGTGTAATAAAAGTTACGGTGCAAGGGCGTACCGGCATTCAAAATTCTATGTTCCGAGGGACAAATCACTCGCCACAGGGATGTACAGTGATTACTGACAGCGGGCTGCCAATCGTGGTCAGCTCTCAGGATGGCAAAGCCATCGATGCTTTTGCCTCCCAATTTAATCCGGGACGCAAAGCGTCGACGTCGAAAATTGTCATAATCGTCACGGCTTGCGTTCTGTTCGCGACGTTGCTCGTATTCATGGCGTCTAACCATACCTGAACGGACACAATTCCGATCCACATAGGCACAACAGGGGGCAACGTCATTTCTCGCGAGCCGCTTTCACATTGTATTGCCGTAATCGCGATGTCGTGGTCCCAGCCCCTCAAAACCGCCCCATGAACGAGGATGAACGCAGCTCTCAAGTCGCGTTCATAGTGACTGCTGCAGACTATCCTCAAGCTCAGCAACGCGATCGCCGCGTAGTCGATGCTTTCCGGGGATCTGTCATGATGAAATTGCGTTCAACCCAAACCTTGCTGTTCGCCCTTGTTGCTGGCGCCGGCGCCCTCACCTTGCCCTCCCTCGCCGCGGCCCAGGCGTACGGACCGCCGCCTCCGCCGCCACCGGGTTTCGATCACGGTACCGGGGGATGGGGCCCACCGCCGCCTCCGCCGCAATATTCGGATTGGCGTGACCGCGACGATGGCGATTACCGGCCGTATCGCTGGCAGGACAATGCCGGCAATTGGCATATGCCCGACGGGCGCTGGGTCGATCCGCGCGAGCACTGGCACGACGGTGGCGATGAGCATTGGCGCAGCCGTAGCTGGAATCGCCGCCAGGCCCTGTACGCCCGCCGCGGCTGGGACGACGACCATTGGCGCTGAACGCGTCAGGGGCCGCTGCCGGGAGGCGGCGGCCCATTTTCCATGCGCCTTCCCTATCGTAAATCTTGAACGGGTCTGTGCTTGCCGCGCCCTGCCCTTCGTGCCAACGTCCCGCCGCCTTGAACGGGAGACGCCCATGGAACCGATGACCACGCAAAACCTTCACCGCCGCCACCTGCTGGGTGGCGCCATCGCCTTGGCCGGACTGGCCATGCTGCCGGCGGTCGCGTTCGCCGAGGACGATCCCATCCTGCGCCAGGTCATTGCGTCCGGCCCACGTTCCGAGCACGACAAGGCCCGCGATATCTATCGCCATCCCGAGGCGTCGCTTGAATTCTGGGGGCTGAAGCCAGGCCAGACGGTGATCGAAGTCGATCCCAGCGGCGGCTGGTGGACCGATATCCTGGCGCCCTATCTGGCCCGCACGCACGGCCACTATATCGGCACCGGCACGGACCTGACCGCGGCGAACGTCAGCGACGGCGGCCGCAAGGCGCGCGCGGCGTTCGAGGCCAAGTACGAGGGCAAGCCCGACCTTTACGGCGATGTCCATGTCGCCGGTTTTTCGGCGACGTCGGGACCGCTAGCGCCGGCCGGCAGCGTCGACCTGATCCTGGTGGCGCGCGAGACGCATAACTGGGTCAGCAATGGCTTCATCCGCAAAGCGTTTGCCGACTTCTACGCGGCGCTGAAGCCGGGCGGCGTCCTGGCGATCGAGGATCACCGCGCCCCCGAAGGCGCCGATCCGGCCAAGGGCAACGGCTATCTCCCCGAAAGCTACGTCATCGGCGAGGCCGCCAAGGCCGGTTTCGTCCTGGCCGGGCGCTCGGAAATCAATGCCAATCCCAAGGACACCAAGGACCATCCCTTCGGTGTGTGGACCCTGCCGCCGACGCGGCAATCGGCGCCGGACGGCCAGCCCGCCAATCCGAATTTCGATCACTCAAAATACGACGCCATCGGCGAAAGCGACCGGATGACGCTGAAATTCGTCAAGCCGGCCTAACGCTTTGCGGCCCCTTGCCTGACGGCGGGGCGAGGTAACCACATAGCCTTCTAATTTCCTGGCGCCTATATCACGGTAACGCCGCGGGCCAGTCGATGCGATGGCCCGCGGCGCCCCTTAAGCCGAACGTGAGTAGCGCATGCGACCCTTGATTGCCGGAAACTGGAAGATGAACGGGCTGAAGGCCCAGCTTCCCGAAATTGCCAAGGTCGCCCAACTTTCCAAGGACACGCCCGGCGTCGACATCCTGATTTGCCCGCCGGCGACCTTGATCGCCGCGGCTTCGGCCGGCGCGCTCGGCCGCATCGCCATCGGCGGCCAGGATTGCGATGGCGAGGACGCCGGCCCCTATACCGGCGCCATCAGCGCCGACATGCTCAAAGACGCGGGCTCAAGCTTCGTTATCCTCGGCCATTCCGAACGGCGGCAAGGCCACGGCGAGACCGACGCCATCGTCGCCGCCAAGGTGCGCGCCGCCCATCGCGCCGGCCTGACCGCCATCGTCTGCGTCGGGGAAAGCCAGGCGCAAAGAGAGGCCGGCGAGGCCTTCACAGTGTGCGCCAACCAGGTCGAAGGCAGCGTGCCGTGGGACGTGCCCGGCCTCTCCCTCGTCATCGCCTATGAGCCTTTGTGGGCCATCGGCAGCCAACACGGCGCGCCGGCCAAGGATATCGCCGAGATGCACGCCCATATTCGCCAAGCCCTGGTTCACCGCCTGAAGGCCAAAGGCGAAGCGATCCGCATCCTTTACGGCGGGTCGGTCGATGCGTCCAATACCCACGACATCCTGAGCCTGGCCAATGTCGGCGGCGCCCTGGTCGGCCGCGCCAGCCTGGAGGCGGACGACTTCGAGGCGGTGATCCTGGCCGCCGCAACGGTTGCGACCTGAATTTCGAGTAAAAGCGTACTCAGCTCAAGCCTACAGACCGGCCGGATCCCTGTCCGCCGGAGATTCGGAACCTGCACATGACCCGCTCCACACCTGACCTTGCCGCCACCGCCCAGGCCCTGATGGCCGACCACAAGGGCCTTTTGGCGATCGACGAGAGCACCGAGACCTGCAACAAGCGCTTCGCCGCCATCGGCATTCCCCAGACGGTCGAGATGCACCGCGCCTGGCGCGAGACGATCCTGACGGCACCGGGCATCAACCGGTCGATCAGCGGCATGATCCTGTTCGACGAGACCATCCGCCAATCGACGGCGGCGGGCGTGCCCTTCACCCAGGTGATGAAGGATGCCGGCATCATTATCGGCATCAAGGTCGATGAAGGCGCCAAACCCCTGGCCGGACACCCCGGCGAAACGGTCACCGAGGGGCTGGACGGCCTGCGCGACCGTTTGACGGAATATGCCGGGATGGGCGCGCGCTTTGCCAAGTGGCGCGCGGTGATATCGCTCGATGCCCAGCGCCCGAGCCCGGCGGCGCTAAATGTCAACGCCCATGCCCTGGCCCGCTACGCCGCCCTGTGCCAGGACGTCGGCCTGGTGCCGATCGTCGAGCCGGAAGTGCTGATGGACGGCGATCATAGCTTGGAACGCTCGCTTGAGGCGACCCAGGCGGTCCAGGAAGCGGTCTTTCATCAACTGCGCCTGCAAGGCGTCGTCCTGGAAGGCATGTTGCTGAAGCCCAACATGATCCTGAGCGGCCTGGGCAGCGCGACACAAGCCTCGGTCGACGAGGTCGCCGACGCGACCTTGACCTGCCTCCTGCGCTGCGTGCCGGCGGCGGTGCCGGGCATCGCCTTCCTGTCGGGCGGCCAGTCGGGGCCAGAAGCCTCGGCGCGCCTCAACGCCATGACGCTCAAAGGCCAGGCCCTGCGCCACGGCCTGCCCTGGGACGTCTCCTATTCCTACGGCCGCGCCATCCAGCAGCCGGCGCTCGAAATCTGGCATGGCCAGGCCGCCAATGTCGAGGCGGCGCAGGTGGCTTTGGTCAAGCGCGCCGATATGAACCTTGCCGCGCGCCGCGGCGAATATACCGCCGCCATGGAAGACCAATGAGCTCCCAAATTAAACTGCCAAAGACCCAGTTGTTCGTCGTTCGCCATGGCGAGACCGAGTGGTCGCTGTCGGGTCGGCACACCAGCCATACCGACCTGGCGCTCACCGCTCACGGCGAGGACCAGGCGCGGCAATGCGGCGCCAATCTCAAGGCCTTCACCTTCGACCAGGTTTTGACCAGCCCGCGGCAACGCGCCCGCACCACCGCCGAACTGGCGATCCCGGGCACGTCCGCGATCGTCGATGCGGACCTGGCCGAATGGGATTACGGCGACTACGAGGGACGCACCTCGAAGGACATTGAGGCCGAACGGCCGCAATGGGTGTTGTTTCGCGATGGCTGCCCAGGCGGAGAAACGGCGCAACAGGTGTCCGACCGCGCCGACCGCCTGATTGCCCGCATCCGCGAGACGGGCGGCAATGTCGCGGTGTTCTCGCACGGCCACTTCGGCTGCGTGCTGGGCGCGCGCTGGATCGGCTTGCCGATTCTTGAGGGGCAACACCTGACGCTTAGCCCCGCGTCGCTCAGCGTCCTGGGCTATAGTGCGAGCCACCCCGAGATCAGCATCATCAGCCAGTGGAATCGCGCGCCGTAAAGACAGAGCACGCGCACGTTCACAGCCTCGCCGATTCAGTTTAGGATCGCGTGCTTGGACCAACCAGGAAGGGAGGCCATCGGCATAATGACCTCCGTTACGACAACATTCTCCACAACTTTGGCGCCCGCCGGGATCGCCGCCTTGTCGTCGACGGTCATCGCCGGCCTGTCGGCGGCCGATCTGGCAGCCCTGACGACGAGCCAGCTGGCGGCGATCAAGACCAGCGGCATTGCCGCCTTGAGCACGACCCAGCTCAGCGCCCTCGACGCCACGGACGTCCGCGCCCTGACCAACAAGCAGGTCGCCGCGCTCAAGGTGAGCCAGGTCGCATTCATGTCCACCGGCCAGGTGGAATTCACGCCATCCCAGCTTACGGTCTTCCTGGGCGCCCAGATCGATGCCGTATCGACCACGGCGATTGGCGATCTTGCGGCCAGCCAGGTTACGGCCTTGTCGGCCGCCCAGGTCGCGGCCCTGACGAGTTCGCAAATCGAGGCCCTGACATCCGGTGAAATCGGCGAATTGTCGGCGGCGGGGATCGCCGGCCTGACCGCAACCCATATCGGCCTTTTGACAAGTGACCAGGTCGCGGGGTTCAGCTCGACGCAATTGTCGCGCTTTGCCAGCACGCAATTCGCCGCACTCGGCACGACGAATATCCTGGCCCTGACGACCGGCCAGATGGCCGGTGTGCCTGCCCACAGCCTGGGCGACCTGGCGCCGACGCAATTCGCGGCGATCGCGCCGACCCTGATGGCGGAACTCTCCACCAGCCAGATCGCCGGGATCGCCACCCGCGACCTGACCGCCCTGACCACCACCGGCATCGAAGGCCTGAGCGACGGCGAAATCGACAGCCTGTCGACCGCGCAAATCGTCTCGCTGCGCAGCACCCAGATCGCGGCCCTGTCGGCGACGGCGGTCCTCGGCCTGTCGACCAGCCAACTGCACGTGCTGGCCGCAACCGATGTGGCGGCCCTGTCGAGCGACATCATCGCCGCCTTCGACACGACGCAATTGAACAGCCTCTCGACCGTCGCCATCCACGGCCTGACCGCGGTCGGGGCGTCCGCCCTGGATAGCGAACAACTTGGCGGATTGGCACTGGGTCAGCTCAAGGCCCTGTCCACCACCGCCATATCGGGGCTAACGCTCACCGCGCTCGACGGCATGACACCGACCCAGGTCGCGGGATTGATGGCGACGCAATTGGGCGCGCTGAGCGCGTCTCAGGTCGCCGAGCTCAGCGTCGACCAACTGGGCTCGATCAGCGGCGCCTCCCTGTCCAGCCTGACCGTCACGGCGATGTCAGGCCTGGCGCCGGACCACCTCTCGGCGCTCGCTTCGAGCCAGGTGGCCAGCTTGGCGTCGAAGTTCCTTAACGCCCTGACGTCGACGCAATGGCAGTCGCTGAGCGCCGAGCAATTGAGGGGCCTAAGCGTGCGGACGATGAACGCCCTGACGTCGACATCGATCGGCGACCTGACAAGCGACCAATTCAACGGCCTGGCCGCCACGCAGCTGGCGGCGATCAGCTCGGCCGCGCTGGCCGGCCTGGATCCCGACCTGATCGAAGGCCTCGACCTGACGAACGGCCAGCTTGAAAGCCTGTCGGGCGTTCAGCTGTCGGGATTGAATGCGACGGAGGTCGGCGCCCTGTCCCATGCCGTGCTGACGGCGATCAAGGCCACCCAGGCCCGTCAATTGAGCGCCGACCTGTTGAACGAACTGTCGTCGACGCAACTGCAGACCCTGTCGACGTCCGCCATCGCCGCTATTTCAACGCAAGCGATCACCAGCTTGTCGACGACACAGATAGGGTCCCTGACCTCGCATCAGGAGGCCGCCTTGACGGCGACGCAGCTCAGGTCGCTGACGACGGACCAGATCGACATGCTGTAGCCGAAAGGCTTTTCGATCAGCTCAGCAAGGTGCCGATCGCCGCGTGCGACAAGAGACGCGCCTCGTGCAGGGCCGGCTTGACCTTGTGGTAGGCGGCGCGGACGAAGTGGGGGTGGATCGTTTCAAGACCCACGCCGGCGCCGCCCCATATGGCCAGCGACAAGGCCGCGGCCAGCGCAAAGCCGGCAAAGAAGCGCCCATCTACGGGTTCCGGTTCGGATGAGGGATCGATCATGGTTAATGGGTACTACGAATCTATGGCCTAGGTAAGGCAGGTTACGCCAGGGATGATCCTCCCAAAATGAAATTTTGGCAAGTGTGTCAATTTTTTTAAAGCGTGGCGGGCCGGTGACCCTTCCCGCCTCAATTTCGCTTCTGAGGCACTACGCCTTGCATTTTTCCGGATTGCGGTACAGCTTCCGGCGTTAACCTTATTTTCACTTTTGCCGCACTGCCCCGTCGGCCCGTCTCACAGGAGCCTTCCATGACCATGCGTTTCGCGTCATTCGCCGCCGGGCTGTCCCTTGCCGCGGTTTTCGCCCTGGCCCTGCCGCTGTCGGTCCAGGCCGGTGCGCACTGCAACTGCGGATCGGCGCACGGCTCGGCCGGCGCCCATGCCGCTGTGCGAACCTCCACCTCGGTGCATGTCTCCGCCTCGGCCTCGACCTATGGCCATTCCGGTTCGAGGACCGGGTACGGTTCGGGAGGCTACGGTCATACTGGCTCGGGTAATATGGCCGGCTGGGGCAATATGGGCCACGGCGGCAGCGGGTATGGCCGCCCCAGCCACTATCCCAGCCATGTCGAGCACTATCCGACGCGCTATCCGGATCATCGCGAAGGCGGCCGCCCCGAAGGCAACGGCGGCTACGCCTACTCGAATGGGGATCATTATCGTCGCGACGATAACGGGCATCAACACTATCTTCGCGGCTATGACGGCCGCGGTTATACTGGCGGCGACAGCTATGCGCTCGAATACGCGCCGTCCTACGGCGACGATGGGTACGCGGGTGGCGGCTATGCCGCGGCGGCCCCGGCCGTCGACTATTCGTCTCAGGGCTATGCTCAGGATTCCGGCCAGTATTACAACCAAGATGCCGGCCAGGACTATAGCACCGACGACGCGCCCCAATACGACCAAGACGGCGCCTACGACAACGGCTATGCGTCCGACACGCGCTATAGCGACGCCACCTATGCAACGGCCTATGATGACGCGGCCTATGCTCCGCCCCCGCCGCCCGCGGCCACCTATGCCTACAATGACACCTATGTCTCAGCCCCCCCGCAACAGATCCAGGGTTGGCGTGACATGGGCGGCGCCTGGCATTGCGGATGCGGCGCGCCGATCGATACGCATGCCGTCACCGCCTATGGCTGGCGCGACCAGTACGGCAGCTGGCATGTGACGTCGCAAACGCGCCAGTCCAGCTATTCGTACAGCTATTCGTCGCGTTAAGCGCCTCGACAGCCGGTCAAAAGCATGGCTTCCTTACGGCGCGCCCGGCAAGTTCGGGGCGCCGGAGGTCCCCATGAGCCATATTCAATACCGTTTGATCGACAACAATACCGGTGAAGAGGTCGAGGTCTCCGACGGCTTCAGCTTCTCCACCGTTCCGGTGCCGGAACACCGTATCCACGACTCGGAACTGCGGGCGCGTTATGGCGGCCCGGCGGTGGTCGACCGTGTCGAAGAGGTCAAGGGCCCTGACGGCGCGCCACAGTTCGATATCTACATCGACGGCGTCGAGGAAGAGCTCAATGCCGACACCGAAAACGACGAGAACTACCGCCGGTCCTGAGCGGCGATTTACCGCAATCCGAACGTAATTTCCTCGCATCGTGGCGCCCGGGTCGAACCCGAATCGACGTTGCGACAACGCCATCGCCAATCGGTTGCTTTCTTGTAGACGAGAGAGCTTATAAAAGAGGGAGTATGGCACCATGCGCGTCTCCACCTTACTGACGGCCGCGATCTTGCCGGCCGCAGTCCTCGCCATGGCGGGTTCGGCCTCGGCGGCCAACCGGTCCATTCGCGATTTCACGGCGTGCGACGGCCGAAGCGACGACACTGAAGGCCTGCGCGCCGCCTTGGCCGCCGCCGGCCACAACGCCTTTACGCTCGTGGTCGATTGCCCGGTGAATGTGCGTATCGGCGATGACGTCGCCAAGCCGCTCTTCTTCGAAAGCGGCACCACCGTTCAATTCACCGGCCGGGGCCAGGTCGTCGTCGACAATTCCGGCATCCCGGCCTTCGTCTTCGCCAATAGCAGCGACATTCACTTGCTGGGTTGGCGCGTCATGTCCCTGGGGAGCGCGCCCCTTTCCGGCTACACCGAGGGCTATCACCAGAACGGCCAATGGGTGGCCAGCAAGGGCATGGCGTCCGCGAAATTCAACGACCTGACGCTCACGCCCTGGATGGGGCAACATCGCCAGGTGACGCTGGGCGGCTTCAACCTGTGGAGCGGCCCGACAAACGCCACGGCCCTGTTCTATTTCACCGGGGACGACGGCAATATCGAGGTCCGCGACCTGACGGTGACGGTGCCTGATGTTCAAAGGGTCAGCCACTACGTCCCCATGGTCTTTTCCTTCACGACCGGATACCCGAACGGATGGAAGACCATGAAGGGCAATCCGGACAATAATCGCCCGGCCGTCCCGCACAATATCACGATCAGCAATGTCAGCCTGGACGGCTATCTCATGGGCTTCCAGGGGACGGTGCAAAACGCGACGTTCGACCATATCCGCGCCTACCATTACGGCGACCTGCAAGCGGACGACACCAGCCAGGTCGGGGGCGCCGGCAAGTGGTTCGCCCCTCCCCATCTCTTCTACATCAATGCCGATGCGCACGGCACTCAGCCCACACATGTGCGCATCACCGATGTCATCGACGAGGGCGTCCGCGTCGGCGTCGCACGCGACACGCAACAGAACAAAAATAGCGGCAGCGCCCTGTCGCTGAAGATCGGCGGGACCGACGTCGTCGTCGACGGATATATCTCGCACCGTACCGATGGCTTCGTGGACGTACTGCCCGCCAACGGCCTGACCGTGCGCAATGCCGAGGCCACCTATGACTCGTCGTTCCTGAACGATATCTATCCGGGCATCCGGTTCCCCGGCGCCGCGCCGGGATACAACAACATCACCTTCAGCCATGTCCATATCCGCGACGTCGCGCCGCAAACCCGGATACTGCCCATCTACAGTGTACCGCTTCCCGACTATAATAATGTCGTGTTCCAGGACGTGCGAGTCGACCTGCATAGCTGGCAAGGTCCGGGCCCGCTTACCGGCCCGGTGATCAAGGGCAACAACGATTCGACGCCGGTCGCCTTTCACCTCATCCAGTAGATTGGCGCCTTACCGGCTTTGCGGCGTTACCCGCCAGATGTCATTGCCGACGTCGTCCGCCACCAGCAGCGCGCCCTTGCCGTCAAGGGCCACGCCGACCGGCCGGCCGCGCGCATTGTTGTTCTCATCGAGAAAGCCGGTCAGGACGTCCTCCGGGCTGCCGTTCGGTCGGCCATCCTTGAACGGCACGAAGATGACCTTGTACCCCACCATCGGACTGCGGTTCCACGAGCCGTGCTGGCCGACAAAGGCGCCATTGCGGTAATGATCGGGCAGCAGGTCGCCGGTGTCGAAGACCAGTCCCAGAGACGCGGTATGGTCGCCCAGGGCATAGTCCGGCGCAATCGCTTTGGCCACCATGGCCGGATCCTGCGGCTTCACGCGAACATCGACGTGCTGGCCGTAATAGCTGTACGGAAAGCCGTAGAAGGCGCCGTCCTTCAGGCCCGTCATATAGTCGGGCACCAGGTCGTTACCGATGGTGTCGCGTTCGTTGACCGCCACCCACAGCACGCCCGACTGCGGCTGCCAGCTCATGCCGTTGGGATTACGTATGCCGGTGGCATAGGGCCGCAAGACGCCTGTTTTCAAATCCAGCTCGTCGACCCGGCCACGGCCTTCCTCGGCCGCCATGCCGTTGTCGCCGGCATTGGAATTGGAGCCGATGGCGACATAGAGTTTCGTGCCGTCCGGGCTGGCGATGATATTCTTGGTCCAGTGGTGATTGATCGTCCCGGCCGGCAGGTCGGCGACCTTGACCGGCGGGGCATCAATATGGGTCTGGCCGTCGACATAGGGAAATTTCAGCACGGCGTCGGTGTCGCCGATGTAGAGGTCGTGGCCGATCAGGGCCATGCCGAACGGCGAGTTCAGTCCGCTGAGGAAGACGGTCTTCACATCGGCCACGCCGTCGCCGTCGGTGTCGCGCAGCAGGGTGATACGGTTGGCCGACTTGGCATCGGCGCCGGCGATATGGGTGATGATGTCATGGGCGAGCTTGGTCAGGCCCTTGGCGTCGTCCGGATGGGCCGGCGCATTGGTCTCGGCGACCAGCACGTCGCCGTTGGGCAGGGTGTAGAGCCAGCGCGGGTGATCCAGCCCCGAGGCGAACATCTTGACCTGCAAGCCCGGCGCCGCGGTCGGCGTGACGCCGGCCGGCCACCCCTTGGCCGGGGCAATCTTGACCAGCGGGATGACCTGGCTGTGTGCAGCCGGCAGCTCCGGATTGGCGCCGAAGCCCGCCGAGGCCGGAAGGTTGCTGGCCCCATCGCAGGCCGCGAGGCCGAGCGGCAAGAGCAAGGCGAGTTTGGCGCGCAGATTGTGCGAAGATGGCATGACAGGTCCCCGTGACGATATAACCGCCAAGGGACCCTGTCCGCGCCAAGGAAACAGTGCGCGTTTCGCCTCAAATCATAAGGATGCGATAAGCAATATCTATATTTTTCAACATCTTGAACTCAATGCGCTGCGCGCGGGATCTACATTTCTAGGCCGTCCGCAAGAGCTGCTGGCGCGGCCCTTCCGCGCTCAGATGCAGGCCATTCAGGTTCGACATCATCGGCCGCAGTTGCTCGAGCGAGGCGGGCTTGACCATATAGCCGACGGCACCCAGCGTCTCGGCACGCTCCACGTCCCGGTCATAGGTCGACCCGGTGCACATGACCACGGCGGTCTCTTTCAAGACCTCGTCGGCGCGCAGCCGCGACAGGGTCTCAAAACCATCCATACCCGGCATGTTGATGTCGAGCAGGATCAGGTCGATCGGCTGCTCACTTTCGTGGGCTTCGGCGAGGCGTCTCAGCGCCTCGGCGCCACCGCGCGCCACCTGCAGGTTGAAGTCGATCTTGTCGCGGTCGCGCAACAGGACGCGGGTCAGCTCGATATCCGCCTCGCGATCGTCGACCAGCAGGACATTGGCCAGCTTGCCGTTTGACAGGCGGATCGCCACGCCGGTCGAGGGAGACAGCATCGTCGGACTTACGATGTCGCCATCCGATTTCGGCAATGTGAACAGGAAGCTTGCGCCTTCGCCCGGTGTCGATTCGCACCAGATGCGGCCGCCGTGCAGGTCGATGATCTTATGGCAGATCGACAGGCCGAGCCCGGCCCCCTCCTCGGTCAGGTTCAGCCGCTTGAACGGCTGGAAGATGCGCAACTGGTCTTCGGACGGCACGCCCGCGCCGTTGTCGTGGACGCGGAACTGCCAGTGGTCGTCCATCTCCTCGGCGGAAATATGGATGGTGACCGGGCGGCGATTGTGGTTGACGGCATTGGCGATCAGGTTTTGCAGCACCTGGCCGATATGCACGGGATGGGCTTGCAGCTTGGGCAGCGGCTCGGCCGTCACGATCGTCGAGTGTTCAGCCAACAGCCGGCCCAGATTGTCGCGTATGCCGGAGACGATATTGTCCATGACGACCGTCGTCTTGGCCATGCGCGTCGGATCGTGCAGTTGCGTATAGGCGAACACCGTATCGACCAGCATGGCCATGCGGTCGGCTGCCTTGCAGACGAACTCGAAATAGGTGTGTGTCTCTTCGGGCGACACGGCATGATGGACGATCATGTCGGAGAAGGCGCGCACCGTGCGCACCGGCTCCTTCAGGTCGTGAGCCAGGGCGTGGGTAAAGACCTCCAGCGAATCGCGCTGCTCCTGGATCAGCTTTTTTTGCGCCTCCAGTTCGACGACGCGTCCCTTCAACTCTTCGTATAGCCGGGCGTTTTCCAGCGCCACCGAGGTGGTGTCGGCCAGGGCCTGCAGCACCGCGACCTCCTCGTCGGTCGGCGTGTGCGGCTCCGCCCAATAGTTGCCGATCGCACCGATCGGCGCCTCGCGGCGGATGGGCACCATGGCCAGGCTCTTGACGAAGGTCGGGCGATAGGCTTCCGCCGGGATGCGCGGGTCGGCATAGATATCGGGAATGGTCGTCGACTTGGCGTTGAGCATCACCCAGCCGGAGATGCAGATCTCCATGGGAAAGCGCTTGCCCTTCCACAGCGGCGCGATGGCATTTTCGTCGGCATAGTAACACTTGTCGCCGTCACGCAGCACGAAGGTCGACCCGTCGGCGCCCGTCAGTTCGCGGGCCGCGTCACGGGTGATACGCGTGACAGTTGCAACATCGCGCGCCTGCGACAGGGCCTGAACCACACCGACCAGATGCTCCATCGCCTGTACGTACCACGTCGATGGCTGGGCCGGTGAAGCGGTAACGGGATGCGGCGAGGTAGCGACCGGTTCGGACATACGGCGGGCTCCGGATAAATGAAAGACTCTCCAATAGTCGTGAGCCTACTATAGATTGCGTTACCCAAGGATAAAGACACGTCTTCGCGACCGGCAGGCTCCAGGGCGTCGTGACGGCCGCGGCATATTGCGCGTGGCCAAGCCCGTGGTTTTTGCCTAGAACGGGGCGACTCTCAAAAGGAATGGTTCCATGGCCTACGTAAAATCCGGCGCGGTCGCAGTGGCGGCCCTGCTCCTGCTCGGCGCCTGTCACAAGGCCGATACTTCGTCGGCGGCGGACGACACGGCGTTTGCCGAACCGCCCGAGTTCACCGCCGCCCAGAAAACACAGATCCTGGCCACCTTCCCGGCACCTTACAACACCGCCGATCTCGACGCCGGCGAAAAGCAGTTCAACAAGTGCCGCTCGTGCCACACGATCACCGCCGGCAAGATGAACATGACCGGGCCGCACCTCTACGGCGTCTTCGGCCGCCATGCCGCGACGGCGGAGGGCTACACCTATTCCGACGCCATGAAGGCGCACAACGTAGTGTGGGATTTCGACACGCTCAACATCTACCTGAAGTCGCCGCAATCGGTCGTTCCGGGCACCAAGATGGGCTTCATGGGTATCGAGAACGACACCGACCGCCGCAACCTGATCGCCTATCTCAAGGCGGAAACGACGCCCGGTCTTGCTGGTGCCGATGCGTCGGCCAGTTCGCAGTAAGGTTTTTAACCACGAACCACACGAAAAACACGAACGGTACGAAGTCGCACGACCGTCTGCGCGAAGCGCCGTTCAATGAAGGCGCTTCGCGCAGAAGCCTGCCAAGTCATGACGTTCGTGTTTTTCGTGCCGTTCGTGGTTCAAAATCTCAGCTTGGCCTCAGGCGTCATAGCCCGGCATTTCGCGCGCCAGGCGGCGCATGAGGCCGGGCCAGATGAGTTGGCCGACGAAGGCCACGCCTTGGCTGAGCGGCGCCACCTTGTCCTGCACCGCCTGGCTCACCTCCCGTACGCCCGAGCGGCCGGCCGACAGGGCGGCGATTTGCTGACGACAGGCCTGTTCCAGGAAATAGATCGACGCGAAGGCCTCGGCGGCGGAGCCACCCCAGGCCAGGGTGCCGTGGTTGCGCAACATCAGGAAGCGCTTGCCGCCCAAGTCGTCGACGATGCGGCCGCGTTCCTCCAGGTCCAGCGCCACGCCTTCATAGTCGTGATAGGCCAGTTGCGGCCGGATCAGCAGCGCGTTCTGCGTCAGGGGCAACAGGCCCTCGGTCTGCGCCGAGACGCCGGTCATGGCGTCGGTGTGCAGGTGGATGACGAAGTGGGCCTGGGGCACCGCGGCGTGAATGGCGCTATGGATCGTAAAGCCTGCCGGATTGACCATGGCGTGGCTGTCGCCGACGGTGCGGCCATCGCTGTCGATCTTGACCAGGTCGGACGCCGTCATCTCGTGAAAGAACATGCCGTAGGGATTGATCAGGAAGTGATCCGCCTGCCCCGGGCCATAGGTTTCGTCGGCCTGCTTCACCCACGATTGCGCAGCCGGCACCCGCGCGGAAACATGGGTAAAGATCAGGTCGTCCCAGCCGTGAAGCGCCACCAGCCTGTACAGCGCCGCCAAATCGCAACGCGCCTGCCATTCGGCCTCGCTCATATGGGCCCTTAAAGCCCCCGCATCGTCGTGAGCCATGTCTTTCGTCCCTGTGTCCGGCCCATCGTGGAGCCTGGTTATATGGCGGCCTTGTCGACCGCCGGTTTTTCCATGGTCTTGACGAACAAACGTCCGTCGAGCACCACGGCGATCTCGACCTTGTCCTCGGCGTTCAGCGGCGCCTGGCTGTCAGCGCTTTCCTCGATCACCGCCGGCCATTCGACTCCATCGAACATCACCCGGCCGGTACGTTCGCCGCCGGCGACGGGGCCGAAGCCACTGAGCACCACGGCGCGCCGGCCGACCATGCGGGCATTCGGATCGTCGAGATGCCCCTTGGTGCCCGGCAGCTTCATGATGCGCTTGCCGAACACGCCCGGAAGCAGGGTGAGGACGGCAAAGGCCGCGATCTGCAAGGGCAAGCCCAGCGGAAGGGTGGTCAGACAGGCCACGGCCACCAAGCCTGCCGCCCCCGCCATCCACATCATCCAGGTCGTGCCGATCAGGGTTTCCGCGCCCAACAGCAGGATACCCAGCGTCAGCCACACCCAGAAGGCCTGCTGGTCCATCGGTCCCATCAGCCAGAAATCGTTGCTTGTGAGAAATCCCGTCAGGTCCGGCATGATCGCCCGCGCCCAGTCCACATAGAAATACCAAAGAGGGTCGGACAACGGGTCGATCGTCGAAGGGCCGCGTTGTCACGTGACCGTCTTATAGGACCGCGGCGACACTCTGGGCAATGTTTATGGTGTTAAACGGCTTCGGCGAGCGGCGACTGGCGATCGTCGAGCAGCAAGGTCACGGTCTCGATCAGCTTGTCCATCAGGATCGGCTTGGACAGGTGGGCGTCCATGCCGGCGGCGGTGCAGGCGTCGATCTGTTCTTTCATGGCGTCGGCGGTCAAGGCGACGATCGGCACGTGCCGGCCTGCGGCTTCGGAGGCGCGGAAGATCCGGCAGGCCTCGATCCCGCCCATGCGCGGCATGTTGAGATCCATCAGCACCAGGTCGTATTGCGACATGTCGGCATCGAGCGCCTCCTGTCCATCGACCGCCTCGGTGACTGCGAAATTGAACGGTTCCAGGAACAGGCGGGCGACGCGGCGGTTCACGGGGTGGTCGTCGACCAGCAGGATGCGGCGGCGCGGCCTTTCGTCGATGGCCAGGACCTCCTCGAACACCGGTTCGGCGATCGGTTCCTCGTCGGCCACGTCCAGCACGACGTCATTCGCTTCGAAGGTCATGATAAAGGACGAGCCTGTGCCCTCCTCGCTGGCGACGCTCAGGCTTCCGCCCATCAATTCGGCGAGGCGGCGGCTGATATTGAGACCGAGGCCCGCGCCGCCATATTTGCGCGCACCGGCCGGATCACCCTCGGCATAGGCGTCGAACAGTTTGTCGACCGTCGCCTGGCTCATGCCGATGCCGGTATCGCGCACTTCGATGCGCACGCGATAGCCATTGCGCCGGCGCTCGGCCTTGGCGACGATCGTCACCTCGCCCGCCTCGGTGAATTTCAAGGCGTTGGAGACCAGGTTCGACAGGCATTGATAGACGCGCAACGGGTCGAACATCATCGGCGGCATGGCGCTTTCGGCGACGTCGCTCTGCAGCACCAGGCCCTTTTCGCGCGCCGTCGCGGCATAGGTATGGATGACGCGTTCGACCATTTGCCTGACACTGCCGGCAACCGGCGCCAGTTCGACCTTGCCGGCCTCGATGCGCGACATGTCGAGCACGTCGTTGAGCAGCGCCATCAGCGTCTTGCCGCTGTCGACCAGGATGCCGATCTGGTCCTTTTGCTGGGGCGCCAGGGCGTCCTTCTGCAACGCCTGGGCCATGCCCAGGACACCGTTGAGCGGCGTGCGCAGTTCGTGCGACATCACGGCCAGGAAGCGCGACTTGGCCTCGTTGGCAGCCTCGGCGTCCTCATGCGCCGCCTTAAGGCGCAATTGCATGCGGCGGACACGCACGACCCAAAAGGCGCAACCGGCGACCAGCAGCAGCAGCAATACCGCGATGACGCCGGCGGCTATGGTCAGCCAACGCCCCATCTCGACCTGCTTGACCAGCAGTTCGCTTTCGGCGCTCTTGCGATCCAGTTCCTTGCGCAACGCCTGGTAAAGGCTGTGTATCGAGGTGATACGCGTATTTTCCATATGATCCTTCATGCCCGCCGACCATTGGTCGAGCGTGTCGAAGGCTTCGGCATTGCGGCCTTCGGCGTGCAGCAGATAGGCTTCGACCGAGGTTTCGAACAGGATGTCGTGGCGCGGATAGATCGCCTTGGGCGCCGCGTTCAACATGGCCAGGTCGGCTCGGGCATGACTGGTGTCGCCGGTATGCGCGTACGCGACGATCAGCATCTTCAGCTTTTCGATATCGAGCGCGCTGGCCGGGCCGTGCGCAGCGACCTGCGAGTCCGACAGGCAGCGGATAACGGCCGGATAGTTCTGCACGCCGCTTTCGACATGAGCGCAGAGATTTTCGTCCCACCGTACCAGGTCGGTGATGTTGTCTTTCTTGACATAGCCGGCATGCAGGCGTTGCAGGTCTTCGGCGAGCGTCGTTTCGTTCTCGCGCGTCGCTTCAAGGGCCAGGTCGTAGACCATGTCCATCTTCTGCGAAAAGAAGGCGTTGCTGCGCGCCAGCTTGGCCATGGCGACCGACTGGTCGAGGTAGCTGTCATAGTCGCCGACCCGCGCCTGGCTGCCCGCCACCAGTTGGCGCGCCACCAGTTGCAGGCTATTGGCGGCGTCGCCTTCGGCCTGTAGACGGCTGACAAGGCTGCCGCCCAGGTCGAGCGCGTCGGCCCACTGCGAGAACCGGCCGTCCTGGCGGACCTTTTCCAGCGTGACGATGTTACGCACCGCCTTGTCGGACGTATCCAGGTAGGTGTGCCAATCATTGTCGTCGATCAGCGTGTAATCTTCCGTCTGGTTGCGATAGGCCTGGTAGACGAACCGGGCCATGGCCTCGAGCGCGGTGTCGCCCTGAGCCTGGGCCGCGGCGACAATGCGGTCGCGCCACTTGATCAGGCCGGCCTCATCCTCGTCGTTCTGATAGGCATAAAGCACGTGCCACAGGGCATAGATGCGCGCGTCACCCGACATGTGCAGGGCGCGCTCGCCGGCCGTGTCGACCTCTTTGGGATTGTAGGCGAAATCCTGCGCCGCCATAAGGTCATAGACCGATTGCAATTGGGCATGGCGATTGGAGGCGGAATGGATGATGCCCGACGGCGCGTCGGCGGCGAGCGCCTGACCGCCGGGGACCAGGGCACATAGCCATAGCCCGGCGGCAGCCATCAGGCTGCGCAGGCCTCTTCCCCAGCTTGTCAACACACCCTGTGCGGCCAAAACGCCGCCTCCTTGATCCATCACGTGGCGTTAGAAGACCACGAAGACCTTAGGAATCGCTTAAACGGCGAGATTTCCCGATGTCAGGAAGAACCAGGCATGTGGATAAAGTGGATACTTATCCCCAGGGCATAAAAAAACGGGCTTCGGATGAAGCCCGTTTCCGGATGGTCATCGGTCGGCGGGACTAGGCTCCGCCGGCCGGCATCATATTATTCGCAAACGCAGCCGTACTGGTCGCAGAAGCAGTTCGGGGCCAGGTGAGCGGTGGCGGCGACGGCGCCGAAAGCGCCGGCAACGGTCAGGGCGGCAACGAGGCCGAGGACGATCTTCTTCATAGACTAACTCCTTTTGTAAACACCAAAACCATCTGTGATTCCAATCAGTTGCTGGAATCTACATTTCTTGGACACACCGGAGTCGAACTGAAAACACTTCAGAAGATCGCCGCCCTGTACCCCGAACGCAGTGGTTTTAACGAAGTTTCAACCGCAAACGTTAACGGATTACTAACCACATTTACGCCTCGTTTACAATCTGGAAAACGCGTTTTACGTGTGCTTAACCAAACTATTTTTACGCGCACACGGCCAGGCGCTCGCTTCTGGCGGGTAGCCAAAAACAACCATCCGGGTTTTCGGAAAATTTGGCCTGTCTCCTCGCGGATTAGCGCCGCGAACGAATCAGGACGTCGCGCAGGTCGTCCTGACTGACCGCCTTCAAAGCCGCTTCGAACGGCAGGAATTGCGCGTCGTCGGCGTCATCGTCGGCCTTGGGCTCTCCCGCGCGCCAATATGCGACATAGTCGATCAGCACATAGTGGAAATCCGGCTCGATGATCTCATAGACCTCGATCAGCCCGCCCAGATCGGCCTCCACGCCGGTCTCCTCGCGTAGTTCGCGTAACGCCGCCTCGGCCAGGGGCTCGCCCCATTCGACCTTGCCGCCGGGGATCGACCATTCGCCCAGGCGCGGCGGATGCCCGCGGCGAATCAACAGCACCTCGTCGCCGCGCCAGCAAACGACGCCGACACAGGGTATGGGGCGTAAGGCTGGCTTAGGTTCCGGCATAATTATTCTCACTTGAAATGGGCCGTAGCCTACCTTAACGCAGACCCACCATTCCCCAGGGTTACAGCCATGTCCACCGCCTTCGCCACCATCGACGCGCCCGCCGTGTCCCCTGACGTCATCGCTGCCATCAAGGCCGTGGTCGGCGACGCCGGCTGGAGCCAGGACGAAGGCCGGGTCGATCCCAAGCTGACCGAATGGCGCGGCAAGTGGAAAGGCCACACCCCCCTCCTCGTCCTGCCGAAAACGACCGAGGAAGTGTCGAAGGTCGTCAAGATCTGCTTCGACGCAGGCGTCGCCATTACCCCCCAAGGCGGCAATACCGGCCTGGTCGGCGGCCAGATCCCGTTCGGCGAGATCCTGATCTCGCTGGAGCGTATGCGCACCGTCCGCGACGTCACCCCGGTCGACGACACCATGGTGCTGGAAACGGGCCTCTCCCTGCTCGAAGCGCAGCAGATCGCCGAGAAGGCCGGGCGCTACTTCCCGCTGTCGCTGGCGGCCGAAGGCACGGCGACCGTCGGCGGCGTCATCTCGACCAATGCCGGCGGCACGGCGGTACTGCGCTACGGCGTCACCCGCGACCTCGTCTCGGGCCTTGAGGTCGTGCTGCCCAACGGCGAGATCTTCCATGGGCTGAAGCGCCTGCGCAAGGACAATACCGGCTACGATATCAAGCACATGTTCATCGGCGCCGAAGGCACGCTGGGTATCATCACCGCGGCGTCGCTAAAACTGTTCCCGATCATGAATTCACGGTCGACCGCCATTGTCGGTTTCGACAGCCCGCAAAAGGCCATCGACCTGCTGGTCCGCGCCAAGCAGGAGACCGGCGGCCAGGTCGAAGCGTTCGAGCTGATGGGCCGCTACGGCCTGTCGCTGGTGCTGAAGCACATCCCCGACACCCGCGAACCGCTGGGCGCCGAATATCCGTGGTACGCCCTGATCGAAGTCGCCTCGGGTGATCCGGAAGGCGCGGCCTCGTCAATGGAGCGCCTGCTCGAAGCCGCCTTCGAGGAAGAGCTGATCCTTGACGCCGCCATCGCCCAGAACGAGACCCAGCAGGCGGAATTCTGGCGCCTGCGCGAAGACCATTCGGCCGCCGAAAAGGCCGAGGGCGCGGCGTGGAAACACGATATCTCGGTGCCTTTGTCGCGCATGGCCGAGTACATCATCGAGGGCGACAAGGCGGTGCAGGCTTTCCTGCCGGGCGCGCGCCTGGTCGCCTTCGGTCACGTCGGCGACGGCAATGTCCACTTCAATGTCATCGTCCCCGAAGGCATGGACGTCGCCCAATTCAACGCCCTGCGCGACGCCGGCTCAAAGGTCGTCCACGACCTGGCCAATGCCTATGAGGGCTCGATCTCGGCGGAACACGGCTTGGGCCGCATGAAGACCGAGGAAGCGCTGCAATACAAGGACCCGGTGGCGGTCGCCGCCATGCGCGCGCTACGGGCATCGCTCGATCCCAAGCGGATCATGAACCCGCACGTGCTGTTCTAAGGTTTCTGAACCACGAACCACACGAAAAACACGAACGGTACGACGTCGCACGACCCTCTGCGCGATGCGCCGTTTAATGAAGGCGCTTCGCGGAGAAGCCGGCCAAGTTATGAGGTTCGTGGTTTTCGTGTGGTTCGTGGTTCAAATTCTTGAACGAACCCGAACCTAAGCCTTCTCCGGGGTCTCCGCCTCGATATCGATCGTCTGCGGATCTCCCATCGGCTGGCCGTCCGGCGTCAGCTTGAAGACCCCCGCCAGCGTGCGCAGCATGTCCCCCATGGGGAACGGCTTAGCCAGGGTCGCAATGGCCCCCGCCGCCGCCGCGGCGGCCAGGATATGCTGCGGGCCAATCTTGTCGCTGATGCCCTGAGACATGGCGACGACGCGGATATGGGGGAAATCGCGGCGGATCTGGGCCGTGCCCTCGATGCCGCCGATCCCCGGGATCAGAACCGAGGTCAGCACGATATCGACCGCCCCCAGATTATGATCGAAGAAGGCGTCTTCCATGTTCACCGCCGACGACACGACATAGCCGACCTGCTTCAACACCGTGCAGATGGCACGGCGCAGCTCGGTATTGTCCTCGATCACCAGCACGTGGCGGTCGGTGGCGCGGGCACGGTGATAGGCATTGGTTTCGTTGAGCAACGTCTTCAGCCGGTCCTCGGAAAACGGCCGCGGCATGGTGAAGTCGGCGCCCGAGGTCCTGGCCAGTTGTAGCGTCGATTGCAGCGCCTGGCCGCCGGCGCCACCGTCGGTCATGATGGCCAAGGGCGCCTCTTCGCCCAGTTCGCGGATCTTGCCGATCGCCTGCATGGTGCTGGCGCCGTTGACGTAGGCTTCGAACAACAGAAGGCGAAACTGGCTGCCCTTCATGATGCGCAGGGCCATCTGCTGGTCGAAACTCAGCACGGACGTCCACTTCTGCCGCTGCAGCATGGTCGCCATGACCTGGGCGTGATGCTTGTTCGGATTGAGAACCAGAACGCAACCGAAACTCATTAAACGCTCCGCCTACGCCACATGTTGCTTAATATCGATGGGTAGCGCGACCTCCACGGCCGCGGGCTGATCGCCGCTCAGCACCAGGGCGACGACATGGATCAGGTCTTCCATGACGAAGGGCTTGGGCAATTGCGCCACCGCGCCCACGTGCCTGGACGCCGCCAGAACCGTATGGGCATCGAGCTTGTCCGCCATGCCGGCCGACATGGCGATGACGTGGATATGCGGCCACCCGGCGCGGATGCGGCTGATGCCTTCGATCCCGCCCATGCCCGGCATGAAGATGTCGGCAATGACCACGTCGACCATGCCCATATGCGTCGCCTCGAACGCCTCTTCCATGCTGGACGCCGCGAAGATCTGGTAGCCCATTTCGCTGAGCACGCCGGTGACCAGGCGGCGCAGATTGGCATTGTCCTCGACGACCAGGATGGTTTTCGACGCCTTGCGGGCGCGATGATAGGTGGTGGTCTCGGTCAGCACGACCTTCAGCCGCTCGGGCGAAAATGGCTTGGCCATGACAAAGTCGACGCCGGCCGCCTTGGCGAAGTCGAGTGCCTCCGCGCGGGCCTTGGGCCCGCCCAAATCGCCCGCCATGATGGCCAGCGGCGTGCCGACGGCGCGGTTGCGGATATCGCCGATGATCTGCAACGTGCTGCTCTGGCCGACATAGGCCTCGAACATCAGAAGATGAAAGCGGGTGGTCTTCAGGGCCTGCATGGCCATGCCGCGATCGAAGGTCAATACCGACGACCAGCGCTCCGCTTCCAGCATCTTGGAGATGTGGCGGGCGTGGGCCGGATTATTATCAAGTACAAGAACGCTGCCTTGACTCATCGAACGGGGCTCTCCGGTGCGGTCGAAAAGCGAAATGCCTGCCGGTTTTCGGCCTATGGTGAAGAGTTAAAGACAAAAAGTTTAACAGGCGATAAATTTGCGCATCCCCTCTCGTGCAAACGATTACACAGAAAGGGAATAGACTCGTTAATAGAGTCTAATTGGCGTGTTGAGGCTCCATGCCATAGAGCGTTTTCAAATAAACCTGACCCGTAATATTTACAGTTGCAGTTTATTATTTGAACTCGACACCATTCATCCGACAATTCAACTTCAAGCGGCCGCCGCTTCCGCCTTCTCCCTAAGCAAGGCGGCAACGAGATCGGTCAGGTCCTCGCCGGTGAACGGCTTGGGCAGCAAGGCGTGGGCGCCCATATAGCGGGCGGCGGACAGGACCTGGGCGTTGGACGCGCCGGCCTTCCCGCCCTTGTCCTCGGCGCCGGCCGACATGGCGACCAGGGTGACGCTGGGCCAGGTCTGCTTGATGATCTGGATGCCCTCGATGCCGCCCATGCCGGGCATGAAGATGTCGGTGATGACGATATCGACGTGGGCGATATCGACGCTTTCCAGCGCCTCCTCCATCGAGCGGGCCTCGCTGATGCGATAGCCTTTCTCGGCCAGGGCCATGGTCACCAGCTTGCGCACGACGCGGCAGTCGTCGACGACCAGCACGTGCTTCAGCGGGGTCGGCGCCCGGCGCATCATGCGGGCGTCCTCGAGAATGGGCTTCAGATGCTCGGGCGCGAAGGGCTTGGGCAGGACGAAGTCGGCCTCGGCGCGGCGCGCGGCGTTGAGCGTCTGGTTGAGCGCATAGCCGCCCGCCCCGCCGCCGGTCATGATGGCCACCGGCACGTTGGGCGCCAAGGCCCGGATATCGGGCAGGCGCGACAGGGTATTGCCGTCCTCGACATAGACGTCGAGCAGCAACAGGTCGACGTGCAGCGACTTGAGCTGCGAAAATACCGATTTGTGGTCGAAACTGAGCACCGACGACCAATCAAGGTTGCTCAGCATACGCGAAATCAACTGGGCCTGAACGCGGCTATCCTCGAGTACCAAAACCGTGCCTTGCGACATTTTGGTTGTCCTTTTATGTGCAGACACCCTAGCATAGCCGGGTTATATTCCGGTAAATATCGAATTGTATTACGTATTTACCGCATCGGTTGCAGTGCACGCACAGCCCCGGTAGGATCGCAACGACCGATTCCGACAGGATGTGCCCGCTTCCATGCTGACCCTGATTTCCCCCGCCAAATCACTGGACACGACGCCGCATGCGACGGACCTGTCGGCCACCGAACCGCGCTTCCTGGACGCCACGGCCAAGCTTTTGAAGAGCGCGCAAAAGCTCAAGCCCAAGGCCATCGGTGAGTTGATGGACATTTCGCCGGCACTCAGCCGCCTCAACTATGACCGCTACCAGGGCTTTGACGCCCAAGCCGCCATGCCGGGCGTCTTCATGTTTGACGGCGACGTCTATGACGGCCTGCAGGCGCGCACGCTCGATGCCGACGCGCTCGGTTGGGCGCAGGACCATCTGCGCATCCTGTCGGGGCTATACGGCGTGCTGCGACCAATGGACCTGATCCGCCCTTACCGGCTGGAAATGGGTTCGCAGTTGAAGACCGGCCGCGCCACGTCGCTCTACCAGTTCTGGGGCGATACCTTGGCCAAGAGCCTGACCGAGGAGTTGAAGGCGCAGGATAGCGACACGATCGTCAACCTGGCGTCCCAGGAATATGCTCGCGCCGCCCTGACCAAGGCCTTGAAGGCGCGCGTGGTTGCGCCGCGCTTCCTGGAGGTCAAGGGCAATGAAGCGAAGATCGTCTCTTTCTTCGCCAAGAAAGCCCGCGGCCTGATGGCGCGCTATATGATCGATCAGCGCATCGACCGAGTAGATGGGCTGAAGGATTTCAATGTCGCCGGCTACGTTTTCCGCGGCGATCTGTCATCAGATGGCGACTGGGTTTTCACCCGGCCCCAACCGGAACTGGTGACCAAGGCGAAAAAGAAGGAAGAGGTTTAGCGACGAAACGTAGTTTCGTCGCTAAAATTCTAGCCGACAAATCCGGCAGCGCGCTTGAGACGGTCATTGATGGCTTCGCCGATTCCGTCAGTTGGGATCGGCGCCACCGAGATCAGCGACGGCTTTGCGCGGTCGGCCTCACGCAGCATTCGGAACAGATTGGCCGCTGCCTCACGCGGGTCGCGCGTCGTGCTCAATTGGAAGACAGGCCCGGTATAATCTGTTGGTCCGAAGGCGAGATAAGCCCCCTCCTCCGGCGCCGTCACATCGATGTGTACCGGCGCGTTCGGCGCATAGTGCAGACTCAGCCGACCGGGCGAGCGATGGCCCTCGGCTTCGTCCGCCGCCAGCGGACCGATGATCGCCACGATCTCCGCGCGGGTAATGGCGCCGGCGCGCAGATAGCGAGCGTCACCCAATAGGCTGACAACGGTTGATTCCACCCCGACCGGACAATCGCCACCGTCGAGCGCCACAGCCACTGCGCTTCCCGTCTCCTCGACGGCGTCGGCATGGGTGGTCGGACTGGGCCGGCCCGAACGATTGGCCGACGGCGCCACAACGCCGACGCCGGCGCCGCGCAGGACCTGCAAAGCCATTTCGTGCGCCGGCATGCGCAAGGCCACGCTGTCGAGGCCAGCCCGCGCGAGGTCGCAGGCCATGGCTCCGTCGCGCACCGGCACAACCAGGGTCAAAGGGCCCGGCCAGAACGCCGCCGCCAAGGCTTTCGCCCGGTCGTCGAACACGCCGGTCGCCTCGGCCAGGGCCATATCCCCGACGTGAACGATCAACGGATTGAAGCGCGGCCGGCCCTTGGCCTCGAAGACCTTGATCACGGCCGAGGGCTCGTCGGCACGGGCGCCCAGTCCATAAACCGTTTCAGTCGGCAGATGGATCAGGTTTCCGGCGCGCAGAGCAGCCACGGCGGCCGCGACGTCCCTACTCATTTCGCAGCGTGGGCTTTTACCGTGATCGCGACCTTGATGATCCCGGGAATGGCATCGGTCTTGGCGTAATCGCCCGAACCGACCGAGAAGGCCGTGCGGTCGAGATCCGCCGTGCCGCTCATGTCGGCGTCCTTGTCCTTGATCGTCAGGCTGAACGGCAGATCGAGCGGCTTGGAAACGCCATGCAGGCTGAGCTTGCCATGGGCGACGAAGTGCGTCGCATCCGTCTTGGTGAATTTCGACGCTTCGTAAACCGCCTTGGGGAAGCTTGAAACATTGAAGAACTGGTCGCTTTTCAAGGTGCCGTCGCGGTCATTGTCGCCCGAAGCGACCGAAGCCAGGTCGATCGACACCTTGACGTGCGACTGGGCGAGCTTGTCGGGATCGAAGGTAATTTGCGCCGAATAGCCGGCAAAGGCGCCATTGATAGCTTCGCCCTGGAAGGTCGTCGACCAGGCGATCTTCGATGCCGTCTTGTCGACGGTCCAGGCGGTGACCGCCGCAACGCTGCTCGAGGCGGACGAAGACGAAACAGATGACGACGCCGTGGAAGACGACGCCGAAGCGCTGCTGGCCACATCCGAGGCCATATCCGAGTCCTGCGCAGAGTCGGACGCCTGGGCGGCCGGCGGCGTTTCACCACCCGATTGCGGCGTGCCGCGATCGAAGAACTCGCCGAGACCCACCGCCGCCAGGACCACGCCGACCGGCACGATCCAGCGCCAGTTCATCACCGGCTTGGGCTTCAAGCCCGGCACCATGTGTTCGATGACTTCGTCCTTGTCGACAAACTGGTGCTTGAGCGCCGCGGCGACGTGCAGCGGGATCATGCCGTAGATCAGGATCTTGGCGCCCAGCTTATGGAAGTACTCGAAGAACTCGTGCACCGGGTTTTCCATCTCGGCCGAGATCGGGATGAACGGCATGTGCGGCCAATGGAACGCGAAGAACGGGATCTCGCGCGCCGACGTCGAGACCATCGCCCAGCCGGTCAACGGCATGCCGATCATGGCGACATAGAACAGCACGTGCAGGCTCTGGGCCGCGATATGCTGCCACTTCGGCATCGGCGGCGCCGGCGGGGCCTTGGTCATGAAACGAATGCCCAAGCGCACGAGCGACAACAACAGGATCAGGATGCCGACCGACTTGTGCAGATTGACCCGGCTTAAACGCAGCGAATCGTGATCGTCGAGCCGCCAACCCAGGAAGATCATGAACAGGATCAGGAAGGCGATAATCCAGTGCAGCCAGCGCACATAGACATTGTAGCTGCTTTGGCTGAGCACGGGTGGCGGCGTGTCGGACATGGTGAGTCTCCGGAGGGTCGATTTCATATAGCACGACACGGTATCGCGTCACGCCCCTTATATGTAACTCATACAGTATCTGTTTAGTCCCTGCGCGTGAAAAATTTTCAGGGACCGCTCGGCTAGACGGCAAAGTTGACGTTCACGTAAAATCAACTTGCCTGCCGCAGGGTTAGTCCGTTTAATCCCGATCCAATACGCTCAGGTTCGCCGAGCGAAAGATAAAAACGGAAACGTCATGACCTACCGCCCTTCCGTGAAGGACATCACCTTCTGCCTCGACCATGTCATCGGCATGGACGCGCTCTATACGCCGGACTTTGATCGCGACCTGCGCGACGCCGTGCTCGATGCCGCGGCACAGCTGGCCGGCGATATCCTGGCGCCGCTGAACCGTGTCGGCGACCAGGCGGGTGTTGCGTTGAACGATGGGCGCATGACCCTGCCCGCGGGCTTTATCGAGGCCATCCACGCCTATGCCGAGGGCGGCTGGTACGGTGTCGCCGCCGACCCGGCCTATGGCGGCCAAGGCCTGCCGAAGATGCTGGAACAGGCCTGCGTCGACATGTTCCACGGCGCCAACATGGCCTTCACCTTGCTGCCTGTCCTTAGCCAGGGCGGCATCGAGGCCGTTCACGCCCACGGTTCGCAGGCGCAGAAGGACCTCTACCTGCCCAAGCTGATTTCCGGCCAATGGTCGGGCACCATGAACCTGACCGAGCCCCAGGCCGGCTCGGACCTGGCCGCCCTGACCACCAGGGCCGAGCCCAAGGGTGACGGCACCTATGCCATCAGCGGCCAGAAGATCTTCATCACCTGGGGCGAGCACGAGGGGTCTGAGAACATCGTCCATTTGGTGCTGGCGCGCCTGCCCGATGCGCCGGCCGGTACACGCGGCATCTCCTTGTTCCTGTGCCCGAAATATCTGGTCAATGCGGATGGCTCGATCGGCGCGCGCAACAGCGTCAAATGCGTCGGCATCGAGCACAAGCTCGGCATCCACGCCTCGCCGACCTGCGTCATGGCCTTCGAGGGCGCCGAGGCCGAGCTGATCGGCCCGCCCCATGGCGGCTTGGCGGCGATGTTCACCATGATGAACGCCGCGCGCCTGGCGGTCGGCTTCGAAGGGGTCGGCATCGCCGACGCCGCCTGGCAAAGGGCGCAGGCCTATGCGCTGGAGCGCCGCCAGGGCAAGTCGCTGATCACCGGCGACGACCGCGCCATCATCTATGACCATCCAGATGTGCGCCTGACCCTGGCCCTGATGAAGGCCAAGGTCGAGGCGGCCCGCGCCATCTGCATGGCCACAGCGGCAGCGATCGATACGGCCCGCACCGGCGACGAGGCCGCCAAGCGCCGCGAGGACTTCCTGGTGCCGATCGCCAAGGCCTGGTCGACCGACCGCGCCGTCGAGGTGGCGTCGAGCGGCGTGCAAGTGCATGGCGGCATGGGCTTCATCGAAGAGACGGGCGCCGCGCAATATTACCGCGACGCCCGCATCGCCCCGATCTACGAAGGCACCAACGGTATCCAGGCAGCGGACCTGGTCGGCCGCAAGCTGGGCCGCGACGGCGCCGCCGCCCACGAGCTCGAAGCCGATATCCGCGCCTTTATCAAAGCCAATGCGCTGAGCGATTTCAAAGCCGAGTACGAGACCCTGGCTACGGCGCTTGACGCCTTTGCCGCGGCGACCACGCACCTGCTGGCGCAAAAGACCGCGGCACCGCTCGACGTCGCGACCGGCGCCTCCGAATACCTGTCGCTGGCCGGCGATGTGGTCGGCGGCTGGCTGCTGCTCAAGGGCGCCGTGGCGGCGCGGACATTGATGGATCAGGGCACGGGCGACACGGCGTGGCTCGGCGACAAGGTGCGGATTATGCGCGTCTTCTTCAGCCATGTGATGCCGCATGCGGGCGCGCATCTGGCGGCGATCCGGGCCGGGTTTGGGGCGTTGGAGGGGCTGGCGATGGAAGGGTAGTCAAGGCCAAGGGCCGCAGGCCCTTGGATCCCGAAACCTTTCAGGATGATCAGTCTGATGAGAATAAATAAAAAAGAGCCCCACGCTTGGGGGCTCTTTTTCATTTATATTCATAAGCTTGGCCACACCCTGAACGGTTCCGGGGTCAAGGGGCCCGTGGCCCCTTGCCTTGCCTTCACTTCCCTTCCACCGCCCCACTCAACGGCACCATATCCTTGGTATCCGTCGTCGCCCCGCCCGGCGTATGCATCGGTGCGGGCGCGGCCGGCTGGACGCGCAGGTTCACCGGCACGTCGCCCTTGGCCTCGGCCTTGAGCATCAGGTCGATCGTCTGGCGCACGAAGACCGCATCGGTGACCACGCCCAGTTCCAGGCGTTGATCGCCGTCCTCGACCTGCTTGATCAGCACGCCGGCGATGAAGCTGCTCTTGCCCGCGCCACCGTTCATGAATACCGGGCCGCCGGAATTGCCGGGCACGGCCGTCAGGTCGATCAAGAAGGTCGGAAACGCCGTCGACGGCATGACGGGATAGGACGCCATGCGGCCGGCGCGCAGGATCGGAAAGCCGGCGACATTGGCCGACAGGCCGTGCGGATAGCCCAGCGTCATCATCTCGTCGCCGGCGGACACCTTGGCCGCGGCAAAGGCCTGGTCGTCAGCCAGCAGGCTTTCCGGCAGGACCGCGTCCTTGGCCGCCGCCGGCACGGTCACCGGAATCACGGCGATATCCTGGTTCGGGTTCTGGTACCAGGCGGGGCCGTCCTTGGTGCGGATGGTGATGTTCTGCGGCGTATAGACCCAGCCCTTGGGCGTCAGCACACGCCAGCCGATGCGCACTTCCGGCGCCGGCATCTTCTCGAAGACGTGGGCGGCGGTGACCAGCACGGTTTCGCTCGTGCCGTCCTTGCGGGGCACGCTGATCAGGAAGCCGGTGCCGACCATGCGCTTGGCGTCATTGATCGGTTGATCGATCTGAACCGTCGCCTTGATCAGCGCCACCGTCAGGTCCGCATCGAACATGCCCGTCCCCCCATCGAAATTGATTAATCATATTTGACCGCTTACGACGAATAGGTCAATGCTCCCGCCGCCTTAGCCAGGGCAATAACGCCCGCGCTTCGGCTTTTCCGCAACAGTTCGAGACACCTATGCCCACTTCGCCCGTCGCTCACGCGCCCGCTCCGCGCAAGGATCCGTTCCGCATCGAACAGCTGGGCCGCGTCCGGGTCGACGATTACCACTGGATGAAGGACGAAAACTGGCAAGCCCTGCTGCGCGATCCGGCCTCGGTCCGCGCCGACATCAAGGCGGCGCTGACGGAGGAAAACGCCTACACCCAGGCCATCCTGGCGCCGACCGAGGCGTTACAACAGACATTGTTCGAAGAGATGAAAGGCCGCATCAAGGAGGATGACGCATCGACGCCTTCCCCTGATGGCGCTTGGGAGTATTACAGCCGTTTCAACATCGGCGGCCAGCATCCGATCTGGGCGCGCCGCCCGCGCAGCACCACCTTTCCGGCGCCGCTACCGGCTATCGACACGACCATGCAGCAGGAGGAAATCCTGCTCGACGAGGATGCGCGCTCAAAAGCGTCGGAATTCTACCAGACGGGTGACGTCGGCCACAGCAATGACCACACCCTCTACGCCTGGTCGGAGGACACCCAGGGCTCGGAATATTTCACCCTCTACGTCAAGGACCTGACGACCGGCGAAATGATCGGCGAACCGATAGAGGAATGCGACGGCGGCTTCCTGTTTTCGCCGGACAATCAATGGCTGTTCTGGGTGTGGCGCGATGAAAACTCCCGCCCGTCCAAGGTCTTCCGCCGCCCGGCCCGGCCGGCCAAGGGCGAGACAATCGAAGACGTCCTGGTCTATGAGGAAACCGACAGCGGCTATTTCCTGCACATCGGCATGGTCAGCTCCGACGCCTTTATCGAGGTGACGCTCGGCAACCACGAAACCTCCGAATCGTGGCTGATCCCGACCAGCGACCCGACCCGCGCGCCGGTCTGCGTCGAGCCTCGCCACGAAGGCGTGCAATATAGTGTCGACCACTGGGATGACCGCTTCATCATCGTCACCAATGCCGACGACGCGGTCGACTTCAAAATCATGACCTCGAACGCGGACATCCCGTCGCGCGCCACCTGGCGCGAGAGGGTAGCGCACCGTCCTGGCATCTATATTTCCGGCGCCGGCGTCTATAAGCGCCACATGGTCCGCGTCGAGCGCGAAAACGCCAATACACGCATCGTCATTACCGCCAAGGCCTCGGGTGAGGAACACAGCATCTCCGTGCCCGAAGAAGCCTATGCGCTGGGCATGGCGTCGGGCCTGGAATACGACACCGACATCCTGCGCTATACCTATACCTCGCCGACCACGCCGTCGCAGACCTTCGACTACCATATGACGACGCGCGACCAGGTCCTGCGCAAGACGCAAGTCATCCCGTCGGGCCATAACCCGGCCGACTACGTCGCCAAGCGTCTCTATGCCAAGTCGTGGGACGGCGCCGAGGTGCCGCTGACCGTCCTGATGAAGGCCGGCACGCCGATGGATGGCTCGGCGCCTGTGCTGCTCTACGGCTATGGCTCCTACGGCATGCCGATGGATCCGGGCTTTTCGATCCGTAGCTTGAGCCTGGTCAATCGCGGCTGGGTCTACGCCATCGCCCATATCCGCGGCGGTTCGGAAAAGGGCTATGGCTGGTTCCTCGACGGCCGCAAGGACAAGAAGACCAACACCTTCAAGGACTTTATCGCCTGTGCCGAACACCTGGTGGAAAACGGCTACGGCACCAAGGGCCGCCTGGTCGCCTACGGCGGCTCGGCCGGCGGCATGCTGATGGGCGCGGTCGCCAATATGCGCCCGGACCTGTGGGCCGGCGTCATCGGCGCCGTGCCCTTCGTCGACGTCCTGAACACCATGAGCGACACCTCCCTGCCCTTGACGCCGCCGGAATGGCCGGAATGGGGCAATCCGTTGGAGGATGAGAAGGCCTACGATACCATCGCCGCCTATTCGCCCTACGACAATATCAGCAAGCAGGCCTATCCACCGGTCCTGGCGACGGGCGGTCTGTCGGATACCCGCGTCACCTATTGGGAACCGATGAAGTGGATCGCCAAGCTGCGCGACAGCTCGACCTCGGACGCACCGATGCTGCTGAAAATCAACATGGACGCCGGCCACGGCGGGGCCTCGGGGCGCTTTGATTTCCTGAAGGAAATCGCCATGGACTATGCCTTCGCCATCTGGGCGGAAGACCGTATCAAGGACGCGGCAAATGGTTGATGTGCGTGACGCCACGGAGGCTGATTTTCCGGCGATCACCGCCATCTACGCCCATCACGTCCTGCACGGTACCGGCACCTTCGCGCTGGAACCGCCGACATTGGCCGAGAACCTGGCGCGCTTTCACGAGATCGGCGCCATGCACCTGCCCTATCTCGTCTCGCTGACGGCGGACGGCGCCGTCGGCGGCTATGCCTATGCCTCGCCGTTTCGCACCCGGCCGGCCTATCGCTACGGCGTCGAGGACAGCGTCTACGTGGCGCCTGAAGCCATCGGCAAAGGCCACGGCCGCGCCCTGCTCGAAGCCCTGATCGCCCGGTGTACGGCGCGTGGGCTCTACCAGATGGTGGCGGTGATTGGTGATGCGGACAATGCCGGTTCGATCGGCGTGCATGCGGCCTGCGGCTTCCAACCGACCGGCCATCTACCGCGCGCCGGCTTCAAGTTCGGCCGCTGGCTCGACGTGGTCTTCATGTCCCGCGACCTGCTGCCGCCGACGGCCACGCCCCAAGGCAGCGGCTGGGCGGACTAGCCAATAACTTCTCCTCCCCATTTGGGACAAATGGGGAGGTGGCGCGGCGCTCGCCCCTTCTTAGGGGCGAAGTCCGCGACGGAGGGGTCACCTTGGTGCGGCCAGGCGCTTAATGCGGCGATTTAGCACCTTCCGCTTATGGCGGCCGCAACTACAGCAAGTTTATCCACAGATGACACAGATGCTGGCGGCAAGCCGCCATCTGCACAGATATCCGCGCGCAAAGCACGTCTGCGAACGACCTTCGACTATTTTTAAAAGAAAGAAGTTGGCTGGGGAACTAGGACTCGAACCTAGAATGACGGTACCAAAAACCGGAGTGTTACCATTACACCATTCCCCAGCAGGGATGCGACCTCGAAGACGAAACCGCGTCTTTCGCATGTCTCCGCGAAAGAGCGGCTTCACTAGCGCAGCCGATTTGCCCTTGCAACCTGTTTTTTGCAAAAAGCGTTGGTCTTTGAACAACAAAGCTTTTGTGCTAAACGGCCGCCATGTTCGAGCCCGCTCCTGAGCCGCAATTCGTTATTGCCGCCTTCTACCATTTCTTCGACTTCCCCGATTTCGAATCGCACCAGGCGCCCCTGCTGGAACGCCTGCAGGCGGCCGGCATCAAGGGCTCGCTGCTGATCACCCGCGAAGGGGTCAACTCGACGATCTCCGGCACGCGCGAGGCCATCGACGGCTTTCTCGACCATCTGCAGACGGACATTGTCAAAGGCCCGATCCGCTGGAAGGAATCGCAAGCGCAGTTCCAGCCCTTCGGCAAGGCGCGCGTGCGCCTGAAGAAGGAAACCATCGGCCTGGGCGAGCCCGTGTCGATGAAGCGCTTCGGACACTATGTCGAACCGGCCGACTGGAACGCCCTGATTTCCCGCGACGACGTCGTCATCATCGATACGCGTAACGATTACGAGGTCAATCTCGGCACCTTTGCCGGCGCCGTCGATCCCGGCATCCCCAATTTCAAGCACCTGCCCGCCTGGACGCGCGAGCACGCGGACAGCCTGCGCGGCAAGACCATCGCCACCTTCTGCACCGGCGGCATCCGCTGCGAGAAATTCACCTCGTGGCTGATCGACCAGGGTTTCGACGACGTCCACCATCTCAGGGGCGGTATCCTGCAATATTTCGAGGACGTGCCGGCCGAACAATCCCTGTGGCAGGGCGAATGCTTCGTCTTCGACGAGCGAATCGCCGTCGACCACGCGCTGCAGCCGTCGAAGAGCGCCCTGCTCTGCCTGTTCTGCGACCATGCCCTGACCGCTGAGGACCAGGCGCATCCGGCCTATATCAAGGGCCAATCCTGCCCGCACTGCCTTGGACGCTCTGCCCACGCCCACGACCGCCCTAAAACAGGCCGCGTAAAGTTCTAAAACTGAGCCATCCTCCGAATTGCTTGCAATTCGGCAAGGGCGACCGCCCGCCGCGCCTTATGGCGCGAGCCACGCGGCGTTTGAGCTACAGAAATGTCTCACATCCTTATCCTTATTAACTTTTTACGCCTTCGCCCCTTTGACGCAGCGCGATTAACGATTATGCTGCGACCGCTTGGCACGCGCCTTGAATGGGAGGGGACTCTCGCAGGCCGCATCCGGGCGACTGGCTGAGGGGAACCGTGTCCGTATGAAACAGTTTATGATCACGCTGTCGGCGGTGATTGTGGCGATGTTGCTGGTGCTCATCGTTCTGCCGATCGCCATCATCAGCGGTCTGGCCGCGGCGGCCCATCCTCATACTCACGGCGACGTCGTCGTCTCGATCGATCTTCGCGAGAAGATGAGCGACCAATCCCAATCCGCCCCTTTCGATTTCTTCACCGGCAAGGGCCTGTCGACGCTTGAAGTTGTCCAGACCCTGCACCGTGCCGCCGACGATCCCCACGTCAAGGCCGTGTTCATCCGCCTGCCCGAAGGCGGCATGTCACCCGCCGCCGCCGAGGAAATCCGCGACGCCATCATCTATGTCCGCGGCGCGGCCAAGCCGGTGATCGCCCATTCCCAGGGCCTCTATCCCGACACCATGGTCATCGCCTCCTACATGCTGGGCTCGTCAGCGTCGGAACTGTGGATGCAGCCGCGCTCGTCGTTCCAGGTGACCGGCATCTCGACCTCGACCATGTTCATGAAGCGCGCCTTCGACAAGTACGGCATCACCGCCCAGTACGAGCAGCGCGCCGAGTTCAAGAACGCGGTCAATCCCTATCTCTATGACGACTATACCGACGCCCACCGCGAGGCGACGCTGGGCTGGATGACCAGCATCTACCAGTCGATGCTCAAGGATATCGCCCACGATCGCCGCATGGACGTGACCAAGGTCCAGTCGACCATCGAAGCCGGCCCCTACGGCGCCGAACAGGCGCTCGACCTGGGTCTGATCAGCCACCTCGGCCAGGTCCACGACGCCCAGGAAGCGGCGTTGAAGCGCGGCGACGAAAACACCGAGATCGTCGACATCCACGAATATGAGCGCACAGCCCCGACGGTCACCGCCGGCGACACCATCGCCGTGATCAACGGCGAAGGCGCCATCATGACCGGCCGCGGCTCGGGCACCGGCTTCGGCTCCGACGAAGCGTCGATGATGTCGGACACGGTGTCTGATGCCTTCTACGCCGCCATCAAGGACAAGTCGGTCAAGGCCATCGTCTTCCGCGTCTCGTCGCCGGGCGGCTCCGACACCGCGTCGGAGCAGATCGCCAACGCCATGCAGGCGGCCAAGGAATCGGGCAAGCCGGTCGTCGTGTCGATGGGCGAATACGCGGCCTCCGGCGGCTATTGGATTTCGTCGGGCGCCTCCGCCATCGTCGCCGATCCGTCCACCCTCACCGGCTCGATCGGCGTCTTCGGCGGCAAGATCGCCTATGGCGACGCCCTGGCCAAGTTCGGCATCGACATGAAGGACCTGACCGTCGGCGGCCAGAACAGCAACACCTTCTCGCCCTCCCAAGGCTTCACGCCGGAACAGCATGCCGCCCTGTCGAGCTGGATCGACCAGATCTATAACGGCTTCATCGTCCACGTCTCGGCCGGCCGCAACATCCCGGAAGACACCGTGCGCGACATCGCCAAGGGCCGTGTGTGGACCGGCGACCAGGCCCTGGGCCTGCGCCTGGTCGACAAGCTGGGCGGGTTCTACGACGCCGTCGACGAGGCCAAGAGCCTGGCCAAGCTGACCGGCGACGTCCACCTGGTCAACTATCCGGCCAGCCATTCGATGTTCGGCGACGCCGGCGAAAGCGTGCGCATGAGCCTGACCGGCCTGAAGACCCTGTCCTTCCTGGGTTGGGCGATGAGCGATCCCAAGGCCGAAGCGGTGATGAACAATGTCGCCGACGAGCGCCTGCGCGAACAAGGCGCTACCGTCATGGCGCCGCAGGCCTACCAGCCGACCACCCGGCCGCAGACGCCGACCCAGCCCTGATCACAGGCGCAGCGGAAACACAAAGAAAGCGGCGGAAGGTTGCCCTTCCGCCGCTTTTTGCTGAGCCCCCCAAGGCCCATCTCAAGATTTATTGCGTAAGATCGACCCGCGCCGCCATCGGGCTGCCGACCGGTTCGGGCGTGCAGCTGGCCATGATGAAGTGCATGGCCATGATGACCAGCACCGCCGCGGCACAGCGCTGGCCCCGTTTTGAGACAAAAATCAGAAAATCCGCAGTCATGTGCCTAACCTCCGGCCGTTTGGCTCAGGGTTAAGCAAAAGTTAAGCCAGGGTGCCGGCTATGCCGGACTTTCCGCAAAAAGGGATTTGACCACGAACCACACGAACCAACACGAACGAGGATCGGCGAAGCCAACCTCAAAGACGCCCACAGCGTCGGCCGTGCGACAGATCGCGTCGATTTGCCCGTTCGTGTTGTTCGTGTGGTTCGTGGTTCAGACCTAGGAAAACACGCCGCCAGGCCCTATTCGTCTCCGCCGTCGTCACCGCCTGGGGCTGGGGTGCCGCTCTGCGCGGATTCGGCGGAAGCCGAGCCAGACGCCGCCGCGGCCGGAGCTGGCACATCGATGTCCGGCAGATTGCGGATCTTGCCGATCAGGTCGGTAACCCGCCGGCAATTGCCGCCCAGGTCGGGCAGGTCGTCACGGCCGGTCGAGCGGATATCGACGCCCTTGGGGTCGAGCCGGACGACGACATCCGACTTGAAGCCGAAGAAATTGTCCTGGTAAGTCGCCTCGACGCGCCATGGCGCCCGGCCGAAAACGATATAGTGATTGGCGGTCAGAAGGTCGGCGACGGCGTCCTCGCTGACGTGCTTGCCGGGCAGGCCGCGGGCGCCCGGACAGGTCACGGCGTTGATCTGGGCGATCGTCTTGCCACCCCATTGCATCGACTGGGTGCGCGGCACCCGCGGCATGTCCTCGACCGGCATGGCCTTGGGCCCGCGGTCGGCGATCAGTTTATCGGAAAAGGTCAGCGGCGTGTCCCAGTCGGTGGCGACATCGGCGATCGGCGGATAGGTTTTCTCGAACCGCTCATAAACGAAATAGCCCGCGGTCACGCCGCCCGACAGGATCACCGCCGCCAGCGCCCACAGGCCGTAGCGCGCATGATCCTTGAACAGCGAAATCAGCAGCGATATCGCCGACACGGCCAGCGCCGCCATGGCCAGCTTGGGCCCCACGCGCAAGGTCAGCAGGCGAAAGCCGGTATCGACATCGAGATAGCCGACGTGGGTCGCCATCATGGCGCCGACCACGAAAAGCAGTGGAATCAAAGAGATGACAAAGGCCAGGTGGGCGAAGGCGAACCCGCCCTTTTTTGGCCGGCCGCCGCCCGAAGGATCGTTCGCCGATGAATCCGTCACGCCTTGTATCCTTTGGTCATTCTTATCTATCGGTTTGATACGCCGGACAGGCGAAACGGTTCACGTTGGGTGCCATATACCGGGACAAGGACCGTATCCCGGTCCGGTCCCGCGTCACGCCCATACCTCAACCACGCGAATTATTCGTGATGGGGCGGTAAAGATTCAACCCTAATTCCCCCGCCCTCATCCCCTTTTATGCAAGCTCAATCTGCCACGAAAGCGTTGATCTATCAATGTCGGCTTGAGCGGCTGCAATCTCGGGCGTGGCGTCGGATACGTCCTTCAGCCGCGCCTCAACCCGCGCGCGTCTGACTTCAACCGGAAGATCCAGCCACCGACCGTCGAAGGCCACGTTCGCCGCCTTGGCCACCGCCTCGGCCTGGTCACGCCATGAGGTCTCACGGAAGGTGGCGTCGAGCGAAACGGCATGGCCCGCCGCAAGCGTGGTTCCGGCCAGGGCGAACATCTCGGCATAGGCGCGCGCGTTTTCGTCCGGCGTATAGGCCTCCTTGGGCAAGGCTTCGTATTCGGGGCAAGCCCACAGACGCTTGCGAATCTCGTCGCTGCGCAATACCACCGCGCCCGGCGCCCGGCCGGTCAAGGGCGCCAGTTGCCGCGCCCGCGTGCTCTTGCCCGAGCCCGACAGGCCGCCGATCGCCGTCAGGGTCGGCGGCGCCATGTCAAGAAAGCGATGCGCCGCTTCCAGGTACATGCGCGCCTTGTCCATGGCGTAGTTGCCCTCACCGCCATAGTTGGCGTTGACGTGGCAGCGCACGCCAGCGCGCATACTCATATAGAGGGGCAGCAGCTTCAGCCCGGCATAGACCGCACCCGCATCGTCTTCCAGCCGCGCCGCCTGCTCGAGCCAGACATTGAGCACGCGATTGGCGGCGTCACCATGGCCGCGCACCCACAAATCCATTAGCAGGAAGGCCAGGTCGTACAGCACATCAATCTGGCTGAGATGGTCGTTGAATTCGATGCAGTCGAACAGGACCGGCTTTCCATGCTCGACCAGGATATTGCCCAGGTGCAGGTCGCCATGGCAGTGGCGGACATGGCCGTCGTCGAACCGCTTCAGCACATCGGCCTCGACCGTGGCGTAATGGGCGTAGATGGCCGCATCGTAGGCGTCCACGGCGGCCTCGCCCAGTTCCTTGCGAAAGACCTCGATGTTGCGCCGGTTGGAGTCGACGACGTACTTGATATTGTTGTCGTGCAGGCGGTCGCGACAGATCTCCGAACCGGCATGGAAGCGGGCGATGGTCTGGCCCAGCGCGTGCATCAGGTCGAGGTTGGGCGTCCAATCGGGGTCGTTGGCGCTCTGCTCGCCCAGCACGCCCTTGGTATCGAAGCGGCGCATGACCAGGACGCTCTCGCCGGCAATGTCCTCGACACCCAGATAGATGTCGGCCGCCATGCGTTGGTTGTAACGCAGTTCACGCTGCAGGGCGGCGCGCCGCTTTTCCGGCGAAGTAAAATCCAGGAATCCGTAATCGACGCTCTTCTTGATCTTGTACGCTTTGGCGCCCTTGAGCACGACCGTGGCGCACGAGGTCTCGATGACCTCGTCGGCGCCTTCCTTGAGGTGATAGAGAACCTGGCTGAGCGACACGAGAGACTCCTGTAGTTGACGAAGGTGCCCGTTTCTTTTCCTCCCCATTTTGTTAAAATGGGGGGGAGAAGATTATGTGAATCGGTCGCCGATCCCTGAGCGCTAAAGCCTTTCGCGCGCGCCCGCAAGCCCCTTGACGGCCGCCTCGGCAAGGCCCACAGCAAGCCCATGTCCCTCCCCGTCCCTCCCGAAATGTCGCCCGACATCGAAGCCTTGATCTTCGACTGCGACGGCACACTCGCCGACACCTTCGCCGCCCATTTTCGCGCCTTTCGCGACGTTCTGGTTCCTTATGGCGTCGAGTTCACCGCCGCTTTCTACGCGGCGCGCCTGGGCCTGTCGCGCCGCCAACTGCTGGCGGCGCTCAGCCTTGAGACCGGCGCCACGTTTGACGATGCCGATATCGCCACACGCTCACCGGCACTATTTGTCGATAACGCCCAGGTCATTCGTCCGATCGCCTTCACCAATGATCTTGTCCGCGCCCACAAGGGCAGGCGTAAACTGGCCGTGGCGTCGGCCGCCCAGCGCCCCATGGTCGAGACCTCCCTTCGCGCCATCGGCCTGCAAGACGCCTTCGACACCATCGTCACCATCGAGGATGTCACAGCCGGCAAGCCCGCACCCGACTTGTTTCTAAAGGCCGCCGCCAATCTTGGCGTCGATCCGGTGCACTGCCACGTCTTCGAGGACAGCGACGAAGGCCTGGAAGCCGCCCGCCGTGCCGGCATGGCCGCGACCGATATCCGACCGTTTTACCAGCCCGATCCGGCCGGCTGGACCTAGTCCAGCAAGCCCATATCGGCCAATCGCTTATGCAGGGGCGCCAATTCCGCCTCGTAGCGTTTCCAGGCACCGACACCGCCGGCATTGATCGGCTGGCGCACCTGGCTCGAACTGGCCGACGCCACCGCGCCCTGGGACTCGTGCGGCGACAGGCAGGCCTCTTCGAACGGCAGGCCGCATTGTTCGAGCAGGTGGCGGATTTGCGTTTCCGGATCGCGAATGAGCGCCTCCAGCGACAGGTTGATCAACCCGTCACCCAGGCAATCCTTCCAATAGGCCGTGATCGCCCGGTGATTGGCATAACGATCGGCCAGGTCTTGCTGGTCGTAGGACCAGCGCGCCACGAAGTGCAGCTTGTAGGCACCGAACAGAGTATCCATCGGATCGCGCCGGACGTGCACGATGCGCGCGTCGGGGAAGGCCAGGCGTATCAGGCCGGCATAATCGGCATTACGCGGCAGCTTGTCGACCGTGGCCCGCCCCTCGGCTTCGATATGCGCCAGGTCGCGATCGTAATAGCGCGCCAACTCGGCCGGATCGACGTCGGCAATGCCGTTGATCACTTCCGTCCTGAGAAGGCTGGTGCCATCGACGCCGGACATGAGCTTGACCGCGCACGGGAAAGATTGCAATTCGCCCAATCCCTGGACCTGCGAATGCGCATTCAGGATGCGCTCGACCAAGGTCGTGCCCGATCGCGGCATGCCGACGACGAAAATCCGTTTCGGCAGGCCCGACGGCGGCTTCACGTCGCGAAACCGCGCCTTTGGAAAAACCGACTTCCATGCCTCGACCTGAGCCTGCTCCTCGGCGGCCGACCACAGCGGATTGAAATGATCTGCCGGCTCGCGTTGCGCGGCCTCGGCGCCGGTCTGCAACCACTTCCACGCGGCCTGCCGGTCGCCCAGGTCGTCATATTCCTTGAACAAGGCATAGCCTTGCAGCGCTTCGTCCATGGCCGTCGACGGCGACAGCGCCTCAAGCCGCTCGATGTGATTGCGCTCGGGTTTCCATTTGCGCAACCGGGCCAGGGCCACGTGCGCGCCCATATGCTGTCCCGTGGCGATCGCTTTTTCGAAAGCCGCTTCGGCCTCGTCGGCCAGCCCCATGAACTCCGCCGCCTCGCCCAGCTTGTTCCAGACCTGCGGGTCTTGCGGATCGAGTTGGCTGGCCCGGCGCAAGACCGGCAGGGCCTCGGCCTCGTTTCCGCTTCGGATCAGGCTGGTACCGAGAAAGTGCAAGGTGCCGGCGTCGCCCGCGGCGGGATGGGCGGCGACGATGGCCAGCGCCTGCCGGGCCAGGTCCCAGGCCTGGCCGTTCCAGCCCATACGGGACATGGTATGGGCGCGCTGGGTCAAAAACCGCACCCTGACCGGATTGTCGTCGGCAATGCGCCGCAGCGCCTCCTCCAGCACGGCCTCGGCTTCACCATAATGAGACTGGTCAAGCGCCGCCAGGGACCACAGCCAATAAGCCTGCAGATTGTCGGCGTCGTAGCCCAGCACACGCTTGGCGGCGTCGATCGCATCATCGAACCGATGTTCACTCAATGCCGTCCAGGCCTTCGCCAGCCAGGATTGTACGGGATTGGCGGTTTCGACGCCGGGCCTCAACATGGCAAACTCATAGGCTAAATCTCATGAAACATGTCGTAGGCGAGGGTATCCCCTACTCCGCCGCCGAGCTTGGCATGAGATAGGCGCAGCAGGCAAGTCCGCCGAGCGGTGGGGTCTCTACGACGCCGTGGCGGGCAAATGCAGGGCGCTCCCGCCCAATGGCCTGTCGACGGCCAGAGCTGCAAAAGCCTTAGGCAACGCCAAGGCGGCGGGCGCCACCGAGGCTCAGCCCACACCGAACAGGCTTACCTAATCATTAGCGCCGTTAACTGAACACCAAAATATAACTCAATATTGACCAAGGCATGGGTTGCAAATACCGAGGATAGGATTTTTGAATTCGCCATCTTGTCTTTCAAAATTAAAATCATCGCTCCAAAGCACATAAATATTATTGATTGGCTTATATTATATACTGAACCACCGTGCCAGAAATAAGACAATATTCCTATTGAAATTATGTATATAACAGCCATGTACGATTTATTTGAAATTATTTTTTCGGCAAATATAAATATTAAAAAAATTATTACTGTTTCTACGATCGGAGCGACAATCCCGTACTCCACAATTATTCGCAGCAAACTTACATTTATTTGGAAAAGTGATAAAAAGCGCGCCACGTCAAATTCATGTTCCTGCACTACATAAATAGCCGCATTTATTGCGATTGTTAAAATAGTAAGAAATATTGAAGTAGATATAACAATTAAAGTCAACGCACCATAGCCGAGACGTGCCGTTTTAGAACTAACTAGACTATCGCTCATTTCCACACGACACCCATTTTTAATGCGTTGACCCTCGTGAGGGCCAACGCAAGCCTTGTCTCAGAGCACTACGCCAGTTGAACCGGTTATGCTGCTATTATTCGGGTTATATGGAGAGTTTACAAAGAAATTGACCACGGCGTCGATAGCTTTGCCCGCAACATAGCCAACCACAATACCCATTACGCCGCCGCCGCCGCCGGCACCACTCACCATATCGATATCAGCCGCACCCAGAACGATTACGTCGTTTGTCGCCATCGCACTCATATCATGTCCTTTCGATGATTGCCGCCTCCAAGATGGAGGCGGCCTCAGGCCGTTCGGCCAGAGCTACTATTTTCGATGAGAGCCAAGAAGTCGGAGCAATATTTCCCAAACTTATCGACGAGGCTTGAGCCACGGGCGCCTGACAAAACATCCAAGGCCAGGATCATACCAGGACCGGCAGGTCCCGTGACAAGTTCAAGCCTTTAGCTATTGGCCCGTGACGCTATAAAGCGGGACAAGAATTCCACCCGGTCCCCGGACATAACCGATTGGCACCCCCGGCTCTGATGGCGGGGGGTTTACCATCCCACCGGTCACAGACTCGAGCTCGAACGGCGCCAATTCACGCATATCGCTGTCGTTCATTGTCAGATCTCCTGGTTATGAGTTTCAAGTTCGAATATCCGAACTCGCCTTGGCAGGCAGCCAAAGAGGTGGCGGGATTTTTTCACCCGTTTATCTGCAGAAACGCCCATCCCGCTTCAAGGCGCCGGAGAGGTCCGGCCTCAATTGACATCGCACAGATCGCATTAAGGTTGCGCGCAAATACGCGCCATGGTTACCTACACTCGCCAACGGAAAACTTTTGCGCGATCTCTGCCGAAATTGGACGATACAGTAAAAAATCACGCAATAACGGCGAATATCACCGAAAATCCCACTTCAGTGAGGCAAAAAGGCATAAAATACTTAAATCACACCTAAAATACACTACACAGCGAAGTACACATGAGGCATTTGGCACAGGCCCCATGCTATGTTCAACTCGCCAAAAACGTCAAGGAAATTCGGAAAATTTTCTAAAAATATATAACATATTGATTTATATTGGATTATTTAATCCCCCCTGGGTTGATTTCTTTTTTATAAGAATTTTTTGTTAACGCCGTTGATTTGAGGCATATGTGTTATTAGGCTATTTTTTAAATAAAAATTTTCACAAACGGTCGATGTCCAATTAGTACCATAAATAGCTTCCGGGCCTTTCAGGTATGACCAATTTGTTCCGAAATGAATCTATCAGCCATGCCGCGAAGCGGCTTGAGGGCGAAGTTTTGGTTGGGACATCGGTGTCATGGTCCATCTTGGGCTACTTTTTAGCGCTCGTCGTCGCGGCCGGCCTGGCCTTTGCTTCTGTGGCGACCTACGCCCGGACGGAAGCGGTATCGGGATGGCTGGTCCCCAAGGCAGGCATAATCCGTATGACCGCCCGAAATGGCGGCATATTGCAGACGCTTGACGTTCATGAAGGCGATGCGATCAGGCCCGGCCAGGTCCTGGCTGAGATTCGCTTGTCCACGGACACCTCGAACGGCGACGCGGGTCAAGCCCTGGCCCAAAGCGCTCAGTCACAGCTGCGAGCAACAGACCTCGCCGTTAAGGCGCAGATCGACAAACTCGGTGCGGATCGGGCGGAATTGACAGGCCAGGAAAAGGCCTTGACCGCCCAACACGAAGAGGCGGCCAGGCTGGTGGATATCCTAACCGCGAAGCAAGGCCTTGCTAAGGCCAACGCTAACCGCGCTCAAGAGCTTTTCAAAAAAGGCTACCTGTCTCCCCAGGCCCTCGATACCGCCGACGGGACAGTCCTTTCAGCACAGCAGGACGTATCGGCGGCGCGAAGCTCGATGCTGTCGATCGAGCAGCAGCTCGCGCAAATCAAGAGCCAGATCGAAGCCTCGCCCTTCGTGGTGGCGCAAGCCAGGAGCCAAGCTTTGGCCGACCGGGCCGCCCTCGATCAGAAGGTTGAGCAAATTTCGGCGAGCAACGAATATGCGCTGACGTCCCCGGTTCAGGGCAAGGTCACGGCTCTTCCAATGGAGGCTGGCCAGACGGTCACGGCAGGCAACACGATCGTTGTCCTTACTCCTACAAACAGTCCCATGGAGGCAGAGCTGTTTGTGCCGTCTCGAGCCTCCGGGTTCATCAACACCGGACAAGACGTTTCGCTCCAGTATCAGGCGTTCCCCTATGAAAAATTTGGCTCCGCAAGGGGAAGGGTGATCTCAGTCTCCCGCACCGTCCTGGCCCCGGGCGATGTCACCCTGTCGGGCATCTCGCTTCAGGAACCCGTCTTTCGGGTGCGGGTTTCCCTCGATCAGGATTACGTCGCCGCCTATGGCCAGAAGACCCCGTTGCAGCCGGGCATGCTCTTGACCGCGGCCGTGGTCATCGATCGACGATCTCTTTTGGAATGGCTACTCGACCCCCTCTACGCTGTGGGGAAGCGTATATGAAACTGCCTGACGAGTTGCTATTCCTTCGAGGCAGATCGTTGCCCGTAACACTGGCCGTCGAAGGCGCCGAGTGCGGCCTGGCGTGCATGGTCATGGTCAGCCGCTATCACGGCCACGACGTAGACCTGAACGGCCTTCGCCAGAAGTTTCCGGTTTCGATGTCGGGAGCAAGCCTTCGCGGACTGATGACCTTGGCCGACCAGCTCGGCTTTACGACCCGCGCCCTGAAAGTCGAAATGAGTGCGCTCGGCAAGATCAAGCTGCCGGCGGTCCTGCACTGGGACCTCAATCATTTCGTGTTGCTGCGGGGTGTCACGGCCAAAGCCGCAACCATTCATGATCCGGCGCGCGGGAAGGTCGAACTCAGCCTTGATGAGTTTTCCAAGCATTTCACCGGCATCGTGCTGGAGATATCGCCCAGCGCCAGCTTTGCTTCAGTCGCAGCGAAGGTCCCGGTAAACCTGTCCAGCCTTTGGTCAAAACTTTCCGGTCTGATGCAAGGCCTCTCGCAGGTCATTGCACTGTCGGTCGCCTTGCAGGTCGTAGCGTTTGCCCTTCCCTTCCAGATGCAATTGGTCCTCGATCAGGCGGTCGGCAACAACGACCTCAACCTGCTCACTGTCATCTGCCTTGGATTTGGCGCCATCGCCGTCCTGCAAGCGGCCGTTACCGCCATGCGCGACTGGACGGTTCAGCTTCTCGGCAACCAGATGGTTTACCAGATGGTCGGCAATCTTCTGCACCATCTTATCCGATTGCCCTCGAGCTTCTTCGAGAAGCGCCATGTCGGCGACATCCTATCTCGCCTGCAGTCGACGAAGGCGGTTCAGGACGCCTTTACACAAGGTGTCATTTCAGCCCTCATCGACGGCGCAATGGCTGTGATCGCCGGGATCATCCTGTTCATCTACGCCCCCCTTCTGGCCCTCATCGTCATGGCCTCGCTCATCCTCGTGCTCGGCGTGACCTTTGGCTTCTACCCGGTCATGCGCGCCAGGACGCAGGAATCGATCATAACCTCGGCCGCGGAACAATCGCACCTCATGGAAACCGTTCGCGCCGCGACCACGATCAAACTCATGGGACGTGAGAACGAACGCGAAGGCGCCTGGCGGAACCTTTATGGCAAGACCTTCAACGCCTCTCTTTCCCTGGGACGCTATCAAATCTGGACCACATTTCTGCAGTCGGCCATCATTGGCTTGCAAACCATCCTTGTTATATATCTGGGCGCGCACGCCATTTTGACGGCCCAGGGCTTCTCGGTTGGAATGCTGATCGCCTTTCTGTCGTTTCGCCAAACCTTCACCGATAGAGTCATTTCCCTGGTAACGAAGGGATTTCAGTTTCGCATGCTGGGCCTGCATCTGGAGCGGGTCGGCGACATCATCGCGCAGGATGTCGAAATTCACACGAACCTCGCCTCGCCCCTCCAGTTTGGGGGCGGCATCGTTGCCAAAAATCTCTCATTTCGCTATGGCGCTACGGACCCCTGGATTTTCCAGGGTCTCGATCTGGAGATTAATCCGGGCGAGTTCGTGGCCATCACGGGTGCCTCAGGCGGCGGGAAATCCACCCTCCTCAAGCTTCTTCTGGGGCTACAACAACCTGAAGCGGGACAAATTCTGCTAGACGGGCATCCGGCACGCCCTGAACTTTGGCGGTCGTGGCGCGCTCAGGTCGGCGTAGTCGCCCAGGACGATCGCCTCATGTCCGGCACGCTGGCCGATAACATCGCCTTCTTCGACCCCGACCTGGACATGGAACGCGTTCAAATGGCGGCCATAGCGGCACAGGTCCATAACGACGTTGCCCGCATGCCCATGAATTACCAGACCCTGGTCGGCGACATGGGATCAAGCCTTTCCGGCGGCCAGAGACAACGGGTTCTCCTGGCGCGGGCGCTCTATCGTCAACCCCGCGCCCTTGTCCTCGATGAAGGCACCGCCAACCTCGATCCCGAAACCGAGGAGGCGATCGCCCAACTCGTCGAACAGCTGCCGATCACCCGCATTGTCGTCGCCCATCGCCCGGCGCTCATCCAAAGAGCTACGAGGGTCCTGAGCGTGTCCGCCGGAAAGGTCGTCGAAATCAGGTCGCATTCTCCAAAAGCGGCCAATGAAGGCGAGGCTGAAGAGGTGAAACTGGCCGCCGGCGCCGAGACTCAATCAACGGCCAGATCACGGCCATAGGCCCGAACGCCCCCAGTCACATACTCACAAGTTCCCCCAAAGGAGCACATTGTGAAACTGGACTTCCGCCTGCCGGGCCAAGTCCCAGGCCTGGCCGTTCCAGCCCATTCGGGACATGGTATGGGCGCACCGCACCCCAACGGGATTATCGCCGGCGATATGACGCAGCGCTTCTTCGAGCACGGCCTCGGCTTCATCATAATACGACTGCTCGAGCGCCGCCAGAGACCACAGCCACTAGGCTTGCAGATTGCCGACCTCGTTACCGAGCACGCGCTTGGCGGCGTCGATGACGACATCGAACCGATGCTCACTCAAGGCCGCCCAGGCCTTCGCCAGTCAGAATTGTACGGGATTGGCCGTTTCGACGCCGGGCCCTAACATGGCAAACTCATAGGCTAAGTCCCATAACCGTGTCGCAAACCCGAGCTTGGCACGACACGAGGCCAGGGGCAACCACCCTGCCTCCCCGCTATGAAGCCATGCCCAGAAGATGCAAGGCCAGGCCCCCCAATCGCCATCCGGCCGCCAAGACCGCGAAAACCATGGCCAGCGCCAGGACCGCGGCGCCGGGCGTGATCTCGCGATGCTGAGCCAGGGCGACGGCGCGGGCCCGAACGGGGTGCCGGGCAAAATGACTGTGAGGGCGCATGGTAATCTCCTTGTGGAGCTACCGTACGCCCGCGCAGGCGATCAATAAAATTGATAATTCTTATATTTTGGATAAGAAGAATCTATTCGGGCTATTGACCGTTGATGCCACCCGGACCGCAACCAGTCGCCAGGAAGTCTTCGATTGTGGTCAGGACGTCGTGGTAGTTCTGCGGGCTCCACAGATTAGACTGGTGGCCCATGTCGGCGAGTTCGAGGAAGCGCACATCCTTGCCGGCCGCCTTAAGCCGCTCGTACATGTCCTTGCCCTCGTGGTAGGGCACGCGGTTGTCCCGGTCGCCGTGGTAGATCAGCATCGGGATCTTGACCTCATTGACATGATCCCAGGGATTAAGTCCGGTCATGGTGTCAGCGAGTTCTTCGCGCTCGAAATGGCTCTCGCCGGCATAGTGGGACCAGCGGCCCAGATCGGCGACACCGGCGCCGGCAATGGCGCAGCGGAAAGCATCCGACTGCGAACTGCGCGCAGCGGCGGCAAACGCCGCGAAGCCGCCATAGGAATAGCCATGGATGGCGATATGGCCCTTGCGGGCCAAACCCTGCGACACCAGCCATGCGGCCGCATCATCATTGTCGTCCGACATCTTCAAGCCGTACTGGTTGTCACCAGCCCGGGCGATTTTTTGGCCCCAACCGGTCGAGGTGCGGTACTGCGGCTCGATGACGACATAGCCGCGCGCCGCGAAATATTGCGTCCAGCCCGAGAAATCCCATTCCCATCCGTCACGCGCCCACGGACCGCCGTGCGGGGTGACGATCGCCGGATAGGGTCCCGGCCCCCAGATCGTCGGATTGGGTTTGGTCAGGTAGGCGGCCAGCACCAGGCCGTCACGCGCCGTGTATTGGACGAGGGACGTGTCGCCCAAATCGTCGGGCTTGATCTGCGGGCGCGACTTGCCCAGCAGGGTCAATCCCTTGCCATCGATATAAACATAATATTCAGGCGGAACCTTCGGGCCTTCCCGCTCCACGATCATGGTCTTGCGATCGTTGCTCAGGTCGACGATACCCACCGTTACATTGGTCGGCACCATGATCTGCATCTTCTTGCCCGAGGCGGCATCGGTCCAGATCAGGGGCGTATCGACTTCCCCCAGGGACTTTTTAAGGGCGTCGCTCAGCGCCGCCATCTTGTCGTCGTCCCAATAGGTGTCGCTTTGGTGGCCTTCATCACCAAGCACGCCATCATAGGTAAAACCCAGAATATCGCCGTAGTCGGCCTTGCTCGTCGAACGGATGACGCCGGTGGCGTCGAAGGCGGCATTGGCGAAGATCGGATCGCTCAGCTTGTGCTCGCGGATCGAGTATTCGTAGATCGCCGACTTGTCCTGGCCGTGGTTCAGCTTGACGATGGCGACATTGGTATCCTTGGTCATCCCCAGGATTTCCGGATCTTCATGATCCTTGAGGAAGTAGCGCATGTGCTCTTCCCAGGCATTGGTGTCCGGATTGCGGAAATAGACCGCTCTATAGGGATGGCCATCCTGGAAATCGACGGCGATCCGGGCCCGCACGGACTTGTGGTCGAGATCCCAGATCTCGTTGCCGTACTTGTCCGAGCCGTTCTCGATCTTTTCGTAGACCAGGTTATTGACGCTGCCGTGCAGGTTGACGCGATAGGTGTCGCCCGTCGACGGATCACTGACCAGGATGTTGTCCGGATCCTCCGGCAACGAACTGACGACGCTCAGCCCGCCCGTGCCGCGCATGTCATTTTCCACCTCGTACGAGACGCCGGCCTTGTCCTTGTCGGCGCCCTTGTCCAGGCTCAGAGTCTGAAAGAATGAGCCCTTGGTGTCGGTGATCACCCGGCGGTAGGCGTGGGTGCGCGCGCCGTCGACATCGATCTGCTGCATCAAGAGAAGGACCATGCGATCGTTCTTCAAGAACGAGGCCGCCTGAATGTCCAGGCCGGGCGCCGTCGGAATGACGCTGGGCGCCGCACTGGGGTCATCCAGGTTAAAAACGGCGACCACACGGGTCTTGCCATCCGTGGACACAATTGCGGCCACATGTTTGCCGTCCGGGGCCAAACTGACGCGATCTATGCGATCGCGAACGCCAAAATCCTCGGCTTTCGGTGCACTTGCGGGCACCGGTGTTGGAATTGTGGCAGCCCCCGATGCCCCCGCCATCAGCAGCCCCATTCCCCAAGCCGCCGAACACAGCAATCCCCGCAGTCCCATAACCAACCCCTAATACACAGAAAAGTATCACAATTTTAGTTTGACGCGCACGTTCAAGCGATAATTGAACGTTTTTGCAAAAGTCGCAACTGTGATTATTTTGTCGCAAAAGATACGTAATCGTCGCCAAACTGTTAACAGCTTATTGCGACACGTCATTTCTGTGTCAATCCTGTGTCTTTATCGCGTCAGGGGACCCAATAATGCGTATGCTGAAGAAAATTGTTCTGGCTTCCACCGTTCTGTCGTCCGTCGGCCTGGGCACGCACGCCTTCGCCCAGGATACAACCACGACGACCGACACCGCCAAGAAATCCAAGGACGACGTCCAGGTTGTCGTCGTTACCGGTTCGCACATTCGCCGCAAGGATCTGAACACCGCCTCGCCGGCGATCTCGATCACCTCGCAGCAAGCGACCGAGGAAGGCGTCACCAGCGTCGCCGACCTGCTGCAAAGACTACCTCAGGCGGCCAATACCGAACAAACCAACACCCTGCTGGGCGGCTACATCGTCACCGGCGGCCCGGGAGCTGAAACGCTGTCGCTGTACGGCCTGGGCGCGCAAAACACCGTCATCCTGCTGAACGGCCGCCGCATGGGCCCGGCGGGCGTCCAGGGCTCGATCGGACCGATCGACCTGAACACGCTGCCGCTTGAAGCCTTCAAGCAGGTCGACATCCTGCTCGACGGCTCGTCGTCGATCTACGGCTCCGACGCCGTCGGCGGCGTGGTCAACTTCATCACCAAGAAGAACACCGATGGCGCCGACCTGATCTTCTCGGGCAACATGCCGACCCGCGCGGGCGGCAGTTCCTCGACCACCACCCTGACCTGGGGCAAGACCTTCGACAAGGGCTACCTCACCTTCCTCGGCAGCTACAGTGAAGATACCGGCCTGCAAGCCGGGCAGCGCTCGGATACGTCCTGCGCCGCCAACGTCTATTTCGACCCGAAGACGGGCGCCCGCTCCGATTTCGCCGGCCCGAACGGCGAACAATATCGTTGCGGCAACGTGTTCTCCAACGCCTGGCAGGGCTATAGTCTCTCCGGCGCATTCATTGCGCCGGTTCCGGGCACGACCTATCCCGCGGACTCGATGAATCCGAACCTGCCGGGCTGGATCCAAACGGCCATCCAGGGCCACCCCGACACCCAGCAATACCTGAACGAAAATCCGGCGAACTTCGCCAAGTCGACCGTTATCGAGCCCGTCAAGACCGCCAGCGTCCTGGCGACCGGCGGTTACGATCTCAATTCCGACACCCACTTCTACACGGAATTGCTGTTCAACGAGCGCCAGAGCCAAACCCATGCGGTCGCGCAGATTTTCCCGTACGTCAATCCGAACAATCCGACCAATATCGTGGCCGCCGGCGTCTCCGCCGCCGCGACCAAGAACGGCTATGACTACAGCTACGGCGGCTATGCCAACCCCGTCATCGCCTATGACAAGGTCGAGAAGGTCAAGGTCGACTATTTCCGCGGCGTCTTCGGTGTCAACGGCACCTTCCAGGGCGGCCTGCTGAACGGCTTCACCTACGACAACTACTACCAGATTTCGGACAGCGAAGGCAGCTACGCCCAGAACTTCGTCTACGCCGATCGCATCAACGCGACGACCGGCGGCAGCGGCCTGGCGTGCGATCCTTCGGCGATGACCGTCGCGCCGACCGCCTGCGTCACCATTCCGTGGTTTACGCCGTCGGTACTGGCCGGCAACTTCACGCAAGCCGAAAAGAACTTCCTGTTCGGCTACGAAACCGGTCACACCCAATACATCCAGCAGACGATCGAATCGAACATCTCGGGTGACATCTTCCAACTGCCGGCCGGCGCCGTCAGCGCCGTCGGCGGTATCTTCATGGAAGCCGACCAGGAAAACGACCAGCCCGGCTCCAACGCGGTCGCCGGCAACTTCTACGGTTACTCGACGGCCGGCATCACCAAGGGCCAGACCTCGAGCGAGCAGATGTATGCCGAAGTCTACGTCCCGCTGGTCAAGAACGTTCCGCTCATCCAACACCTCGACCTGACCGTGTCGGGCCGCATGTCGAACTATTCGGAATCGGGCACCAACTCGACCTACAAGCTGGGCGCGGTGTGGAATATCACCAGCGAGTTCGCCTTCACCCTGACGCACGGCACCTCATTCCGGGCGCCGGCGATCTATGAAGAAAAACTGGCCAACCAGGTCGGCTTCTTCTCCATCACCGACCCCTGCAAGGACTGGGCGGCTTCCGACAGCTCCAAGGTCCAGACGCGTTGTCAGGCTGAAGGCGTCCCCAGCAACTATGCGGGTGAATTGTCGACCCCGGAAGACATCACCGGCGGCGGTGCGACCCTGAAGCCGGAAACGGCGCGCAACACCAATCTGGGCTTCGCCTACACCCCGTCGTGGGCTAATCTGAGGATCAAGGTCAACTACAACTCGATCCTCGACTTCAACCAGATCACGGTCTTCGGCGGCCAGAACATCGTCAATGCCTGCTACTCGACCGACGCCTTCCCGAACTTCTACTGCAGCCTGATCACCCGCGACGCCAACCACAATGTCACGTCGGTTCTCGACGACTACATCAACGTCGGCAAGACGGACAACCGCAACATCGGTTTGGAAATCGACTACGGCAAGAAGTTCTCGATGGGTCGCCTGAATATCCGCAGCAACTCGTCGTGGCAGCTGAAGAACGAACAAAACCTGGGCGGGATCCTCACCGACAATACCGGCAGCGTCGGCAGCCCCGTCTTCACGCACCAGACGAATGTCGACTTCGTCACGCAGAACTGGACCTATCACTGGGACTTCGAGTTGACGGGCCATGCGTCGGACCTGCGCTTCTATAACTACAGCGCGCTGCAACCGGCGACCCTGAACTATCCGAACGGCTACGATATCGACGCCGTCACGAAGTTCTACCAAATCCACAACCTCTCCGTGACCCGCCAGTTCGACAAGCTGCAAGTCACGCTCGGTGTCCGTAACGTCTTCGACGTCAAGGCGCCGACCCTGTCGGCCGGCGAGTTCCGTACCGGTACCGCCGCGCTCAACATGTACGACCTGCTGGGCCGCTCGGTCTTCCTGTCGGTCGACAAGCACTTCTAAGCTTGGCGATAGCGCAAAAACAGAACGGCTCGCGGTTTCCACCGCGAGCCGTTTCTTTTTGTCTCCGTGATCGAAGAGATCGAGCGATCAGGGATAAAGTTTCGACGTTGTCCAGCCCTCGCCCGCCCGGACGAAAAGCAGCCGGTCATGCAGCCGGAACGCCCGATCGCGCCAGAATTCCAAGGCCTCGGGCACCACCCGGTAACCGGTCCAGTGCGGCGGCCGCTCGACCTTGCCCAGGCCGAACTTCACCGTGAATTCGGCGACGCGCTTTTCCAGGGCGAAGCGGTCGGGCAAGGGCCGCGATTGGTCGGACGCCCAGGCGCCGATCTGCGAGGCCCGGGCGCGGCTGGCGAAATAGGCATCGGCTTCGGCATCCGTCACCCGGGTGACCGCGCCGCGAATACGTACCTGGCGGCGCAGGGATTTCCAGTGAAACAAAAGCGCCGCCTTGGGATGGGCATCGAGTTCCATGCCCTTGGCGCTGTGCGTGTTGGTATAGAAGACGAAGCCGGCCCCGTCGAAGTCCTTCAGTAGCACCATGCGCGCGTCCGGCAGGCCATCGGGATCGACGGTGGCCAGCGTCATGGCATTGGCGTCGTTAGGCTCCTTGGCCTTGGCGTCCTCAAGCCATTGGCCGAACAGGGCGAAAGGGTCGCCCGTCTCGATATCCGCGTCATGGACGGCGTGCATCTGGTAGTCGGCTTCGGAAGGGGAAGCGGGGATCAGAGGGGCCTTGGACATCTACGCAGATCCGATTTTAAGACTTTGCAAACCATCGCCACGCCATAAACCTAAGTCTGCTATTGGTGAAGGACTTTGTCGGCATGGGTGAGGAAATCGAGCGCAGCCAGGCGCGTAGCGGCCTGGAGCGCCTGCACCGCGACGAGGCGCTTCGTGCGCTCGGCCTGGCGCCCCAGCCCTCCGACGACGAGGTTCGACTGGCCTTTCGCGCCCGGCTGAAGGACGCGCATCCCGATCTCAATGGCGGCAACGATGTCCTGCTGCGCCGGCTGATCCGGGCGCGAGATCTCTTGACACAGGATATCAGCTCTCCGTCAAATATCATTGATATGCAGGCGGTAACCGACTCTGCAATCATATTGACGATCAGCCTGGAACAGGCCCTGCATGGCGGCGAAATCTTTGTCGATGCGCCCGCCCTGGAACATGCCCACGCGTCCGAGCCCCTGACATCGCTCGTCCAGACCAAGCGGCTGCGTGTCACCTTGCCCGCCGGCCTGCGCGACGGCGAGCGCCGGCATTTATCATGCGACAGCGCCGCGGACACGGTCCCGCTGTTCGCCGTCCATATCGACGCCGGCCCTCACCGCCGGGTGTTCGGCGATGATATCTGGGCGACCGCCTTCATCGACGCCCGAATCTTCGCTTCGGGCGGCCGCGCCTTGATCGACACGCCGTGGGGCGTCCGCGAGATCGATATCGACCGGGCCATCCCGCAGGGGTCCAGCCTGTGCCTGAAGGGCCTGGGCCTGCCGGCCGACGCCGTCCGCCCCGCCGGCCACCTGCACCTGCGTCTGGAGGCCCAGGAGGTTGCGCCGCGCGCCTATTTGGACACCTTGACTGATTTTCGGCAAAAGTGGGCATCTTAGTGCGCCCAAGCGCCGCGTGTCCTTGCCGATCTTGAAGAAAGATCGGAACGTGATATGGCCAAGCCATGTCAGAACCCTATGAAATCATCGATCCATCCCTCGAACCCCGGCTGAACGCCTTCGGCCAGCCGATCGGCAAATCGCTTCCCGGTTGGACCGGATGTGCGCGTTTGCCAGATATCGACCTGATCGGCCGCACCTGCCGCGTCGTGCCTTATCAGGCGCGCCACGCCGCCGCCCTGTTCGAGGCCTTCGCGGCGGATGATGGCCGCATGTGGACCTATATGCCGGCCGGCCCCTTCGCCGATGTCGACGCCCTGCACGCCTCAATCATGGATCACCAGCAAAACAAGGGCTTCCACACCTTCGTCATCCTGGCCGACGGCCGTGAGATCGGTCATTTCAGCTTCATGCGCTATGACACAGGCAATGGTACGGTGGAAATCGGCGGGGTGACCTATTCTCCGGCCCTGCAGCGCTCGACGGTCGCAACCGAGGCGCAATACCTGATGATGAAGCACGCCTTCGACCACGGCTATCGCCGCTACGAGTGGAAGTGCGACCAGTTGAACATTCCCTCCAACCGAGCCGCCTTGCGGCTGGGCTTTCAGTTCGAGGGCACCTTCCGCAACGCCATCGTGCGCAGCGACCGCCGCCGCGACACCTGCTGGTACGCTATCATCGTCGAAGACTGGCCGGCGGTGCGCACGCGGCTTGAGGCCTGGCTCGATCCGGCCAATTTCGACGCCGACGGGGCGCAAAGGCAAGCTTTGCGGGCTATACCGGCAACTTAGTTTTCTAACGACGAAAAGCACGAACGTGAAAAGCGGCACGCCGTCCCCGCGAAGCGCCTTTCAGTATGGCGTTCGCGCTTCGCGCAGAAGCAGTTCCAATTTCGTGTTTTTCGTCTTTTCGTGCTTTTCGTCGCGAAAAATACTTAAAATCCCTCAGCCTCGATCGCCTGCGGCTTGACCTTGACCTTGGACAGCAAGGGCGATCCGGCTTCGATCAGGCCGTTTTCGCGCGATACCAGGGCCGGCACCAGGATTTGGCCCGTCACATTGACGCAGGTCCGCATCATGTCGAGGATACGGTCGATCGCCGCCAGCAGGGCCAAGCCCTCCAGCGGCAACCCCGCCGCCGACAGGGTGACCGTCAGCATCACCGTCGCCACGCCGGGAACGCCAGCGGTGGCCAGCGAGCCCAGGATCGAGGCCAGGGCGATGATGACATAGTGCTGCGGCGTCAGCGTGATATGGAAATAGTTGGCGATGAAGATGCTGGAAATCGCCGGATAGATCGCCCCGCACCCGTCCATCTTCATATTGGCGCCCAGCGGCAAGGCAAAGCCCGCATAGGATTTCGGCAGCTTCAGGCGGTCAACCGCCACCTGCAGCGAGATCGGCAGGGTGCCCAGCGACGAGGCGGTGAAAAAGGCCGTCTGCTGCGCCGCGAAGACATTGCCGTAAAAGCCGGTGACACGCAGGCCGTGCAATTTCAGCAGGATCGGATAGACGACCAGCAGCTCGACCAGGCAGCCGAGATAGACCAGCGCCATATAGGGGATCAGCGGCTTCAAGCTATCCAGCCCATAGCTGGCGACCAGCGAGCCGATCAGGCCGAAGACGCCGATCGGCGTCAGCTGAATCATCCAGCGGGTGATCTTGAACATCACCTGCGAGCCCTGCTCGACCAGGGTCGACAGTTCCCTGGTCTTTTGGCCCAGTGCGCCGAGTGCGGCGCCGACCAGGATGGCGAAGAAGACGATGCTCAGCACCTGGCCTTCGGCGAAGGCCTTGAAGACGTTCGACGGCACGATGCCGGTCAGCACATCGACCGGGCCCGGAATGATCTTGGGCGTGATGTGCTCGATCGGCAGGGCATTGATGCCGCGGCCCGGCTCGAAGTAGATGCCGATGGCCAGGCCGACCGAGACGGCTATGGCAGACGTCAGCATGAACCAGAAGATGGTGTAGAAAGCCAGGCGCACGGCACGGCCGCCGGCGCCCGCCTCATGGTCGCCTTCCTGATGGCCCAGCCGGGCGATCGAGGCGGCGATGGTGAAGAAGACCAGAGGCGCGACCAGCATCTTGATCGCCTTGACATAGGTGTCGCCGATCGGGTCGAGCACCGGCAACGCCGCCTTGCCCCAGTACAATGCGACAGCGATCCCGGCGGCAAAGGCCACCAGCGTCTTGAGCCAGAAGGGGATTTTGCCGAGGAACTTCATCAGCTTACTTTCGATTGAAACCACTCCCGGAGATATGACTATGAAAGCCCGGCTTTGCGAACTAAAAAATTTGCGCCGTCACTTGAACGCAGCTAAAGCGACGCGAAACCTAATCGGGTGAAAACCTCATGTCGCACAACACCTTCGGTCATCTTTTCCGCGTCACCACCTGGGGGGAAAGCCACGGGCCGGCACTTGGCTGCGTGATCGACGGCTGCCCGCCGGGCATTACCCTGTCGGAAGACGACATCCAATGGGCCATGGACCGGCGCAAGCCCGGCGGCTCACGCTTCGTCACCCAACGCCGTGAGGCCGACGAGGCCAAGATCCTCAGCGGCGTCTTCGAGGGCAAAACCACCGGCACGCCGATCTCGATCCTGATCGAAAACACCGACCAGCGCTCCAAGGACTATGGCGAGATCGCCCGCCAGTTCCGCCCGGGCCACGCCGACTATACCTATTTCGCCAAGTACGGCGTGCGCGACTATCGGGGCGGCGGCCGCTCGTCAGCGCGCGAGACCGCCGCACGCGTTGCCGCCGGCGCCGTGGCGCTGAAGGTGCTGAAGACCCTGTTCCCGGACGTCGCCGTGCGCGGCGCCCTGGTGCAGTTGGGCATACACAAGGTCGACCGCGCCAACTGGAACTGGGACCAGGTCGACGAAAATCCGTTCTTCTCGCCCGACGCGGCGGGCGTCCCCGCTTGGGAAGCGTACCTGGACGGCATCCGCAAGGCCGGCTCCAGCATTGGCGCCGTCGTCGAGGTCCAGGCGGACGGCGTACCCGCCGGCTGGGGCGCGCCGATCTATGCCAAGCTCGACTCGGAAATCGCCGCGGCCCTGATGAGCATCAATGCCGTCAAGGGCGTCGAGATCGGCGAAGGCTTCAATGCCGCCACCTTGTCCGGCGAGGAAAACGCCGACGAGATGCGCATGGGTAACGACGGCCCCCTGTTCCGTTCCAACCATGCCGGCGGCATATTGGGCGGCATCTCGACCGGCCAGACCGTGGTGGCGCGCATGGCGCTGAAACCCACCTCCTCCATCCTGACCAAGCGCGACTCGATCGACGTCGAAGGCCATGAGGTCGAGTTGATGACCAAGGGCCGCCACGACCCGTGCGTCGGCATCCGCGCCGTGCCGGTGGCCGAGGCCATGCTGTCGTGCGTACTGCTGGACGCCTATCTGCGCCACCGCGGCCAAACCGGCGGCGGGGCGCATGTGGTGGGCGGGTAAGCTTTTTTGAACCACGAACCACACGAAAAGCACGAACGGGAGAAGTCGTGCAACCATTCGCGCGCAGCGCCATCCTAAAAAGCCGCTTCGCGCAGATACCCGCCAAGTCCTGAAGTTCGTGTTTTTCGTGTGGTTCGTGGTTCAAATCCTCCTGCGTCGCCTGCCGAGGTACGCGGCCGTCAGTGAACACGCCTTATTGTAATTGTAAAAGTTACACTTATATTGCCTCCATCGACGCGTTATAACGCGCAAGGGAGTATCATCATGATCGACAAGCGACCTTACAAGCATCTCGGCGGCGCCAACCATGGCTGGTTGAACGCCAAGCACCATTTCTCCTTCGCCAGCTATTACGATCCGGCCAAGATGGGCTGGGGCTCGATCCGCGTCTGGAACGACGACGAGATCGCGCCGCAGTCGGGCTTTCCGCCGCATCCGCACGACAATATGGAAATCATCACCTATGTCCGCGAAGGCGCCATCACCCACCAGGACTCGCTCGGCAACAAGGGCCGGACCGAAGCCGGCGACGTCCAGGTGATGTCGGCCGGCACCGGCATCCGCCACGCTGAATACAATGTCGAAGACGTCCAGACGACCCTGTTCCAAATCTGGGTGCAACCGTCCGAACGCGGTCACCAGCCGTCGTGGGGCGCCAAGCCCTTCCCCAAGACCGACCGCGCCGGCAAGTTCGTACCGCTGGCCTCGGGCTTCGATAACGACGGCGATGCGCTGAAGATCCATACGCCGGCGCGCTTGCTGGGCGCGACCCTGCTGAAGGACCAGACGGAGACCTATACGCCGGTCACCGCACCCGACGGTGAGAGCCGCCACCTCTATCTCGTCGTCGCCAAGGGCAAGGTCGAGGTCAATGGCGTCGAGCTCGACGCCCGCGACGGCGCGGCGATCAAGGACGAGGCGACGCTCGCCATCAAGGCCCTGGAAGACGCCGAGGTCGTGCTGCTCGACGCGGCGTAAGCCTTGCGGATTAAAACAAAAGCCGCCGCCCGGCCTCGGGCGGCGGCTTTTTTATTTCAGCCCAACCAGCTTGTGCGTCTGGACGCTCATCCGCCACTGCGGATGGGCCAGGCAATAGTTGATCACGGCCTGGGTATGCGCCGCCGCCTGAGTTTTGTCGGGGCCGAGCGGGTCCTTCGCCTGAAGATAGAAGCGCTCGAAATCGAGGCCGGCAAAGGTTTCGGGATCGACACCCGCCTGCGGCCAGACGAGCTTCAGCTCCTGCCCGCGGGTTTGCAAGATACGGTTCTGCGCCTTGGGACTGACGCAGATCCAGTCGATGCCGTCGGGCGCGGCAATGGTGCCATTGGTCTCCACGGCGATGAAGTAGCCAGCCTGCTTGACCGCCGCGATCAGCTCGGGGTCGAGTTGCAACAGAGGCTCGCCGCCGGTGAAGACCACGGCTTTTTCGGCGGCGGCAATGTTGCCCCAGGTCGCGTCCAGGGCCGCCACCACATCGGCCGGCGTGGCGAACTTGCCGCCGCCCTCACCGTCCGTGCCGACGAAGTCGGTATCGCAGAAATCGCAGGCGGCCGTGGCGCGGTCCTGCTCGCGGCCGCTCCACAGGTTGCAGCCGGCGAAGCGCGCGAAGACGCTGACGCGACCGGCCTGCCCGCCCTCGCCCTGGAGCGTCAGGAAGATTTCCTTGAAACTGTACATGTTGATTACGGCCTACTTGACCGTCTGGTCTTGCGGCATTTCCTGGAAGTGCTCGAATCCGGTCTTGCGCAACTGACAGGCCGGGCAATCGCCGCAACCATAACCCCAGGCGTGGCGCTCGGCGCGCACGCCATTATAGCAGGTGTGGGTGTCTTCGAGGATCAGGTCGACCAAGGCTTCGCCGCCGAGGTTATGCGCCAGGCTCCAGGTCTGGGCCTTGTCGAGATACATCAGCGGTGTGTGGATCGTATAGGGCCGTTCGACGCCCAGGCGCAGCACCTGTTGCATGGCCTGCAGCGTATCGTTGCGGCAGTCCGGATAGCCGGAATAGTCGGTCTCGCACATGCCGCCGACCAGGTGGTCGATGCCGCGCCGGTCGGCCAGGGCCGCCGCATAGACGAAGAAGGCGAGGTTCCGGCCCGGCACGAAGGACGACGGCAGGCCGCGTTCGGTCATGACGATCTCGGTCTGGCGCGTCAGGGAGGATTCCGCGACGGCGCCGAAGCCCTTCAGGTCACAGACATGGTCTTCACCCAGGCGCAGCGCGGCCAACGGATAGACCTCACGGAAGCGGTCGAGCACCGTCTTGCGCGTCGTCATCTCGATGGCGTGGCGCTGGCCGTAGTCGAAACCGACCGTTTCGACCCGATCGAAATTGTTCAGCGCCCAGGCGAGACAGGTCGCCGAATCCTGGCCGCCGGAAAACAGGACCAGGGCGGAATATTCGGGGGTAACGGTTTCAAGGGACATGACACACACTCAGGCAATAACGAACGTTTCTATAGTGCGTCGCAATGTGCCACTCACGGCTTCGCATTTCAAGGGTCCGGCCCAAGCCGTCAATGATTAGCAAAATCGCCAGGACGTGGATGATCCCTTAGCCAGGCCTCGGCTTTTAGCTTTTGTTGCGTGGCCTCTCGGCACCAAAAGAGCGCCCAGGGCCTCGTCGTGAAGGGTTCACAAAGCTCGAAGACACGATCGAGCGCCCTCAGGTCGCCCCGCGGGTCATGGATATAAAGAGCCGGCAATTCGTGCTGATTATAGTGGACGTCGCCGCAGATCCATTGGCTCAACATCATGCGTGCATGTTCGCAATCCGGATCGATGGCGATCGCCCGTTCCAGATGGGCAGACGGATTATCCTGGCGAAGCAGACCCAACCACAAATGACTTGCCGCATCTTGCGGGTCACGCGCATTCCATTCGCGAACCGTGGGCACGAGACATTTGGCCCAAAGGGGTTGGGACAGCAGGGGGTTGTTCGACGGGTCCCTTTCCCACTGCAATACCCAAAGGACAAACTCCAACCGTGCGTCGAAAGGCCAGGTTGCCGCGTCTGCCATGAATTGACTGAGTTCCGCCGATGCCTTGATGCGCAGTCCTTTACGACGGTATTCGCAGTGCCTGGCAAAACTCAGCCAGTCCGGCCGCTCTATCTCCGAGACGGCCGCGAATATCTCGTCTTGTTTGGCGTCAGTCCTCATGATCACCGAGCTTGTCCGATGCGTTCGGCATCGCGTCAAGTCCCCCTTGACTGCCGCAGCGCAAAGGGAGGAAGGTCGGGTCCCAGCCTTGCCGATGGACGCCTCATGGCCTTTTCCGATCTCTTCCCCCAGATCATCGAGAACACGCCCTACATGAAGGCGATCGGCGCCACGCTCGACCGCGTCGACGGCGACGGCGTGACCATGCGATTGCCGTGGCGCGAGGACCTGATCGGCGACGCCGAGAGCCGCGTCATCGCCTCGGGCGTCGTCACCGCCCTGCTCGACAACGGTTGCGGCATGGCGGTCTGGGAAAAGATCAACGAATTCAAACCGGTCGCGACGCTTGATTTGCGCATCGATTATATGCGCCCGGCCAAGCCGGGGCTCGACCTGCTGGTCACCGCGTATTGCTACAAGCTGACGCGGACCATCGGGTTCGTGCGGGCTTTCGCTTACGACGCCACGCCCGACGATCCGGTCGCCGCGGCCCAGGCGGCCTTTGTTATCACCGCTCCCGTGAAGGCGCCGCAATGACCCCGCCCGATCCCAGCCTGCTCGACGCCTACCCATTTGCCCGGTTTCTGGGTGTGGAGCTCGACATCACCGACCGGGTAACCGGTAAGCTGCCGTTCGCCCCACACCTGATCGGCAATCCGATGATCCCCGCCTTGCACGGCGGGGTGATCGGCGCCTTCATGGAAATCACCGCCATGGCGCAGCTGGCCCAAGGCGAAAAGTTTGCCCGTATCCCCAAACCGATCAATGTGTCGGTGCAATATCTACGCTCGGGCCGCGCGGTCGACACCTTTGCCCGGGCCACTGTCAATCGCGTCGGCCGGACGATCGCCAATGTCGAGGCCTTTGCCTGGCAAGATGCGCCGGATCATCCGATTGCGACCTTACAGATCCACTTCCTGATGGCTATGGGCTGACTGGGGCGCGCGCTCAGCGGGTCGGGTCAACAGCAGGAACTGCCGCTCGCCTTCGGCAGTGAAGTGCACGGCGCGGGTCTCTGGATCGCGTTTGGCCCAGCCCAGCTCAAAAAACCGCGCCAGCACGGCCGTGCCCAGGTTGCCCGCCAGGTGCGTGCTGCGTTCGCTCCAATCGAGGCAGGCGCGGCAGACCGGCCGGCCGGGCTTCAGCGTCAGCCCCATCTCGGCGATAAAGGCGTTGGCGCCCGCGCCCAGGGAAAGGCCGTCGTCATGTTCGACCAGGACCTGCTTTTCGACGAGGCATTTGAACAGGCGCACGCCATAGTCGCCAGCCAGGTGGTTGTAGCAGACGCGCGCCTTGCGCATCGCGACATCCTTGGGGCCGGTGCGGACGCGTCCCATCGTACGGGCGGCCAAGCCCATCAGGGTTTCGAGCACCTGGGCGACCTCGGCATCGGCCAGTGTCCAATAGCGGTGGCGCCCCTGGATGCGGACGCGGACCAGGCCGGCCTCGTGCAGCTTGGCCAGGTGCGAGCTGGCGGTGGCCGCGCCGATGCCGCCCTCGACGGCCAGTTCCGAGGAGGTCAAGGCCTTGCCGGACATCAGCGCGCTCAACATTGACGCGCGCGCCGGATCGCCGATGACGGCGGCCAGTTTGGAAATGTCGGGTCCGTGTTTCATGCCTGGGAATTTAGCACGTCTGGCCCGGGCATGCTTCGATGGCGATCGAAGTTACGACTTTCCAGCCGTATCGCCGTATTCCCAGTCATAGGGCACGCCAGTGTCGCCCAGCAGGAACTTGACCAGGTCGGCAAAGCCGGCCTCGGCGCGGACGTCGTTAGACAGGATCAGGGCACAGCGCTTGCCTTGCTCGACGCAGACTAGGGTGTTTGCCGTCTGGGCGTCGTGGCCGCCCTTGAAGAAGCCGTGGCCTTGCGGGCCGTCGAAGACGATGACGCCCAGGCCGGCATAGAGGTTCTTGTGCTGCTGGTCGGCGGGCAGGTCGGGACCGAAGTTCGGGAACTGGTGCGCCGTGGTGATCTTGAGCTGCGGCTTGACCATCTCGGCCCGCGAGGCTTCCGACAGGCCGTCGCCGCGGACCAGGGCGGCGGTGAACTTGGCGAAGTCGGCAATGGTGGTGTCCATCGAGCCGGCGGCCCGCACCTTGGACCTTTGGTCGTGCGGTTGCGGTTCGCCCTTGTCGTTCCAGCCATCGGCGACATTGGGGGCGAAGTCCGCCCGCCAGACGAGCGAGGTCCGGGTCATGCCCAGTTCCTTGAAGGTCTGGTCGGTCAGGTCGCCGGTATCGAGACCCAGGCCCTGGGACTGCTTGCCATGGTCGACGGCGTATTGCAGCAGGATCATGCCTTCGCCGGAGTAGCTGTACTGGGTGCCGGGGTCGAAGTGGATGTGCAGCTTCTGGTCGGGTTCGAGGAAGGCGAAGTTGGCGAAGCCGGTCGAGTGGGTCAGCGCCATGCGCGGCGTGATCTTTTGCCAGCGCGGGTCGCCGGCGAGGTCCTGGTAGGGTCCGTATTTGTCGGGCTGGGCGGGATCGGGCGTGTAGCTTGGCAGGGGCGTGTCGATATCCTGGGCGATCGGGATGTCGAGCTTGAGGCGATCCTGGTCGACCAGTTGCAGGACGGTGAAGGCGAAGACGGTCTTGGTGAGCGAGGCGCCGTACATGACGGTGTCGGTCCTCAGCGGGTCGCCCTTGGCATCGCGGGCGCCGTAGGCCCGGACATACTGGACGCGACCGTCGTCGATCAGGGCGATGGCCAGTCCCTGGGCGTGGGTCTGGGCCATGATCTTGTGGGCTTCGGCGTCTATGGCCGAGGGGACCGGCAGGGCGGTGAGCGCGAGCGACAGGGCGATGGCGGGCAGCATGGCGTCTCCGGTTAAGCTCAGACATGTTGCGGGGTTTGGGGCCTATGGCCCCACACCCCGTTACCTTATCCGAGCTTAGCCGGCGGCGACCAGGCTCCCGGCCAGCGCCTGCTCGATCAGCTCCACCGTCCGCCCGACGCCGAAGATCGCCACGAACGAGCCAAAGCGCGGCCCCTGCGATTGCCCCAGCAACACCTCGTACAGCGCCTGGAACCACGCCCGCAGCGGCTCGAACCCATGCGTCTTGCCGACCTCGAACACCAGGTTCTGCAACAGCTCGGCGTCCTTGGTGTCCTCAGGCAAGGCCTTGAAGCGCGCGACCAAATCAACCATTGCCGCCCGCTCGACCTCGTCCGGCAAACGAAACGCCTTGGTCGGCTTCACGAAATCCTCGAAATAGTTCAGCGCATACCCCGCCAAACGATCCAGGACCGGCTCGGACTGCGGCGTCGCGCCCGGGCTATAGGCCTTCAGGAAGCCCCACAGCGTTTCCTTGTCCGCCGCATTGGCCGCCGACACCAGGTTCAGCATCAAGCCGAACGTCACCGGCGGCGAGCTCAGCGCCGTTTCCCCCCGCAGCACGAACCACACCGGGTTCTCGATCTGCTTGGCCTCCTCCTGCTTTGGGAAGGCATCCAGCTGCTGGAAAAACTCGTCCGTCGCCCGCGGAATGACGTCGAAATAGAGCTTCTTCGCCGACTTCGGCGATTGGAACATGTAATAGCCCAAGCTCTCCGGCGCGCCGTAGCGCAACCATTGCTCCATGGTCAGGCCATTGCCCTTGGACTTGGAAATCTTCTGGCCACCCTCGTCGAGGAATAGCTCGTAATTAAAGCCTTCCGGCGGCAAGCCACCCAACACCTTGCAGACCTGAGACGACACTTTAACGGAATCGATCAAGTCCTTGCCGGCCATCTCATAATCGACGCCAAGTGCCGCCCAACGCATAGCCCAGTCCGGCTTCCACTGCATCTTGACGTGACCGCCGGTCACCGGCACCTCGAAGCGCTCCCCGTTTTCCTCGAAGACGATCGTCCCACGCGCCACGTTGCGCTCCAGGGTTGGCACCTGCAGCACGTGACCGGTCTTCGGCGAGATCGGCAGGAAGGGCGAATAGGTGGCGCGACGGTCGGGCCCCAGCGTCGGCAGCATGACCTTTTGGATGTCATCGAAACGATCGAGCGCCGTCAACAAGGTCGTGTCGAACACCCCGCCCTTGTAGCAATCGGTCGACGACAGGAATTCATAGGTGAAGCCGAAGCCATCGAGAAAGGCCTTCAGCCGCGCGTTGTTGTGCGCGCCAAACGACGGATATTCGCCGAACGGATCGCGCACCACGGTCAGGGGCTTATACAGGTCTTCGTGCAGGACCTCGGCATTGGGGATGCCGTCCGGCACCTTGCGCAGGCCATCCATGTCGTCGGAGAAGCAGATCAGCCGCGTCGCCCAGACACCGCCGGTCATGGCCTCGAAAGCCTGGCGCACCATGGTCGTACGCGCCACCTCGCCGAAGGTGCCGATATGCGGCAAACCCGACGGGCCGTAGCCGGTCTCGAAGACCACCGGCCGACCGAGGTCTTCGTGCGCGGTCAGCGCCTCGTCCGTCTTTCCCGCCTCGATCAGGGCCAGGGCCTGTTTCTGCACCGCCTGGTCCTTGATGCGCGCTTTGACAAGCCGCGCGATCAGGTTGCGGGCTTGTTCGAACGGCCAGGCACGGCCGGCATAGGCAAGAGAGGCAGGAACGGTCATTTTCAGGTCCACACAAACAGGCCGCAGGCTTTAAGCCCCATGCTGCGGCGCGTCAACTCGCCTAAAAACTTCCCGTACGGCAAGGTCCCTCTTGACCGCGGCAGCGAACCTCGATAGCTTACGTTTACGTCAATGTAAACCAGAACGCTAACCATGGAAACGTCCCCCGCCAAGTCCGCCAAGGACTTTCATCGCGCCTATTCGATTCGTCAGCTCAGCAAGGAGTTCGACGTCACGGCGCGTGCTTTGCGCTTTTACGAAGACAAGGGCCTGATCTCGCCGGAGCGCAAGGGCCAGACGCGGCTCTATTCCGCCCGCGACCGGGCCCGCCTGCAATTGATCCTGCGCGGCAAGCGCCTGGGCTTTTCGCTGGGCGAGATCCACGAAATCCTCGACCTCTATACGCCCAAGGACCACGGCTCGTCGCAGATGAAGGCGACCCTGCTCAAATATCGCGGCCAGATCGAAACGCTTAAGCGCCAGCGCGAGGATATCGACCACGCCATCCAGGACATGATGGACGGCTGTGTATGGCTGGAGCAGCAGATCGCCCAGGCCGATGAAGACACGACCCAGGATTCCGAAACACAATCCTGATCAATTAATTATCCATACCATTTCACAAACAGGGTGAAATCGAGATGACCTATCAGGCCCCCGTCCGCGACTACCAGTTCCTGATCCAGGATGTGTTCCGGACCGATCAGTATTCCAACCTGAAAGGCTTCGCCGACGCCGACAGCGAAACCGTCATGGCGATCCTTGAGGAGGCCGCCAAGTTCACCCAGGACGTGGTCGCGCCGATCAACATCACCGGCGACAAGGAAGGCTGCGTCCTGCATCCGGACGGCACGGTGACGGCACCGAAGGGTTACAAGGAAGCCTATCACGCGCTCAGCGAGGCCGGCTGGACGGCGCTGTCGGGCGATCCGCAATATGGCGGCCAGGGCCTGCCGCACTTCGTCAATTCCGCTTTTTCGGAAATGTTGTCGGGCGCCTCGTCGGCCTTCGGCATGTACCCCGGTCTGACCGAGGGCGCCATCTCGGCCCTGACCGCCGGCGGCACTCAGGAGATGAAAGACCTGTACCTGCCCAAGCTGATCAGCGGCGAGTGGTCGGGCACGATGAACCTGACCGAGCCGCACTGCGGCACCGATCTCGGCCTGCTGCGTTCCAAGGCGGTGCCGGCGGATGACGGAAGCTATCGGATCAGCGGCCAGAAGATCTGGATCTCGGCCGGCGAGCACGACTTTACGTCCAACATTTGCCACCTGGTGCTGGCGCGCATCGAAGGCGCCCCGGCGGGCGTCAAAGGGATCTCGCTGTTCCTGGTGCCGAAGTTCATCCCCGATGCCTCTGGCAATCCCGGCGAGCGCAATACGCTGGAATGCGCCGGGCTCGAGCACAAGATGGGCATCCACGGCAACTCGACCTGCGTCATGGTTTATGAGGGCGCCAAGGGCTTCCTGCTGGGCCAGCCGAACGAAGGCCTGAAGATCATGTTCTACATGATGAATGCGGCGCGCTATGGCGTCGGCCTGCAGGGCCTGGCGATCGGCCATGCCGCCTATGTCGCCGCCGCGCAGTTCGCCAAGGATCGCCTGCAGGGCCGCGCCCTGACCGGTCCGAAGTCGCCGGAGCTGCCGGCCGACTCGATCCTGGTCCATCCGGATGTGCGCCGCATGCTTTTGGAAAGCCGCGCCCTGATCGAGGGCGGTCGCGCCTTCCTGATCTGGCTGGCGCTGCAGGCCGACTTCCAGCACGTCGCCGAGGACGAAGCCGGGCGCGACAAGGCCTCTGACTACATGGGCCTGTTGACCCCGGTGATCAAAGCTTACCTGACCGATCGCGGCTTGAAGATTACGTCCGACGCCATGCAGGTGCATGGCGGTTCGGGCTTTACCGAGCACTTCCCGGCGTCGCAGTACATGCGCGACGTGCGCATCACCCTGATCTACGAAGGCACCAATGGTGTGCAGGCGCTGGACCTGGTCGGCCGCAAGCTGCCGTCGAAGGGTGGCCGCGCCATGCAGACCTTCCTGGGCGAGATCGACGCCTATGTGACGGCCGAGGAAGCCGGACCGGTGCCGGAATATGTGGCGGCGCTGAAGGCGACCAAGGCCAAGCTGATGGACGGCACGATGTGGCTGATGCAGAACGGCATGGGCAATCCCGACAATGCCGCGGCGGGGTCGCTGGACTATCTGCACCTCTTCGGCCTGACCTGCATGAGCTACATGTGGGCGATGATGGCCAAGGCGGCCAAGGACGCGGTTGCCGGCGGGTCGACCGATCCGCTGTATGCCAGCAAGCTGAAGATCGGCCGAGTCTTCCTGGAGCGCATCCTGCCGGACGCCGATGCGCACCTGGCCAAGATGAAGGGCGGCGCCGAAGCGATCATGGCGCTGGAAGACGAGCTGTTCTAATAAATAAAAAGCCTGAGACTTCCGCTTGAAGTCTCAGGCTTTTTATATTTTGACGCCGGCTTTCGCGGCTGGTCAATTTCGGGGTGCAGGGGCCATTCGGCCCCTGCCCTTTTTTCTTAAAGCTGTTCCAGCACGTACTCGGCCGACGACACCTTGAACTCGCCCTTGCCCTCGACGAACAACTGCGCGACCGCGCCGTCCTTGACGATCATGGCGTAGCGCTGCGAGCGCGGGCCCATGCCGAAGCCGGAGCCATCCAGCTGCAGCCCGACCGCCTTTGCGAAATCGCCATTGCCGTCGGCCAGCATCACCACTTCACCGTCGATACCCTGGTCCTTGGCCCAGGCCTTCATCACGAAGTAGTCGTTGACGCTGATGCAGGCGACGACGTCGACGCCCTTGGCCTTGAAGTCGGCCGCGTGGTCCTTGAAGCCCGGCAGGTGGCGCGCCGAGCAGGTCGGCGTGAAGGCGCCCGGCACGGCGAACAGGACGACGGTCTTGCCGCCGAAGAAATCCTGGGTCGAGATGGGCTTGGGGCCCTCTTCGTCGACCAGGGTCAGGGTCATTTCGGGGATATGGTCACCGGCGTTCAGGGTCATGGAGCGTGCCTTTGTGTTGAAGGCGCAAGCTGTCGCCCGCACCGGATCAAAATTCTATAGGGATGGTATCGCGGAAATGCGAAGCTTGTACCTCGCGACAGGCGCCTCTTTATCGGCTATGGTCGCATTGTCAAATACCGTTGCGTGATTTCGTCCCTCCTCGCCGCAAAGGTTTCTCCCGCATGCATTTGTCCTCCGAAGACCTGTCGCTCGAAGATCACGTGTCGTACCAGGGCAGCCTCCTGATCGCCATGCCCGCCCTTCAGGAGCAGACCTTCGACCATACGGTCATCTACCTCTGCCAGCACGACGAAACCCACGCCATGGGCCTGATCCTCAACCAGCCGATCGAAGGCCTCGACTTCGGCCGCATGCTGCGCGAGCTCGGCATCTCGCCCGGCCTGGCCGGCGGCGACCGCCGATTGGCGACCAAGAATATCTTCCGCGGCGGCCCGGTGCAGAACGATCGCGGCTTTGTCCTGCATAGCCTCGACTACCAGATCGCCGACATCACCTTGAACCTGGGCGCCCTCGCCGAGCCCGCCACGGCCTTGCCCCTGGCCGACCTCGGCGAAGGCGTAGGCCTGACGGCGACGCGCGATATCCTGGTCGACCTGTCCAAGGGCAAGGGGCCGCAACATTCGCTGATCGCGCTGGGTTATGCCGGTTGGGGGCCGGGCCAGTTGGAAAGCGAACTCAGCCACAATGCCTGGCTGGTCGCGCCGGCGGCGCAAGACCTTATCTTCGGCGACCCCGAACTCTTGTGGTCGCGCGCCCTGGAGCGGCTGGGCGTGCAGGCCGGCCACCTGTCCAGCGTCGCCGGAACCGCCTGATTATTTGGCTTTGGGCGCCGTCATCGACAGGACCGTTTCCATGGCATTGGCCAGGACGACGAATTCCGTGACGCGTTGTTCGGTGATGTCACCGGCCTGGCCGTGCGCCGCCAGGTTGCGCATGGCATTCAGCCCGCGCAAGGAATTGAACTGATCGTACGTCAATAGGCCCGTCGATTTGGCTTCCTCCAGCAGGGCGATGCCGCGCAGGTCACCGGCATGGACGCCGGCGTCCTTCAGCCGCTTGCGCACGATGTCCTCGATCTGGCTCCAGGTCGCGACGATACGTCCGACATGGGTAAACCCTCCGTCGGCGCTCGAAGATACAGAGGTCAGATCAGGCGCGACAAACGGCGCAATGGTTGATTTGGATGTGTCCGCCGCCGCGCTGGCCAGGGACGATTTGACTTCGCTGGCCTGCTTGTCGAATTCGGCGGCGCCGCCCGGAAACGAGATCTTGGAGAGGTCGGCGACACGGCTTCGCAACTGTTCCCGGAACATCACCAGCAGGATCACCACCACCAACGGCCAAGCCAGGCTTTGGGTCATCTGCGCGATGAATTCCAATCCGTTCATCGTATGCGCCGCCGCCTGGTCCGACGCCTTGCCGATTTCCATTGCGATCATCCGGACTCCTTTCAACGCAAGACAGGGGGCCAAGCGCGAGACGGCGGCGTGTCCTGAGATGGAAGGGCGAATTCCCCTCTGAGTCAATCTGCGGAAGAAATTTCAGACGCCGGCTTTACACGGCGCTTAATCATGGATATTTTATATCCATGATTAAGAAGGAGCCCCTCATGTCCCAGCGCATCGATTACATGCAGCAGTCGCCCGAGCTGTTCAAAGCCTACCTGGCCTTCAGCACCGCCGTTCGCGGCAGCGCCATCGACGCCACCACGCGCAACCTCGTGCAGATCCGCGCCTCGCAGATCAACGGTTGCGCCTTCTGCCTCGACATGCACGTCAAGGAGGCCAAGATCCACGGCGAGCGGGAACTGCGGCTGCATCACGTCGCCATCTGGCGCGAGTCGCCGCTGTTCACGGATCGCGAGCGTGCCGCCCTGGAATGGACCGAAGCCCTGACGCAGCTGTCGGACCACGGCGTCTCGGACGAGATCTACGAAGCTGCCCGCACGCAGTTTTCCGAAAAGGAACTGTCCGATCTCAGCTTTGCGGTCGTGGCGATCAATGGATGGAATCGGATTAGCATCGGCTTTCGCGTGGCGCCGGGATCGGCCGACGCCGCCTATGGATTGGACAAAGCCGGTTTATGATCCTGCGCAACCACGTCGAATGGGCCCTGCACTGCTGCGCCGTCCTGGCCGGGCTGCCGGAGGGACGCTACCTGTCGACCAAGGTGTTGGCGGAGTTCCACGGGGTGCCGAAGGATTACCTGTCCAAGGCCCTGCAGGGCCTGTCGCAGGCCGGGATCGTCGCGACGATACCGGGTCCGACGGGCGGCTATCGACTGGCCAAGACGGCGGCGGACATTACCGTGCTTGAGGTGGTCGAAGCCGTCGAAGGGCGGCGGTCGACCTTCGCCTGCACCGAAATCCGCAAGAACAATCCCTGCCGGCCCACGGACGCGTGCGATGGCCGGCCCTGCGGCATAGCCCGCATCATGTGGCAGGCCGACGAAGCCTGGCGTCAGTCGTTGCGTGGGGTCAAGCTGGCCGATATCGTCGCGGAGCTGCCGCAGGACGTGCCGGTCGAGCAGTTGCGCGCCAATATGGAGTGGCTGCTGAGCCGTTAGGCGGAGAGGATGCCGACATCCTGGCCCAATGACTTGGCAAGGAAGGTCTGGGCGTCGGCCGGCTTCAGCGGCTTGGAGAAGCCGTAGCCCTGGGCCATGCCGCAGCCCATGCCGTGCAGGCATTCGGCAGCCGCCATATCCTCAACCCCTTCGGCGACGACATCGAGGCCCAGGTCGCGCCCCAGCGCCAGGATGGTGCGCACCAGCTTGGCCGAGGCCTCGTCCTGCATCATGGTGAGGACGAAGGAGCGGTCGACCTTGAGCACGTCGAACGGCAGGCGGGCGAGATAGCTCAGCGACGAGAAGCCGGTGCCGAAGTCGTCCATGGCGATGCCGGCGCCGGCATCGCGCAGGGCCTGCAGCACCTTGGCCGAGCCCTCCGGATCGCGCATGACGTCGCTTTCGGTGACTTCGAGCTTCAGGCACTTGTTGGGCAGGCCGGCCTCGGTGATCATGCGCGTGACGTCGGCGACCAGGCCCGGGCGTTCCAGCTCGGGCGCGGACAGGTTGACGCTGATGAAGAAATCCATCGGCAGGGCAAAGGCTTCGCGCCAGTTCTTCAGCGTCTCGATGGTCGCGTTGAGGATGATCGAACCCAGGTCGCCCATCAGGCCGAGGTCGCGCGCCGCGCCCAGGAAATGGTCGGGCGGAATAAGTCCGCGCTTGGGATGGTTCCAGCGCGCCAGGGCTTCGAAGCCGGCGATGACGCCGGTATCGAGGCTGACGATCGGCTGGTACCAGGCCTGGATCTCACCGCTGACGAAGGCCTTGCGCAGCTCGGCTTCCAGCGCCAGCCGGGTCAGGCCGTCGCTTTCCAGGTCACGCTTGTAGGAGGCAACGCCGCCGGCGCCCTTCGATTGGGCCAGTTCGACGGCCATCTCGACACGGCGCAACAGTTCGGCCGGATCGAGCGCCTCGACGCCGCCCTCGACCGAAACGGCGCCCATGGAGAAGGTCGGGTGGATGTCGAAACCGGCAATGCTCAGCGTCCGTTCCAGCGCCGAACGCATGCGCTCGGAGACGCGCGGGAAACCGCGTTGAGTCAGCACGGCAAACTCGTCCTCGCCCAACCGCGCCAGCAGGCTGGCCTCGCCGAACTGGTCGCGCAGGCGATCGGCCAGCATGGCCAGCATCAGGTCGGCGCGTTCGTGGCCCAGGGCCTCGTTGAGACGGCGGAAGCGATTGAGGTCGGCGACGACCAGATCGTAGTCGCCAAGCTGGGTCAGGCGCTGGCGCGCCGCGGCCAGGAATCCCTGGCGGTTGAGCAGGCCGGTCAGCGAGTCTATGCTCAAATCCTGCAGCGGCAAGCCATCATCGGCGGCACGGCCGCGCGGCAGGCGGATATCACGATTAAGATCAACAATTGTTCCGAGAACATTGTTCTTATTTATTTTATGCCCGCGCAGATAAACCAGGCGATGATCCTTGAGGCGCAGAACGCACTGCATGGCGTCCTGGGCGCCGCCCGGACGGGCGACATGGACGTCGAGCGACGCGAAGACCTGGTCGAGACGCGCGACTTCGCCTTCAGCCAGGGCCGGTTCCATATCGTCGAGAAAGACGCGGTTCCACAGGGCCGGCAAGCCGATGACCTTCAGGTCGCCCTTGAATTCGAAACGTCGGGCCACGAGGTCGTAGGCCCATAGCAGGGTGTCGGCGGCCTTCAGCGCGGTCATCTGGACGCCCGGCGCCTCCAGGCTCAGGCGCGGCTCGGCCTTGTCCTGGGCGGAGACCAGCAGGTCGTGGCCGGACTTGCCCCCGTCGCCGGACTTGGCGTCGCCACCGATTTTCCAGCCAAAAAGGTTCCGTTCCGACATACTGTGACCTGAATTGCGTCCTGCACTACCGTTTTTGTTAACGGTAATTCGTTGATTTTTGCCTTATGACGAAAACCTTTTCCACACCTTATCGCGGTGCGGGAGAGAAAGATTTTTTGGACCACGAACCACACGAACAACACGAACTTCAGGGCAGTGCTGGCGCCTGCGAAGCGCGTCAATTGAAAGGCGCTTCGCGCGGACGGTGACGCCGCTTGTAGCGTTCGTGTTGTTCGTGTGGTTCGTGGTTTAAAGGCCTTACCGCACCGGCCCAAGAAGGGCGCTGGCGGGTTCGGGTTGGGCGACGATGCCGGCGCCGACGCGACGCAGGTCGTCGAGCGTCACCGCCTCGATCTCGGCGGTCTCGTCGTCGAACGAAAACACCTTGCCGAAGCTCGACAACTGGCTGGCAAAGGCCGAACTGCGCCACTCCGTGTCCTGGAAGTTGAAGGCCAGGCTGGTCAGGTACTGCGCCCGGGCGCGCTCCAGTTCCTCCGGCCGCGGATCGGCGGCCAGGCCAGCCAGGACCTCACGCGCCAAATCCGTCAACTCGGCGACATCCTTGGCCGCGCAGCCGGCCGAGATGCCGAGCACGCCAATGTCGCGATAGGTCGTCACCCAGGCGTCGATATCGTAGGCCAGGCCCCGCTCCTCGCGCGCCTGCTGGAAGAGGCGCGACGCCATGCCACCGCCGAGAATTTCACTGAACAGTTTCAACGGGATATTGTCCGGACTCAACCGCCCCTCGGTCGCCCATGCCATGGCGACATTGGCCTGCTCGATGCGGCGCTTCAGCACGCGGCTTTCGGCGGTAAAGCGCGGCGCGGCGGGCTCGATCAATGTTGCCCGGGGCGGTGCGCCATCGAAGCGACCGCGCGCCGCCGACAAGGCATCCTCGGGCGTAATGCCACCGGAGACGCAAACCACCATGCGCGATGGATCATAGAGGGCGGCGGCAAAGGCGCGCAAGGTGTCCGGCATTACCGGCTTCAGGGACGCCTTGGTGCCGAGGATCGGCCGGCCCAGGGACTGCTGTGCGAACATGGCCTCTTGCAGCATGTCGAAGACGTGGTCGTCGGGCGTGTCGAAGGCTTCGTGCATCTCCTGTTCGACGACCTTCTTCTCGCGCTTCAGCTCGGCGGAATCGAGGGTCGGACGAAACATCATGTCCGAGACGATTTCCATGGCCAGCGGCATCAGGGGGGCGAGCCCCCTCACCTCGAAACGCGTATGCTCGTAGCCGGTCGAGGCATTGAGGCTGCCGCCCTTGTGTTCGACGGCTTCCGCCAGTTCACGCGTCGAGCGCGGGCCGGCGCCTTTGAACACCATGTGCTCGAGCAAATGCGCCCAGCCGGACTGGGCCTCGGTCTCAAAGCGTGCGCCGCCATGGATCAGGACAGTCAAGGCAAAAGTCTTCTGCCCCGGTAGAGGATCGACCAGCAAGCGCAGACCATTGTCGAAGCGATAGAGGGTCTGCGTCGACAGAATGGGATCAGTCATGGCTTTGGGGCATTTTTGAGGGTTGCCTGCTTTTGCCGCACAAAGGCGATGAAGATGCCGAGCATGATCCAGGCCAGCGAGAACCAAGTCAGGGCATATTCGAAATGGCGGTTCGGCAGGGGGGCGGTGACCAGGCCCTGCTGCAGGCCGGGAAGGCTGAGCTTCGACGCCGCGATATCGAGGACCAGGAAATAGTCCTGGCGCAGGGCCGTGTGCCACTGCGTTGCGATTTCCGAGGTGCTGCGCGAATACCACTCGCCGGCGGCGGGCGTATTGACCGGGGTGAAGGCGCTAATCTTGTCGGCCGGGCGCAGGCGACCGACGGGGTCAATATTGACCGGTGCGGCGAGGCTCTGGCGATTGGCCGAAAAGCCGAGATCGACCAGCAGCGTTTGCCCGCCCGATAGCGGGCAAATTGTCAGGATGCGATAGCCCGGGACGCCCTCCATCTCGGAATGCATGTTGATCAAATGCGCGGGATCGATCGTGCACGACGGCAAGGTGACCGAACGCCACGACGGTTTGGCTTGGCCCAGCACGGTGGCGATCTGCACGGCCGGCATGTTTTCAGTGCGCGCCAGGTCGGCAATCAGGCCTTCCTTCCACTGCAGGCGATAGAGTTGCCAGACCCCGAGGCCATTCAAGAAGACGAAGGCGATGATCGCCGAGATCAGCATGCCTCGCGGCGCGGCTTTCAGGAAACTAAGCATCAGTCCTTGACCCGGTTCTTCAGTTGCGCCGCCACCATCAGGCCCTTCAGCGGCTGCATCAGGCCCAGGCTCAAGACGCAGGCGACGAGCGGCCACACCACCAGATGCACCCAGGCCGGCCAATTATAGGCGAGAAACGTATAGAGCATGCCGAAACAGGTGGCGAAGCCGGCGATCAAAAGCACGAAGACGACGGGACCGTCACCGGTATCCGCCGCCTTGAAATCCGTGCCGCAGTGGGAGCACTGCGTGGCCAGTTTAAGAAAGCCCTTGAACAGCTTGCCCTTGGTACAGACCGGGCACCGGCCCATCGCGGCGGCGGCGAAGTGGATCGCGCCGCCGCTGTCGATGGGATCGGTCAATGCGGACCGCCGAAGGTGACGTAGACGAAGGCGAACAGGAAGAGCCAGACCACGTCGACGAAGTGCCAGTACCAGGCCGCGGCTTCGAAACCGAAGTGCTTTTGCGGCGTGAAGTCACCACTGAGCAGACGCAGCAGGCAGACGATCAGGAAGATGGTACCGATCAGGACGTGGAAGCCGTGGAAGCCCGTGGCCATGAAGAAGGCCGAGCCGAACAGGTTGGCCGAACCGTTCTGATCCGCCGCGTCCGGCAGGAGGAAGAAGTGGAAGTTATGATCGTGGATGATCTCGATATATTCCTTGGCCTGCACGCAGGTGAAGGCGGCACCGAGGATGACCGTCAGCAACAGGCCGAGCTTGGCGCCGTTACGGTCGCCTTGCTGCAGCGCATGGTGGGCCCAGGTCACGGTCGTGCCCGAGGTCAGCAGCAACAGGGTGTTGACCAGCGGCAACTGCCACGGATCGAGCGTTTCCACGCCCTTGGGCGGCCAGGTCGACCACGCGGTCTTGACGTCGTCGAGCGCCTCGGCGGCGCCGGAGCGATGGCCGTGAAACAGGGCCATCTCGAAGAAGATCCAGAAGAAGGCCGCGAAGAACATCACTTCGGAGCAGATGAACATGATCATGCCGTAGCGCAGGCCGATCTGAACCACCGGCGTATGGTCGCCGGCCTTCGATTCCTTGATGACGTCGCGCCACCAGCAGAACATCGTGAAGAGGATCAGGGCGATGCCGATCCAGAACATCACCCAGTTGCCCTTGGCGATGCCGAACAAGCCGCGCATGCCGGTCACGAGACCCAGGGCCCAGGTCAGGCCGGCGATCGAACCGAGCAGCGGCCAGGGGCTGGGATTGATGATGTGGTAGTCGTGCTTAACGCCGTGATGGGCCATGATCTGTCTTCAACTCACCTGCTGCGCCGCTCATTGACGGCGGACGTTGATCTAAAAGGCATATATAGCTCAAGCGCCGCATGGCCCGTGAGCTCACGCTTCGCGTCAGCTCGGGCGGCCAGTCGGCCTTGCCGACTTGCATAGAAAGCGCAAGTCGGAAGTCTTTCGGATGTATGCCAATTTCTTCGTAAACACAATGCAACCAAGGTCGCAAAATCAAGGCTTCTTCGGCTCCTTGACCTCAAAAAACGTATAGGAAAGCGTGACGTCGGGCAGCGCCTGGGTATCGGTGTCCTTGGTCAGCTTCGGATCGAGGAAATAGACCACGGGAAACGAGCGTTTTTCACCGGGCTTCAGGGTCTGATTCGTAAAGCAGAAGCACTGCAGCTTCATGAAATACGGGCCCATGGTGTCGGGCAGGATATTGTAGCTGGCGCGGCCGGTGACGGCGTGATCGGCGGTATTGGTGACCGTGAAAAAGGCGACATTGGTCTTGCCGACGCGCACGTCCTGGTAAGGCTTTTCGGCCTTGAAGGTCCAGGGAATGGTCTCGGTATTGGCGTCGAAATGGACGCGCATCATGCGGTTGGTGACGATCTTCGATTCGGCATAGACGCGGCGCGCCGTGCCGTTGGTGCCCGTCAGCTCGCAGAACTTGTGGTAGAGCGGGATGGCGAAGAAGGCCATGGCGCCCATGAAGACGCCGGCACAGACCAGGATCAGGACGAGGCGACCGTTCTTGTTCACGAAGCCGATGCTCCGGCCGACGCCACAGGGACATTCGACATCGATATGTGCTTGGCCTTGTAATGCTTCATGCCTTCGGACAGGCGCGCGATCGACAGGGCGAAAACCAGGATGACAAAGACCAGAAGCGCGCCGCCGATATAGAGGTTGCGCTTTTTCTGGGCCGCCTTGTAGGCCGCCATATCGGACTCGGAGATCGGCGCGTCGGTCATAGGTGCAGCCCAAGGAGTGGAAGAAGCGTGTGTTCGATCAACAGGGTGGCGAACAACAGGGTCAGGTACAGGATCGAGAAGGCAAACAGGTTGCGCGCAGCCAGCACTTCCTTTTTGACATCATACAGCGACGCTTCGCCACCTTGCGGATGGTCCCCGGCCCGCGACAAAAAGACGCGGAGGGCGAAATAGAGGAAGATCAGGCCGCCGACGATCGAAACGGCGCCATAAATCCAGCCGCCGAGGCCGATGAAAGCGGGCACGCAGGCGACCGGCGCCATGACCAGCGAATAGAGCAGGATCTGCAACCGCGTCGACTTGGCGCCCTTGGCCACCGGCATCATCGGGATGCCGGCATTGGCGTAGTCCTCGGTCGTATACAGCGCCAGCGCCCAGGAATGCGGCGGCGTCCACAGGAAGATGATGGCGAACAGGACCCAGGCGGCCCACGGCGCATCGCCGGTCGCGGCCGCCCAGCCGATCACCGGCGGGAAGGCGCCGGCGGCGCCGCCGATGACGATGTTCTGCGGCGTGCGGCGCTTGAGGATCATGGTGTAGAAGACGACGTAATAGGCAATCGTCAGGGCCAGCAGGCCGCCGGGCAACCAGCCGATGGCCAGGACCATGGTCAGCACCGACAACACGGCCAGCACGCCACCGAAGGCCAGGGCGTCATTCTTGGTGATGCGGCCGGCGGCGACCGGGCGCAGGCGGGTGCGCCGCATCAGGGCGTCGGTCTCGCCTTCCAGCGCCATGTTGAGCGCGCCGGCCGAGCCCGCGCCCAACGCGATGCACAGGATGGCGACGAAGGCCAGGAACGGGTTCATGCGGACGGGCGAGACGGCCAGGCCGGTCAGGGCGGTGAACACCACCAGCGACATGACGCGCGGCTTCAACAGTTGAAAATAATCGCCGGGCGCGGCGCGCAGGGCCACCTGGGCATAGGGGCTGGTCACTGCTGGCTTGTCCTTGGTCGTGTCCAACACCTTATCCCTCAAAACTCAAGGGGTGAGGTCTAAACCCCACCCCCCGAAAATTCCAGCCCTAATCTAGGTGCGACAATCAGTGATGATCGTCTTCTTCGTCCTTGATGATCGGCAGTTCGGAGAACTGGTGATAGGGCGGCGGCGAGGACAGGGTCCATTCCAGGGTCGTGGCGCCCTCGCCCCACGGATTGGCGACACCCTTACGGCGGCGGACGAAGGCTTCGACCAACATGACCAGGAAGACCAGGACGCCGAAGATGGTGATGACGTAGCCCCAGGACGAGACCAGGTTCCAGAAGTGGAAGCCTTCCGGATAGTCGATGTAGCGGCGCGGCATGCCCTGCATCCCCAGGAAGTGCTGCGGGAAGAAGATGACATTGACGCCGATGAACATCAGCCAGAAGTGCAGCCCGCCGAGGAAGCCGTTGTACTTGATGCCGTACATCTTCTCGAACCAGTAGTAGTAGCCGCCGAAGATCGAGAAGACGGCGCCGAGCGACAGCACGTAGTGGAAGTGGGCAACGACGTAATACGTATCCTGGAAGCTGTAGTCGACCGCGGCGTTCGACAGGACGACGCCGGTGACGCCGCCGACCGTGAACAGGAAGATGAAGCCGATGGCCCACAGCATGGGCACCTTGAACTCGATCGAGCCGCCCCACATCGTGGCGATCCACGAGAACACCTTAACCCCGGTCGGCACCGCGATGACCATGGTCGCCATGACGAAGTAGGCGCGCAGGTCGAAGCTAAGACCCACGGTGTACATGTGGTGGGCCCAGACGATGAAGCCGACGAAGCCGATGGCCACCATGGCATAGGCCATGGCCAGATAGCCGAAGATGGGCTTCTTCGAGAAGGTCGAGACGATGTGCGAGATGATGCCGAAGCCCGGCAGGATCAGGATGTAGACTTCCGGGTGGCCGAAGAACCAGAACAGGTGCTGGAACATGACGGGGTCGCCGCCGCCGGCCGGATCGAAGAAGGCGGTGCCGAATTCACGGTCGGTCAGCAGCATGGTGATGGCGCCGGCCAGGACGGGCAGCGACAGCAGCAGCAGGAAGGCGGTGACCAGCACCGACCAGGCGAACAAAGGCATGCGGTGCAGCGTCATGCCGGGCGCGCGCATGTTAAAGATGGTGGTGATGAAGTTGATGGCGCCGAGGATCGACGAGGCGCCGGCCAGGTGGAAGGACAGGATGACCAGGTCCATGGCCGGTCCGGGCGAGCCCACCTTTGACGACATCGGTGGATACATGGTCCAGCCGCCGGCGAAGCCGTTCTGGCCGTCACCGGGGCCCGACTGGGTAAAGATCGAGGTGCACAGCAGGATGAACGAGGCGATCAAAAGCCAGAACGAGATGTTGTTCAGGCGCGGGAAGGCCATGTCGGGTGAGCCGATCATCAGCGGCACGAACCAGTTGCCGAAGCCGCCGATCATCGCCGGCATGACCATGAAGAAGATCATGATGACGGCGTGGGCGGTGACCACCGAGTTATAGGCGTGCTTGGCGAGGTCGGGGTTCGACAGGTTGAAGACGCCCATCGAATCGAGCAGCGAGCCCTTGGCGAAGACCTGCAGGCCCGGCTCGGCCAGTTCCCAGCGGATCAGGCCCGAAAAGATACCGCCGACCAGACCCGCGAAGATCGCGAAGATCAGGTACAGGGTGCCGATATCCTTGTGGTTGGTCGTGAACAGCCAGCGTTCAGCGAAGTTCGGTTTGTGCTCATGCGCTTCGTGGTCGTGCGCGTGATCGTGAGAGTGGGCTTGGGTAGCCATGATCGGTTTCTCTCTTGAAGACTAGTGCGCTGCGGCGGAAGCGGGCGCGGCGGGAGCAGAAGCGGGTTTAGGCGCGGTCTTTCCGGCGGTCGGCGCGGACGAGGATGCGCCGGCCGAGGCCGAGTTCGACGACGAAGCGGTGGCGGAGCCTGTGGCGGCACCGGCGGCCGGGGTGGCGGCGGCCTGGATCGAGGCGGCGGCAGCGGCGCTGGACGATGCCGCGGCGGACGAAGCCGACGCCGCGGCATCCGCCGCCAGCATGGCCTTGGTCTTGCCGCCGTTCTTGATCACCCAGGCGTCGAAGTCGGCCTGGCTGACGACCTTGACCTCGATCGGCATGAACGCATGGTCCTTGCCGCACAGTTCCGAGCACTGGCCGTAATAGGTGCCGATCTTATTGACCTTGAACCAGCCATTGTTCAGGCGGCCCGGAATGGCGTCGATCTTCACGCCGAAGGCCGGGACGGTCCACGAGTGGATGACGTCTGAACCGGTGGTTTCAATATGGATGACCTTGTCGACCGGCAGGACCATATAGTTGTCGGTTTCGAGCAGGTAGGGAATGTTCTTGGCGTGGGCCTTCTTGAGGTCGGCCGCGTCGGGCAGAAGCCGCGCTTCGACGTCGGAAACACCCAGTTCCGGATAGTCGTAGGTCCAGTACCACTGGTTGCCGGTCGCCTTGACCACCACGTCGGGGGTCGGCATGTCGTTATAATCGCGCAGCAGGCTGAGCGAGAAGAAGGCGATGAAAACCAGGACGGCCACCGGCAGCACGGTCCACAGCACTTCGATGACCGTATTGTGCGAGAACTTGCGGGCGACGGGATTGGCGCGCTTGTTGTAGCGCACGACGATCCACAGCAGCAGGCCCAGGACGAGGACGCAGATGGCGGTGATGATCGGGAACAGGATGGCGTTGTAGAACCAGATCGTCTCGCCCTTCAGCGACGTCGCCGCCGGCTGCCAGTTCATCGACTTGTCCGTCGGCTGGCCAACCAGGTCTTGAGCGAAGGCGATGGCGGGGACCGCCAATACGGCCGTGGCCGCAACAACGGCCTTCGCCGCCGTGCCGCTCAAAAGCTTTTTCAGCCCACGCCGGAACAGCCCTTTGATGCCCATTGGCAAAACCCTCGTTCTGACGGCGGCTGTGTGACGGCCGCCCCTACCCTTGGAAACCTTATTGCCCGGGACGGCGCGACATCGTCGCACACGCATCCGAACCTGATTATTCACAGTGTCCCATAATGTGTTCCCGGCGAATTGCAAAGGGCAAAAACGCGTTTGATCGCCGCCACCTCAACGGTTTCAGGCAAAACAAAGGCAGGCAAGGCGGCGGCCCTGCGCCAAGTGCGGCCGAATGTCGCATCGGCGGCGCCACGGAGCGGGTGACCTGCGAAAGACAAGGCGAGAGGCACGCGAGAATCAGGTCGGGCGGCGCAGAGCTATTGGGGCGGTAGGGTCAGTGCGCCAAGGCGAAGCCCATGAGCCCTTCCGGCGTTCCCTTGCCTTCGCAGTCGGCGAGGTTTGACGCGAAATGCGATTGCTCCGGTTCGGCATAGCAGCGGTAAAGCGGCAGGGTATCCGGCTGTGACGCCGCATAGACCCAGCCGGCCGTGCGCAGGCGCTGATAGGCGTGGGCCTCGCACACCCCTTTAGGTGCCAGGATATGATCGGGGTGGCCCGGCCGCTGGCTGATGCAGTCCTCAAGCTCGACAGCGGCGACACCTTCGGGGGCTGCCGTCATCAGATAGCCTGACCGGGCTTCGAGCTTATAGGCATCGCCATCGCCGGGGACGGCGGCCGTCGTCGACCAGTGATCATGAAGGCGCGGATTGTACCAACGCGCCAGCAGCACACCGATCGGCGACGATTCGGGATGGTCCGTGATCGAGACATCGACGTCACGAAAAACGAGATACTTATGCGCATTGCCTTCATTCGGCGGCCAGTAGGCGTAGACCAGCATCCACGCATTTGACAGCTGGTTGCTACCCGTGGCGGCATCGAGAAGGACGGGATAGGCAATCAGCTCGGACGGCGCCGGCCGTTGCCATACGCCGGGGTCGACCACCATGAGCGGCGCGCCCACAGGCCGGAAAGTCGTATGGTCGCTGCCCAGGAACAGGCCGAGCCCGCCCCCTACCCAGCCGGTCAGCACGAAATCACCGGTGGTCGTCCACCGCGCCACGCTGGCGCCTGAACCGTTCATCAAGCGCGTGGCCTTGCCGCCCAGGCCCGGCTCGTCCCACTTTTCGTTGAAGAACTTTTGCCAATGGGAAGGGCCCGGGTCCTGGACCGGGGCACGCGCAACGATCAATCCACTGTCCGACGGGCGAAAACAGTAGGCGTAATAATAGCCGTCCTGGCCGTTGACCGCCGTGCAGTCGCCCTCGCCCGTATTGCGTCCGGGCGTCGGTGCATCGGTGCCGGTGATGATCTGGCCGAGGCCCTTCCAGGTCAGGCCTTCGTCGCGAGAGACGGCGAGCGACATCGATTTGTGCGTCTGACCCGCCTCGTATTTACAGGCGGTCTCGTCGTGGATGAAGCCGAGGAGTTGATCTGCGGCAGGCTCGACATGGTTAAGCCACTGCCCGCATGAATCGTAGCTTCCCGGCCCGCCCCGGCTTAGGACGATGCGGCCGGCGCCCCCCATGTCCGAAGGAAAGCGGCCATCGATCGCGCGGGTGTCACCATGGGCGTCAAAGCCGCGAAAGCCACCGCCCGGAAGCGCGATCTCCGTGAACCGGTTATCGGCGATGTCCGCGGCCGGGCCACGCGCGACGTGCGGCAGGCCTATCCGGATACGGAGGCAGGCGGCGCAAGGCACAGGCTTTGGTGTGTCGGCCGCCCGGGCTGGCCGGGCGACCAGGCCGGACCAGGCCACAAGCAGGACAAAGGTGACAATCGCACCCCACGAAAGCGCTTGTTTCATGCAAACCCCTCGTACTGCGACGGCGCCCCGCCATAGCACGCGCAGCCTACGGGGTCCATCGCGCGACCTCAATGGCCGCAGCCGTGACAAGGCGGTACGGGACATCGACACCTGGGTCATGCGCAGGGTGGTGAATTGCGCCCATAGGGCCGGCACACAGGCGGCAAGGTCGGCACGCCTTGCGGAGGGCGCCTCAGGGACAGGTAGAATTTACGCAATTTAAGGATGTCTTATATACAATCCTGAATTGTTATTTGACTTGTCTCGCAAACGTGAGGGGCACATGCTGGTGGCTTCCGACAGCACATTCCACCCGGGCATCCACGAGGTCCGCAACCTGGCCAGCCTGGCGGAAAACGCCTCGACCAGCCGGGTGCTCAACCTGACGCAAATCCATGCGGCCAGCGCCAAGGATCCGGGCTATCGCGCCCAGCCCTTCTTTCATAATGTGCAGCTGAACAAGGCCATGGTGGTCAAGCACACCGTGCGGCCCAATGAGCGCGAATATTTCGCCCGGCCGCGCCGCACCGCAACCAAGATCATCCTGCCCTTCGACACCAGTGACCTGAAACTGGGCGGGCGCGCCATCTTTGTCGACCAGATCGGCTTCGAGGCCTTTGCCGCCTCGTACTTCGGCGACAAGGACGTGGCCGCGAACCTGGACGTCCAGGTGCTGCGCCGTCTCGACGACATCCCCTCGCTCGATCCCTTCCTGGTGCGCGAACACCTGGCGCGGCACGGCTTTCGGCCGGCGCCGTGCTATCTGAAGATCTCGCCGCACGATTTGCAGGCCATGGTGTCCTACGCCAATGCCGAGATCCAGCGCCTGGTGCTGAAGGCGTCCGGCGTGGGCATGGAGGCGGGCGCCGTGCGGTTGACCACCAAGATCCTGGCCAATACGCTGGACCGCGAGCTGGAGCCGCTGCGCAATACGTTCAAGATGGGCGAGGAGGATTTCGCCGAAGGCCTGTTCGCCTGGCGCGGCTTTTTGTACTTCAAATGGCGCCAGCGCGATGTGCAGGCCGACCTTACCGCCCTGGTAGAAGACCTGACCAGCTATCGCACGGTCGGGCCGACGGACGAAGAGACCAAGGCCTATCTGGCCAAGGCGCGGCCGCGCCTGGCGCGCAAGGTCATCGCGGCGGCGAATTCGACCCAGGCGGTGCTCAACATCTATGACATGGCCTACAAGGCCCTGGCCGAGGGCTCCAACCCTGCCCCGTTCCGCGCCTTTCTGCTCAAGGGGCCGTCGCTGTTCTTCACGCTTGGCGAAGCCCTGGGCATCCTCAGCCATATCGGCGCGTTCTGGGCCTATCGCATCGGCGGCAAGGGGCAGTCGCGCTTGCTGGCAGCGGAGCTGGCCGATATCCTGACCGACTTCGAAGACAGCTTGGAGAGTGTCGAAACGCGGCCGATCTTTTCGGAATAGAGGCGCGCGCCCGATTACCCATGGCCAAGCGGCGTCTGGCTCCCTAAATAGGGGTGGTCTTTCTTGGATTCCCGGAGCGCTTTCATGTCCGTTGCCGCCGCCCTCACCCACCCCGAAGGCTATGCCGGCCTCGACGATTTCGATCTCGATGGCGCCGCGCGCGTACTGGGCGAGGCGCTGAAGGGCGCCGACGACGGTGAGATCTTCATCGAGAAGCGCGAGACCGAATCGCTGTTGTTCGACGACGGCCGGCTGAAATCGTCGGCCTACGGCGCCGACCAGGGCTTCGGCTTCCGCGTCGTGTCGGGCGAGACCATCGGCTTCGCCAACTCGGCCGAACTGTCGCTGGAGGCGATCAAGCGGGCGTCCGAGGCCGCGGTGCTGGCCAAGAAGGGTACCGGCGTTGATGTCACGCTGGCCGCTTCGCCGGCGCGTAGCAACCAGTCCTATTACCGCCCGCACGATCCGCTGGGGGAAATGCCGTTCGCCGACAAGATCGCGCTTCTGCAAGCCATCGACGCCTATGCCCGGCAAAAGCATCCGGGCGTCGTCCAGGTCTCGGCCTCGCTGGCGGCCGACAAGCGCGCCATCACCATCCTCAGGGACGGTGGCGAGGTCTATCATGACTACCGGCCGCTGATCCGGCTGAACGTTTCCATCTCGGTCGAAAAGAACGGCCATCGCGAGACCTCGTCGTCGGGCGGCGGCGGGCGGATTTCGTGGTTCGACATCGTAGAGCCGGACCAATGGCAGGCCCGCGTCGATGAGGCGCTGCGCCAGGCCCTGGTCAATCTGGACGCCGTCTCGGCGCCGGCCGGCGAAATGGATATCGTGCTTGGGCCCGGCTGGCCGGGCGTGCTGCTGCACGAAGCGGTCGGCCATGGCCTGGAGGGTGATTTCAATCGCAAGGGCACGTCGGCCTTCTCGGGCAAGATGGGACAGCAGGTGGCGGCCAAGGGCGTGACCATTGTCGACGACGGCACCATTCCCGACGCGCGCGGCTCGCTCAATATGGACGATGAAGGCACGCCCACCCACGCCACGACGCTGATCGAAGACGGCGTGCTGGTCGGCTATATGCATGACCGGCTGTCGGCGCGGCAGATGGGCACGACCGCGACCGGCAACGGCCGCCGCCAATCTTTCGCGCACCAGCCCCTGCCCCGCATGACCAATACCTTCATGAAAGCCGGAAATGACAAACTGGCCGATATGATTGAGAATACCAGGAAGGGTTTGTACGCCGTCAACTTCGGCGGCGGCCAGGTCGACATCACCAACGGCAAGTTCGTCTTCCAGTGCACCGAGGCCTATCTGATCGAGGACGGCAAGGTGGGTGCGCCAGTCAAGGGCGCCACCCTGATCGGCGACGGTCCGGCGGCGATGCGCCAGGTCGACATGGTCGGCGACGACTTTGCCTTCGACCCGGGCGTCGGCACCTGCGGCAAGGCGGGCCAGAGCCTGCCTGTCGGCATCGGCCAGCCCAGCCTGCGCATCCGCGGCCTGACGGTCGGCGGGACGAGCTAAGATCCAGGCGCCGGTTCGGATACGCTGAGGATGGAGACGAAATCGCCGCCGAGCTGGGTTTCGTCGCCCTCAGCCACATACATCAGCGAGATGTGGCCATCGAGATAGAGCGCGTTGCGACAACGCAGCGTGTCACGGAAATAGGTGGCGAAGTCGTAGAAGTTGACGCCGACGGCCTTGGCGAAAACAACCTTGCCGTTGTCGTCGATGCCGACGCCGGTGCGAACGAAGACGTTTTTTGAGCCGGGCGTGAAGGCGGGATTGATCTCGCCGTCGGTGACCAACATCGGCCCCGATTGGGTTGCCGTGACGATGCCGTCCGACCGTTGGAAATCCGTTGTCTTGACGACGTGGCCGCCCGTTGCGTCCATGTAGAAGACGCCATTGGGCTGGAGGTAGAAATTCCCTGTGCCCTGGGCGGTGTTCAGCGGATGCAGAACCTTGCCGTCTTCAATATAGAGGCCGAGCGGTGTAAAGTCGGTCTCGTAGATGCCGCCATTGGTGGCAAAGAGCAGTTTTTGGCCCCGAGCCTCAAGCCAGGCCTTCAGGGCGCCGATCGAGGTGAACCGGTTGCCGTCCTCATCCTTCCAGTGGATGGCGATTGTCTGGCTGGCCGGATCGACGACATAGGTCTGGTAAGGGGTCTGCGCCCAGGCGGACGCCGCCGGCAGGACCAGCGACAGGACGAAAGCAAAGACCGTCTTGCGAAGGGTCAAGGGCAGGCTCCGTAATCCGGCGTTTTCATCTGGACGTCGATTGCATATCATAGGGCCGAACACGGAGTCGATGCAGCCGATGAACCCGATCGCCATAGGTTTACGCGCGCAAAAGGGCGGCGCGGTCTGTGTCGCGGTTGCGATCGACGGCGAGCCCCGCGTGATGCTGTCGACGTTTCTCCCGACCGCGGCCGAAGGTGACCGATTGGCTTTGGAGCCCTACGCCGTCGCGCGCGAGATGGCGCTGGACGGGCGCAAGGCGGAGGCCGCCACAGCGGTGGCGGAAGGCCGGCGGCGGCAGGATGAGGCGGCGACGGCAGCCCTGCGGCAGATCATGGCGACATTGGGCACCGCGCCGGTGACGGTCGCCTTGCTGGTCAATCGCGCCGGTTGGGTGAGCGATCTTTTGGCTTACAGCCTGGAATGGGCCGAGCATGTACCGGTCGCCGAGGGGCTGGCCGTGCGTGAGGCCTTGCGGGCGGGCTGCCGGAACGGTGGCCTGGCGCTTGCCGAGGTCGATGAAAAATCATTGCCCGTGCAGGCCGTGGACGCGCTTGGCCTCAGCGCGGCGGAGATCGACGCGCGGCTGAAAACGATGGGCATCGCGGCGGGCAAGCCGTGGCGCAAGGAGCAGAAGGCGGCCGCTTTGGCCGCATGGATGGCGCTGAAAATCTAGCGCGGCTTGTGGTGCGCCATATAGGCCTGGTAGGCGTCGAAGCTGTCCTGGGCGACGACGCGGCCGCACATGGGCAGCTTGGCCACGTCGCAAAAGCCCTGTTTTTCATCGATATATTTGCCGTTGGCCAGCGTCAACAAGACGTCGTAGGCCGCGATATTCTGCGTGTCGGTGTTCGTCGGCAGCAGGGCGTCCTTCATGCTGATCTTCATGCCGTCGGCCGGCAGGGTCTTGACCACCGCGAAGCGGTCGTCGCCGCTGACCGCCGCGGTCAGGGCGTCGGAAAAGCCCTGGCTGAGCTTGTCGCCGCTATAGAGATCGAGGATTACGGGGATGGGCTTGGCGGCGGCGTCAGTGTTTTGCGCGCCGGCCGTGATGGGGATGAGGCCCAAGCCGAAAGCGGCGGCCAAAAGCCACGCGCGGCGACCGGGACGGACAGGCGTCTTCATGGGGCGTTCCTTCTGCTTTTGCCGCAGGTTGCCTACGTCGTAGCATCGCGCTTCGGCCAGGTCCACCGGTTGGCCCGGCAGACCTTGACGCAGATGATGGACGAATGCGACAAGTCGGGAAAGGGTACCGGTAGCGGTAACGGAAAAAATACGGGAGCGCGTCATGAGGCATTCGGCTTACACATATCGTACGGGTATCGCGCTCGTCCTGGCGGCGGCCCTATTTGCCGGCACAGCCCAAGCCCAGACCGCGGCTCCCGCTTTTGCCCATATCTTCGGCGACCATGCCGTCCTGCAACAGGGCGCCCCCATTCCGGTGTGGGGCACCGCGGCGCCCTCTTCCGCGGTCACCGTCTCGCTGAACGACCAGTCGGTCACCACCACTACCGACGCCGCGGGCCACTGGCGCGCTGCCCTGCCCATCGCCAAGCCTGGCGGTCCCTATAAGCTGAGCGTTGCGGCCGGCGGTGCTACGACCACGCTCACCGACATCATGGTCGGTGACGTCTATCTGTGCAGCGGCCAGTCGAACATGGAGTTCCCGGCGCGGCTGGTCACCGATTCGTGGAGCGCGATGGGCAATTCGGCCAATCCCAATATCCGCTTCGTCAACATCCCCAAGGACAGCGAAGCCCTGCCGCAGGACGACCTGAAGGATCCGGCGAAGTGGGAAGTGACCGCGACCGATACCACGGGCGAGGCGTCCGGCGTCTGTTATTACATGGCCAAGACGCTGCAGGCCTCCCATGGCGGCGCAGTCGGCTTTATCGACAGCTACTGGGGCGGCACGGCTATCCAAAGCTGGATCAGCCCGTCGGCCCTGGGCACGCTGCCCGCCTACGTCAACGGCGTCGCCCAGGTGAAGGCCTTCGGCACCACACCGGACAAGGCCAATGCCGAGATCGGCAAGACGCAGGAAGGGTGGTGGGACGGCCACGACCCCGACGCCAAGGCGGAGCGCGCCTATATCTCACCGGCGTTTGACGATTCGAAATGGCCGACGATGACGCCGGCCGGCCCGTGGGCGAACAGCGGCATCGAGGCTTTCAAAGGCGCCGATGGCAAGGGCTTCGAGGGCGTCGCCTGGTTCCGCAAGAGCGTGACCTTGACCGACGCGCAAGCCAGGACCGCCAACGAGCTGATGCTGGGCCCGATCGACACCGACGAGACGACGTGGATCAACGGCCAGCGCATCGGCGGCGCCAGCGTCAACTGGCTGTGGCGCGACTACCAGGTGTCCACCGGCGTGTTCAAGCCCGGCAAGAACGTCATCGTCGTCCGCGTGCTGGGCAAGGGCGGCCTGGTCGGCCAGCCGGCCAACCGCCTGATCAAGACCAGCGACGGGCAGTTCGTCTCGCTGGCGGGCGACTGGACCTATCACGTCAGCCGCGCCATGAAGACAGGGACCATGCCGGCGGCGCCTTGGGACATCCCCAATAGCGACAACACGCTTTACAACGGCATGATCCACCCGCTGACCGGCTATTCGATCAAGCTGGCCGCCTGGTACCAGGGCGAGTCCAATGCCAACTCGGTCGACCAGGCGCGCGAATATGCCACCCTGCTGCCGCTGCTGATCAAGGATTGGCGGGCCGATTTCAACCATCCCGACCTGCCCTTCCTGGTCGTGCAGCTGGCCAATTACGGCACCCCGCCCACGAAGCCGGCGCCCTCGGCCTGGGGTGAGTTGCGCCAGGCCCAGGCGCAGACCGTGCGCAACGATCCCCACGCGGGGCTGGCCGTTACCGTAGATGTCGGCGATCCGACCAATATCCACCCGACGCAGAAGATCGTCGTCGGCCAACGCCTGGCGCGCGCCGCCGAGGCCATCGCCTACGGCAAGGCGGTGACACCGGGCGGACCCGACGCGACGGGTGTGACGCGCAACGGCTCCGACCTGGTTATCGCATTCAAGGACACCAATGGCGGGTTGCGCACCTATAGCTCGGATACGGCCATCGGCTTCGAGGTCTGCCGCGGCGAGGCGTGCGCCTATGCGACGGCCGTCGTCGACGGCGACACCATCGTGCTGAAGGGCGCCAATGCGCCCGACGTGACGCGGGTGCGCTATGCCTGGGCCGAGGCGCCGTTCGTCAACCTGTACAGCGCCGACAACCTGCCGGCCGTGCCGTTCGAATTGGATGTGAAGTAAGGGGTTTTTGAACCACGGATAAGGCATGGATCGCCGCTTTGCGGCGACAGGGATGTTCTGGATTGCCTTGAACTCGCCGCGAAGCGGCAAGCCTTTGCAAGGGTGTCCACAGATTACACAGATTGCACAGATTTTGCGTCTCGCTTCGTTCGGCGATCATGCTTTTGAAGCGCTACGCGCGTTTCAAGATCGTCCCAAATATCTGTGCAATCTGTGTAATCTGTGGACACCCTTTCTTATCCGTGTCGCCGCAAAGTGGCGATCTGTGTCGTCTGCAATTGAAAATCTTGCTGGTCGTGCCCCTTGGCGGAGGCGGGCACATGGCAAGCCGCCCAGATCAGGCCGGCCTGAAACCCAGACGGCCATCGCCGGCGAAGGCAATCGCGAAAGACTTCAGCAGCGAGGCGCCGATAATGGCCTCGTCGGCGCCAATCGCGGGGATGCCTTTGCCCGCCGGATCGGCCAGGGTGAGGCGTACGCTGCGGCGGCCGATGTCGCCCAGCCGGAAGTCCGGCATGTCGACGACGCGGGTGACCAGGCGCTTGCCGGCCATGCCGCGGAAGGTTTTTTCTTCTTGGACCGGAAAGCGGTCCCACAGCCCATGGTGGCGGACAATCCCGGCATTGAGGAAGATTTCGGTCTCGAAGCCGGTGTCGAGCATGGCCGATAGCGCCAGACCGTCGATGGCAAAGGGACAGACAAACCGCGGCGCCATGTCGGAGCGGCGAATGACCTTGGCCCGGATGATCGCATAGCCGCTCAAGTCCGGACGGCCATCGGGATAGAAGCGGATTTCGCGGGCGCCGTAATCGAGCTCCGATGGACAGGCGGTAAGAAAGGCACCGGCCAGCAGACCGTCGTAGCCTACGAGGCCAGGGATAGCCGAAAGTCGGATGGCCGGTTCGTGCCACGCGCCGCCGAAGACGACGCCGCGGGCTTCGTAATCGGCCATGATCAGGCGACCGTCGGCACCGACGCCCGGCCGGTGACCGATGCGCTTGAGATGAAGTGGCACCACGAGATCGCGGCGGATGGCACTGACCTCGGCCCCCGTATCGACAATAAATCTCAACCGCCGGCCGCCAATCGTGGCGCCGATCACCGCCAGGCCGCCGTCCGTGACTTCGATCGGCAGGCGGACGATATCCCCGGCCGAAACCGGCCCGGCCAAGGCGAGGCCGGATAGCCCGCCGGCCAGAACCGTCCGTCGCGTCAACATGTTACTCATCTATCCACAGCCGAAAAACCGATACCATCTATACTTCGATAACCCTGTCACAGATGTTTATTACTTTCCGGTAATGTTATTAATGAGGCCGGTCCAATATTAAATCTCTGTCACATACGCCACATTACAGCCAATTAACTTGGCGTTTGGCGCGGTTGAAACTATCCAACGGGCTCATACGAAACCTTTCGTGGCACGGGATCGCCTCTCTCTGCCCGCTAACGAAAAGCCCAGAAATGCGACGCAAAAGCCGCTCCCTAAGCCACACCATCAGCCTCAGCGTCCTGATTTTTGCGGGCGCGCTCACGGCCGCCGTCGCGGCCCCTGCCCTGGCCGACGCGGCCGCGGCGCCCAATACGCAGACCATCAACTACACGCCTGACGACTTCAAGAATTTCCAGTGCTCGACGGCGCTCGACATCGTTTCGCACGTGCCGGGCTTTGTCTTTTCCACCGGTAACACTGTGCGCGGCTTCGCCGATGCCGCCGGCAACGTGCTGATCGACGGCCAGCGCCCGGCCAGCAAGGTCGGCCTCGACGTCCAGCTCAACAATATCGCTGTGACCCAGATCGACCGGATCGAGGTCATCACCGGCGGCGCGCCCGGCATCGACATGCAGGGCTACCAGCAGATCGTCAACATCATCCGTAAGTCGTCCGCCCAAGCGCACCAGTCGATCGACATCTACGACAAGGCTTTCAGCGACGGCCCCAACAAGCCGGCCATCGAGTACTCGTTCAACCAGAACAATAACGGCAAGAGCCTCGACGTCGACCTGCAACTGTTTGAATTCCGCGACAACGGCACCAATAACGAGCAGCGCTACGACTATTATCCCGGCCAGTCCGTGCCCGACCACACCTACCTCAACCAGCTGGCCGGCGGCAGCGGCAGCCAGGCCAAGGTCGACTACACCCAACCCTTCCTGGGCGGCAAGCTGTCGTTCAACGGCTTTTACAACCCGATCTATTACACCAACCGTATCATCTATAGCGGCGCCACCCAGGCCTACGAGCACTATAACCTGAACGAGTTCGTCAGCGAATGGGGCGTGCAGTACGAGCGCCCGCTGACCAAGACGGTGACGGTGGATGTCAACGTCCTGCAGCACTACGACCGCCAGAACACGGTCGACGTCTATACGGACGCCACCGGTCCCTCTGCCAACGACCAGTTGTACCAGCCGATCGAACACATCATCAGCGCCAAGCTGACCTGGCAGCCCAATGACAAGATGACTTACAAGATCGGCGGCGAATCGACCTTCAACCGCCTCGACAATTCGACCCTCTATACCCAGGACAACCAGGCCCAGGACCTGCCCTTTTCGACGATCACCGTCGAGGAACATCGCGCCCAGGTCTTTGTCACCGGCAACTGGCAGGCCACCGCCAAGCTGGCCCTGGAGGCCAGCCTCAAAGTCGAGACCTCGACGATCAGCGTGCCGCAGAGCAACCGCGCCCAGTCCTTTGTCTATCCCAAGCCGGAGATCCAGATCGTCTGGTCGCCGACCAACAAGCTCAAGCTGTCCTGGCGCTCCGAACGCATCATCGGCCAGTTGAACTTCACCGACTTCGCTTCGTCGGTGCAATTGGCCACCTCCGTCGTCAAGTCCGGCAATCCCAATATCGTGCCGCAGACCGAATGGGCGCATACCGCAACGATCGACTACAGCTTCTGGGACAAGGGCGCGATCAGCCTGGCCCTGATGCACGAAAATCTGCAGCACACGCTGGACGAAGTCGCGCTGGTCACGCCCGACGGCATCGACAATGCCGACGGCAATATCGGCAACGCCCGCCGCGACAGCGCCCATCTGATCCTGGACCTGCCAACCGACCGTTTCCTGATCAAGAACGGTGAACTGAAGATCGACTACACCGTCCGTGCCACCGAGGTTAAAGACCCGCTCCTGGGCTTTGAGCGCGATATCACCAACCAGAACCCGTGGGTCTATGTCGTCACCTTCCAGCAGCGCCTGAATTCCATCCATTCAAGCTGGGGCCTGGAAATCGACAGCCTGAACCATTTCCAGCAGTTCAACGCGCAGGAATATTACTATTACAAATCCCAGGACTGGCTGGCCCTGTGGTTCGAATACAAGGCGCCGAAAGGCGTGACCTATGGCGCCGTGCTGCAGAACCCCTTCGGCCGCCACGACGACTATGAACGGCAGGAATGGCAAGGCCTGCGCGGCGAAAGCCCGCTCGCCGTCACCGAATACAATGTCGCCACGGCGCGGCCCTGGATCAATTTCCACATCAAGAAGGAATGGTAGCAGGGCCCCGGGCCCTGCACCCGGACTCGTGACAGTGCTTATCGGCGCGGAACTCACGGGCCGTGGGGTTGTCGTGCTTTATCGGCGACTGGATTGCAGCTAAAACAGGCGAATGGATGATATGCGCCTGAACATTCTCTGGTCATTCGTGCGCGGCGATATGCCCGTTGCCGATTTCGAGGCCTGGCTTTACGCGGAAGCCGGTCTTGAGTCTCTCTTGGGCGAAGCGCTGCACTTCGACCTGATCTCCGCCGACTTCAGGGAGAGGAATGAGGTCTTCCTCGTCCAACTGAGACTTGAAACTGTGCTGCGGCCCTCGCTGACATGCGAGTGCATCACCGTCAAGAATACCGATGTCATTGCTATGGGTGGCGATGGCCGCGACCGGCGCTTTTTCGCCACTGTCGATGTCGTTTGCAAGCACGGCGGCGAGCAATGGTGGCTGGACCTCAACCAATGTAAGGCCTGCGGACAGCATTGGATGATCGCGTCGGAAGAGCGAATGTATGACGACTATTTCGTCAAGCGGTTGGACACCAATGAGGCCGGTCAAATCATCAAGGACGGCTTTTGGCCGGATGATTTCATGACCTATGAAAAGGTGCTCGAACTTGGCGTGGCCTTGAGCAAGGCCTGCCGGTTTCCTGACCCCATGGCGGGCTCACTGGTCTGGACGGCGCATGACCTCAGGGCGGCGAGGCCGGATATTACGCGGGCCGAGATCGCCGAATTGCTTGGCGTCGATGTCGATCATGTCGAACGTTTACTTGCTGCGCCGCGTTAAGCCAGAGGCTTTATGCGATTGAAGGCGCGGTAGGCCAGGAACAGGGCCGAGGCGATGCAGGCCATGCTCAGGCCCCAGTAGATCAGTTGATCGCCGTTGGAAACGTAAACGATGGCGCCGTAGCCTTTGTGATAGAGGGTAAACGGGCCTTGGCTTTGTGTCGGGCGGTCGTGCTCGAGAATATATTCGAACGCTGCCAACGACACCGCGCTGATCAGAAGCAGGGACGCGGCGAGGTAGGATTTGAGGGTAGGCATCGGGACGCTCGTCAATAACCTGAACCGTCGGCATAGCTCCCGCCGCGTATACCGGGCGTATAGAACGACCTATACAGCGTATAGTTTGCGTCTAGGCCGTCTCGTCGGCCGTCCCAACCTTGCGTTGGCGAAATCCCGCCGCCTTGGCCTTGTTGCCGCAGGTCGTCATCGAGCACCAGCGCCGCTCGCCGGCGCGTGACGTGTCGTAGAACAGGATCGCGCAGTCTTCGCCGTGGCATTGGCGCAAGCGCGGGGCGCGCTCGCGGCCGAGGATCCACACCGCCTCCGCCGCGATCGACGACAACAGGGATCGCGGACCGCCGCGCCAACGGGCGTCGCCCGTTCCGGTGAGTTCGGGGGCGGCGCCCTCGCGTGCCAGGCTGTTGAGCCGTTCGCGGTCGGTGTCGTCGAGGGCGGCGCCATCGATTCGCGTCATGACCAGGCGATGGATGACCTCACGCAGGTCGCGCGCCGTCTTGACGTTCTCGCTGGAGACTTCGCTGGTTTCCATGCCGGCGGCCTTCAGCCAGCGGGCCAGGTCCTTGGCATTGCCGAGCCATTCCTTGGGGGCGCCTTCGCGGCGGCCTGTCAGGGTCGCCGTCAGATCCAGCGCGACATGGCCGCCGCGAAAGATAAAGCCGTCACGGATTTCGGTGTACATCGGTCGCCTAAAAACCGGTTGATCAGGTTATATTTTGCGATACAGGTCGATAATAACCTGTTGAAATGGTTTTCGGCAAGCGCGTTCAAAAAAAAGAGATGCATTCAATGACTTACCGGCGGGAAAAAAAAGGCCGCACCGGGATCGGTGCGGCCGTCTGGGCGCCTTTTAAGGACTGGGAACTAGACGCTAACGACCAAGTGAAAACCGGGCGGTAACTCCTGGCTTCATCTGGAAGCTATCGAGAGACGGACAGGCCGGTTCCCCCCTCCCACCACGCCCTCCGGGCGCGGTCCCCCCTCCCCGTAAACGGGGCGGGCGAAAGAAGAAGTAACCGCGAGGCTCTATACCTAAGGCAGGTTCTGGCCCGTCGCTTCGGTGAGGGTGTCGTTGGCGCCGCCGGACCAGGCCTTGATGAAGAAGCTGAGCGCGAACAGTGCGACGCCGAAGACGATGACGGCGATGCCGATGATGTTGAAGACGGCCAGCGACTTGTGTAGCGCCGCGCCGGCGTCGACGACCTCGCCGCCGATGGTCAGGACCGCCGCCTTGGCGGTGATGAAGCCCCCAACCTGCTGCGCCCAGGACAGGCCGGTGAACCACAGGGCCATCATCGTCGAGGCGATCATGGTCGGCGACAGCTTGGTCTGTTGTGAGAGGCCGACCGGCGAGACGGTCATTTCGCCGATGGTGGTGAAGAGGTAGTTCAGCACCAGGAAGATCAGCGGCAGCTGGAACAGGCCGTTAGCCAGCGGCGCGGCCCAGACCAGGATCAGGAAACCGAAGCCGGTGGCGACGATGCCGAAGGCGAACTTCTTGACCGGATCGGGATCGGCGCCGCGGCGGCCGAGGAAGGTGAACAGGGCGGCGAAGATCGGCGCCAGGATCAGGATCCAGCCGGTATTGATCGTCTGGGTCTGGGCGGCCGTAAAGCCCATGTCGATCCATAGGGCGTGCGCCGGCACGACAAGCTTGGCCAGTTGCGCCTGAGACGCCAGGATGATGTCTAGGCCGCCCAGGTGCCATTGCACGGGCGCGGAGAGGATGTTGAGATTGACGTTGCGGTCGGCAAACAGACTGAGTGCCGAACCGGCCAGTTCCTCGAGCGCGAAGAAGACGATCGAGGCGACGCTGAGCAGCAGCGCCAGGGCGATGCGGAAGTTCTCGATCCGGGTGAACTGGGTGAACATCTTGAAGACGATATAGCCCAGCATGATCACGCTGAGCACGCACAACACGATGAAGACCAGGTCATTGTGCTGGACCAGCAGGTAGACGATCGACACGCCGGCAAACGACAGCAGGTAGATCAGGTGCTCGGTCTTGATGATGCCGCCGACCTTGGCCTTGAGCGCCTCGATATTGGGCGCCTCGCCCTTGCCCATCAGCCACGACTTGCCCAGCAGGAAGCCGACGAGGCCCAGAGCCATGCCGATGCCGGCGGCGCCGAAGCCTGCCCACCAGCCGACCTTTTCGCCGAGATAGCCGCAGATGATCGCCGCCCAGAACGAACCCAGGTTGATGCCGAAATAGTAGAGCTGGAATCCCGAATCGCGGCGCGGATCGCGGTCCCTGTAGAGCTGGCCGACGATGGTCGAGACATTGGGCTTTAGGTAGCCGACGCCCATGATGATCAGCGACACCGACAGGAAGAAGGCGTCTTCTGCCCAAGGCGTCACGACGTGCTTTTCCAGCGCGTAGCTATTCTTGACCAGGGTCGCCGGCAAAGGTGCGGTTGCCGGCAGGGCATCGATGACCAGGCCGTCATGACCGTCGGAGTGGTAGGTATAAAGGGCGTTGCCGATCTTGAGCTTCGGCTCTTCCATGCCGTGGCGGACAAAGTCGTAGCTTTGGCCGTGGTAGCTGAGTGTCTGTTCGGCCGGCTTGCCTTCAAAGGCCATGCCGAAATGGCCGAGCACCAAAAGGACGGCGCCGAAGATCGCCGCGCGGCGCGTGCCGATCCAGCGATCGGCGACCAGGCCGCCGATCAGCGGCATCAGGTAGATCAGCGTCATGTAGGAGGCGTATTGCGACGAGGCGTGGTCGTCGGTGAACAGGAACTGCTTGGTCAGGTAGTAGATCAGCAGGCCGCGCATGCCGTAAAAGGAAAAGCGCTCCCACATTTCGATGAAGAAGCAGACGAACAACCCCTTGGGGTGGTCGCGCATCTGCAGGAACACCGGGATCGCCGTGGCAATGGTGATCACCACGCCGGCAATCAGAACCAGATCAAGCATGCATACTCTCGCAAAGGATGGCCCTTCGGCCGCCGGGATCGCGCTGTGGCGCCCCCTCAGGCTTACGGCATTTTTGCGACAAGATCAGCAATCGCCGCCTTTGGCAAGCGGACAAACGCAACTCGGTTACATGGGAAACTTTAAATATGCGGTGCTCAAGCACCGATATCCATGTGGCGAAAGCCCCCTCCGTCACGGGGCTTCGCTTGCGCTCGCTCCCGTGCCACCTCCCCCGCTTCGCCCAAAGGCTCGCATGGGAGGAGAGGTTTATTTTAATAGGCTTCCTCTACGTAAAGATGGCTGAGATCACCCTTCCAGCGGCCGTGATAGAGGGCCAGGAGGCGGTCGGCGGGGGTCAGGCCGCTGTCGGCGATATTGAACAGCTCGTCGAGGTAGCCGGCCTCGTCGACCAGGCCGCCGGAGAGGTTTTCACGGCGCTTCAAGCCGTCGCGGGCGATGTTGAGCATGTCGAGCGTCCAGTCGCGCACCGGGCGGCCGGCGAGATCGCCTTTCAGGCCGGTCTTGGCGGCCATGCCACGCATGGCGCGGCGGTCGTCGGCGGTCCAGTCCTTGACCAGGTCCCAGGCGGCGTCCAGCGCCGTCTGGTCGTACAGCAGGCCGCCCCACAGGGCCGGCAGGGCGCATAGGCGCGACCAGGGTCCGGCATCGGCGCCGCGCATTTCGAGGTACTTTTTCAGGCGCACCTCGGGGAACAGGGTCGTCAGGTGGTCGGCCCAGTCGTCCATGGTCGGCAGGTGCCCGCTATAGGCCGGCAGTTCGCCCTTCAGGAAGGCTTTGAAGTCCTGGCCCGAGGCGTCGATATAGTCGTCGCCGCGGTGGACGAAATACATCGGCACGTCCAGCGCGTATTTGGCGTAGGTCTCGAAGCCGAAATTGTCGTCGAAGACGAAGTCGATCAAGCCGGTACGATCGGGATCGGTGTCGGTCCACACATTGGCGCGCGCCGACAGGAAACCATTGGGCTTGCCTTCGGTGAAGGGCGAATTGGCGAACAGGGCCGTGGCGAGGGGCTGCAGGGCCAGCGAGACGCGGAACTTCTGCACCATGTCGGCTTCGGAGGCGTAGTCGAGATTGGCCTGGACGGTGCAGGTGCGCAGCATCATGTCGAGGCCGAGATTGCCGACCTTCGGCATGTAGCTGCGCATGATGTTGTAGCGGCCCTTGGGCATGACCGGGACCTCGGCGCGCGACCACGACGGATCGAAGCCCAGGCCCATGAAGCCGAGGCCCAGTTCCGAGGCGACAGTCTTGACCTCTTCGAGGTGGCGGCCGGTTTCTTCGCAGATGTCGTGGATGGTGGCCAAGGGCGCGCCCGAAAGCTCGAACTGGCCGCCGGGCTCCAGGGTGACGGAGGCGCCATTGCGCAACAGGGCGATCAGGTGGCCCTTTTCCTCGACCGGTTGCCAGCCGAAGCGCATCATGCCCTTGAGCATGGCCTGGATGCCGTCGGGGCCGGCATATTGCGGCCGGCGATGGTCGTCGAGCCGGAAGGCGAACTTCTCGTGTTCAGCGCCGATGCGCCAACGCTCGCGAGGCTTGCAGCCGGATTCGAAGTAGCCAACCAGCTCCGAAAACGACTGGATCGATGGTGCGCCTTGCGTGTCGGCCATACGTTTTTAGTCCCTGATACCCTGGAGAAATCCGCGCCTATATGGGGCCCGGGCGAAAGCGTGGCAAGACGGGGGTGTTATTTTGTCATTTGAAGAAAAAGGGTTTTAGCGACGAAAAGCACGAAAAAACGAAAACGACGAAAAAGGCCCCCGCGCGAAGCGCATCTCAATAAGCCAGGCCAATAAGCATGACAGAGGAACGAAAGCGCTTCGCGCGAAAAATGAAACTGCACAAAAACGTTCGTCCTTTTCGTTTTTTCGTGCTTTTCGTCGCTGGAAAATTCAGCGCCAATCGCCGAGGGCGGCCTGGTAGAGGGTTAAGGCGCTGATGGCGGCGGTGTCGGCGCGCAGGATGCGCGGACCGAGATTGACGCGGATGACATCGGGCCGGGCGCGCAGGACATCGCGTTCGGTGGCGTCGAAGCCACCCTCGGGGCCGATCAGGATGGCGGGCCGTGGCCCCGGCATCGCGGCCTTCAGGCCGTCGAGCATGGTGCCGGCATCGGCTTCGTGGGTTGTCTCTTCATCGGGGAAGACCAGGCTGGTGAAATGATCGCCGTCGAGCCATTTGTCGAGCTTCACCACCGGCAAGACGTCGGGCACATCCAGGCGTTCGGTCTGCTCGGCGGCTTCCTGGGCGATCAGGCGCAGGCGCTCGATATTGGTGTGATCGGCGTTGGAACGGCGGGTGATGACCGGCTGGATCGCAGACACGCCCAGTTCGGTGGCTTTTTCGACGATCGTCTCCAGCCGCGCCCGCTTGATCAGGGCGATGGCCAGGACCAGGTCGCGCGTCGGCGTTTGCGGGCGTGTTCGGGTCAGCAGTTCCAGGCGAACGGCCTTCTTGCCGACCTCGATGATACGGGCCGTCCATTCGCCGTCGCGGCCGTTGAAGACCGAGACTTCAGCGCCGACATCGAGGCGCATGACATTGGTCAGGTAGCGGCCTTGCTCGAGCGGCAGCGGGAACGTGGCTCCGGCGGTCAGGTCGGGCGATGGGGTCAGGAACAGACGGATCATGCGGGGTGTTTAGGCCCGCGACACAGCGCTGTCAAAGAAAGGCCGGCTTCGGATGCACCGCAAGCAAGAAACCCCTCCACCACGCGCCTGAAGAAGGCGCGCGGTCCCCCTCCCCGGCAAAGCCGGGGAGGTCTGAGAAGAGATAGGCTTCGCCTATTTCTTCTCGGCGATGATGTCGCTCAGCAGGTCCGGCGTCCCGTCGATGCGTTCAAGCTTCGGATAGCGCGAGCCGCCGTGATAGTCGATCTTGACGGTGCGATAGCGGTCGCCGGCCTTGATCAACAGCTCGATTTGATCGGTATTGCCTTTGGTCGCCGTCGTCTTCAGCAGATCCTTGAGGTTATCGGGATCGTAGGCCTGGCCGTCGACGGCGACGACCTGTTCACCCGCCGTCAAGCCGGCCTTGAAGGCCAGGCTGTCCCAGGTTTCATACTTGATCTCGCCGGTCTTCGACAGGACGAAGCCCAGGCTGAAGATGAAGTCGTCCATCTTGTGCATGGTTTCACGCGCCTTGAAATAGTCGGTCGGCGTGTCGGTATAGACGAGCTTCCAGCCCGAACGCGTCAGGCCGTCGAAGGGCGCGGGCGTGCCGTGGTCGTGCAAGCGCGTATTGAGGAAGGTCGCCCAGTCGTAGGGATAGACCGCGTTCAGCGCCTTGACGACGTCGTCGAAGCTGTAGGTGACGGTGTTCCAGTCACCGTTATGGATGCCGAAAAAGTCATGGGCGAAATTATCCAGCGACTTGGCGCCCTTGGTCTTTTCGCGGATCAGGGTGTCGGCGTCGAGCCAGTCCAGCAGGCCCTGGTCGTAATATTCTTCCGATTCCTGGTAGTTGGGCCACGAGGCCGCCGCGCGCTGGGCGATGATCGGATCGTTGGTGGTGTCCACCATGTCGCGCCACTTGCGGCCGGCCAGGGTGTCGTAATAGGCGGCCAGTTCGGCGATGCGGCCGAGGTACTGGTCCTTGTCGAACAGGCCCGAGCGCGCGGCCAGGACATTGCCCCAGTATTCGGTCTGGCCTTCATAGACCCACAACAGGCTGTCGCGCATCGGCGCTTGGTAGTCCGGGGTCCACAGGTCGTACGGGCGGCGGAACTTGCCGTTCCACGAGTGGGTATATTCGTGGGCGAACAGGTCGCGGCCGTAGAAGCTGGTCTTCCACGAGGTGTAGTAGTCGGTCGGCACGCTGTTTTCCGACGAGCGGTGATGCTCCAGGCCGATATCGCCCAACTGGTCCGACGCGGCGACCAGGAAATCGTAATGGTCGTAGTGGTGCGAACCGTAGAGCTTATAGGCCTGCTGGATCAGCTTTTGGTGGACCTTGAGCACATCGTCGGGGATGTCGAGCGATGAGGCCTTGTCGGCGACGATGTCCATGTGGACCGGCACGGCCGCGCCCGGATCGAGGTCGAGGCGCTTGAAATAGCGGCCGGCGAAGATCGGCGAGTCGATCAGGGTCTCGTAGGTCGTCGGCTTGAAGGTGACAACATTGTCGGCCGAGGTATTGGCGGCTTCGAGGCCCGAGCCTTCCTGCCAGCCGGCGGGGAACTTGACGGAAGCTTCGACCGGCAGGCGGCTGACATAGTAGCCGGCCGGATACAGCGAGGCGAAGGTCCACTGGATGTTGACCATGTCGGGCGTATAGACGATGCGGCCGACGTCGCCGTCGACCGGCGCCAGGTACTGGAAGTCCATGGTGACGGTCTTGGCGCCGGCCGGCACCTGGATGTGGAAGCCGTTGACCTCGACCGGGTCGCGCATCCAGTTGGCGGCCTGGCCGTCGATGCTGGCCGTGAAGCCGGCCATCTTGACCACTTCGCCGTCCGGTTCGTGATCGCCCGGCAGCCACTTGGGCGCCAGCAGGACCAGGTCGCCGGCCTTGTCGACAGGGATGGTTTCGTGGATGCGGATGATGCGGCGCGCCGTATCGGAAGCGTCGACGTCGATATGGATGGTGCCGGCGGTGAACGGCACGTCCTGGGCGGCGGGAAGCGCCGGCGTCATCGGCTTCCATACGGCGGTATTGGCTTGCGGAGTGTCCTGAGCGAAGGCCGGCGCGGCGATAGCGGCGCTCAGCGCGATCAGGGAAACGGAGGTTTTGATCATTTGGAGGTCTCTTTGGAATGAAAAAGGGGCGAGCCTCTGCCCGCCCCTCTGCTCTTTTGTTTTTTACTTCTTCGGTGCGTAGATATCGCTCAGCAGGTCCGGCGTGCCGTCGACACGCTGCAGGACCGGGTAGCGCAGGCCGCCGTGGTAGTCGACGCTGAAGGTCTTGACGGTGTCGTCGACCTTGACCAGCAGCTGGATCGGCGCGGTCGAGGTCTTGGCGGCAGTGATCGCCGCCTTGAGGACGTCGGACGTATAGGCCCTGCCGTTGACGGCGATCAGGGTCGTCGACGGGGCCAGGCCGGCCTTGAAGGCGGGGCCTTCCCACAGCACGTCGGTGATGGTGTCGTCCTTGCCGACCGACAGGCCGATCGAGTAGGTCAAAGCGGTCGTCTTGCGCGCCGCCTCGCCCTGCTTGTACATCTCCGAAGGCGTATCGACGTAGACCAGCTTGTAGCCCCCGCGGGTGATGCCGTCGAGCGGCGCGCCGGCCGGTTGGCCTTCGCCGGTACGGTCCAGGCGCGTGCGCAGGAAGGTCGCCCAATCGTAGGGATAGACGCCGTTCAGCGTCTTGACGACGTCGTCGAAGTTATAGGTGACTTCACCCCATTGGCCGTTGTCGACGCCGAAGAAGTCATGGGCGAAGTTGTCCAGCGACTTGGCGCCCTTGGTCTTTTCGCGGATCAGCGTATCGGCGTCGAGCCAGATCAGCTGGCCTTCGACGTAATAGTCTTCCGAGCGCTGGAAGGCGCGCCATTCCTGGGGCGAGCGCTGCGCGATGATCGGGTCGTTGGTGGTGTCCTGGACGTTGCGCCATTCGCGGCCCGGCAGGTTGTCGTAGGTCGCCGCCACCATGGCCAGGTTCTGCAGCCCCTGGTCCTTGGTCACAAAGCCTGAGCGCGCCGCAAGGACGTTGCCCCAGTACTGGGTCTGGCCTTCGTAGACCCACAGCAAGCTGTCGCGCATCGGCGTCTGGTAGTTCGGCGTCCACAGGTCGAACGGCCGGCGGAACTTGCCGTTCCACGAGTGGGTATATTCATGGGCGAACAGGTCGCGGCCGCCGAACTTGGTTTTCCAGGCCGTGAAGAAGTCCGTGGGCGCGCCGTCTTCCGACGAGCGATGGTGCTCCAGGCCGTTGCCGGACAGGATGTCGGACATCGAGACCAGGAAGTCGTAGTGGTCGTAATGGTGCGAGCCGTAAAGCTTGTAGGCCTGTTGCACCAGGTTGCGGTGGACGGCGATGATGTCGTCGCCGGCGACCAGCATTTCCGGCTTGTCGGCGACGATGTCCATACGCACCGGTACGGCGGCGCCCGGATCGAGGTCGATCTGCTTGAAGTAGCGGCCGGCATAGATCGGCGAATCCATCAGCACGTCATAGGGCACGGTCTTGTAGTGCACCGTGTCGCCGTCCTTGTGGTCGACATCGAGCGCCGTGCCGGCGCCGAAGCCCGCCGGATAGGTGACATTGGCCTGGAACGGGATGCGCGCGGCATAGTAGCCGGCGGGATAGAGCGAGGCGAACGGCCATTCGACGTTCAGCATGTCCTGGGTCATGCGCACCGGTCCGACCTTGCTTTCCATGGCGGACAGGTAGTCGAAATCGACCGTGACTTCCTTCGTGCCCTTGGGCAGGGTGACGTGGAAGGCGTAGACGTCGGAAACATCGCGGGTCCACGGGATGACCTTGCCGTCGACCTTGAAGATCAGGTCGGCCAGCTTGGTCAGGTCCGAGCCCGGCGAGTGGTGACCGGGCAGCCACTTCGGCATCATGACGACGAAGTCGCCAGACGTATCCACCGGGATGACTTCGTGCATCTTGAAGATGCGGTGGTCGGTGTCGGTGGCGTCAACGTCGAGTTTGATCGTGCCGGCGGCATAGGGCACATCCCTGGGCGCCTCGATAGCCGGCGTCGGGGGCGCCCAAAAGGGCTGCTTGTTGTCCTGCACGCCCTGGGCATAGGCGCCCGAAGCCAAAAGGCCGGCGATCAACGCGCCCGAACCGACGAAACCCAGAAAAATGCTCTTGCTCATGTCAAACCCTGAATGATGACCCTCAGGGCGAGCCAAACCTTAAAAGTTACGTTTGTAAAGACCCGGTGACGGATTATGAACGAACCGTAATGTTACAGTTTATCATAACGGCGGTTCTGGCGGAGCCGGCCCTGCCCGCTCTCTACTCCGGCAGCGGAATAAATTCGAGCTCGTCGCCGGGCACCTTGGGAAAGCGGCCGGCTTTCCAGTCGGCCTTGGCCTGCTCGATGCGCTCGGACCGGGACGAGACGAAGTTCCAGTAGATGTGACGTTCGCCGATGTTTTCGCCGCCGATGAGGACGAAATGGCAGTCGTCGAGCGCTTTCAAACGCACGAAGGCGCCGGGCTTCAGCACAGCCATGGTGTAGGCGTTCAGCGTCATGCCTTCGACGCCCAGCGTGCCTTTGCAGACATAGATGGCGCGCTCGGCCACGCCCATCGGCACCTGGAGTTCGCGGCCGATCTTGAGCTTGGCTTCGATATAGAGGGTCTGGGCGTAGGTCTGCACCGGCGAAGTCACACCGAAGGCCTGGCCCATCATGACGCGGACCGAGACGCCATCCTCCACAAATTCCGGAATTTGCGAAGCGTCGTAATGGAAGAAGGCGGGGTCCATTTCTTCGACGGCCGCCGGGAGAGCCAGCCACAGCTGCAACCCGTCGAGGCGGCGCGGCGTATTCAGCGTCTCAGGATTTTCGCGCTCGGAATGGACGATGCCGTGGCCGGACACCATCAGGTTGATGTCGCCCGGCGAGATCATCGCCGCCGTACCCAGCGAGTCGCGATGCATGATGTGACCTTCGAACAGGTAGGTCACGGTCGCCAGGTTGACGTGCGGATGCGGGCGGACATTGATGCCCTCGCCCGGATTGAGGTTGGCCGGTCCCATATGGTCGAAGAAGATCCACGGCCCGACCATGCGGTGCTTGGCGAACGGCAGGACACGACGGACATGGAAACCGCCCAGGTCCTTTTCGCGCGCCGGGATGACCCATTCGATGCAATCGGGCACCACGTCAGCCCAGGATTCTGGCGCTCCAGATTCCGGGGCGGAGGTTTCGGAAGTGTCGTCCATGATGCTTATCCTGATATGTTAGTGCTTCTTGCGTGACGGCGCCGGGCTGTCGGGGATCGGCGCCATGCTGGCGTCGGCGCTGCTGCTCGACGCGGCCGCCACCGCAGGTGCCGGTGCGACGGGCGGCGTGGGTACCGGCGCCGGAGTCGAAACGACGGGTGCAGGCGAAGGCGCGGCGGCGGGTGCGGCCTTGACCGGCGCCGGCGCGGCGGGCGCGGGTGCGGCCTTGACAGCGGCTACGGCGCCGACCTTCAGCAGTTCGACCCCGGCTTCCAGCGGCACGTCGAGCTTGGCGACATTGTCGTGCAGCACAGCGCGGATCTTGTAGACGCCGACCTGGTCTTGCGGCTCGAATTGCATGACCACGACCTTGGGGCGGTTGTCGTACATGCCGGGATCTTCCGAGGTGACGATGCGGCTTTGCAGGGCGACGAGGTTCTTGTAGTCGCTGCGGCCATAGATGCTGCCGTCCGGCGCGATGACCTGCAGGTCGTAGGTGACATTGGCATTGCCGTTCCAATCGGGCTTGACGCCGACGAAGACGATCTTGACCGCCAGCTGCGCGCCCGGTTCGGCGCGGGCGACGCGGTCGAGATGCCGCGCCGAACCGGCCGGCTGGTCGAATTCCTGCAGTTCGCCCTTGGGAATAACCACCAGCATCGCCGAGAAAGCGCCGTTGTGATCGGCGAACCCCTTGGAGGGATCGTATTGCGTGGTCGTCGTCGTATTGGCGACCAGGGCCGCCGGCTTGGTGTTGCCGGCGCTCACGGCCCCGATCGGCTGTTGCGCCGTGGCGGCGTCGGCGGAACCGGAGTCCGACGAGGTACTGGACGAACTGGCCGCGGCGGCGGCCTTCTTCTTATGATGTATCCGCGCCTGGCTGACGTCCGCGCCTGCCCACAGCGCTACACCGACCGCCGCCGTCACCCAAACTGCTTTCATAATAGATTCCTTGCCGCCCCAAAGCCTTACCGCTCAAGTGGGGCGAATATGTCACCGGATGATGGCGCGAGCAAGACTGGCGGCGGATCGCGGCCCAGGAAGTTGCGGCTTGCCAACCAGCGGGTTTTCCGGCTCAATAGTTAATGTGGGCAAGAGCGGGGGCGGAATTGACCAGTGAAGTGGCCTTGATGAACATGCATGGCGTGGCACTCGGCGCCGACAGCATGGTCACGTTGACCCGGCGCCGCGGGGCGCGCGTCGCGCAGCCGACGGCCCGCAAGATCAGCATTCTCAACGCCGCCGCCCCGATCGCGGCGATGACCAATGACAATGCCGTCTTCGCCGGCGTGCCCTGGACCTTGGTGTTCGATCGGTTTGCCGCCTATTGCGGTGAAGCCCCCTTGGCGTTCGACGATTACCGCGACCGGCTGGTCACCTTCCTGGCCGATTTCGAGACCCTGTCCGGCATGACCGGCGTCGATGGTCATGAGGTCGAAAGCTTCAACGACTATATCTTCTGGTTCGCGCTGGCCTATGCGCGCAAGGCGGCGCATTTGTCGCGCGATTTCGAGGTGGAATTCGGCGAAGGCCTGGCGACCGCCGCGCTGGGCCAACTGCGCGAGGAGGTCCTGTTTCAGCCGGGGCCGGACGAGCGTGACGAAGCGGGGGGACCTGTCGAGCGCGCGCGCATCGAACCGACGCCCCGCCTGGTCGCCTTTGTCGAAAAGCATTTGCCGGAGGCCCTGGAAAACGCGCTCGGCATGATCTTCGATGGCCTCGAAGTCCCCGAAGCCGTCTTGGCCGACCTGCAGCAACTGGCGGTGCAATCGATCCTGGTCGACTGGATTCCGGAAGACGCGTCGGACGCGCAACTGATCATGGCCGGGTTCGGCGCCGGGGCGATCACGCCCTCGCTCCTGGCGATCAACATCGCCGGCGCGTTTGCCGGTCATCTGAAGTACGCCGTCACCGACCGCGTCGATACCGGTCCGAAGCAGCGGGTTTTCGTCAAGACCTTCGCCCAGGCTCAGCTCGGCACAGCCATGCTGACCGGGGCGCGGCCGACGTTCGAGGACCTGGCGCTGCAGGAAAGCCGCGACGAGCTGCTCGACCTGGTTTACCGCGCCCTGTCGCGCAGCCGCCTGGGCGAACGCGCCGCCAACAGCGTGGCGCGCGACATATTGATGGATAGCCGCGACGCCCTGCAACGCGGCCTGGACCGCGCCAAGGCCCGGCACGCCGCCATTGTTCGCGGCCAGTTCGATCCGCTGCTGGGGACGGCCGATACCGACACCCTGGCCCGGTTCGCGCGCAAATTCGTCGAAATCACCGTCCTGGAGCACGAACTGCTGCGCGCGGACTCGGTGGGCCGCCCGATCCGGGTGGTCACCTTGACGCGCGACGGCATCACCACCGATATCGATGGGGAACGGCAATGAAGTCCTGGTTCAACTGGCGCAGCCTGCGCCGCCCCAAGCTGCCGGCGGCCCGCCCGGCCGTGAAAACGCCCGCCGATGGCCCGATCACGAAGGCACCGCTGCGCCTGAAGGCGAAACCGCGTCCGCTGTGGCACACATTCCGCCGCAAGGCGTCACCGTTCGAACTGCGGCCCGGTGCGGTGGAAAGCTGGATGAAGGCGCGCCCGGCCGTCAAGCGCCGCCCTGCCCGCACCGAGCGCGGGTCCGGCGATGGTCGCGAGGATATCGGCGGCGGACGGTAGGGCCTCGTCTTTTCGTTGCCCCCAACGATTTGTCGTAACCAGCGTTGCCTTTTAAAAACGATCGGGTTATGGACCGAATAACGGAGACGTGGCCGAGAGGCTGAAGGCACTCGTTTGCTAAATGAGCGTACCCCTAAAAGGGTACCATGGGTTCGAATCCCATCGTCTCCGCCACTAAAAAGGCAGGTCCCCTCCTCGGGGGCCTGCCTTTTTAGTGGCGGAAATGGTGTGGATGAGAAGCCATCGGTTCGAAACGAGGGCCATAGGCCCGAGTTCGGCGGAGCGAAGCGGAGCCAATCCCATCGTCTCTGCGGTCGTGCCGCACCGGCTCCTTCTTCTGAGCGACCACGAAAGTCGATTTAAGGAAATGCGACAGGTTAGCCACGAGTACATTTATACAATTGGTAACTTATCACCAAAATCCGAGCTGAAATCTACCGCCTTTTCCGGGCAGCGCAGAGGTATGCTATATTGCGACCATTCGTGACGGAGTTACACGTGCCATTGGAATCCCTGCCAGCGCTACGGTATCGTTCATCGCATTCGGTTCAGCCTGCAGTGTTCCATAACGTTCTGTATGACACCGACTATGTTTCCACCGACGGGGGAACCATCGTGCTCGCCTGGTGCCAGGGGCAAATTCTTGGCGTTACGTGCCGTCACGTCATAAAGCTAAGGTCGCCGAACGACCTGTTAATCCATTTCGACCCTGGCCAAATGGAAGCGTGGAAACCGCACCAGTCTGGCTACATCCAAGGCATTGACGACCTGGCTGCGGAATCCGAGGTAGAGGACGTGTTGCTCCTGGCGTTGGATCGCTCCGGCGCTGGGGGTCGTACCGAAGCTATTTCAATTGAGTTGTCTGTTGAACCCGAGGTCGGCGATCATCTGGTGGTCGCGGGATTTCCAAAGGCACGAATGGAGTGCGCTATTCCTCTCGGAAGAGCTGTCTGTTTTGAGACCGAGATATTCGACAAGGGCCGTACCACCGATGACCCGTACCTGCGGTGCGCCGGAGCAACTTTCACAGACGTGGAACCCGAGCCCGCCGAAGGCTTAAGCGGTAGCTTGGTTTTCAATCTGACGAAGCAAACACCGGCCGGCATCGTCCTGAGGGCGAGCAAAATCCAAAACGATTTCTGCGTCCACTACATCCCCTTCGCCAGCATCCTACCCGTGATTCAAGGGTTTGCCGCCCGCACCCGGATACGCCAGGTTTTCGAGTTCAATTTTCATGTTGGCGGTCCGGTCAAAAATAACTGGATCACGGTATAGGCTTCGGCGCCACTGGGATTCGATTTGTTACGGGTTGCGCCTCTCGACTCCGACGCCTACTTTCTGGCGACATCCTTTCCGGAGAAGTTGAGTGGTCGAACCAACAGTACCAAACGACCCGCGGGCATCTGAGCATGAAGCTCCACGTGCACCGGTCGTTAAGGCTACCGGCCAAACTGGCTCCGAGCAATACCTGGCAAAACTTGGGGAACACAGCTTCCTTAATTTATGGTCCTACCCGAACCCATTTACAGACCGGGGGAAAACCGACGGTGGTGAAGGTAAAGAGCTTTGTGACCTGTTGGTCGTATGTGGCGACGACGTTATCATTTTCAGTGACAAAACTATCGTATGGCCTAACGGAGACGAGCAGGTCGCATGGAAGCGGTGGTATAAGCGGGCGATTGCGAGTTCCACGGATCAGGTCCGAGGTGCCGCCCGCTGGCTGCGGGAGTTCCCAGACCGGATATTCCTGGACCGAAAGTGCACCGAACCCTTGCCGATCAAACTGCCGCCGATAGAACGTCGGAGGGTTCACGGAATTGTGGTTGCTCTTGGGGCTGGCGAGGCTTGTCGAGACCATTTTGGAGAGGGCATCGGCAGCCTAATGCTCATCCCCGAAATTAAAGGGGATGACCATTGGAAGCCGAACCAAGTCATCCCATTCTGCATCGGCGACGTAGACCCGTCAGGGCCATTTGTTCACGTTCTTGACGACGCAACCCTCGACATCGTCATGGGTGAACTCGATACGATCAGCGACTTCACCGACTACCTTCAGAAGAAGGAGGCTTTCGTCCGTTCCGGAAAACTTCTTGTCGCTGGCGGCGAGGAAGATTTGCTCGCCTATTATATGCTTCATATGAATGCGAAGGGTGAGCACGACTTTGCAAAGCCCGATGGGTCGGCTTTCACCGAATATGACGGTGTCTCTTTGCAGACCGGGTGGCACGAACACATGTCGAGCAACCCGCAATACTTGGCGAAAAAGGCGGCTGACGAAATCTCATATTTCTGGGATCGCCTAACAGAGAGATTTACGACAAATCTGCTCAATGGCACGACTATTGTTCCCGCCGGGCATGACTCCTCGATTGCGAATATGGAGCGAGGCGTTCGGCACATGGCCCTGGCTGATAGATTCAAGCGCCGGATACTCAGCCAGGCAATCGCCGATGCTATTGCTAAGGGCGGTTCGGCACCCAGGTTTACGCGGGCAATGCTGCCAGGGCCAACGGACATAGATCGGGACACCGGCTACTTCTTTATGATGTTGGCAGTTCCGGATTTCCAACTTGATGGCGGATATGAACAGTATCGCAAGGTTCGCACGAATATGCTGGAAACTTATGCTTTGACATTCCTACAGAGAAATCAGAATTTGAAGCGCGTTGTCGGAATTGCAACCGAACCTCCTAGCGCGAGCAGTGGCAGTTCCGAAGACTTGCTTGTCGTTGAGGCACCAGAGTGGACGCCTCAGATTTTGAATGACTTGGAGGACAAGCGCCAAGCCTTCAATATTGCGCAAGAAGGGCAGTATCAGGAGTACTCGGTTCAGACCGACGAATACCCGAAAGTGGCCCGCCGGCCGTCGCCCGCGGCACAGAAAGCCGGAAACAGAAATGAGCGCCGGGCCACCGCCGCAAAGACGCGGAAGAACAAGAAGGCGTTATAGACGGCTATCCCCCTACCCCGCCGCCGCTATCCCACCGGCGGTGCGTCCTTGATCCGCACCGCGCTGACGCAGCCTTCGTCGTCGAGGGTCGGGTTGGGATTATCCGTCGACCCGCGATCGACGCGCACGTCGAGGGTAAGCGCGCCCTTTTGCGCGGTGAAGCCGTGCGCCATCATGCCCACATAGTTCTGGATCCCCGTCCAGTGGGCCGCCGCCGCATAGGGGCGGATATCGCGGATTCTGAGGCAACCATTGCCTTCGGGCAGCGGGGACTTGGCCGCCAGGGCTTGCAAGACGAAATGATGGTCGTTCCGCAGATAGATTTCGCTGTAGCTCAGCGAAAAGGCGCCGCCGACGTCGCTGCCGCCATAGAGATAGTCGTCGCCCTTGTCAGACTTGTCCTTGTAGGACCACGCCGCGTCCATGAAGGTCAGGGGCCAGGCCGTCACCTTGCTGAGCGTTTCCTTCGACATGCCGGCATAGTCGAGCGTCAGGATGGCCTTGACGCCATCGCCGAAGCTTAAAGCCTCGGTGCCCGGCGCCACGGTGACGTCCGGCTTGGGCGGCAGGACCTTTTTGGGCGCCGGAGTTTGCTGGGGCTGAGCTTGACCATGGGCGATAGGCGCCAGGGACAAAAGCCCAAGCACAATGCCCAACGGGCCCCAAATCTTGCGCGTCATCTCGATCTCTCCTCGCCTCAAGCCCGGCGTATCACTGACTTACGCATAGCGCCAAGCGCGAAAAAGAGAAGACGTAAAAAGCAAATCTATCGGCGCAGGTCATAGTGCCCGAGCGTGTCCCAGTCCGCCTCGGCCGCCGCGCGGATCACCCGCACCACCTCACGCTTGACCGCCTCGGGATCGGGGCCGTCGCGATAGGCGTCCAGCCTTTCGGCGAAAAGGGCGCCCAGGCGGTGCTCGGCCGCGTCGTTCAACAGGTGATCGGGCGCCAAAGCCAGGGTGATCGCCGACAGGGCCCGGCATGCCGTGCGGTGCTCGACCTTGCCCGTACGGTAACGGTCCATGATGGAGTAAACGGTCACGGCAAAGGCGGGTTCATCGTCGTCGATCGGGTCCGTAGCCATGCGTTGGCATCCTTATGTTGACGTTAAAGTCAAGATAGCGCGATGGCCATAAAGGCGACGTGGGCATTTTCAGGGGCCGGCGGCAAAAGACCGATAAGGGCCGGCACGGAAAAACAAGGGAAAATTCGCCCGCATTAACTCGACCCTAAGCCCAAAAGGCTATGTTGCGAGTGGGTGTGCCGCGCCGGCGCGGATGCGTGAAGTCCTTGTCCGGCACGATTTTAGTGGAAAATCCTGGCGTGGAATTTGCACCCGATCCCTGCAATAGCGGGCCCGTGCGCGAAAATGGTGCAAGGGCCGCAGCTTCGGAGCCACGACAAAACGTCATGACCGCTCAACCGCCGCATGCCTTCGACGATGCCCTCGACACCTCCGTGCCGGGCGATCCGCGCGACCGCCGCGGCCCCTTCCGCCCGGAACGCCTGGTGTCTTCGCGCGAGCGCAAGAGCGGGGTCCTGCTGGTCCAGTTGATCCGCGCCGTCGACTCTGTCGCCCTGATCCTTTTTTGCGCCCTTTCCATGGCCCCCTTGGTCCGCCATGGACTTCTGGCCACCCCGCTGGGTGACACCCTGCCCTTCGCCGTGGCCGGCGTTTGCGCCTATCTGTGGCTGAAGGCTTGCGGCCTGTACCGTTTCGGCCGCGACGAAAAGCCGGTGCTGCATGTGCTGGCCGCGCTGGGCGTCGTCCTGGCCGCCGCATTCGCAGGCTTTGCCGTGGCCGCCTTCGCACCCGTAAGCGATGCGCCTGTCGAGGCCGTCATCGTCTGGGGCCTGTCGGTCTGCGCCTACATCCTGTGTGCGCATATCCTTTGGCTCAGCTTGATTGGCCGCTGGCGTCGCCAGGGCAAGTTGACGCCCAATGTCGTCGTCGTCGGCGCCACCAAGAATGCCCACTACCTGATCGAAGGCGCGCGCAACCGCGGCGACGTCAATGTGCTGGGCGTGTTCGACGACCGGCTGGCGCGCAATCCGGCCAGCGTCGCCGGCGTGCCCGTGCTGGGCGACATTCAGTCGCTGCTGGGCCACAAGATCACCCCCTATGTCGACCAGATCGTCATCGCCATCGACACCTCCGCCAAGGCGCGCCTGAAGACCGTGGTCGAACAGTTGCGCGTGCTGCCCAACGAAGTGCACCTGCTGGTCGATGTCGACAGCGAAACCGGCCGCAACAGCGCGCTGTCGCGCCTGGCCGACCAGCCGCTGGCCCGCGTGTCGGGCGTCGACGAGGACGCCCGCAAGGCGATGGGCAAGCGTATCCAGGATGTCGTCCTGGGGTCGCTGATGCTGTTGGTCTTTTCGCCGGTCATGCTGGTGACTGCATTACTCATCAAACTCGACAGCCCGGGCCCGGTCTTCTTCCGCCAGCGCCGCCACGGCTTCAACAATGAAGCCATTCGCGTGTGGAAGTTCCGCTCGATGTACACGCACATGACCGATCACACCTCGGCGCAACAGGTGCAAAAGCACGACGCCCGCGTCACGCGCATCGGCCGCTTCATCCGAAAGACCAGCCTCGACGAGCTGCCGCAACTGTTCAACGTCATCGCCGGCGAAATGTCGCTGGTCGGGCCGCGCCCGCACGCCATCGGCATGAAGACCGGCACCGAGGAATCGGCGCGTCTCGTCGCCGAATATGCCTGGCGCCACCGCATGAAGCCGGGCGTCACCGGCTGGGCGGCCATCAAGGGCTCGCGCGGCGCGCTCGACACGGCCGAGGACGTGCGCCGCCGGGTGTCGCTCGATATCGAATATATCGAACGCCAGTCCTTCTGGTTCGACCTCTATATCATGCTGATGACCGGGCCGTGTTTGCTTGGCGACAGTTCCGCCACCCGCTGATTTCACGACGTCTGGAATATCGAATGTACGGTAAAGGGCTGCTAGGGTATCTGCCGGCGAACATCCTGCAGGGCGTGGTCGGTTTCGCCACCCTGACGGTGTTCACACGCATCCTGTCGCCCGACGACTATGGCCGCTATGCCCTGGCGTTCGGCGCCGCGTCCTTGGCCCAGACCACCTTCTTCGTCTGGTTGGAAGCCTCGATGGCGCGGTTCTATCCAGCCGAGGGCCGGATCGATCCCGAAGCGCCGTTCCTGTTCGGCACGCTTTATCGCCTCCACATGATGGTGATTGCCCTCTTTGCCGTGCTGTGCCTCGCGGGCCTGTTGCTGTGGCCCGGTCACGGCCCGTTGAAGATGGCGATCGGGCTGTCGCTGGGGTGCGTCGTCTTTCGCTCGCTGGCCAAGCTGGTCCAGGAACAGCGCCGCTCCGAAGGCCGCGTGGGCCAGGCCTCGCTGATCGACATGGCCCAGACCCTGGGTGGTTTCGTCATCGGCGTCGGCTGCGCCCTGGCCGGGGTCGGCGGCGCTTCGCCGGTCATCGGCATCGGCATCACCGCGCTGCTTCTGCTGCCGTTTATCGCCCGCCAGGATTGGGGCCGCGCCATCAAGGGCCGCTTCGATCCCGAACGGGCCCGCCAATATGCCCATTACGGCTTTCCGGTCTCGGCCAGCCTGATCCTGACACTGGGGCTCTACACGGTCGACCGCTTCATGATCGCCCACTACCTCGACGACGGCCAGGCGGGCGCCTATCACGCCGGCTTTTCACTGGCCTCGCGCATCCTCGACGTTTTGTTCGTCTGGTTCGGCGCCGCCGGCACACCGGCCATGGTCAATGCGCTGGAACACGGCGGCGAAGCGGCCCTGAAAGCCAATGCCCGCAAGCAGTTGACCACCATGGCCTTCGTGCTGTTCCCGGCGGTCGGGGGGCTGATCATGGTCGCACCGTCGCTCGGTGGAATGATGATTGGTGACGGCCTTCGCGACAAGGCGCTGCTGGTCACGCCGCTGATCAGCATCGGCGCCCTGTTCTCGGGATTGAACACCTATTACTTCCTGCAGGCCTTCACCCTGGCGCGCAAGACGCGGTTGCTGATCGTCGCCATGGCCGTGCCGGCGGTCGCCAATATCGCCCTGAACGTGGTGCTGATCCCGAGCATGGGGTTGATCGGCGCCGCCTGGGCCAGCGCGCTCAGCTTCGCGCTGGGCCTCGCCGCGGCGTGGATCCTGGGCTACCGCGCCCTGCCCCTGCCCCTGCCCGTGCCCGTATGGGACCTGGTGCGTATCGGCGCCGCCACGCTGGCCATGATCGCCGCCCTGATCGTCCTGCCCAGTTGGGGCGGCATCGCTGAAGCCGTCCTGAAAAGCGTCACCGGCGCCGCCGTCTACGGCGCCCTGGCGTGGATCTTGAATCTCAACGACATACGCGCCGTTGCCGACGCCACCTTGATACACCTGCGCCGCAAGGTCTCCGTGTGAAGGAATCCGCCATGAGCCATCCCATCCCCCTGCGCAACCCGGTCATGCAGGCCGCGGCAGCGATCACACCCAAGTTGTCGGTGCTGATCCCCTTCTACAAGGAAAGCCCGCTGGCCCTGCTGCGCGGCTTGAGCGCGCGCGATCCGCACGGCGTCGAGATCGTCCTGCTGGACGACGGGTCGGCCATGCCCGAGATCACGGCTGAGGTAGAGGCCTTCATGGCCGACTGCCCGATGGCCATCGAACTGATCACGCTGATCGACAACGAAGGCCGAGCGCGCGGCCGCAACCGGCTGACCCGGGCGGCGCGCGGCGAGTATTTCCTCTTCCTGGACGCCGACATGCTGCCGGATTCGCCCGCCTTCCTCGACCGCTGGCTCTACCAGCTGGAGACCAGCCTGCCGGCCGTGGTCTTCGGCGGCTTTTCGCTGCACCAGGCGCCGAAGGATGCGGCCTTTGCCATCCACAAGCTGATGGCCGGGCATAGCGATTGCCTGGACGCCGCCCACCGGCGCCTGCACCCGGAAAAGTACGTCTTCACCTCCAACCTCCTGGTCCGCCGTGATGTCTTCGAAGCCGAAGGCTTCGATTCCGGCTTCACCGGCTGGGGCTGGGAAGATGTCGAGTGGGCGATGCGCGTGGCCTCGCGCTACATCGTCGAGCATATCGACAACACCGCGACCCATATGGGTCTGGACAGCGCCGCCAACCTGGCGCGCAAGTACGAGCAATCGGTGCCGAACTTCGCCCGCGTCGTCGCCAAGCATTTCGACGTCGTCTCGCAATATCCGAGCTATCGCGTCGCGCGGATGATCAAGCGGGTGCCGCTGGTCGGCGCGGCGCGCGGGCTGTTGAAGGTTGCAGCGCTCGCGCCGGTCCTGCCGGCCAAGGCACGCGCCTTCAGCCTGCGCCTGTACCGCGCCGCCCTTTACGCGCAAGTGGTATAACGGATGTTAAACGCACCCTATTCCGCCGATCGGTCGTTATACGGCAAGCTGCGCCGCCGCGTGGCGCGCTTGATGACCACCAAGCCGGCGCGGCTGGAGTTGGAACGGCCCCTGCTCACGATCAGCTTCGACGATGCGCCCGTTTCGGCGGCGGAAGCGGGCGCGGCCATTCTTGAGCGCCACGGCGTGCGCGGCACCTATTTCATCTCGACCGGCCTGGGTGGCCAGGACAGCCATCTCGGCCGCTATACCTCACTCGATGATGTCGCCCGGCTGGCGGCGGCAGGGCATGAGATCGCCTGCCATACCTTCAGCCATCTCGACTGCGGCAAGGCCCGGTCGGGCAGTATCGCCGCCGAGCTTGACGCCAATTGGCAGGCCCTTCGCGCCGTCGATGTGACGCCGGTGACCTTCGCCTATCCCTATGGTGACGTGTCACCGTGGGCCAAGGCGTTGATCAATGATCGATTTATCGCCGGGCGGGCGCTGCACCACGGCTTGATCACTGCCGGGACCGATCTCAACCAGGCGCCGGGTGTCGGCATCGAGGGGGCCGACGGCGAGGCTGTGGCGCGGGGGTGGATGGATCGCGCGGTTCAGGCGAAGGCGTGGCTGGTGCTGTATACGCATGATGTTCGCGAGGCGCCCTCGGACTGGGGATGCACGCCGCAGGTGCTGGACCGGCTGGTTGGCGAGGCGCTGGTCAAGGGGTTTGAGGTTGTGACGTTTGAACAAGGGGCGCGTCTGGCGCAGGCGGGCGTCGAAGCGAAGGCTGCGTAGACCTAGGCGGTCGAGGCTAAATCGGCTGCCGCATTGGCCCCTCACCGATCACGTTCACTTCGTTCCGCTCTCGTCTTCTCCCCGTTTTACGGCGAGAGGGGAAAGAGTCAAAGCCTATATAGTTTTACATATGTAAAACCCCTTGAGTATTAGGCGAAAACCTCACCTAACCAGCCGGTGACTTCTTGCGCCAGGCGTAGGCGGGCGTTGATTTGGCAGTGGCCATCGGCGCCGGTTGAGGCGTCGAGATGCACCAGCGATTTGTGCGTCGAACGGATGTTCTCATGCCAATCCTGGGCCTGATGTTTGAAGATTTCGGACTCGCCGCCACCGACGATCGACAGGAAGGGTACGGTGACACGCGACGGGTCGGCGACCATGTCCGCGGTGATGCGCACCATGTCGTCCGGCGTATGCGCGCCGCACTTCCAGGCCAGGATCGCTCGGTTACGCTGCGTCGCTTGACTGGCGGGCGCGGTCGCGTGGGTCGCCTTGCCGAGTTCGACCGAACGGGCAAACATTTCACCGGGATTGGGGAACGGGGTCGAGGCCATGACCGTGGCGAAGCGGGTCTCGTAGCCCGCCGCGCGGGTGACGAAGTAGCCGCCCAGGCTTAGACCCAGCAGGGCCATACGACCGGGGACGGCACCGAAGTGGTCGACCAGATGGTCGACGATGGCGCCGATCGGCTTTTCGGACTGCGCCTCCCAGGTCAGGCCGAGACCGGCCAGATTGCCCTGGCCCGGCAGATCGGCGATCGCCACCGAATAGCCGCGATCGAACAGGCTACGGCCGACGCTCAAGAACAGGTCTTCAAAACCCGTATCCGAACCGCCGATGACCAGCACCACCGGGGCATTCGGGCGGGCGTTTTGCAGAAAGACACCCGGCAGGGCCTTGCCTTTGTAGGGCACGCTGAAAAAGGTCGCCGGCAGGTCAAGCTCGGGCAAGGCCGCGGCAAAGGCAGCCTTTTCACGGGCATAGATCGATAGAAAGACCTCGCCGACCGGCGCGAACTGCCAGGCCGAGCGGAAGCTGGCGGCGGCCTTCAGGCGCGCCTCACCGGCTTGCCGTAGCCAGCCACGCGCCTTCCACACATCCGCCTGGGCGTTCATCTGCTCGCCATAGGCGCGGAAGGCCGAGACCCAGCTATCGGCATCGCCGTCCTCGATCTGTGAGGCGACATAGAAGGCCTGGCCGATATCGAGGCCGCCGGTGGGGCCCCAGCTGAGCGCGCCGACGAAGAACAGGTCCATGTCGGAATCGGCGAAGTGATAGGTCTGGCCCAGGCGCTGACTGGGATTGCGAGCGGTGTCGGTCATGATCGTTTCCTCGGCATCGGCAAATGTTTACGGCGAACACATTTAGGCTTGACACTTCATGTTGTCAATGTAAAGTTTACGCCGTCAATATAATTCCACACCGCCGCTCAAGGAGCCACGCCATGGACATCCTGCTCGCCTTCACCCCCTTCCTCGCCTTTGCCGTCCTGGAAGGCAAACTCGGCATGCCTAATGCCCTGCTGGCCGCGACCGTGATTTCGGCCCTGCTGATCGCCCGCGAGGTCCTGATGCAGAAGAAGTCGTTGAAGCCTCTGGAGACGGTATCGCTGCTGATGTTCGGCGGCCTGGCCCTGGCGTCACGCCTGACCACCCTGCCCCTGTCGATCGTCGGCGTGCGGCTGGTCGTCGACGGCGGATTGCTGGCGGTGGTCCTGGGTTCAATCCTGATGGGGAAGCCCTTCACCCTGGCCTATGCGCGCGACCGGGTCAGTGTAGAAGTCGCCGCTCATGCGCGGTTTCGCACGGCAAACCTCATGATCTCATCGCTATGGGCGTTGGCCCTTTTCCTGGTGGTTGCCGCCGATGCCGGCATGTTGTACTGGCCGGCCTTCACCGCGATGGATGGCACAATTACCATCGTGGCCGCCATCGCCGGCGCAGCGCTGCTGACCGGCGCCCTGCCCCGCCTGTTCGCCCAAAAGGCTGCGCATTCATGAGTAAACCCTATCATCACGGCGACCTGAAGACCGCGCTGCTGGTCGAAGCCGAACGCATCCTCGAGGCCGAGGGCATCCAGGCCCTGACCCTGCGCGCCGCGGCGCGTGGGGTCGGCGTGTCGCATACGGCGCCGCAGAACCATTTCGGCGACTTGACCGGCTTGCTGAGCGACCTGGCGGCCGACGGTCATCGCCGCATGGGCCAAACGCTTTCCGAGGCCGTGGCCACGGCCGGCGACGAACCCAGGCAAAAGCTGCGCGCCATGGGCCGGGGCTATATTGCCTTTGCCCGGGCCCATCCCGGCCTGTTCACCCTGATGTTTCGCAGCGAGCGGCTCGACGCGTCGCGCCCGGCGCTGAAAGAGGCGATCGTGACCTCTCGCCAGGCCCTGCGTGACGCGGTCGTCAGCGCCTCGGGCGCCGGCCCCGAGATGGCCCCGGTCGATCTGGCGGCGCGTTCGGTCGCCGTCTGGTCGCTGGTCCACGGCTATACCATGCTGATGCTGGAGGGCCGGCTCAAGGGGACGCTGGCCATGATCCCGGACGAGACGCCGGAATCGCTGTTCGAAGCCGTGCTGGCCGCCGTCCGCGTCAATTGATCGGTACTGGCGTTTCGCCCCTCCCAAAGCGACCCCTCCGTCGCGGACTTTTGCGCTTCGCGCAAGCGCCGCGCCACCTCCCCATTTGTCCCAAATGGGGAGGAGAAATAAGGGCTGCCATTGCCGGGCTTATGCTCTATAGCGAAGCCCGAAAAGGAGACGGGGCATGCGCAAGGCGATCTATGGGCGTTTCGAACGGCTGATCGATCCGTTCCGCGCCCATGACGAAACCATGCCGCCGACCGGCCTGCTCGCCTTCGTCTGGCGCTATGTCGGCCAGATCTGGCCGATGTTCTCGGCCCTGCTGGTCGTCGGCTTTTGCTCGACCCTGGCCGAGGTTCTGGTCTTTCGTTATATCGCCGAGATCGTCGACTTTTTGACGCACACGACGCCGGCCGAGCTGTGGCACAAGCATGGCCACGACTTCATCGTCATGCTGGTGGTGCTGGGCCTGGCCTGGCCGTTGATGAGCTTCCTGCACTCGCTGATCCTGCGCCAGGTCCTGACCAATAATTTCACCACCCTGGTGCGCTGGCAGAACCATCGCCACGTCATCCGCCAGTCCCTGGCCTTTTTCACCAACGACTATGCCGGCCGCGTGGCGTCGAAGGTCGTCGATACCTCGTCGTCGGTGCGCAACACCATCATCACGCTGTGCGACACGTTTCTCTATGTGCTGATCTATTTTTCCAGCGCCATCTACCTGTTCGTCACCGCCGACCTGCGCCTGGCCATACCGCTGGTCGTGTGGATGTGCCTCTATGGCGGGCTTTGCACCCTTATCGTGCCGCGCCTGTCAAAGGCGGCGCACGAGGCATCGGAAATGCGCTCGACCCTGATGGGCCGGGTGGTCGACAGCTACACCAATATCCAGACGGTCAAGCTGTTCGCCAATACCCAGCGCGAAGACGGCTATATCCGCGAGGGCCTGGCCAACAACAACGCCGCCTGGATGGTCCAGCAGGCGCTGATCACCGACCTGGAAGGCGTGGTTGGCGTGCTCAATGCCGTCCTGCTGGTGGCGACGGCGGCGCTGGCGATCTGGCTATGGAGCCGCGGCGCCATCACGGTGGGCGCCATCGCCCTGACCGGCGCCTTGACCCAGCGCCTGATCAATATGTCGGGCTGGATCATGTTCCAGATGACCGGCCTGTTCGAAAATATCGGCACGATCCACAACGGCATCGACACCATTTCCCGCCCGCACACGGTCATTGACGGGTCGCAGGCGCCCGCCCTGGCCGTGCCCAGTGGCGGCATCCGTTTCGATAATGTGACCTTCGGCTATGGCGAGTCAGCGCCCGCCATTGCCGGCTTCAACCTGGACATCAAGCCGGGGGAAAAGATCGGCCTGGTCGGGCCGTCGGGGGCCGGCAAGTCGACCATCGTCAACCTGTTCCTGCGGCTATATGACCTGAAGGCCGGACATATCCTGATCGACGGCCAGGATATCGCCGAGGTCAGCCAGGAAAGCCTGCGCGCCCACATCGGCATGGTCACCCAGGACACGTCGCTGCTGCACCGCTCGATCCGTGACAATATCGCCTATGGCTCACCGGACGCGTCGGACGCCGAGATCGCGCGCGCGGCCGAACGCGCCCATGCGGCGGGGTTTATCCCCGCGCTCGACGACGGCAAGGGCCGGCACGGCTATGACGCCCAGGTCGGCGAGCGCGGCGTCAAGCTGTCCGGCGGCCAGCGCCAACGCATCGCCATCGCCCGCGTCCTGTTGAAGAACGCGCCGATCCTGGTGATGGATGAGGCGACCTCGGCGCTCGATTCGGAGATCGAGGCGGCGATCCAGGAAAGCCTGATGGAATTGATGACCGGCAAGACGGTAATCGCCATCGCCCACCGCTTGTCGACCATCGCGCGCATGGACCGGCTGGTGGTCATGGAAGCGGGCCGGATCATCGAGGTCGGCAGCCATGCCGAACTGATCAAGGCCAAGGGGTTGTATGCGCGGCTTTGGGAGCGGCAGACGGGTGGGTTTATCTCGGAAGAGGCGTGAGGGCTGGCTTGTCACAGCGCATCCAAGCAAGCAAACTAACCGCGATTGATGACCGAGGGGGACCGTCATGGGTTTCAAAATATCTTGGATCGGCTTCGAGGGGCTGAACAAAGCCGCTGCGCTGTCGCGCCTAAGCATGATAGATACCGGCGTACCGGACGAAGCCAATGAAGCGCCGTTTTCCATGGCTCAGTTGCCGACCGGTTGGACCATTCTTTTCGAGAATGCGTTTCGCTATCCGATAGACACGAGCAAACTCGCGGCGCTTTCCGTCGGCACGCGTTTAGTTGCCTGTCAGGTCCATGAAGGCGTGATGTTCAGCTATGCCATCGAATTTATTGATGGCGAATGCATTTGGTCCATGTCACACGCCCCGGATGAAGGCCCAAGCGATTTTACCTTCGCTGGCTCTCCCCCGGAAGGGTTCGAAGAGATTCAGATGCGATTGACGGCTCAGCAAGCAAAGAGCGGCGGAGAACATTCAGACGTAGACTATATCTTCGACATTCCCGTCGAGGTCGCGGCCCTGCTAACGGGCTATCGTCATGATCGGTGGAAGTTCGATTGGGGCGAGCCCGAGTTTACAATCGTCGAGGGTCAGCCGAAGCCGGCGAAGAAGAGTTGGCTGTCACAGCTATTCGGTGGTCGGTAAGCAAGAAACCCCTCCACCACGCGCCTGAAGAGGGCGCGCGGTCCCCCTCCCCGGCAAAGCCGGGGAGGACCGAACGTTTCACGCTGGCGCGTCGACGCGTTCGAGCCAGGCTTCGCGCCAGAACAGGGGATTGGCGCGCGGGCACAGCTTGGCGCAGACGCCGCGGCAATAGGTGTCCTTGAGTTGCACCGTGCGTTGCAGGGTGATCATGCGTCCGGTCTCTTCGTGGATCATGCGTTCGACGACCACTTCGACTTGACGCACCTGGCCGATCAGCCGCGCCATTTCCGGCTCGAACGACAGGCCGAGATTGCGGCCATTGGGCCCCAAAGTGGCGCGGATGGCGTCGCCGTCGCGCACGCGCACCCAGTCGCCGGCCTTCAGGTCGAGGTCGCCGCGCGTCTTCTTGCCGGGTTCGCCGACGATCGTGCCCATCTGCGGCAGGCCGAGGGCGCCGCGCGCCTTGTTGACCGCGGCGCGCATGGCGACGTCGGTAAAGCCCAGTACCGTCATGTCGCGCTCGGCCACGGCCTGCAGCAGCGCCGGCAGATGCATCTGCGACAATTGTTGGGTGGTCTGGGCCAGGCGCGTCGACTGGCAATTATAATGGCCGTTGTCCTGCACCTTCAGCGCCTTGAGCGTGGCCAGGGCTTCGGCTTCGATATCGGCGCCGATATCGTCCTGCGGTTCGTCGGCCGGCCGCAACCAGGCCTCGTGCCAGAAGATCAGGCAATCGCGCTGGCAGCCGTCGTGGGCGGAGCCATCGCAGCGCAGGTCTTCGAGGAAGACGGCATTCTTCATGCGGCGGAAGCCATGGCCTTCGACGCAAGTGCGCTCGGCGCGGCGGTGGATGCGCGATTCCTGGCCCACCATGTCGACCATTTCCGGCATGAAGACCACGCCTTCGCAGGTGGCGTCATTGTCGAGCGTACGCAGGATTTCAAAAGCCGAGCGGACGCGGACGCGGTCGCCGCGGAAATAGCGGTCATGCTCCGGGACTGCGGCCGCGCGGGGCGGATGGGAAAGAGGCGCTGCGTCGTCCACGGGCAAATCCGGTTCAAGAACAAGGGTCAAAAAGAGACGATCGTCCAGGCCGTATCGCAACGCATGTTGCAACGCGGCGCATAGGCGCTCTCCATGACTGAGCAAGATCAAGAACCGTGCCATGCAACATCCTTGAAATAAAAGGTGTTGCGAAGGGCGTACGTGATTATATTACCGCAACCATAAGGCGTAAAACGCGTGAGATAAACGCGTTAAAGAGCGGCTGCGCGGGCATCGGCGCCCCAACGGACCAGACCGCGGGCCGGCATCTTGGCGCTGTTGCGGGCGCGATTATAGACCATGCCGATCACCCGGCCCCCGGCCTGTTCCAGATCGACCTTCAGGTCGACGCGGCCCTGGACGTCGCCCTGGTCTTCGCTGACCACCAAGATGACGCCGTCCATATAGGGCGCCAGTTGTAGCGCCGCCGTGGCGCGGTCCAGGGCCGGGACGTCGACCACCACGGTCTGGGCGTGGCTGCGCATGGCCTGCCAATAGTCCGGCCGCTCGGCGACCTTGACGCGTTGGCCGGGCGCCAGGCGATTGCCGCGCAGTTGCGTCACCCACAAACGGCGGTCTAGGAACGGCCGCGCCACCAGGTAGTGGTCGTCGGTGACCGGCTGGCCCGCCGCGTCGCGGCCCTGTGGCACGGTGCGGAAAAACACAGAACCGTCGGGCGAGGCGATCGCCAGCTTGCCCGGCGGGCCGAAGCGCGGCGCATCCTCGTTCATGGCCTGCATCTGGCTCTGGGCGTGCAAATCGCCGTCGACCAGCCACACCGGCCGCTTGGCGAACGCCGCTTCACAGCGGGCAAATTCGCGAGCGACGGTGGAGACCCCCTCGCCCGAGAAAGCCGAAACGAACATCCAGACGCGCCCCTTGCCGGGCCGGGGCTTGCCCAGTGCCGACATCAGGTCCGCCATTTCGCGCGTCAGGTCGACCATCTAGGCCGCGCCCGCCGCGCCCGGGCGCGGACCGGTCTTGACATCAGGACGTTGGGCGTCAGGACGCCCGTCCGGCTTGTTGCCGGTGTCCTTGGTCTTGGTTTCCTTGTTCCGGGCTTGCGCGAGGATCGGCAGGTCAAGTGCTTTGGACGCCATGCCGGCATTGACGAAACCCTTGCGCGTCACGATGCGCAGCAGCCCGGCCGCCAGGGCGGCGAAAAGAGCCAGCAGGAACGACACGATCAGGACGAGGCCTTTCAGGCTTTTCGGCCGGTCGGGCGGCGAGGCCTTTTCGACCACCCGCACCGCGTCGTCGGCGCCCTTGGTCATGCGGCGCTGGGCCTCGTTTTCCTCGATGCGCTGGGTGTAGGTCTTGATATTGTTCTGCAGGCTGTCGCGGGTGGCGGCCAGGGTATTGAACTGCGCCTCGACGCCCAGCAGGGACTGGGCCTTCTTGGTGACCTGGTCAGCCTGGGCCTCAAGCTGCGAGATGCGGCCGGTCTGGGCGGCGATATCCGATTGCAGGTCGAGCTTTTGCGTCACCAGGCCCTGGTAGACCGGGTTGACGCCCATCTTGTGATCCTTTTCACCGACGCCCTGGCCGGCGCTGACCATGGACTGCAGCGAGGCGATCTGGCCGTCGATATCCTTGATCGGCTGGGAGTCCGGCAGGTAGCGCGACAGCATTTCCTGTTTCTGCTGCTGCAGGGTCAGGATGCGGGCGGGGATGGTCAGATCGAGGTCGCGCTCGGTGCTCATTTCGGGATTGAGCGTCTTCAAGTTGGTATCGATGGCGTCGAGCTTGGCGTGGTCCTGGGCGACCGCGGCGCGGGCGGTGTAGAGGTCGGTCTGCACCTGGTCGTAGACCTTGGAATAGGTCGCCTTGGCGGCTTCGAAATCGCCGACGCCGTTTTGCGCCAGGAACTGCTGGTAGGCGGCGTCGGCGTCGGCCAGCTGGCGATCGAAGTCGGCTTTTTGTTGCGCCAGGACCGGACCGGTGGCGTCGGTGAACACCTCCTGGCGGTAGGTCTGGTATTCGTCGATCAGGGTGTTGAGGATCAGCGCCGCCGATTCGCCGTCGGCGAACTTGAACGACAGGCGCACGACATTGTCCTGCGGAGCGGTGGCGGTGCCGAGACCCGCTTGCAGCACGCGCAGCGCCGCATTATCGGCGGCAGTCTTTTGCGCGTCCGTCTTTGGATCCCAGAGCGCCGGCGCGTGAGGCAAGATGACCTTGTAGCCCAGGCGATGAATGACCCGGCGCTTGAGCTCGGTCGAGTTGAGGATTTCGACTTCGGACTGTACCACTTCGTCGATGGTCGCCGTGGCGCCGCGCGCCGCGTCGCCGGCCAGCGGGTCGTAGACATAGTCCTTGCCCAGTTGCATCAGCAAGGAGGCGTTGGCGGTGTAGTCCTTGGGCAGGCGCGTGGCCACGAAGGCGCCGGCGCCGAAAATCAGGACAAAGATCACCGCCATCAGGATGATTTCGCGCAGCAGCAGGCCGATCAGGTCGGCGGGCGACAGGGACGCAACAGCCGACACCGGCCGCCGCGTACGCGCGTCGGCGCCCGCGGCGCGGAACGGCACTACGCGGGAACGCCCGTTATCGGCGTCGTCATCGTCCCAAAGGTGTCCAGACTGCATAAAACCCCTACTCGGCGGCCACTCGACCTATGCCGCGAGTCGCCGCGGAACGCTGCATCAAACATGGCTTAAAACCAGGGTCGTTAACGAAGATTTACGATTTGCGGGGGTAGGACGGAAACACGGTAAATTTGTCTAAATGTGTAGAGCTCGTCGTCATGCGGACACGCAGGTACTGGATCGGCGCCGCTTTGGTGGGCGCAGGGGCAGCCGCTTTTGGCGCTGTGTCGGCGCGCGACCTGTTCGGCCATGACGACCGCGAGAAGATGCCGCAAACCGGCGGTATTGCCTTCGCTTCATGGACCGACGAAGAGCCCTATTACCTCTTTTATCCCGGCGACAAGCTGGAAGTCGACGTCTCCGGCGCGCCGGAACTGACGCGCCAGACTTCAGTCGGCCCCGACGGCCGCGTCACCCTGCCCCTGATCGGCGGCGTGATGGCGGCCTACCGCACCGTGCCCCAGCTTCAAGCCGAGATCAGCGAGCGCTATCGCACCGTGCTGCGCAATCCCGAGGTTTCCGTGCTGCCCGGCGATACGGCGCCGATGCAGGTCATGGTCGGCGGCGAGGTCAAGACGCCCGGCTGGATCCCGATGAACGGCGAGCTCGACGCCCTGCAGGCGGTTATGGCCGCCGGCGGTCCCTTGCACACCGCCAAGATGCATATGGTGGTCATCATCCGCCGCCGCAGCGACGGCCAGGCCATGCGCCAGATCATCGACCTGCAGGATCCGCTGAACGGCAATGCCTCGCGCATGACCGCGCTGCGCCGCTTCGACATCGTCTACGTGCCGCGCACCAATGTCGCCGAAGCCGGCGTGTTCATCGAGCAGTGGGTCAACAACCTGATCCCCGGCCCCGTGATCAACTACTTTACCTACAAGACGTTCCAGTAGGTCATCTCCGTGATGAGTTCGCTCATCACGGCGGCGTGCCCGCGCGGCGCGTGAGCGCCCTAAGATCGATAGCGTAACGCTTCGACCAACAGGGCAAAGGCCGGCGACAACTGGCGGCGGCTGGGGTAATAGAGGTGATAGCCGGAAAACGGTTCGCACCAATCCTCAAGCACGGACACCAGGCGACCGGCCGCGATATAATCGCGCACCCGGTCCTCCGGCAGATAAGCCAGGCCGATGCCGTCGAACACGGCCCTGAGTATCAGGGCCGTTGAATTGAAGATCAGTTGTCCGTCGACGCGGACGCGCAGCGCGTGCCCGGCCTTTTCGAACTCCCAGGCATAGATGCCGCCCAAGGTCGGCAAGCGCAGATTGATGCAGTTGTGCACCGTCAGATCCTGCGGCGTCTTCGGCATGGGATGGCGCGCGAAATAGGCCGGCGATCCGACCACCGCCATACGCATGTCCGGTCCTATGCGCACGGCGATCATGTCCTTGGCCACCTGCTCGCCCAGCCGGATGCCGGCGTCGAAGCGGCCTTCGACGATGTCGACCAGGGCGTAGTCGACATCGACCTCGACCTTGATATCGGGGTAGTCGGGCAGCACCTTTGCCAGGGCCGGCATCAGTATCGACTCGGCCGAATGCTCGCCGGCGGTGATGCGGATATTGCCGGCCGGCCGGTCGCGCAATTCGCTAAGCGCCGCCAGTTCAGCTTCTATCTCGGCCATGCGCGGGCCTATGGTACGCAACAGGCGCTCCCCGGCCTCGGTCGGCGATACGCTGCGCGTCGTGCGCGTCAGCAGCCGTACCCCGAGGCGAGCCTCCAGTCCGCGCAGGCTATGGCTCAGCGCCGACTGCGACACCGCCAGTTGCGCCGCGGCCCTGGTAAAGCTGCCCTCACGCGCCACGGTCAGGAAGGCGGCCAAGTCGTTCAGGCTGTCGCGCGCCATTCATGAGCCCTTCTCATAAGTTCATGCCGATAATAGCGTCTAATCACTAAAAATGTCAGGGCCTATGTTGTGGCCGTGACGAAATGGAGGTGACCATGGACGGACCAACGCAAATTGTCCGCCGTGCCGGATGGCAGGCTTCGCAAAGGGGGCCAGAGGATTGTTTCACCGGCACCGTGCGCATCGATCTGCTATTTCCGGCCATGGAGGGCTCGAACGTCACCGGCGGCCTGGTCACCTTCGAAGCCGGCGCGCGCTCGGCCTGGCATAGCCATCCGATGGGACAGAACCTGATCGTCGTTTCGGGTGTCGGCTGGACGCAATGTGAAGGCGGCCCGAAGCAGGAAATCCGCGCCGGCGACGTCGTCTCCTGCCCGTGCGGCAAACGCCATTGGCATGGCGCCACGACGACCACCGCGATGAGCCATATCGCCATCACCGAGACCCGCGACGGCAGCGCGGTGAGCTGGATGGAAAAGGTCGATGACACAACCTATCTCGCGCCGCTGGGCGCTGAATAACCTGAAGGACAAACAACATGCAAACGCGTAAACTCGGCGACCTCGACGTTTCCGCCATCGGCCTGGGCTGCATGAGCCTAAGCTTCGGCTATGGGCCGGCGACCGACCAGGCGCAAGCCATCACGCTGATTCGCAAGGCATTCGAACTGGGCGTCACCTTCTTCGATACGGCCGAAGCCTATGGCCCGGGCGCCAATGAAGAGCTGGTCGGCGAAGCCTTGGCGCCGATGCGCGATCGCGTGGTCATCGCCACCAAGTTCGGCTTTGTCGGCGGCGTTGTCGCCGACGGGCTGGATAGCCGGCCCGAAAATATCCGCGCCGTCGCCGAAGCCTCGCTGAAGCGCCTGAAGACCGACCGCATCGACCTGTTCTACCAGCACCGCGTCGATCCCAATGTGCCGCTGGAAGACGTCGCCGGCACAGTGAAGGACCTGATTGCCGAGGGCAAGGTTCTACATTTCGGCATGTCCGAGGCCTCCGTCGCCTCGATCCGCAAGGCGCATGCGGTGCAGCCCGTCGCCGCGCTGCAAAGCGAATATTCGCTGTGGTGGCGCGAACCGGAGCCCGAAATCCTGCCGGCCCTCGAGGCACTGGGCATAGGCTTCGTGCCGTTCAGCCCACTCGGCAAAGGCTTCCTGACCGGCGCCATCGATGCGGCCACGACCTTTACGGGCGACGACTTCCGCAACGTGTCGCCCCGCTTTGCCGCCGATGCACGCGCCGCCAACCAGCCCTTGGTCGAGGCCCTGGGCGATATCGCCACGCGCAAGGGCGCCACGCGGGCACAGATCGCGATCGCCTGGCTTCTGGCGCAAAAGCCGTGGATTTCGCCCATTCCGGGCACGACCAAGCTGCACCGCCTGGAGGAGAATCTCGGCGCGGCGGCGGTCGTGCTCACCCGCGACGACTTGCGTGACATCGAGGCTGCCTTGGCCGACATTACCGTGCACGGCGAGCGCTACCCGCCGCAGTTCCAGCAATTCGTAACACGTTGATCGTACTTGCCGAGCCCGCTGGCTCGGCATCATGAAAGGTCCAACATGACTGAAGGTATCGAAAACAAGGTGGTCGTGATCACCGGCGCCAGCAGCGGCCTTGGCGAAGCCACCGCACGGTTGCTGGCTCAGGGCGGCGCCAAGCTGATGCTGGGTGCGCGCCGCATCGACCGGCTGACCAGGCTTGCGGCCGAATTGGGCCAACCAGAGGCGGCGATGGCGACCGACGTCACCGACGCGGACCAGGTCAAGGCCCTGGTCGACCGGGCCGTGGCGCTGCACGGCCGCGTCGACGTCATCCTCAACAATGCCGGGCTGATGCCGCACTCGCCGCTGGCCAAGCTGAAGATCGATGACTGGAACCGGATGATCGACGTCAACCTGAAAGGCGTGCTGTACGGCATCGCCGCCGCCTTGCCCTACATGCAGGCGCAAAAATCCGGCCATATCATCAATGTATCGTCGGTGGCGGGACACAAGGTCAATGCCGGCGGCGCCGTCTATGCCGCGACCAAGCACGCCGTACGCGCGCTGTCGGAAGGTTTGCGCCAGGAGGTCAAGCCGTTCAATATCCGCACGACGATCATTTCGCCGGGCGCGGTGGCGACGGAACTGGCCGATCACATCACCGATCCGGAAGCGCAGGCACGGGTGCGCGCGGTCTATGAGGACGCCATTTCGGCGGATTCGTTCGCGCGGACGGTCGCCTTCGCCATGAGCCAGCCCGAGGATGTCGATATCAACGAGATCCTGTTCCGGCCGACAAAGCAGGCATACTGAGGATGGCTATTTGGGCGCTTTCGCTTCGAGTTCGCGGAAGCGCCGGCTCTTGCGCATGAAACGCAACATGAGCTCGATTTCGTCACCGCCGCTTTCGCCGCGAATGGATGAGCCGCCGCCATTGCAATGCAGGCTGTAGCCTTCGAAGGCGGCGCGGAATTCGATCGTCAGATGCCCGAAATCATTGGACTTCGAGCGCAGCCGCACCCGTCCCATGCCACGTAGCGCGTTCAGGACCGTCTTTTCGAGGCCGGGTTCTATGCCCGGCAGCTCGATATAGGGCCGCCCCACCTGGCCCAACTGGGCGCGAAAGGCGATCGGGCGGCTGAACAAGCCGAACACAGGCTTAGGCCACCAGACCGATGCGGCCCTGGTCCAGCCACTGGCGAGCGGCCTTCTGGGCTTCGGCGACGTCTTCGCGGTCCATTTCGCGCGACAGTTCGCGGCGATAGACGCTGGCTTCGACCGAACCGCGCATGGCGGCCAGGTTGAACATCATGTGGGCGGAGATCAGGTCGACGGGCGCGCCGCCCTGACCGGTGGAATACATCATGCCCAGGCGGAACAGCTCTTCACCGCCCATGTCGGCGGTGGGCAGCGGGATCGTCTTATCGGCCATAGCGGCAAACTCGGTGTTCATCCTTCAATCGCGCTTTTTGCGCGTCTCCTCAGGTTTCGAATAACGCCAGTTCACCATTCTCAAGTGAAATTATAGTTAATTGCCAAATTTATACTCAATATTTTGTGTAAATCACACGTTAATATTAAAATTTATTTTCACAATTTAAAACATACTCATTAAAATTGAGATAAAATACAAGTATAAAAATATAACGGCTATTTAATATTGAATATAAATGGCACGGGCCGATAAACACCCACGGTTAACACATAAGCACATCAGGACGTATTCGTCCAGATCACGGAAATGCAGCCGGAAAACCAAGCCTGAAAACGGCCTGTCGTTACCACCGCGCCGATCCGTATCAAGCTGACAGGTCCGTTCAGCTTCAGTTCACACGCGGTGCCGCATAGTCGCCCTCATGACGGTAATATCCCTATCGCCGGCTATTGAGGTCCGCAATTTCCGCCCTTCCGGCGGCAAGGCCTTCTGATTGTGAGGATCAAATGAACAGCAAATACGCCAAATTGGCTCTCTCCGGCCTGGTAATGGGACTGGCGCTGGGCCTTAGTGTTCCGGCTGCGTCCTTTGCCCAGGATCACGACGATCATGGTAATCATGGCGGTGGCGGCGGTCATGCCGGCGACCATCCCGCCGGACATGGTGGCCAGCCCGCCCCCGGTGGCCGTGGCGGTCCCGGCGGTCCCGGCGGTCAACGCCCGCCCATGGCCGGTGAGCACATGCAACCCGGCGGCGGCGCCCCCAATCCGCAAGCGCGTGTCGGCGTCGGCGGTCAACCCGGGTATCGCGGCGCGCCCGGCGGCGGCGGCGGCCACCAAGGCGATGCGCGCGCCGGCGCGCACTTCGACTATCATGGCGACGCGCGCTTCAACGGCTATGGCGGTGCACGCGCCGGCATGTATTTCGCGCCGGGCCGTGGCTATTACCATGTGCCGGACCAATGGTTCGGCCACCGCTGGGGTCGCGGTGAGTTCCTGCCGCGCTTCTTCTTCAGCTACCGCATCTACGATCCGGACTATTACGGCCTGTATTATCCTCCGTACGGCTGCGCCTGGATGTTTGTCGGCGAGGACGCGGTCCTGGTCGATCTCGACACCGGCCAGGTCGTCGATACGGTCTACGGCGTTTTCTAAAGCCGGAATCGACTCTTTCAATGAAGCCTCCGTGGTCCGCCGCGGAGGCTTTTTTTATTCCCATTTTATTCCCACGCGTTGGGCCCGAGTAAGTAACCGGAATGTGAAAATAAATATCGAGTAAATCCGCATTTTCGCCAGATCAGCACCCGCCCTTCCGTGATCGCATCATTATTTTCTCGACACATTTTCGCCCCGATCCGACCCAAAAATCGTATTCGCGGGTCGCAAGAGGGCTGAATTCCGCACATTTTGAGCGATTACAGCCCCTCTATTGTCGCGACCATAATATTCACAGTCCGATCAACAGACCGGTCTGAGCGAGATCGAGAGGAACGACATGAAGTACGCTCTACACATGACGGCGGCCCTGGCCGCGACCGCTGCGCTCTGTCTGGTGCCGATGACCGTATCGGCGCAATCCGCCGGCCAAAGCGGCGGCGCGATGGGCGGCCAATCGGGCGCCGTGGGCGGCACGATAAATGGAACCGCTGGTGGCGCCATGGGCAATCAATCGCTGACTGGCCAGCCGACAACCGGCGTCAATACGCCGAATACACCCAACACTCCCGCCGTCGGCGCCCGCACAGACACGGGAACGATGGGCAGCCAGCCCGGCACGGCGACTTCGGGCGCGGGTTCGGTAAACACCGGCACCGGGTCGCTGGGCGTTAACGGTGCGACGGACGTGCAGCCGGGGGCCATTAACCCCTCCGTAAACGGCACCGCCAATCCGTCCGCGGCGACAAGCGCGACGGTCAATGGCACCACGGTTACGGGTACCACTGCGACCAGCACCACAGCGACCGGCACGACGGCCAGTGGCCAGGCTAGCAGCAAGGGCACGAAGACGACCAAGTCGACCAAGTCCAAAACCAAGACCAGTTCCACGACGCCCAATACCTAGGACGCCTCATTCCGCGACCGGCCGCGGCGGCGCACACGCCGCGTGCCGGGCGCGCTTTCCCCAGGGCTTTGCGCCCTTCAATCTAAACCTCAAGGATATGTAACATGACCAAGACCATTGCCCTGATTTCCGCCCTTGCCCTGGCTGCCGGCCTGACCGCGGCCGGCGCCCAAGCCGCGCCGACCAAGACCACCGGTGAACTGGCCAGCAAGGCCCAGCTCTCGCGTGAACACGCTCGCGCCGTCAAGAAGGGCGACACCGCCAACGACCCCGCCAATTCGGCCAGCAGTGACGCGCTGAACCAGCAGCAACTGGCCAAGGCCCAGGCCTTGCCCGGCGCCGACGTCCAACCGGGCGCCATCAATAGTGGCGCGACGAACACGTCGGGCGCCGACGCCAATATGCCGAACGCGGCCGCGCCGGACGCGAATAACAGCATGCCCAATAACAACATGCCGAACAACGGCATGCAAAACAACAACAGCATGCCCAACGACACTATGAGCGCGCCGACGAACCCGAACGCGCCCAGCGCGCCGACAGCGGGCGCCGTGCCGCCGGCGCCTCCGTCGGATGGTCCGACCCCGGGCACGCAAACCACGCCGCAAGGCAACACGACCAGCCCGCAATAAGCGGCTGAACTTCAACATAAGGTCCCCGGAAACGATCCGGGGGCCCTTCTTCCCCCTATTATTTGTCCAAGGATAAGATCATGCGCCCTGTTCTGCCTATTGCCGCCGCCGTCCTCCTGACCGCCGGCGCTGTCGCCATCCCCGCCCTGACCCAAGCTCAGGATGCCCAAAGCCAAGCCACGTCGTCGGCTCCCGCCCAGCACTACAAATGGAAGCGGACCCATATCGACGTCGCCGCCATGAGCGCCAGCATGAGCGCCCAGAACCCCAACGCCTTTTCGCCTCCGGCGGCGGCCGGTGACAATGCCGCCGATCAGCAACCTGGCGCCATCAATGCGACGCCGAAGACGCCGGTGACCAGTGATCAGCAAACCGATGGCACCGCGACAAGCGATTCCGGCGTCATGGGCAACAGTGCCACGACCGGCGCCCAGAACTCGCCCACCACTCCGTCGGACGACAGCAGCATGACCGCTCCCGACAAGTCGACGACCGGTAACGCCACTTCGCCGCAATAAGAGTGCGGCAACGCGGAATACAAAAAAGCCCTCCGGTCTTAGGACTGGAGGGCTTTTATCATCGCATGGGCCAAATCAGAGACCGAGCTTGGCCTTCAGCAGTTCGTTGACGGTGGCCGGGTTGGCCTTGCCCTGGGTCACCTTCATCACCTGGCCGACGAACCAGCCCAGCGCCTGGGGCTTGGTTGCGACTTCAGCCGCCTTGTCGGGGTTGGCGGCGATGATCTCGTCGACGGCCTTCTCGATGGCGCCGGTATCGGTCACCTGTTTCAGGCCGTGCTTTTCGACGATCTCAGCCGGCGTCAAGCTGCCCTTGCCATCCCACATATGATCGAACACCGTCTTGGCGATCTTGCTGGAAATGACATTGCTTTCGATCAATTCGACAAGTGCGGAAATATGCACGGGTGACAGCGGACTGTCATCGATCTCCAGCCCATCCTTGGTCAGCCGCGCCAAAAGTTCGTTGGTCACCCAGTTGGTGACGAGCTTGGCGTCGCGGCCCGCCGCGGCGGCTTCGAAATAGTCGGCGCGCGCCTGGTCGGAGATCAGCACGCCGGCGTCATAGTTCGACAGGCCGTACTGCGAGATGAAGCGCGCCTTCTTGTCGTCGGGCAGTTCGACCAGATGCTTGCGGATATCCTCGATCCACGCTTCCTCGATCTCCAGCGGCAGCAGGTCGGGATCGGGGAAGTAGCGGTAATCGTGGGCTTCTTCCTTGGAGCGCATCGAGCGGGTTTCGACCTTGACGCTGTCGAACAGGCGCGTCTCCTGGTCGATCTTGCCGCCGTCCTCGAGGATCTCGATCTGGCGGCGCGCCTCGAACTCGATGGCCTGCTGCATGAAGCGGAACGAGTTGACGTTCTTGATCTCGCAACGCGTACCCAGCTTTTCGCCCGGACGGCGGACGCTGACATTGCAGTCGGCGCGCATATTGCCCTTTTCCATGTCACCGTCGCAGGTGCCGAGATAGACCAGGATGGTTCGCAATTTCTTGAAATACGCCACGGCCTCGTCCGACGAGCGGATGTCGGGCTTGGAGACGATTTCCATCAGGGCCGTACCGGCGCGATTGAGATCGACATAGGTGGCGTGCGGGTCCAGATCATGGATCGACTTGCCGGCGTCCTGTTCCAGGTGCAACCGTTCGATGCGCACGGTAAACGTCGTCCCGTCCTTGTCGTCGGGACGTTCGACCAGGACCTCGCCCTCGCCGACGATCGGGTGGAAGAGCTGCGAGATCTGGTAGCCTTGCGGCAGGTCGGGATAGAAGTAGTTCTTGCGATCGAAGCGCGAGTGTTTGTTGATCTGCGCCTTCAGGCCGAGACCCGTCTTGACCGCCTGCTCGACGCAAAAGCGGTTCAGCACGGGCAGCATGCCAGGCATGGCGGCGTCGACCAGCGAGACCTGCTCGTTGGGGCCTGCGCCGAAACCGACCTTGGCGCCGGAGAACAACTTGGTGTGGGAGGCGACCTGGGCGTGAACCTCAAGCCCGATGACCAGTTCCCACGGACCGGTGCGGCCCTGGATGAATTTGGCGGGTTCGGCGGGACGGATATCGAGATCGTTTGTCATGTCACGGATATAGCGAGAGCGTCCGGTGCCGCAAAGGGGTTTTTCGCGGTGGGAGGCGCAGAATCTGCAATGTCCCGGTGAGATTGCCGGTCTTAAGTCCAAATCGGATTTTTATAGCGGTTGCATAATACTTGTCGGGCTCACCCATACGGAAGACGACATGACTAAGCCTGGCTTTGAGAGGGACTTCGTAAAAACGGGCATCTCCGAGTTCGATGATGTCCTTGGCGGCGGCCTCGCGCCCAACCGCGTCTATCTGCTGCATGGCACACCGGGATCGGGCAAGACCACCTTGTCGCTGCAGTTCCTGATCGAAGGCGTTCGCCGCGGCGAAAAGGTCCTTTACGTCACCCTGTCCGAAACGCGGGCCGAACTGATGGCCGCCGCCCAATCGCACGGCCTGAGCCTTGAGGGCGTCACCATTTTCGAACTTATGCCCGAAGACGGCGAAATGGCGTCCGACAACCAGTACACCATGTTCCAGCCGTCGGAGGTCGAGCTCAGCCGCACGACCAAGGCCTTGCTGGACGAGGTCGAACGGGTGTCGCCGGCGCGGCTGGTCGTCGATTCGCTGTCGGAGATCAAACTTCTGGCGCAAAGCGCCCTGCGCTTTCGCCGCCAGGTCATGGCCTTGAAGCAGCATTTCTCCGGCCGGGCCTGCACGGTGCTGTTTCTCGACGACAAGACGTCGAGCAATGACGAGGACCTGCAACTGGAAAGCATCGCCCACGGCGTGATCAGCCTGGAGCAGTTGTCGCCGGAATACGGCGCCGAACGCCGGCGGCTCAGCATCACCAAGCTGCGCGGTCAGAAATACCGCGGCGGCTATCACGATTTCACTATTGTGCGCGGCGGTCTCAACGTCTTCCCGCGCATCGTCGCGGCGGAACACGAAGCCAAGGCCGCGGTGCCGCTGATGAAAAGCGGTCTTGCGCCGCTCGACGCCCTGCTCGGCGGCGGCGTGGAGGCCGGCACGTCGGTGCTCCTGCTGGGTCCCGCCGGCGTCGGCAAGTCGACGGTGGCGCTGCAATACGCCGTTGCCGCGGCCCAGCGCGGCGAAGGCAGCATCCTCTTTTCCTTCGATGAGCGCACCGAGACCATGCTCTTGCGGGCCGACGGCCTGGGCCTGCCGCTACGGCGATTCGTCGATAACGGCCTGATCGAGGTGCGCAGCGTCGATCCGGCGGAATTGTCACCGGGCGAGTTCGCGCACCGGGTGCGCACCGCCGCGGAAGGCACGGGCCAGCGGCCGGTCAAGGTCGTCGTGATCGACAGCCTGAACGGCTATATGAACGCCATGCCGGAAGAGCGCTTCCTGACGTCGCAATTGCACGAACTGTTGACCTATCTCGGCCATGTCGGCGTGCTGACCTTCCTGGTTGTGGCGCAGCACGGCCTGCTGGGCCAGACCATGGCGACCGCGGTCGATACCAGCTACCTCGCCGACACGGTCATCCTGTTCCGCTATTTCGAGGCCAGGGGCCAGGTGCGGCAGCTGATCTCCGTGGTAAAAAAGCGCAGTGGCATCCACGAACGCACCATTCGCGAATTTTCGGTCAGCGCCGACGGCATCGCTATCGGCGCGCCCTTGCAGGATTTCCAGGGCGTCTTGACCGGGACACCGGTTTTCCGCGGCAATGAAGGCGAACTGCTGGGGCTCGATGCCAGATCCTGAAAACCATCCTGACGAACGCCGCGTCCTGATCTTTGCGCCGACGCCCCGCGATTCGCAGATGACCGCGCAATTGCTGCGCGGAGAAGGCGTGACGACGCGGGTGTGCACGTCGTTGATCGAGGTCTGCGCCGAGTTCGAACGCGGCGCCGCCTCGATGATCCTGACCCAGGAACAGGTGCTCAGCGACTCCGAAGGCTATCTGAGGAAAGCGCTGGCCGACCAGGGGCCGTGGTCGGACGTGCCGATCATCCTTTTGACCTATCCGGGCGAAGACCACCCGATGACCGTCAAGCGGCTGAAGGAAATCGGCCACATGACCCTGATCAAGCGGCCGGTGCAGTTGCAGACCTTCATAAGCACGGTTCGCGCCGCGTTGCGCGACCGCGAACGGCAGTACGGCATCCGCGACTATCTCAACGAACGCGCCGGCATGGCCGAAGCCCTGCGCGGCGCCGCCGAACAGGCCAATGCCGCCAATGTCGCCAAGAGCGAATTCCTGGCCAATATGAGCCATGAAATCCGCACGCCGATGAACGCCATCATGGGCCTGGCGACGATATTGGCGCGCAGCCAGCCCCTGACGGCGGCCCAGAAGCAATATATCGCGACGCTGGCCAGCAGTGCCGACGGCTTGCTGGAGCTGATCAACGACCTGCTCGACCTGTCGAAGATCGAAGCGCGCAGCGTGGAGCTCGAAACCATCGGTTTCGCGCTCGACCAGGTGATCACCGAGACGGTGCAGTTGCTGATGATGCGCGCCACGGAAAAGGGCCTGCCGCTGCGCGTCGATATCGATACGATCCGCGGCAAATGGTTTCGCAGCGATCCGACGCGCCTTCGCCAGATCCTGACCAATCTGCTCAGCAACGCCATCAAGTTCACCTCGCGTGGCGAGGTGTCGATTACCGCGGTGCTCGACATGGGCAAGACGTCCCCCCTCCTCGTCCTCACCGTGGCCGATAGCGGGGTGGGCATCGCGCCCGACAAGATCGACAGGGTGTTCGATCGCTTCACCCAGGCCGACAACACCATTACCCGGCAATTCGGCGGCACGGGTCTGGGACTGACCATCAGCAAGACCTTGGCGGAACTGCTGGGCGGGTCATTGAAGGCGCAAAGCGAAGTCGATGTCGGCTCGCGCTTTACCCTGACCCTGCCCGCGGTGATGGTGGCGCCGCCGGCGCCCGATAATGCGGCCACCGCGGAAGACATTGGTGGTGATAGCCGCGGCTTGGTACTGCTGGTCGAGGATAACGACGCCAATGTCCTGGTGGCGCGGACCCTGCTGGAAATGGCGGGCTATCATGTCCAGGTCGCCGACAACGGTGAAAAAGCGGTCCGCATGAGCGAGGACCGCGAATTCCTGGCGATCCTGATGGACCTGCAAATGCCGGTGATGGACGGCTACGAAGCCACACGCGCCATCCGCCGTTGCGAAATCCGCAACCAGCGCAAGCCCATCCCGATCATTGGCATGACGGCCCATGCGCTCAGCGGCACCCGCGACCGGTGTCTGGCCGCGGGAATGAACGACTATATCTCCAAGCCCTTCAAGCCGGCGGAACTGGAGCGCAAGCTGCAACGGGTAATGGCTTAGAGCGCATTCCGATAAAGCGGGCACCACTTTTTGGATAAAATGCGCGTTAAAACAAAGACCCAGAGCGGCGTTTTGATTCCATCAAAACGCAATCCGCTCTAGGATTTCTTGATGGCGTTGAGCGTGGCTTGCTGGCCGCGCGAAAATCCGGCTTGGGCCACGGTTTCGACCTTGGGCTTTTCAGCCTTGGGTTTGCGGACTTCCTTGTTGCTCTTCTTTTGTCCCTTGGCCATGAAAGCCTCCTGGGCGCCGGCGAACGCGGCACATCCGGGACACATGTGTAACCCGGGTGTCGGGTGTACAGGAGAACGACGGCCGGGGATATAAGGAACTCGATTGGGATCTGGCGCGAAGGTGTCGGCAATTGCGAAACCCGACCAAGTCAAGTACCCTACGATTATGAAACCGACCGATGCCTTGGATGCCAATCGTTCCGAGCTGCGCCACCTGGTGGCGCGGCACGGCGTGCTGCGTCCGCGTATTTTCGGCTCCGTTCTAAAGCAAACGGACACCGACAGCAGCGACCTCGACCTTCTGGTCGACCCGTCCGAGACGACTACATTTTTCACACTGGCGGCCCTTCAGATGGAAGCCGAAGCCTTGCTCGGCGTCCCTGTTTCAGTGCTGACACCCGACGCCCTGCCCCGCCAATTCCGCGCCGAGGTCATGGCCGAAGCCCGTCCGCTGTGAGCAAAGCCGAACGCGTCCCCATCTACCTCCAACATATGCTGGAGGCGATCGAACGGGCGCTGATCTATGTCGAGCCGATTGCATCGGCGGCGGCCTTCACGGCGAATAGGCAAGTGCTTGATGCCGTCGTCCGCAACCTCGAAATTCTCGGAGAAGCGGCGAACAAGATCAATCAGGTCGATAGCGGCTATTTTGACACCCATCCGGAAGTCCCCTGGCATCTGATGCGCGCCATGCGCAACAAGATGATTCACGACTATTTTTCGGTCGATGCCCTTGTGGTCTGGCAGACGGTGCAAAGCGACCTGCCGGCATTGCGAGCGCAGATTGAACGACTGCTCAAGGTGAGTTGAGACAAAAAAAGGGCTCCGTCGCCGGAGCCCTTCGTGGTCAATCGCGATCAGCGACCGTGATAGGGCCGGATCCGGCCCTTGCGGTCGATGTAGTACAGGTCGAAACCGGCCGGGCGCGCTTCGAAATAGACTTCCTTGAAGCCGCGCGGCGCCTGGGGCGCGGGATAGTAGCCGTGCGTATAGACGTAGTAGACGCCCTTGCTGCAGCGGACCTTCTGGTTGGAATTCTTGCCGATGACGTAGCCCGCCGTGCCGCCGACGGCGGCCCCGACCACGGCGTCCGTTCCCTTGTGCTTGCCGCCTAGCAGGGCGCCGGCAATGCCGCCGCCGATGGCGCCGAGCGCCGCGTCACGGCCGGCCAGGTCTTCCTTCTTGACGTAGCAATAGCCGTCGTAATTGTACCCCTGCGCCGCCGCCGGCATGGGCGCGACCGCGCCGAAGCCGGCCAGCAAGGCCGATACACCCAGCGCCGCCGTAGCCGTTTTCAGCTTGAAATGCTTGAACATACTCGCCTCCCTATCATAACCCGCCGGTAGCGGGTGGCGAGGTCATAGGGAGTGAACCGGTCAATTGTGTCAACGAAGAAATATTTTACGGCTTTGCCTCCACGACTGATCCTGGTCTCAGGCGGCGCGGATTGTCGCCAGGAAGCGATCGACCTCGGTGTGCAGGTTGGCCGCTTGCTGCGACAACTCCGACGACGAGCTCAGCAATTGCACCGCCGCCTGGCCTGTTTGTTCGGCAGCCTGGGCGACGCCGGCCATGTTCGACGTCACCTCATGCGTGCCGATCGACGCCTGATGGACGGCGTGGACGATTTCGGTTGTCGCCGCCGATTGTTGCTGGATCGCCGAGGCGATGGCTGAATTGGCGCTGTCGATCGTGCCGATGGTGCCGGTGATCGCCTTGATCGAGCCGGAAGCCTTGTAGGCCGCGTCCTGGATCTGGGTAATGCGGGCCGAGATGTCGGTCGTGGCCTTGGCGGTCTGGCCGGCCAAAGCCTTGACTTCGGACGCGACGACCGCAAAGCCCTTGCCCGCCTCGCCGGCGCGCGCCGACTCGATGGTGGCGTTGAGCGCCAGCAGGTTGGTCTGGCTGGCTAGGCCCGAAATCATCTGGACCACCTCATTGATGCCGGCGGCTATCGTGTCGAGCTCACCGACGACTTCGACAGCCTCCTGCGCCTCGCGTACCGCCGAGGCCGAGATGCCGCTGGAGGTTTCGACCTGACGACCGATCTCACCGACCGACGCCCCGAGTTCCTCGGCCGAAGACGCGACCGAAGTGACATTGGCGCCCGCTTCCTCGGCCGCCGCCGACACCACGATCGACTGGGCGGAGGTCTCCTGCGCCGTCGCCGTCAGTTGCGATGCCGCCGCCTGCATTTCCGTCGCCGCGCTTGAGACAAGATTGACGATGCCGCCGACCGACTTCTCGAAATCGTCGGCGAATTTAAGGATGGTCGCCTTGCGCTCCGTCTCCGCCCTGACCTTTTGCGTCTCGGCCTGCTCACGCAAACCCGCGGCCTGCGCCAATCCGACACGGAAGCTTTCGGCGGCGCGCGACATCTGGCCGATTTCATCGGCACTGTCCTGGCCGGCAATGACCACGTCGAGACGCCCCTTCGACATGTCGCTCATGGCGCCGGTCAGCGCCTTGACCGGACGCACGAGGCTGGTCAGGGTCATCCATACGCTCAGGATCGCCACCACGACCAGACCGCCGAAGATCAGCAGGCAGGTCATCACTATGGTGCTGTTGGTCTTGCGGGTGGTCTCGTCGCTTTGCTTGTCGAGATCGGCGGTAAACTGGGTATTGAACGCCGCCATGCGGTTCGACACGTCCTCCAGGGCCGGCGCGCATTCCTTGTTCATCGCCGTCGCCGCCCGCGCGACATCGGCCGGATCGGTCGAATGCGAATAGCGCAGCGTGCTGGCGCAGGTGTCCGACAAGGCCGTCAGGCCGTCGCCCTTGAAGCGATCGAGATCCGCCTTGCGATCGGGCGCCTCGCTCGCGGCCCTGTCGATACCGGTGCCGAAAACCCCTTTGTCGGCATCGAGCATGGTTTGCGCGGTAGCGATGTCCGCCGGATCGGTGGCAATGGCCATGCGATAGATGTCGCGCGAAGCGCCAACCAGGCCACGATTGGCGCGGGTGCTATCGGCGATCGCCTTCTCGGGACCGGAAATGATGAGACTGTATTTGTCGTCGATCGACTTCATGTTCATCGCCGCAAAGATGGCGGCGACGATGCACAACGCGCCAAGCATGGCGAGTTGCGACAAGGATTTGGCCAGGATCGGCCAGTTCTTGATACGCATTTCCGAACCCTCTGAATATTGAGCGTGTTCGGCATTCCCCGAGGCCGAGGGTGTCGAAAATTGGTTAAGGAGAGGTGAAATCGTTTGCGTCAAAACACGATAAACGCGAGTTGCATTCGCCTCGCGGCCGAAGAAACATCGCGCCGGACAGTTAGGCCTGATCCAGGATGTCGCGGACGCGCGTGCCCAGCTGTTCGAAGGTGAAGGGCTTGGTGATCAGTTGCACGCCGGGGTCGAGGCGGCCGTGATGCACGATGGCGTTGCGCGAATAGCCGGTGGTGAACAGGATTTTCAGTCCCGGCCGCAGGCGCGCCGCCTCATCGGCCAGGACGCGGCCGCTGCGCCCCGGCAGGACGACGTCGGTAAACAAGAGGTCGATGCGGCGCGGTGTCTTGAGGATGGCCAGCGCAGCACCTGCCTCGGGCGCCTCCAGCACCTCGTAGCCCAGTTCACTGAGGATCATCGCGCTATAGGCGCGGACATCGTCATTGTCCTCGACCAGCAAGATGACTTCGCCGTCGCTGCCGGTCGGCACCAGGGCATCGGTGACTTCGTCCACCGCGCCGGCTGTGCCATGATAGCGCGGAAAATACATCTTGACCGTCGTGCCCTGCCCCGGCTCGCTATAGACGGTGATATGCCCGCCCGATTGCTTGACGAAGCCATAGACCTGGCTCAGGCCAAGCCCGGTGCCGCGCCCGACCTCCTTGGTGGTGAAGAAGGGCTCGAAGACACGGGTCAGGGTGTCCTTGTCCATGCCGTGGCCGGTGTCGCTGACGGCGATGACCACGTACTGGCCGGGAATGACTTCGCTGTCGGTGGCCGCGTAGCCTTCGTCGAGCGCCGTATTGCCTGTTTCGATCGTCAGCTTGCCGCCGTCGGGCATGGCGTCACGCGCATTGACGGCCAGGTTGATGATGGCGCTTTCGAGCTGGTTCTGGTCGGCCTCGACCGCCCATAGCCGCGGCGCCAGGACGCCCTCAAGCTCGATATGCTCACCCAGCGTGCGGTGCAGCAGTTCGGTCATATCGCGCACCAGGACGTTCAGCTCAAGCGGCTTGGGCGCCAACGGCTGGCGCCGGGAAAAGGCCAGCAGGCGCCCGGTCAGGTTGGCGGCGCGCTGGGCGCCCTGTAGCGCCATTTCGGCGGCGCGTGTGACACGGACAGTGTCCTCGGGCTTGGCGCGTTTGATGGTATCGAGCCCGCCGATGATGACGGTCAGCAGGTTGTTGAAGTCGTGGGCCACGCCGCCGGTCAACTGGCCGACCGCCTCCATCTTTTGCGCCTGGCGAAGCGCGTCCTCGACGCGTAGCCGCTCGGCGATTTCGCTTTCGACCCGCGCCTCGAGATCGCCGTTCAGGGCGTGAAGCTCGGCTTCCGCCTTCATGCGCTGGGCGATTTCGCGTTCGGCCGACTGGAAAAGTTGGGCATTGTCGATGGCCACCGCCGCCTGGGCGGCGAGACCGGCGATCAGGTCCTCGGCGCGCTGGTCGAAGATGCCGGCTTGCGGATGGCCGAAGAACAGACCGCCCAAGACCGCGCCGTCGCGCGACTTGACCGGCGCGGCGAGATAGGAACGCACCGGCAGGTGCCCCTCCGGCATGCCTTGTCGTGGCGCATTGCGGCCATAGCGCGGATCCTGCGTGATGTCGTCGGACCGCATCATCCCCTCGCCGTTGAATGTCGGCGCGAAGACGTCGGTATTGCGCGGCATCGGGAATGTGTCGAAGGCCGAGCGCGGCGCGCCCGACAGGGTATAGAGCGTGTACGACTCGCCGTTGTCGTCCAGGACATTGTAGAAGAAGGCGCCGAAGGCAGCCCCGCAGAGCTCGACCCCGGCGTCGGTAATCGCCTGGACGACCTGCTCGACGTCGAGATTGCCGCTGATCAGGGACGCGGCGCGATTGAGAACCTCGAGTGCGCGGGTCTGTTCTTCCAGCTCGGCCTGCTTTTGACGCAAGGCCTGTTCGGCGGCCTTTTCCCGGGTCAGGTCGATCAGCGCTCCCGACAGGCGCTTGTTGCCGCCGTCGAGAGGCTCGACCTGGCCGCGCGCCACGATGATACGCGCCTCGCCATTGCCGCGCGTCCGGTACTGTGCCTGGTAGGGTCCGCCGGTCTCGACCGAGGCCCCCATCGCGGCCTGAACGCTTTCCAGGTCCTCGGGCTCGATGCCGTCGAGAAAGACCTGCAGCGGTACCCCACGTTCGGCTTCGCCCACAGCTACGCCGAACAATTGCGACAGGGGGCCGTGGACATAGGCGATATCACTGTCGACGTCCCAGTCGAAGACCGACACCTGCCCGGTCGACAGGGCGATATCCAGGCGCTCACGCGTCATCTGGTACTTCTGTTCGCTGGCGATGATGCGGCGTTCGGCGTCGCGGCGCACCGCGGCCATCTGTATATTGGCATTAACCCGCGCCAGCAGTTCGCGCGCGGCGAACGGCTTGACCAGATAGTCGTCGGCGCCGGCATCCAGGCCCTCGACCTTGGCTTCCTCGCCGGCCCGCGCCGACAACAGGATGACCGGGGTGCCGGCCAGGTCGTCCTCGGCGCGCACGGCGCGCAGCAGGCCGAAACCGTCGAGCCTGGGCATCATGACGTCCGACAGGATCAGGTCCGGCCGCGACGAACGGGCGGCATCGACGGCGTCCTGGCCATTGTCGAAAGCCAGGACGCGGTAGCCCTTGCCTTCCAGCAGCCGCCGCACATAGTCGCGCATGTCGGCATTGTCGTCGGCCAGGATGATGGTGCGGCCGGCGCCGGCGTCGGTGTCGTCGGTCGTGGCCTGGTCCCCGCCAAGGCCCGCGCCTGAACGTGCCACATCGCTGTCGTCGCGAATCCAGCGCAGGGCCTCCTCGACGAAGGGGTTGGCCCGGGCCGCGATTGTGTTGGCGTGGCCTTCGCGCACCCGGTCGGCCGGCAGATGCGCGGTCCCCAGGGGCAAGGTGATGGAGAAGACGGTGCCCTGGCCGTCCCGGCGGCGGGCCGAAATCTCGCCGCCATGCAACCCGACCAGTTCCTGGACCAGGGCCAGGCCGATGCCGCTGCCTTCGAAGCTGCGCCCTTGCGCCCCTTCGATGCGATGAAAGCGTTCGAACAGGCGCGGCAGTTCGTCTTCGGACACACCGATGCCGGTGTCGGCGACCTCGACGACGGCCGACTTATCGTCGGCGCCCGGGCGCACGGTGAGCGCGATCTCGCCCTCGAAGGTGAACTTGAAGGCGTTGGAGAGCAGGTTCAGCAGGACCTTTTCCCACATGTCGTGGTCGAGATAGACAGGCTGGCCCACCGGCTCGGCGTCGATGCGCAGGGCGAGGCCCGCCTTCTCGATGGCCGAGCGGAAACTCGAGGCGATCTCGGCGCTGAAACGGGCGATGTCGGTGGCCTCATAGGTCGCCTGGACGCGGCCGGCCTCGATGCGCGAAAAGTCGAGCAGGCTGTTGACCAGGCGCAGCAGGCGCATGCCGTTGCGATGCGCCAGTTCGACCTGGTCACGCGCCGCCCCCTCGCCGGCTTCGGCCAGCACCTCTTCCAGCGGCCCGAGCATCAGGGTCAGCGGCGTGCGGAATTCGTGGCTGACATTGGAGAAAAAGGTCGTCTTGGCGCGATCGATTTCGGCCAGGGCTTCGGCACGCTTGCGTTCCTCCTCGTAGGCGCGCACACCGGCCAGGGCCGAGGCGATCTGCCCAGCCAGCAGGTTGATGAAACCCGCCAGGTGCTCGTCTTCGCGGCGATAGGGATTGAAGCCAACGACCAAATAGCCCACCGGCCCCTTTTCCCCCGCCGGCCCCATGGGAACGATGACGGCCTCGACAGGTGGTTTATCCCAGTCGCCTGCGGGCATGGCGCCGAAGTGTTCGACCAGCCGGCCGACGCGCACGGGCTGGTTGCCCGAGACTTCGTCGAGCGGCCAAAGCGACGTGTCGCCGGCTTTGATACGGGCTGGCGCAGCGGCATGGTCTTGGGCAATGCCGCTGGTCGCCACACGTCGCGCGCCTTCGCCATCATTAAGATAGGTCAGGGTGAACGGCAGGTCTTTTTGGTTCTTGCCGAGCGTAGTCTCAATGACGGCGAACAGGTCGGCTTCGGAGGTCACGGCCGCCGCCGCGGTCGCCAACTCACGAAGCGTGTCCAGGCGGCGCTCGTTGAGGACGCGGTCGGTCTCCTCGACAACGACGCACAACATGCCGCTAACGGCGCCGTCATCGTCGAACAGGGGGCTGTAGGAAAAGGTGTGGTAGGTCTCTTCCGGAAAGCCGCTGCGTTCGAGGAAGAGCAGCAGGCCGTTGCTGAAGATGGCTTCGCCGGTCGTGAGGACCTGGTCGATCAGGGGACCGATGTCGCCCCAGATTTCCTTCCAGACTTCGCGCGCCGGCTGGGACAGGGCCCAGGGGTGCTTGACGCCCAGTGTCGGGCTATAGGCGTCATTGTAAAAGAAGGTGAGATCCGGCCCCCACCCCATCCACATGGCATAGCTGGATGTCAAGATCAGGCGGACGGTCGATTTGAGGCTGTGCGACCAGGTCTCCGGCCCGCCGAGCGGCGTCGTGCGCCAGTCCAGACCGCGCATGTGGCCGGCCATCTCGCCCTTGCCGAGGAAAAGGTCGTTTTTATCGGGTGGTGGGCCGAGAGACACGGTCTGCTAGACTCCCGTGGACAGGGCGAGCGCCGCCTTCAACGCCGTATCCAGGTCGTCGAGGCGGAAGGGTTTGACGGCGACGGGCCAGCACCGATAGGCGTCGGGAATATCGGCGGCGCCGTACCCTGTCGCGAAAGCGAAAGGCCGGCCGGCTTTTATCAGCGCATCGGCGACGGGGAAAACCCGCTCACCGGCCAGGTTGACGTCGAGGATAGCGACATCGAAACCGCCCGCAGCGACGGCGTCCAGGGCTTCGGTCACGCGCCCGGGATTGCCGGCAAAGGCGTAGCCCAACTCGTCCAGCATGTCTTCGACAAGCATGGCGACGAGACCGTCGTCTTCGACCAGCAGTACACGTCCGGCCCCGTCGTCCAACGGCATTGCAATCCTCGGCTATCCCTCGAAATGATGGCTTGCCCGGAAAAATATAAAGTTTCGATGTGGGGGCCGTATGCCGGGCGAGCCCCCTCGCCCGGCATGTCGGCTTTGTCGCTCGAAGGGGGCTAGACCTTTACAGGAATGCCGTTCTGGTCGGCGCTCTTGTACATGGCCATGATCAGGGTGATGTCGCGCAGGCCCATCTCGCCCGGCGTCAGGTGCGGCGTATTGGTCATGGCCGCATTCGAGAAGGCGTCAACCTGGGCGCCGAACTGCACGATCGGATTGCCGGCATGCAAGGGTTCGGGGCCTTGGCCGGCCTTCGAGATGATGACGTTCTGCTGGTAATAGTCCGAAGCCGGATCCATGACGATGGAGCCCGTGCTGCCGAAGATCTTTTGCCGCGTGCCGCCGGCGTAGCAATAGGACGACGAGCCCTGGGCAAAGACGCCTGACGGGAACTTCATGCGCCAGTTGACGCCGCCTTCGACCTCCTTGAAGCGCGGATCCTCGGTCGGATAGGAATAGACCGCCGAGACCTCGACCGGGTCTTCGCCCATGCACATCATGGCCGCGTTCATGGCGTAGATGCCGATGTCGAACATCGATCCGCCGCCGGCCAGGGCCTTTTGCAGGCGCCAGCGGTGCGGCACCCAGTGGTCCGGATCGGCGTTGAAGCCGGTATCACCGGTGAAATAGCGCAGCTTGCCCAGCTCACCGGCAATGCTGCGGCGCGCCACGTCGGCATTGTTGGGCTCGAAATGGACGCGGTAGGCGACGCCCAGCTGGCGGTTGGCGGCTTTGGCGGCGGCGATCATGGCCGCGCATTCGGCCGGCGTCGAGGCCATCGGCTTTTCGCACAGCACGTGCTTGCCGGCTTTCAGGGCGCGGATCGTGTACTCGGCATGCAGGCCGACCGGCAGGACGATGTAGACGGCGTCGATGTCCTTGTCGTGGGCGATGCTGTCGAAATTGGTGTAGTCGTAGAACTTGGACACGCCGTAGCGGGCGCCGAGGTCACGGGCCTTGTCCGGATTACCGGAGACGAAGGCGGTCATGCGCGAGCGGTGCGAGGACACGAAGCCCGGCATGACCTGGTTGGTGGCGAAGCTGCCCAGGCCAACGACGGCCCAATTGACCTTCTTGGCGTCGGGCTGCTCGCTCATATTGCCGAGCATCGGCTGGCCCACGGCTTTGGGCGCGTCGGCCGCGCTGGCCACGCCCGCGGCGGCGGCCAGGGGAATGGCGCCCGCCACACCGGCGAGCAAGGAACGACGATCGATGAATGAACCAGCCATGATAACCTCCCAGATACGGGTCTTGTCCCGTTTATGGTAACGCTATCACGGTTTTCGCCGCCGTCAAACACGCCGCGGTCGATTGCCTGACGATTAAGCGCGAATGGCGGCCTGGACCGACCGGTCGATGCCGAGCCAGGCCGGGATGTCGGCCGGCGCCATCGGCCGCGCGAAATAATACCCCTGGGCCGTAAAACAGCCGAGCGCCGTCAGGACCTTGACCTGCTCTTCCGTCTCGATGCCCTCGACGATGCAGTCGAGCTCCATGTCGGCGCAGAGGCCCAAAAGCGAGCGCACGATCTTGACGCTGGCCGGATTGGTGGCGATGTCGGTGACGAAGCTGCGGTCGATCTTCAGCTTGTCGAGCGGCAGGCGGTGGACGTGGCTCAGGCTGGAATAGCCGGTTCCGAAGTCGTCGAGCGAAATGCCGGCGCCCAGCAACTTGAAGGCGTCGACGCCGGCGCGCGCAGCGTCGAAGTCGTGTACCACCGCGGTTTCGGTAATTTCGAAGTCGAGGCGCTTGGGCGAGATGCCGGACCGGTGCACGGCGGCGATCAGGGCCAGCACGCAATCCTTGGCCGATACGTCGTGTGCCGACAGGTTGAACGACAGGCGGATATCGTCCGGCCACTTCGCCGCCTCGGCCAGCGCCTTTTCGAACAGGATGCGCGTCACCGTGCCGATCAGGCCGATGCGTTCGGCGGCGGCGATGAAGCGGTCGGGCGGTATGAAGCCGAGTGTGGGGCTGTTCCACCGCGCCAGGGCTTCGAAGGCCAGCGTCCGACAGGTCGCCATGGAGACGATCGGCTGGAAGACCATCGACAGTTCGGCCTGGAGGTTGGCGGTCTGCAGGGCCTGCTCGATCACGCTGTCATTGCGGATCTGGGCGGCGTGCTCGCTCGAGAACAGGACGGTTTCGCCGCGGCGGTGGCGCTTGGCGAAATAGAGCGCGTAGTCGGCGCATTCGAACAGGAGCTCGGGGGTGGCGGCATTGTCCGGCCATACCGCGAACCCGATCGAACAGTTGATCTGAGCCTGGGCGCTGCCGATGGCATAGGGCACGCGCAAGACGCAGGCGACCGCCCGGCCCAAGGCGCTCAAGGCATCGGCCGAGACGTCGCCGGTGACCATCATGGCGAATTCGTCGCCGCCGAGGCGGGCCAGGCTGACGTTTTCGCCGCAAACGTCGCTGAGGCGATCGCCGACCTCGGCCAGCAGCTTGTCGCCCGTGGCGTGGCCATAGGTGTCGTTGACCGGCTTGAAGCCGTCGAGATCGATGATGCCGACGGCGAACGGCGCGTGGTCAAGGACCGCTGCCTCATGACGCTTGTCGAGGCTGGCGAAGAACCAGCGACGGTTGGGCAGCCCCGTCAGGCTATCGAGATTGGCGACCCTGGAATTCTCGTCGCTGAGACGCCGGGTTTCGGCTTGCGAGGCGACCAGCCGGGCAAAATCGCGCGAGCAAACCATCAGGATGACGACCATGGCCACCGAGACCAGGGCCAGGTTGAAGGCGATGGCGCGCAGGCTGGAATGGCCCTCGAGCAGAAAGAACAGGATAAACGGCGTATTGGCGCAGAGCGTGACGGCCAGGGCCGCTGGTCGCAGATGCATCAGGCAGAAGACGCAGCCGATAACGGTCAGCGCCATGCAGAACATCACCTGGCCCTTGGCGTAGCCGTCGCCGTATTGGTAGAGCATCAGGCCCCAGACGGTGAAGGCCAGCGTCAGGATCGGCGCCACGGTGCGCGTCACGCGCATGCATTTCAGGATATAGGCGTCGTCGAAGGTGCGCCCTCGTGCGCGTATCCACCATACGCATCGCGCGGCGCAGATGGCCGCCAAGGTGCCCGGAATACCGATCGACAGCCAGGCCGGCGCGAACCGGGTATAGGTATAGGCCGTCGACAGCGACGACGTCACCAGGATGAAGTAGAGCAGCGGAACCTGTTTGGAAAAGGCCGCAAATTGGGCACGCACCAGTCCCAGGTCGTCACCGGGGACGCTGAACAGGCGTTTCAGACGTTGCAAAAAATCGTCGGGTTGGATCAAGGCTCTTTGAACTCTTTTGATCGGCGCGTCCCCTCACCTTACACCTCGACCCTGAACAATCCCTTACGTAACGTCGATTTTTATCAATCCTTTCCGTCAGATAGCCGATTCGGCATGCTGTTACCGCTCACACGTGGCGGACGCGGATCCTCAGGGATTGGGGACCGCGGACGGCCAAGCCCGTTTTATATGTCGGGATTTCAGTCCCTTCGATCCGGTCGAAACGCGCCAGCAACTTGCTGAAGATGATCTCCATGTCCAGTCGCGCCAGATGGTTACCCAGGCATAGGTGGGCGCCCCCGCCGAAGGCCAGGTGGCGGTTTGGCGCGCGCGCCGGATCGAAGCGGTCCGCGCAGGGGAAAGCCGCCTCGTCACGGTTGGCACAGCCGTAAAGCAGGCCGATTTTGGCGCCTTTACCGATGTTAAAGCCGTTTAAATCCACCGCTTCGGTGACGTGGCGATGAAAGAAGGGCAAGGGACTTTCATAGCGAAACATCTCCTGCACCGCGGTGGTCATCAGGCCGGGCGCGTCGCGCAGTTGCTGCAAGGCATCCGGGTGGCGCAACAGGGCATGCAGGCCGCCGCCCAGGACATCGATGGTCGAGCCGTGGCCAGCCATCAGGACCAGCATGCAGGTGGAGATGAATTCGTCTTCCGTCAGTTCGGCGGCATCCCAGGCGGCGACCAGGCGCGAGATCAGGTCGTCCTTGGGCAGCCGGCGCCGCTCGGCGGCCAGCGCCAGCAGATAGCGGTAGAATTCGGCGGTGGTCGCCTCGGCCAGGGCTTTTCTGGCGTCGCTGCGATCGATATCGAAATACTGGACGATATTTTCCGACCAGGTGCGCAGGATGGGACAATCCTCGTCGGGGACGCCCAGCAGGCGACCGATGATGTGCCCGGGCACGTGGGCGGCGAAATCCTCGATGAAGTCGAATTCCCCCTGTTCGCCCAGGTTGCCGATCAGGCGATCGACGTGCTGCTCGATCTCACCGCGCAAAGCCTGGATGCGTCCTTGCGTGAACTCTCCGAACATCCGCCTGCGAAGCCGATGGTGCACCTCCCCGTCGGAGTCGAGCAGGGAAAACTGCACGAAGCGCGAATGATGCGGCATGTCGTGCCAGTTGGCGCGGCGCTGGGCCTCGGCGATCGCTTGCGGACTATCGATGCCTTCCAGCGAGCGCACCATATGCGGGTTGACCGCCGCTTTGAAGACGTCGTCGAAACGCGACAACAGCCACATGCCGCCGGCGTCCCAATACCAGGGACCGTGCCGGCGAAGCGCGGCATAGGTCGGATACGGATCGCGGGCGAAGTCCGGCGACAGCGGATCAAAGTCGATTTCGCTCATGTCTTGGAAAAATGCGACGCCCAAACGACCCCGAGCGCGATGGCGGCCGGCAGGGCCTGAACCAGCAGGATGCGGCGCGAGGCGGTGATGCCGCCGAAGATGCCGGCAACGATGACGCAGGCCAGGAAGAAGACGGAAACGTCGAAGCGATTGGCGGCCAGGCCCCAGACCAGGCCGGCTGCCAGGAACCCGTTATACAGGCCCTGGTTGGCGGCCAGGACGCGGCTTTCGCGGGCGAATTCGGGCGTCATGCCGAAGGCCTTGCGGCCATACGGCGTCTTCCACAGCAGCATTTCCAGGACGACGATGTAGAGGTGGATCAGAATGACCACCGCCACAAGTCCGCCGCCTATGACATGCCATACCATCGCGGTGGATCAGCTTTCTTTGGGGACGTGGGCCCAGATCTCGAGCTCGACGGTGGCGCCATAGGCCAGCGAGGTCACGCCGAACGCCGTGCGCACCGGCAGTCGCGCCGGGTGGAAATAGGGTTTGTAAAGGCGGTTGAAATCGCCCCACTTGTCGATGTCGGTCATCATCACCGTGACCTTGAAGACGTGTTCCAGCCCGAGGCTGTACTTCTTCAGGATATCGGCGGTGTTGTTCATGATCGCCGCCACCTCGGCTTCGAAGCCGTCGGCCAGCTTGCCGTTGGCGTCGAGGCCGATCATGGCCGACAGGTACAGCACGTCGCCAACCTGTACCGCCTCGGAAAAAGGCGAGCGCGGATGCGGGTGCAGGTAATAGGTCGCGCCGTCGGCAGGGATCGGCTTGATCTTGGGCAGGTCTTCGGTGTTGCTCATGATGCGGTCTCTAATGCATTTCGTTTAAAGCGAAAAGCCCTTCATCACTCCGCGATAGCGGCAAGCGCGCCAATCTTCCTAAAGAAGTATGGGCCGCCCGAGCTTATGCGAGGAGCCATGCGGCGCTTGAGCTACTTAACGACTTCTTCTTCAATCTTCTTTGCCTGGCCGGCCGACCACAGGTAGAGGCCGACGACGACGATGATGGCGATGATCAGGGCGGCCATCATGCCGACGCGTTCGGGCGGCGGTGTGAACAGCTTGCTGAAGAACGACGGATCGCGGGTCGCCGAATAGAGGATGGCCAGGCCGACGTTCAACAGGCTTTCGCCGACGATAAAGCCCGAGGCGACCAGGACGCCCAGGCGCTTGGCGACCTCGGCATTTTTCATCTTGGCGACGGCCTTTTCGAACAGCCAGCCGCCGACGGCGCCCAGCACGACCGGCATCGTCACCGCCGACGGCAGGTACATGGCCAGGCCGACGCCCAGAGGCGGCAGGGCGTACTTGCCCTTGCTGACCTTGCGCAGGATTTCGTCGAAAACGACCAGCACGGCGCCGACGCCGACCCCCATGCCCAGCCAGTTCAGCGGCAGTTTGCCGCCGATGGCGCCGGCCGCCAGGGTCGAAATCAGGGTCGCCTGCGGCGCGTTCAGCGGTCCGCCCTTGACATCCAGCGCATGATAATGGGGGTCGCCGGGGAAGCCCCAGACATTGTTCAGGATATTGAGGATGACGGGCACGACGATGGCGCCGGCGAAGACGCCGATGATCAGGCCCAACTGCTGCTTCCACGGCGTGGCGTCGACCAGTTGGCCGGTCTTCAGGTCCTGCAGGTTGTCGTTGCCGATCACGGCGACGGCCAGGACGACGGTGGTGACCATCAGCGCGAAGGCGACCAGGGCTTGATGGGCGTCGGGGCCGATGACCGTGCGGCCGATGATGCCGATGAGCACGGCGGCGCCCAGCACCGCCAGGATGGCAATGCCCGAAACGGGTGAATTGGACGAGCCGATCAGGCCGGCCATGTAACCGCAGACGGCGGCGGCCAGCAGGCCGGCCAGGATGATATAGATGACGCCGGCGATAACCAGGGGCATGGTCAGGCTGGAAATCGCCGTGCCGCTCAGGAAGTGGGCCAGCAGCCAGCCGGCGGGCACGGCGGAAATCACGGTGACCAGGCCGACGATCCACACCGGCAGGTCTTGTTCCGATCGCGGCACGACGCCGCCCGACTTGCGGGCGCGGTCGGCTTCGAGCGCCGACATCAGGCCGCCCCAAACGGGCACGGCCAGCTTGCCCAGCGTCCACATGGCCGCGGCGCCGATGGTGCCGGCGCCGATGAAGCGGACCTGGTTCTTCCAGATGAAGGTGGCGTGGGCCTGAGGATCGACACCCCCTGCCGTCGGGTCGAGGTGCGTCAGGTAAGGCACGAAGCCGCCCCAGGCGACCGCCAGGCCGACGGCGAAGGCGATGCCGACGGTGATGCCCATCAGGTGGCCGGCGCCGATCAGCGCAAGCGAAGACGATCCGCCGATACCGGTGGCGCCCCCCTTCTTGCCGATGGGAATATATTTGGAGACCTCGCTGGCCAGGATGCCGGCGGCGGCGGCCAGGGCATACAGGGCCGAGCCGACGGAGCTGAGGACCAGGGCCCAGAGACTGGCCACGCCTTCGGCGGCGCCTTCACGCGACGTGGTGCCGATCTTGAGCACTTCCGCGGCGGCGACGCCCTCGGGATATGGCAGATCGGAATTGGTGACGAGCGCGCGGCGCAGCGGCATGGTGTACATGACGCCCAGCACGCCGCCGATCGAACAGGCGGCAAACGTCTCCCAGAACGGCACCTTTTGCCACCAGCCGATGATGATCAGGCCCGGCAGCACAAAAATGACCGACGACAGGGTGCCGGCGGCCGAAGCGATGGTCTGGACGATGTTGTTTTCCTGGATCGTCGCCGACTTGAAGAAACGCAGCAAGGCCATGGAAATGACGGCCGCCGGGATCGAGGTGGCGAAGGTCAGGCCGACCTTCAGGCCGAGATAGACCTGGGCGGCGGTGAAGATCAGGGTAATCAGCACGCCGAGGATAATGCCGCGGGCCGTAATTTCCACGTGCTTGACGAGAGGGGTGTTCATGCCTGCTCCGGTACTGCGCGAAGCCCGCAGCGGCGCCTGTCCCGGCGCCGTCTGTCCCTGCCCTCGTCGCGATTATGCCTAAGGCGCTGTCGTTATTGGAAAGTTGCGCCTGTTATCATGCGACTATAGGGCGGGATTCCGAGGGTGTGAAGCCGGATTCTGTCAGTGGGGGAAAGCGGTGCACCGCAAGCAAGAAACCCCACCACCGCATCTAGGCGACGCAAGCGCGCCGCCGTCGTGCGGTCCCCCTCCCCAGACAAGCTGGGGAGGACCTACATCAGACTAGTGTTTGATGTAGTCGAGCGTCTCGCGCAACTGCTTGTCGAGCGCCTGGCCGGTGTCGGCGCGCACCTTGCCGTCGATGAAGATCTTCGAGATGATCGGCGCGTATTCGCGGTAATTGCGCAGTTCGTAGGCCGCGGCCATCTTGTCGGCGGTGGCCCCGTCCGAGCGCGACAGCTGTTCCATGATGGCGTAGAAGCGCTTGTAGCGCTCATAGCGATTACGCTCGGCCTGGACCATGACGAACCAGATCGCCGCCCACGCCAAGACGATCAGCGGCAGCACCAGCAGGCCCCAGGCGATCATAGCTTGTTGTGAAGACAGGAAGTCCATTGAAAATCCTTGGAGACGCAATCCCCAAGCTTAAGCAAAAACCGCGCCATCCCCCATGGGTTTCGTGTCAGACGCGTATTCCCGCTCCCTAGAGCGGTTGGGAGGCGGAATCGGCGAAGGGATTGGCCATGAAAGCGTCGTCGCAGGCGGCCTTGTAGTCCGCCAGGCTCTGGTTGGCCTGCTTGAGCAGGTCGGGCAGCGCCTGATCGGCCTGGGCGACAGCGGCCCGGACATCGGCCTCAGGCAGGTCACTGTCGGTACGGAAGGCGTTCAGCGCGGCATCGCGGGCATGTCGCAGGCTTTCCTCAGCCTTGATGCGGCCCTTGCCGGCTTCCAGGATGACGTCGTAGGTCGCGACGCAGCCGATATCCTCGGTCACCTGCTGGGCCTGGTCATTGTCGTCGGAATCATCGGTCTGGCCGGCATTCGCAGCCAAGGGCATGGCTAGCGACATGCACGCCACGGCCAGCAAACCCGCCGTCTTAAAAGTTCGTCCGCCCGTCATATCGACAATCTCACAGCTCAAACGCCGCATGACGTGCCTGGGCGTTTGCTTAAACGTCGCGCCTCAACCCGTCATAGCTCACAAAAGGTAACGCGGCTGTTGCTGCACTGCAAGCTGCAAGGGCCTGCGTTAACACGCCTGTGATGTTTCAATATTGACGCTTACCACCACTTTGTGGGCTTGGCCTCAAAAGCGGCGGCCTTTTCCAGGGCGGCGCCGACGCTGAAGACCGTGCCTTCGTCGAGCGCCTTGCCGATGACCTGGAGACCCAGCGGCAGGCCCTGCGAGTCGAGGCCGGCCGGCACGGCCATGCCCGGCAAGCCGGCCAGGTTGGTGGTCACCGTGAAGACGTCGTTGAGATACATCTGCACCGGATCGGCGGCCTTGGCCTGGTCGCCCAGCTCGAACGCCGCCGACGGCGTCGCCGGGGTCAGGATGGCATCGCACTGCGCCCAGGCATTGGTGAAGTCGTCGGCGATGCGGCGGCGCACCTTCAGCGCCTTGACGTAATAGGCGTCGTAGAAGCCGGCCGACAGCACGTAGGTGCCGATCATGATACGGCGTTTGACCTCCTTGCCGAAGCCTTCCGAGCGCGACAGCTCGTAGACGTCGGTCAGGGCTTGCGCGTCATGGGTCCGGTGTCCGAAGCGCATGCCGTCGTAGCGCGCCAGGTTCGACGAGGCTTCCGCCGGGGCGATGATGTAGTAGCACGGCAAGGCGTATTTGGTATGTGGCAGGGAGATGCGCACGATCTCGGCGCCGGCGTCCTTCAACCAGGCAATGCCCTGGTCCCACAGGGCGTCGATCTCGGCCGGAATACCGTCGAGACGGTATTCGTCGGGAATGCCGATGCGCACGCCCTTCAGCGACTTGCCGACAAAGCTCGAAAAGTCGGGGGTCGGCACGTTGAGCGAGGTCGAGTCCTTGGCGTCGTGCGAGCACATCGACTGCAGCAGGATGGCGGCGTCCTCGACCGTCTTGGCGATCGGGCCGGCCTGGTCGAGCGACGAGGCAAAGGCGACCATGCCGTAGCGCGAGCAGCGGCCATAGGTCGGCTTGATGCCGACCGTGCCGGTAAAGGCGGCCGGCTGGCGGATCGAGCCGCCGGTGTCGGACGCCGTGGCGGCCAGGCAGAGATCGGCGGCGACGGCCGAGGCGGAACCGCCGGACGAGCCGCCCGGCGTCAAGGGCGCGTTGGAACCGCGCGACTTCCACGGATTGGTGACATTGCCCCACTTCGACGTCTCGTTGGACGAGCCCATGGCGAATTCGTCCATGTTGAGCTTGCCCAGCATGACGGCGCCGTCGTCCCACAGGTTCTGGGTGACGGTCGATTCGTAGGTCGGCACGAAGTTTTCCAGGATGCCCGAGCAGGCGGTCGTGCGCACGCCCTTGGTGCAATAGAGATCCTTGATGCCGAGCGGCGCGCCTTCCAGCGCGCGCGCCTGGCCCATCTGGCGGCGGGCGTCCGACACCTTGGCCTGGTCGCGGGCAATGTCGAAAGTCGTGGCGACATAGGCATTGATGGCCGGATTGGCGGCTTCGATCGCGCCGATAAAGGCGTCGGTCAGCTCGGCCGAGGTAAAGTCCCGGGCTTGCATGCCGTCGAGCGCGCCCTTCAGGGTCAGTTTCGTCAGGCTCATTTTATTCGACCACCTTCGGCACGATGAAGAAGCCGTCGACCGTTTTCGGGGCGTTGGCGACAATGTCGGCGACCTTGTCGCCGTCGCTGACGACGTCGTCACGCAGCGGCGTCGGCTGTTCGACGGCCGTGGTCATCGGCTCGACGCCGGCGACGTCGACTTCGTTGAGCTGTTCGATCCAGCCCAGGATGCCGTTCAGTTCGCCGGCAAGGGCTTGCAGCCGTTCATCACCTTCGCGCAGGCGCGACAGGCTGGCCACTTTTTTCACGGTCGCCACATCGATGGCCATCGCAAAGACTCCTTAAGCACTTCCCAAAAAGTGGGCGACACCCGCGCGGGCGCTCCCGTTTTTGGATAAGAAGTGCGACAAAACAGGAAACTGGAGCATCGCAAGAGGCTCCAGTAGTTCGGTCTTGGCGATAAAGGCTGGGGGCGGCTTTGGCAAGCCTTGCGGCCAGAAATCCGTCAGTGCACCGTCAATGATGGTGCGCCGCGCGCCACTTGCTTTCCGCGGCCTTGGCGTCGAGCACCTGGTCGACATCCATCTTGTGGCGGAGGTCATCGCGCAAACTTTCCGCCGCCGCGCCGAGGTCGGGATCGTGCTTGGCGAAGGCGATGTCGACCCACATGTAGGCGTGGACGAGATCGGGCGTGCCCAGGTCCGTGCCCGACAGCAGGGTTGCCAGGGCGATTTCGCACTGCGTGTCGTCCTTGTCGGCGCCGAGCCGCGCCCAGATGACCGCCGCCTTGGCATCCTTGGCATCGAGATAGTGTTGAAGGGTGCGCCGGATGGCGGCTATATCCCCGCCCTTCCCCGCGGTTTCATCCGCCGGTGTATAGGCGGTAGCCGAGGCCGAAGCGGACGCCGAACCGCTTGTTTGATCCTGGGCATAGGCCGTCGCCGTCACGGCCATAGCCAAGCAGGCGGCCACGAGGGCCGTTCGTGTCATTCTCATGTTTACCTCCCCGCGGCCACTGCATGGCGGCCAGCTTGAGAGGAACATTAACGCACATCCTCACATAACGCCATTCTTCATCCCGCCCGCCCATTCTTGCTGCAGCTCACAACGCCATCAGGCCGCGCCCCTTGGAGGGAGGGCGCGGCCTGGGCTTGCGGAACGGCAGGGTTCGAGCAGGGGTGAGGGCCAGCTGCTACCGATCCGAAATACATAACGCCCCCGCCCCGCTTTCATTCCAAAAGTCTTCGGATAACGAAGGTCTCTCTATCAAGCCCTTTCGCCTATCCGCGGGGAGGAACAAGGCGGACTATATCCGAGCCTGGGCCAAATCCAACTTAACTATACTTAATTTTACTGCAAAAAACTGATAGCTTACTTTAAGTTAAAGGCCGCTCGGGCCGCGAACATGTCTGGCCGCGACTCAAACCGTTTGATCGATAAAGCTTTTGACACTTAGCGGGTGCCGGTGCGGTCTTCGTCGCGACGGTCGCGCATCGCCATCTGGCTGTTGGTGTTGGGATGGCCCTGGGCCACTTCGTTCAGCAGCGGCTTGTTGAGGTTACGCACCGCATTGCGTGTCGCGGTATTGGCGCATTCCCGTTCACGGGCAGCGGTAAACATGTTCGACGACGCGTCGCTTTGGCAGACGGAATAGGCGGCGTCACGGATGCGGCCGTACAACTGCTTGACGTCGGCGGGCTTGTTGAAGTCGACGTCGCGGGTCGAAACGGAGGTACTTTGGGTGTCTTGGGCTTGGGCACCGGCGGCGCTGAAAGCGGCGGCGGCAAGAACGGAAGCGGCGATCATGGCACGAAACATGGAAAGGTTTCCTTTGTAATAAAAACGTCGTTTAACTCTACATGCCGGGTGAATACACCCAATTGATAACGAGTCTAAGACATTTATTATTAAATCGGCTCCATATATTAACTATAGTTCATGTATTCGTAACAATGGTTACATTAAATGTTCGTAATGCAACCGCTTTAGCGCTCGCTCGGAGGATTCCCGCCTCAATAACGCCATTTTGGCCCCAATTTTGAAAGTGACGGATCGGTTGACTTGGCGCGCTTTGAGGTTCATCCCGGCGCAATGGCCGTTATCGACATCACCGAGCTGCGTAATTCCCTCCCCGCGCGACGCGCTTTGCTGGGCCTCGACCTGGGTGAAAAGACGATCGGCGTGGCCGTATCGGATACATCCCTGACCCTCGCCTCGCCTCTGGAGTTGATTCGCAAGACCAAGTTCACGGCGGAGGCGGCCCGTTTGCTGGCCCTGATGCGCGAACGCGAAGTCTGCGGCCTCATCATCGGCCTGCCGGTCAATATGGACGGCACGGAGGGACCGCGCGCCCAGTCGTGCCGCGCCTTTGCCCGCAACCTGCTGCGTCAGCCGGGCGTCGAAGATTTCCCCATCGCCTTCTGGGACGAGCGCTGGTCGTCCACCGTGATGAACCGCTTCCTGATCGAGGAAGCGGACCTGTCGCGCGCCAAGCGCGCCGAGGTCATCGACCGCAATGCCGCCGCCTATATCCTTCAAGGCGCGCTGGATCGGATGAGGAGCACCGACTAGGGTAAGCGCTTGTTAAGACAAGGTTTACCGTCACAGCCGCATCGCGCCCTTATGCATCCTGAGGTAGAATGATCGTCCGTTCTCGCGACACGGAGGATGATATGCAGACGATTAAAGAACGCATCGACCACACACTTGAAGTTTTTCGCCGGCAAAAGCGGCGCGACCTGACAATCGGCCTGACGCCGCCCGACTGGGACGAGTTGTGCGCCGTGGTCATCGAAGATCACAACGCCACGCACGACGATCCCAAACTGACCCGCGACGCCTATGACGGGGTCGCGATCCGGCACCTGATGAAAGGTCCCAGCTTCGTCGCCCACGATATGAACACGATCAATGAGCGGCGCTTTCCGATCGAAGTGCTGGAAGCCGTTTAAGCGACCGAGCCCGCCTTCAGGAGACGGTTCAGTTCGCCGCCCGGCACCAGCGATGATGTGAAGTCGAAGCGACCGTCTTGCAGGGCATGGGCGGCGTTGATCATGCCGGTCATCGCCGCCGAATGCAGGAAGTTGCCGACGCTGACCCGGCGAACGCCCAGGGCCGCCATTGCCGAAAGGTCATTGGTCACGCCACCGATACCACCGATGACGTTGACCGGCCGGTCGAGCGACGACACTACCGCGCCGATCTGCTCGGCCGTGGTCAGTCCCGGCGCGAACAGCACGTTGGCGCCGGCATCCTGGTAGGCCTGCAGTCGCTTGATGGTGTCGTTAAGGTCTATCTTGCCACGCAGATGGTTTTCACAGCGCCCGACCAGCGTGAATTTGAACGGCAAGGCGCGGGCAGCCTCGGATGCGGCGCGGATGCGATCGGCGGCATGCTTGATCTCGTGGATCGGATCGGCCGCGTTACCCGTCCAGTCCTCGATCGATCCGCCGACCAGTCCACTTGCCGCGGCGCGGCGAATCGTCTCGGCACAATCGTCCGGGTTCGGACCGAAACCGTCTTCCAGATCGGCGGCGATGGGCAGATCGGTCGCCTGGGTCAGGGCCCGGGCGTGGATCATGACCATATCGTGCGTCACATTATAGTCCGGCACGCCATTGGCCCGGGCGAACCCGGCCGAGGTCGTGGTCAGGGCCGCAAAGCCAAGCCCGGCCAGGATGCGTGCCGAACCGATATCCCATGGGTTGGGAATCACGAAGCATCCCGCCTCATGCAGGGCCGCGAATTCGGCGGCCTTGGCGGCTTGGGTTTTCATGGTTTTCTCCCTGGTGGCCTGTGCGCGGGCTTGTGCCCGGGCGCATTCTCCGTCAAAACGCCGCGATAATCTGTCAGCAGTTTCATGCGGCCGCCCAATGCCCCCATCTACCAGCGACGTCAACGACCTCATCCGCGCCCGCGTGGCCGCGTTTCCCAAGCGCCACTTTTTGGCGGCCCAGGATCTCGATCCGCCCGACGTGGTCGCCCTGCTCGACCTGGCCGACGCCTTCGTCGAGCTGAACCGGCAATCGACCAAGAAGATGGACCTGCTCAAGGGCCGCACCATGGTCAACATGTTCTTTGAAAACTCGACGCGGACCCAATCGAGCTTCGAACTGGCCGGCAAGCGGCTGGGCGCCGACACCGTCAATATGAGCATGAAGTCGTCCTCGGTTGCCAAGGGCGAGACCCTGATCGACACGGCCGTGACGCTGAACGCCATGAAGCCCGACCTTTTGGTGGTGCGCCACTCGGCCTCGGGGGCGGCAGCCCTTCTGGCGCAAAAGGTCGGCTGCGCGGTGGTCAATGCCGGCGACGGCACGCACCAGCACCCGACCCAGGCCCTGCTCGACATGTTGTCGATCCGCCGCGCCTTCGGCCATGTCGACGGCCTGACCGTGGCCATCTGCGGCGATGTCGGCCATTCGCGCGTGGCGCGCTCGAACGTCATCCTGCTCAACACCATGGGCGCCAATGTCCGCCTGGTCGGCCCGGCGACGCTGATCCCGAGTGATGCCGCGCAATGGGGTGCCGAGATCTATCACGATATGCGCGAAGGCATTGCCGGCGCCGACGTGGTCATGATGCTGCGCCTGCAGCTTGAGCGCATGGACGGCGCTTTTATCCCGTCGGCGCGCGAATATTTCCGCTTTTTCGGATTGGACCGCGAAAAGCTGGCGGTGGCGTCGAAGGGCGTGCGCGTCATGCACCCAGGGCCGATGAACCGCGGCATCGAGATCGATTCCGAAGTCGCCGACGACCTGTCGGTCTCGTTGATCCAGGATCAGGTCGAGATGGGCGTCGCCGCGCGCATGGCTGTCCTGGCCAGTCTTGCCGCGCGCCTGGAGGCAGAACAATGAGTACCCTGGCTTTCGTCAATGCCCGCCTGATCGACCCCGCGACCGACTATGACGGTCCGGGCAGTGTCATCGTCGCCGAAGGCGTCATCGCCGACGTCATCCACGGCGAGCAGCCGCCGGCGGGTACGCCCGGCACGCGCGTCATCGACTGCGACGGAAATGCCCTGATGCCCGGGCTGATCGACATGCGCGTGCGCACGGGCGAGCCGGGCCACGAGCCAAAGGAAACCCTAAAGTCAGCGTGTCTCGCCGCCGCGGCCGGCGGCGTGACCTCGTTCGTCGTCCTGCCCGACACCGACCCGGTGGTCGATGAACCGGCCATGGTCGACTTCATCCTGCGCCGCTCGCGCGATATCGAGCTGGTCCACGTCTATCCGGCCGGCGCCGCCACCAAGGGCCATGCCGGCAAGCAGATGGCCGAGATCGGCCTGATGAACGAGGCCGGCGCGCTCTATTTCACCGATGCCGATACGCCGATCGTCAATTCGAAGATCCTGCGCCGGGTATTGTCCTACGCCAACGGCTTCAATGCCCTGATCGCCCATCGCCCCAAGGAACCTTGGCTCAGCGAGGGCGCGGTGGCCACCGAAGGCGAGATGGCGGCGCGCATGGGCCTGGCCGGCGTGCCGGCGCTTAGCGAGCGCATCATGATGGAACGCGACCTGGCCCTGGTCGAACTGACCGGCGCGCGCTTTTTGGTGGACCAGGTGTCGACGCAGGAAGGCCTGGGGTCGCTTGAACGCGCCAAGGCCAAGGGGCTGGACGTCTCGGCTTCGGTCTCGGTCAACCATCTCTGCTTCAACGAGCTCGATATCGGCGATTATCGCACCTTCTATCGGTTGGATCCGCCGCTGCGCGCCGAAAGCGACCGCATGGCCCTGATCGACGCCATCGCGTCCGGCTTGGTCGATGTCATTGTCTCCAACCACACGCCCGAGCCGGCCGAGGAAAAGCGGCTGCCGTTTTCCGAAGCTTCGCCGGGCGCCATCGGCTTGCAGACCCTGTTGCCAGCCCTGATCGGCTTGCACCTGGAAAACGATGTGCCGTTGATCGACCTGATTCGCGCGGTCACCATCAACCCGGCGCAATTGCTGGGCCTGGACGCCGGCCGCCTGGCGCCTGGCGCGCCCGCGGACCTGATCCTGGTCGATATCGACGCGCCGTTTGCGTTGCGCGTGCGCGACATCCTGTCGAAATCGAAGAACTCGCCCTTTGAAAACCGCACGCTACAGGGCAGAGTCCTGACCACGCTCGTCGATGGACGAATCGTATTCGAGGTTTGATTTTTTGACGCTTCCACCGCTCGCCATCGACGCCATTGCCATTATCGGCGGATACCTGTTGGGATCCGTACCGTTCGGCTATGTCTCGACCAAGCTTGCGGGCATCGACATCCGCAGCATCGGCTCGGGCAATATCGGCGCGACCAATGTGCTGCGCACAGGCCGCAAGGACCTGGCGGCGATCACCTTTCTCGGTGACACCGGCAAGGGGGCGGCCGCCGTCGGCTTGGCGCTGCTGATCACCCACCTGCTGGGTCTCGATATCGAAGCGCGGCAGACGGCCATGGCTTTGGCCGGCGCTGCGGCCTTTCTCGGCCACCTGTTCCCCGTCTGGCTGAAGTTCAAGGGCGGCAAGGGCGTCGCGACCTTTCTCGGCACCCTGTTCGGCGCCTGCTGGCCGATGGGCCTGGTCGCCGGCGGCCTATGGCTGCTGACCGCGTTTCTCTTCCGCATCTCGTCACTGAGCGCCCTAGTCGCCGTGGCCCTGGTCGTGCCGGTCAGCTTTCTGCTGCATCTGGGCGTCTATCCGTTTTACGGCATGGCGCTGTTCATGGCGGTCCTGGTCTATGTCCGCCACCGCGACAATATCAGCCGCCTGCTCAAGGGCGAGGAACCGAAGATCGGCAAGAAAAAGACCGAGACCACGCCGGACGCCTAAGGTTTCTGTGCAGGCGGCGTACCGCCAAGCGACTTTAACTGTTCATCCTGCTTGGCAATCGGCGGCACGCCCATGACGGCCCTGAGCGCGTCCGATAGCAGGGCGCGATTATAAGGCTCCTGCGTCATCGGTTCGCCTTTTGCCGAATGATATTGCGTGCCGAAGACCTGCGGCTGGCCGATGGTATTGAGATAGCGGTCCAGCGTCGCCGCCGCGATCCATTTGGCGTCGGGCTTGCCCTTGGCGATAGCGATCGTCGCCAAGATGTGCGCTTTCAGATAGTCGTCCGTCTTGTCGCCGTGCTGATAGATAAAAGCGGCGTGAAAGAAATCGTCCCCGCTATGCAGCGCCCCCTGCGCGAGCAGTTCGCCGGTGCGAGTGCGGCGTTTGCCGTCCTCATCCGACAAGGCCTGCATATCCTTTACCATCCCGCCTTTTCGCGCCTGCTGGTCGGCCTCGTAAATCGCCGTCATTTCCGCGTTCGTCGGCCGGTGAAGGGGCGCCGGATAGCTGGCGTCCACATCCCAACCGCCCAGCGGCGCGCTCGAAGAGTCACGGACCAGGATTTCCGGATCGGCGGGCATTCCGAAGGCCGCCAGGGTGGGAAAGCTGACTTCGGCGTGGGTAGCGTCGATGACCTGGATGTGGAAGACATCGTCTATGGAGCCGGGTCTCGGATCGTCGAAAGTCAGGGCCAAACCATCGTTTTCGGCGACGATCTTCGACGCGACCCGCCGAACGACCGGTCCGGTCAGGTGATCGAAGGTTTCGCCGTTGGTCTGCATCGTCTGCGGCCTTTCCCAGGTTCCGCTCCAGCCCTGGGCCGTCTTGGCGATTTCGAAACGGTAGAGAGTCGTGCCCGCCGATTTCAGCGCCCACGTGCCGGAAAGATCGGCGGCGGAAGCCGGCACTGAAACAGCCAGCGCGCAGGCCAATACCATGGCCCGAATCATCATGTTCCCCCCTTGCCCGGTCATCGAGCTTTACAACCTTCGATAGGATGTGGGTATCGGCATTGCCAAGACAAGTAGCGGCACTTGAGCCATCTACACATCCCTGTTAGCGTCGCACGCGAGAGGGTTCCCATGGCATTCGAACGGATAGGTCCGGCCGGTAGCGAGGCCGAGCGATTCGCCCGGCTGCGGCTGGCGCGGACCAATCGCGTCGGGCCGGTGAACTTTGTGCGCTTGATGCAGCGCTTTGGCTCAGCCGTGCGCACGCTCGACGCCCTGCCCGACCTGGCCCGGCGCAATGGCGGCGCCTTTGCGCCGCCGCCCAGCGATCGCGTTGAAAAGGAATTGAGCGCCGGCGCGGCCGCGGGGGCGCGGCTGATCCTGATGGGCGACGAAGCCTATCCGACGCTGCTGGGCCAGGCCGAGGGTTCGCCGCCCGCCCTTTGGACCCTGGGCCCGCTAAAGGCCATCCATTCGCGGGCCGTCGCCATCGTCGGGGCGCGCAATGCCTCGGCCGCCGGGCAGAAGATGGCCAGCCTGCTGGCCCACGGTCTCGGAGAGGCCGGGTTCCTGGTCGTCTCGGGCCTGGCCCGCGGCATCGATGCGCGAGCGCATGAGGCGAGCCTGGCGACCGGAACCGTCGCCGTGCTGGGCGGCGGGGTCGACGACATCTATCCGCCCGACAACACGGCGCTTTATGGCCGTATGCGCGAGCAGGGCCTTTTGCTTTCGGAAAGCCCGATGGGCTATACGGCCCAGGCGCGCGACTTTCCGCGCCGCAACCGCATCATTTCCGCGCTGACGCTGGGCACGGTCGTCGTCGAGGCGGAACTGCGCTCGGGCTCGTTGACCACCGCGCGCCTGGCCGCCGAACAGAATCGCGAGGTCTTCGCCGTGCCGGGCTCGCCGCTCGATGCGCGCTGCAAGGGCTGCAACGACCTGCTGCGCCAAGGCGCCAATCTCTGCGAGGACGCGTCCGACGTGATTCGCGTGCTGGACGGGCAGTTGGGCTTCTCGATGCCGGCGATGAGCCCGCAAAGTTTCGCGCCGCCGCCCGTTCAAGCCGCGCCGGCCAGCGTCGATGCCGAGGATGATATCGCCGCGGCCTGCCGGCGATTGCGCGCGGCGATCACGGCAACGCCCGTGTCGCGCGACGACCTACTGCGCTTGAGCGGTACCGCGCCGCATCTGGCCCTGGTGGCGCTCAGCGAACTGGAAATCGCCGGCGTGATCGAGGCCCATGACGGGCTCTATACACGCGTCAGTCCGTGATTTTCGCTCGCCACAACTAAGCGTTGTTTACGCTCGTATGCGATTGCCCCGTTGACAGCGGCGGCGGCCATTAGCATGTATGCATCGCCGCACCCTCCCCTTTTTCGCGGCCACAAAGAGATTTCATGACCGTCGTAATTGTCGAAAGCCCGGCCAAGGCCAAAACCATCAACAAATATTTGGGCAAGGGGTACACCGTGCTGGCCAGCTTCGGCCACGTGCGCGACCTGCCGTCCAAGGATGGTTCGGTGCGCCCGGACGAAGATTTCGCCATGACCTGGGAAATCGACGCCAAGGCCAACAAGCGGCTTAGCGATATCGCCGAGGCGGTCAAGAAGACCGACCGCGTCATCCTGGCGACCGACCCGGATCGCGAAGGGGAAGCCATTTCCTGGCACGTCCTGGAAGTGCTCAATAAAAAGAAGGTCATGAAGGAAAAGCACGTCGAGCGCGTGACCTTCAACGCCATCACCCAATCCGCCGTGCAGCAGGCCATGGCCGCGCCGCGCCAGATCGACATGGAACTGGTCGACGCCTATCTGGCGCGCCGGGCGCTGGACTATCTCGTCGGCTTTACCCTGTCGCCGGTGCTGTGGCGCAAGCTGCCGGGTGCCCGCTCGGCCGGCCGCGTTCAATCGGTGGCGCTGAAGATCGTCGTCGACCGCGAGATCGAGATCGAGAAGTTCAAGACCGAGGAATATTGGACCGTCGATACCGAGGTCTCGGCCGAATCACCGCCGTTCAATGCGCGCCTGGTGCGTCTGAACGGCAAGCGGCTCGACAAGTTCGACATGCCGAACGAAGCGGCGGCGTTTGCGGCGCGCGACACCATCAAGGCGTCGAAGTTCACGGTCGCCGAGGTCGAGCAAAAACCCGGCAAGAAGACCCCGCCCCCGCCCTTCACGACCTCGACCCTGCAGCAGGAGGCGGCGCGCAAGCTCGGCTTCTCGGCGTCGCGCACCATGCAGACGGCGCAAAAGCTGTATGAAGGCGTCGATATCGGCGGCGAGACGACCGGCCTGATCACCTATATGCGGACCGACGGCGTCTATGTCGAACCCGGCGCCATCAGCGAGATGCGCAAGCTGGTCGGCGAACGCTACGGCGCGCCCTACGTCCCCGAGAGCCCGCGCCTCTACAAGGCCAAGGCGAAGAACGCCCAGGAAGCCCACGAAGCCATCCGCCCGACCTCCATCTATCGCCGGCCGGAGACGCTGCGCCTGGAAAGCGACATGGCGCGGCTTTATGAGCTGATCTGGAAGCGCACCATCGCCTCGCAGATGGAATCTGCGCGCGTCGAAAATACGACGATCAACCTGCTGTCGGCCGACCAGCAGACCGGCCTGCGCGCCACCGGCCAGGTGGTGACGTTTGACGGCTTCATGGCCGTCTACGAAGAAGGCAAGGACGATAGCGATGACGAAGACGGCGGCCGCCTGCCCGCCGTCAAGGCCGGCGCTTCGGCTGAGGTCAACAGCATAAGCCCGGTCCAGCACTTTACTGAACCACCCCCGCGCTATTCGGAAGCCTCGCTGGTCAAGCGCCTGGAAGAATTGGGCATCGGGCGGCCGTCGACCTATGCCTCGATCCTCGGCGTGCTGCGCGACCGCGCCTATGTGCGCATGGACAAGACGCGCTTCATTCCGGAAGACAAGGGCCGCCTGGTCACCGCCTTCCTCGACCAGTTCTTCCATCGCTATGTGCAATACGATTTCACCGCCGACCTCGAGGAAAAGCTCGACCTGGTGTCGGACGGCAAGCTTGACTGGAAGCAATTGCTTCGTGATTTCTGGACGGATTTCCACGCCGCCGCCGAAGGCATGACCGAACTGCGCGTGTCGCAGGTTCTGGATGCCTTGAACGACGCGCTGGGGCCGCATATCTTCCCGGACAAGGGCGACGGCTCAAATCCGCGCGCCTGTCCGTCGTGCTCAAACGGCCTGCTGAGCCTGAAGACCTCGAGGTTCGGCGCCTTTATCGGCTGCTCGAACTATCCGGAGTGCAAGTATACGCGCCCCGTCGGCTCGCCCGACGCGGAAGCCGAAGGCGCCGTGTCGGGCGACCAGGACCTGGGCACCGATCCGGAAACCGGCAAGGTCGTCAGCCTGAAGATCGGCCGTTTCGGCCCCTATGTGCAATTGGGTGAACCCGAGGGCAAGGACGATAAGCCGAAGCGCTCCAGCCTGCCCAAGGCATGGCCGCCGTCGAGCATCGATCTCGACCGCGCGCTGAAGCTTTTAAGCTTGCCGCGCCAGGTTGGCATCCACCCGGAAGACAACAAGCCGATCGTCGCCGGACTGGGTCGCTTCGGACCGTTTATCGAGCACGCCGGCACCTATGCCAATCTTTCCAATTTCGATGAAATATTCGAAGTCGGCATCAACCGCGCCGTCGACCTGCTGGCGCAAAAGCGCGCCGGTGGCGGACGGCCGGGCCGTGGCGCCGCCGTCGCGCCGTTGAAGGAACTGGGTACCTTCCCGGGCTCCGAGGAAAAGATCGCCGTCATGTCGGGCCGCTATGGTCCCTACATCAAGTGCGGCAAGGTCAATGCGACCCTGCCCAAGGAGATCACGCCGGAAGCCGTGACCCTCGAACAGGCGGTCGAGCTGATCAACGCCAAGGGCGGTTTGGGCGCCTCGTCGGCCAAGGGTAAAAAGGCGCCGGCCAAGAAGGCGGCGCCCAAGACAGCGGCCGCCAAGAAGGCCAAGCCCGACCCGATGACGGCCAAGACCGTGGCCGCGAAGAAGCCGGCGGCCAAGAAAGCCCCGGCAAAGAAGGCGAAGACGGCTTAAGGCCGGCTTCGCCATTGCGCTTTAGTCACCAATGTCGAAGTGTTGTTTGACCTTCTTCGACTTGCGGTCGATGTAGCAGACCGCGTGGTCCTTGTGCGACACGGTATTGCCCAGGGCATCGGTGCCGCATTCGATGAAATCCGGGTCGCTGAGCATGTGCTCGGACTTGTATTTATTGCGGAAATAGAGGTAGCCGAGAACGGCGCCCAGGGCGACGAGCGCCAGGCCGATAAGGAGTCCCATGTCCTGTCTCCGTGTGATGTGGGTAGCGTAACGTGGGTATCGGCCGCGGCATAAGTTTCCAATAAGATGTTTCTGCGGTGGCGGCGCGCATCGTTGTCCCCTACATTAGCCGCATGAAGACACCCAAAACCGAAAAGACCCGTCAGGCACACGGGTTACCCGACGACAAGACCCTGCTGGAGGTGCTGAAGACCTCGCGTGACGTCGATGTCGGGGATCTGGCCCGGCAATTCGGGTTGAAGGGCGAGGACCGCCGCGCCCTGCGTCAAAAACTGAAGGCCTTGTCCGAAGCCGGCCAGATCGACCGCCACGGCCGCAAATCCTTCGCCGGCGTCGGCGCCTTGCCCGATACCGGCGTGGCCGAGGTCGTCGAACGCGATGTCGACGGCGAGCTGTGGGTGCGCTGGGGTGCGCCCGCCACTACCAAGAAATCCGACGCCAAGAAGGCGCCGCCGCCCCTGGCCCGCCTGGCGCCGCTCAAGAAATCGGTGGCGCAGACGCCGCCGGCCGTCGGCGACCGCATCTATGTCCGCTTCGAAAAGGCGTCCGACAGCTGGGTCGCCCACCTGATCAAGGTGCTGGACCAGGGCGCGCCGCGCGTCATCGGCGTGGTCCGCAAGGGCACGCGCAGCGACAGCATCCGGTTGGAATCGGTCAATCGTCGCGACAAGGACAGCTATGCCCTGACCGCGGGCGCGCTCGATACGGTCAAGGACGGTGACGTCGTTATCGCCGCGCCGGTCGGCGGCGTGCACCGCTATGGCCCCAAGCCCGCCCGCCTGGTCGAGGTCATCGGCCAGGAGGACAGCCCGCGCATCGCCTCGGTCATGGCCATCCACGCCCACGGCCTGCCGACAGGTTTCCAGAGCTCGACCGAACGCGAGGCCGAGGACGCCCGCGCGCCGGATCTCGGCGGCCGCACCGACCTGCGCGACCTGCCCTTCGTCACCATCGACCCGGTCGACGCCAAGGATCACGACGACGCCGTCTACGCCCACCGCGACGAGGACGAGGCCAATCCCGGCGGCTGGATCGTCTGGGTCGCCATCGCCGACGTCGCCCACTATGTCACGCCCAATTCCAGCCTTGATCGCGACGCCCGCGACAAGGGCAATTCGACCTACTTCCCCGACCGTGTCGAGCCGATGCTGCCGCACGTGCTGTCGAGCGGCCTGTGCAGCCTCCAGGAGGGCCAGAACCGGGCCACGCTGGCCGTGCGCATGACCTTTGACGCGGACGGCAAGAAACTGCGCCACAAGTTCGTGCGCGGCCTGATCCGCTCCGCCGCCAAGCTGTCGTACGAGCAGGCCCAGGCGGCGATCGACGGGACGCCCGATGATGTCACCGGACCGATCCTGGAGCCGCTGCTAAAGCCGCTGTGGGCGGCGCACGCCTGCTTGACACGCGGGCGCAACGAACGCCAGCCGCTGCACATCAACTCGCCCGAGCGGCGCGTCTATCTCGATGCCGACGGCAATGTCACCAAGATCGAGCCACGGGTGTCGCTCGACGCGCATGGCCTGATCGAGGAGATGATGATCCAGGCCAATGTTTCGGCGGCCGAAGAGCTGGAAAAGCACAAGACGCCGCTGATCTACCGCGTCCACGAGGCGCCCAGCCTGGAGAAGATCCAGAACCTGGCCGATTTCCTGGGCACCTTGGGCATTGCCTGGAACAAGGGCGAGCCGCCACGCACGCCGCGCTTCAACCAGTTGCTCGACGGCGCCAAGGACGGCCCCAATGCCGAGATCATCAACGAGGTCGTGCTGCGCACCCAGATGCAGGCGCACTATTCGCCGCAGAACCTCGGCCACTTCGGGCTCAATCTCGACCACTATGCGCACTTCACCTCGCCGATCCGCCGCTATGCCGACCTGGTCGTGCACCGCGGGCTGATCCGGGCGCTGAAGCTGGGCGACGACGGCCTGACCGACTACGAGATCAAGACGCTATCGGATACGGCCGAGCACATCACGCAGACCGAACGGCGCTCGATGCAGGCCGAACGCGAGGCCATCGAGCGCTATATCGCCAGCTATCTCCACGACAAGGTGGGCGCCACCTTCACCGGCCGCATCGTCGGTGTGACGCGCTTTGGCCTGTTCGTGAAGCTGGCTGATACGGGTGCGGACGGTATCGTGCCGGTCTCCAGCCTGCGCGACGACTATTACGTCCATGACGATGTCCAGCACGCCCTGATCGGCGAACGCTCGGGCCGGCGCTGGCGGCTGGGGGCGACGATCGAGGTCAAGCTGCTGGAAGCGGCGCCCTTGACCGGCGGACTGCTGTTCGAGGCGCTGAGCGAACCCGAGGCCCACGATCCCAATGCCCCCAGGCCGCGCCTGGGCGTGCGCAAGCAGGTCGCCGGGCGTCAGATGCGTGGCGGCCCTCCCGGTAAGGGCGGCGGCCGTCCCAAGGGCTTCCAGCCGCCGCACGGGCCCAAACCCGGGGTGAAAAATATGAAGAAAAAGAAGAAACGCTGACCTTCTGCGCGAAGCGCTGTCTTTTTCGAAATTGAAGCGCAGGCCGATCCCTCACACACGAACATCTGTGTTCATCTGTGTGCATCTGTGGATAATTCCTCTTACCCAAGTAAGGTATCCACAGATGCACACAGATGAACACAGATGTTTGGATGAGACTGAGCTGACCAGCTGCTGCCCTGCGCTTCGCGCGGTTTCTCAATAAGGCGAGCCGTCCTTGTGGACGAACTGCCATTTTCCGTCGATCATCTCGGCCTTTAGATCGTCGTCGGGGTAATGGCCCATGTCGCCTGGCAGGCGGTCGCCGATTTCAAGGTAGAGCACGTCTTCGGATGTCGTGTTGACCAACTTGTGCCCGTTGGGCTCACCGCCGCGAAAGCCGGCGCACATGCCGGGCTCCAAAGGCGTGTCGCCGGCGTCGGTGACCAGGGTAGGCCGGCCGCTCAAGATGTAGATGAACTCGTCCTGGACCGTGTGGTGGTGGCGCAGCGCGGATACGGCGCCGGGTGTCAGCCGGGTCAGGTTGACGCCGAAGTTTTCCAGCCCGAAGACATCGCCGAGTTGACGCTTTTCCCGGCCGGCCATCATCGTGAAGAAGGGCTCGGGATAGTTCGAAGGCTTCAGCCGCGGCGGCACGTCCAGGGCCTTGACGGCAACGGGCTTGGCGGGGTCGGCAGGATCGGTCATAACGGGCTCCTTACGAGGCTATGTCGATCGTTACCCGCGTCCGGTGGCGCGCGCATCCGAAAAAATGGCGCAAAGCCCGATTTGGCCATTGACTTCCGCCGATTGGCGAGTATTTTCCGCGCCTCTTATTTACTCGCGCGCCCGGCAAGGGTCGCGCCCCGCGCTGTATTGCAAGGACACCCGCCATGGCTAAGCCAGCTTCGATCAAGATCCGTCTGAACTCGACGGCTGACACCGGCTTCTTCTACGTCACCAAGAAGAACGCTCGTACCAAGACGGAAAAGATGGTGCTGAAGAAGTACGACCCGGTCGTGCGCAAGCATGTCGAATTCCGCGAAGGCAAGATCAAGTAGTCTGCCTTTGCTTTGAAGACCGTCCGCCAGGCATCCCCCCCTCGCCTGTCGGACTGCGGAAGCCGCGCCTCTGAGTTCCCCTAACTCGGCGCGGCTTTTTCGTGCGTGGAAGAAAGAGATTTAAACCACGAACCAAACGAAAAGCACGAACTCAAGGGCTTGGCCGATATTCGCGCGAAACGCCTTCAAACAAGGCGCTTCGCGCGGACGTTCGTGCCGCTTTTCCCGTTCGTGCTTTTCGTGTGGTTCGTGGTTTAAATTTTTACGCCGCGGAGCGGGCGATGACGCGGTTGCGGCCGGAGGTCTTGGCCTCGTAGACGCCTTCGTCGGCGCGCTTCATCAGGGCTTCGGGCGAATCCCCCAGGCCCGTCGAGGTCGAGACGCCGACCGACACCGTTACATCCAGCTTGCGGCCGTCATTCAGCACGAAGGGGATATCGGCGACCTGGGCGCGCACGCGCTCGGCGATATGCATGGCGTCGGCGGGGTTGGTTTCCGGCATCAGCACAACGAATTCCTCGCCGCCGTAGCGGCAGGCCATGTCGATGGCGCGGACATTCAGGCTGAGGCGCTTGGCGAATTCGCGAATCACCTCGTCGCCGACGTCGTGGCCGTAGGTGTCGTTGACGCGCTTGAAATGGTCGATATCGACCAGCAACAGCGACAGGGCCTCGCCGCCGCGGATATGCCGCGCCATGGCCAGGTTGAGCTGGTGATCCAGGAAGCGGCGGTTGTTCAGACCCGTCAGCGCGTCGGTGACCGCCAGCTCCACGCTGCGGTCCAGCGAATTGCGCAAGAAGTCGGCATAGCGCTTGCGGCGGATCTGGGTGCGTGCCCGCACCTTCAGCTCCTGCATGTCGATCGGCTTGGGCGTCATGTCGTTGATGCCGAGGTCGAAGCCTTTCAGCATGATGGGGCGGTCGTCGGGATCGGCGATGGCCAGCACCGGCCTTTGCCGCGTCGCCTCGCTGGCGCGCAGTTGCGCCATGAAGCGCAGCGGATCGAAAGACTTGGCGGACAGGTTGAGCACGACCAGGTCGACGCGGCCGGCGGCGATCTTCAGCGCGCGCCCCGGATCGGTCTCGAAGGCGCAGCGGTGGTCCTGGCCCAAATGCGTCATGATACGCTCGGCCTGGCGCTCATTGTCGTCGACGATCAGCACATTGCCGGTAGCGGAGATCTGGCGCGCCAGCATGTCGGCGTCGGACAGGCCGACACGGCGCGACGAGGCTTCGCGCGCACGCAGTTCGTCGATCAACTGCTTCAGCCGCGCCAAGGCGCGCACGCGCGCCATCAGCAGTACGTCGTCGACCGGCTTGGTGAGAAAGTCGTCAGCGCCGGCTTCCAGGCCCGACAGGCGGTCGTCACGGCCGTCGAGCGCCGTCAGCAGGATGATCGGGATATGGCAGGTCTCGGCGCTGTCCTTGAGCTCACGGCAGACGACGAAGCCGTCGATGCCGGGCATCATGACGTCGAGCAGGATGATATCGGGCTGCGCCGTCTCGGCCAGCCTTATCGCTTCGCGCCCGTCATGGGCGGTCAGGACGTCATAGTACTCCGCTTCCAGCTTGGCCTGGAGCAGGCGTACATTGGCGGGGATGTCGTCGACGATCAGGACGCGAGCGGGCACGCAGGGCTCCTGGAATTATCCGAGGTACTTTCGCACCGTATCGAGGAAATGGCTGACGGAAATGGGCTTGGAAATATAGGCTTCGCAGCCGCCCTGGCGGATCCGCTCCTCATCGCCCTTCATGGCGAAGGCGGTGACGGCGACCACGGGAATGTGCGACAGCTCGTCATCCTCTTTCAGCCACTTGGTGACTTCGAGGCCGGAGATTTCCGGGAGCTGGATATCCATGAGAATCAGGTCCGGCTGATGCTTGCGCGCCAGCGACAGGGCGGACAGCCCCTCACCGGTCTGAAACGTCTCATAGCCCTGCGCATCGAGCAGGTCGTGAAACAGTTTCATGTTCAGTTCGTTGTCCTCGACGATGAGAACGCGCTTGCTGCTCATTAAAGACCCTTTTGACACGACGTCCGGATGATTCTCACCGGCGCCATGCTTTTATCCATCGGCTTATTGTCGATAAGGCGGCCGCTTCCGGGCCGTCCCGATGGTTTAGGGTTCTACAGGGACTCTCTTAAGGTGAAGTGAAAGGAATGGTAACAGAAGGTAAAGATCGTGGATTTTACAGGGTTTCCGCATAACGGGATTCTGTTTTCAGGGCGGTAAAAAGCAACCATGACGAACTTCGAAACGTCAGGTTGTAGCCACAATGTTTGTCAACGCCATCTTCCCGCCCGGCCCTTGAATAGCTATAGAAGCCGCACATCCGGAGGTTATCATGTCCAAAGCCGAAGACCGATTGAAAGCCCTGGGCCTGGCCCTGCCCACCCCGGCCGCCCCGGTCGCCAACTATGTGCCCTTCGCGCGGACGGGCAATCATGTCCATATTTCCGGCCAGCTGTCGAACGACGGCACCGGCCGCATCAAAGGCACGCTGGGCGTCGATCTCGGCATCGAGGATGGCGTCGAGGCCGCGCGCATCTGCGGCGTCAACCTGCTGGCCCAGATGAAGGCGGCGGCCGGCGGCGATCTCGACAATGTCGTTCGGGTCATCAAGCTGAACGGCTTCGTCCAGGCGGGCCCCGACTTTTATGACATCCCCAAGGTGATCAACGGCTGCTCGGACCTGATGGTCGAGGTGTTGGGCGATGCCGGGCGCCACGCCCGCTCGGCGGTCGGCATGTACAAGATCCCGCTGGGCTTCGCCGTCGAGATCGACGCCCTGATCGAGGTGACGGACCGGCGATGATTGTTGGGATTGACCTCGGCACGACCAATTCGGCCATTGCGATATGGCGGGATGGCAAGGCCGAGCTGATTGCGAACAGCCTGGGTCATCGATTGACGCCATCGGCCGTCGGCCTGGCTGACGACGGCGCGCTTCTGGTCGGCCTGGCGGCGCGTGAGCGGCAATCGACGCACCCGGAACTGACGGCGACCGCTTTCAAACGCTATATGGGGACACGCCGTTCCATCCGGTTGGGCAAGGAGACCTTTGAGCCGGAAGCCCTGTCGGCCATGGTTCTGCGCAGCCTGAAGGCCGACGCCGAGGCGTTTTTGGGCGAGCCGGTGACCGAGGCGGTCATCACGGTGCCCGCCTATTTCAATGACAAGCAAAGGCAGGCCACCCGCCGCGCCGGCGAACTGGCGGGGCTGAAGGTCGAGCGCCTGCTCAATGAACCGACCGCGGCCGCCCTCGCCTATGGCATCCATCTGCTTGACGACGAATCGCAATTCCTGGTCTTCGATCTGGGCGGCGGGACATTCGACGTGTCGATCCTGGAAATCTTCGAAGGCATTATCGAGGTGCGCGCGTCGACCGGCGACAACCGGCTGGGTGGCGAGGATTTCAATGACCTGCTGGTCAAGGACATGCGCGCGGCCATGACCAAGGCGGCCGTGTCGGGCGAAGACGAACAACGCGCGTTGAACGAGCGGTTGCGCGCCGCCGCCGAGCGCGCCCGGCGCACCCTGTCGGAGTCGTCTCCGGCGATCATGGAGGTCGTGTGGAAAGAGCAGGCTTACACCCACGAAGTCACCTCGAAGCATTTCGAAGCCTTGGCCGCGCCATTGCTGGAGCGCCTGCAGGAACCCGTATTGCGCGCGATGCGTGACGGCAATCTGCGTGGTGATGCATTAAAGGAAATCGTCCTCGTCGGCGGCGCCACCCGTATGCCGGTCGTACGCCGTACCGTCGCCAAGATGTTCGGCCGCTTTCCGTCGCATGGGGTCCATCCTGATGAAGCCGTAGCCATCGGTGCGGCGATCCAGGCCGGCCTGAAAGCCCGCGACGCCGCGCTGAAAGAAATCGCCGTCACCGACGTTTGCCCGTTCAGCCTGGGTGTCAATACCGGTGAACGGATGGAGGACGGCCAGATTCGCAAGGGCATTTTCTCGCCGATCCTGGAACGCAACACCACCGTACCGGCCAGCCGTGTCAAGTCTTACTATACACTGCAGGATGGCCAGACCTACATCGAACTGAATGTCTACCAAGGGGAATCTCGCTACGTGATCGACAATATCCACCTCGGCAAACTGCGCGTGGATGTTCCTCTACGTCCGGCCGGCGAGGTTCAGGTGGAATGCCGCTTTACCTACGACATCAACGGCTTGCTCGAAGTGGACGTCTATACCCCGGCGACCGGCGATCGTCAGAACCTGGTCATCGTCGACGATGACGGCCCCAAGGGCGAGGATCTGGCGCGCCAACGCAAGGCATTGGAAGCTTTGAAGGTTCATCCGCGTGAAAGCGATGCCAATCGCGCCGCGATGGCGCGGGCCGGCCGCTGTTACGAGGCGCTTCTGGGCCAGAAGCGCGACGTCGTCGGCCACCTGATGGCGGAATTCGAAAGCGTATTGGATGGACAGGATCCGTACAATATCGACAAGGCGCGCGCTGCTCTCTTGCAGCAACTCGACTATATCGAAGGCGAAACCTTCCTGTGACCTGCTGGGACGTCCTGGGAATCGCGCAGACCAGGGACCGCGGCGACATCCGCCGGGCCTATGCAAGCCGTTTGAAGGAAACCAATCCTGAAGACGATGCGGAGGGCTTCAAGGTCTTGCGCGGGGCCTACGAACAGGCGCTGGCCTTTGCCGACCGGGGTACGCCGCCGCCGTCCGCGCCGCCGAAACCTGTGCCCAACACCACACAGGCGCCGCTTCCGGCTAAAGCCCCTCCTGCCGACACGCACGACGATGCACTGGATGCGCAGGCCGCTGACTATGGAGCGCTTACGGCGGCACTAAACCGGTTGCAAAACAGCCTTCGGCCGGGTGGCGAGACCGAGGCCCTGGAGTCGGCGTTTGAAAGCCTGATCCATTTGCCCGCCATGGCGGCAATCGACGTCCGAAACGATACCGAGGAGCGGATAGCCTGGATTCTTTCGCGTAATATTCCAAGGTCCGATCCCGTGATCGAGTGGGCCATCACGCATTTTCGCTGGGACAGCCGTGATACCCAACGGCGCCTGCCACGCGGCGCCGGCCCGCTTTTGCAACGGCAAAAGGACATCAACCAGCTTCAGGCATTGGCGGGCGACCATCACCCGCATCACAAGGCCTTCAAAATCCTTTCGGCGCCGCCTCAGCCCATTACGGTTCGTAGCCGGCTGCTGTCACCGGCCAAGCCCGAGGCTGTGGCCGCCTTCCTGTCCGACGTGTTGCGGCCGCACCCGTCTCTGCGCAATGACCTGAATGCCGATACCATCGCGGCCTGGCAAAACTTCCTGGCGCGTCCGCACCTGGCGACCTTAGGGCTGTGGAACTTAATACTGAGCGTGCCGGCACTCATCGTCGGCGCCCTGTTTGCGACCATTGCGCCGCCGGACTATCGCAGCCTGGGCATCCTGGCCGTCATACCACCGGCCTTCGGGTTGGCGGCGCTCGTCTATACATTCGGCATCGATCTGCCGCGGCGGCGCTGGCGCACGCATCGAGACCTCGCGTCGCCCTGGCAAAATTGGGGCTGGATCGGGTCGATGGCCGCCCTGCTGATCGCGACGGCCCTGCCGGTCAGCAGTTGGTGGCTTACCGGCATCGTCGCCATTCAAGGCTGCGCGACAATCATGTGGCTTGTCATTACAAGCGAACCGGATTTCCAGCGTGGCCGTTTTCGGTGGCTTGTCGACCAGGCGCTTAACGAGCTAAATTTAAGCCTCTGGACCGTGACAAACGCCTGGTCGCTCGAATTGCCGACCCAAGTCCGGCTGATAATCATGCTTGTGGTTGCTCTCACAGTCAGCGCCTATGGCCGCATTCCTTTGCACCGAGCGTGGGCATCCGCTCCGCCAAATAAGCGACGGGCCACGGCATTTGCCGTCGCCGCGATCGCCATCATCACCATGATAGCGCTTTGGCCAATAGGCACGGACACCGCTCTATATCCGGCAATCATCGCCATTGTGGTGGCCATCGACCTGCTCCATCGCTGCATCTATATGCCTTCAGCCATAGAGGTTCGCCGCGCACATCTGTTTATCATTGTTCCTGCCGGCCTGTTCACGGCGGCCGCTGTAACAGGTGGCGGCATCCTGGTAGGCAGCAGCGCAATCCTGTTTTGGATCGCCTATGTCACGTTTCGTACCGGCTTGGTCCAGCGCTCGCCCGCGAAGTAGGCGGCCATTGACAAGGCCCTGGTCCGGTTGCAGTTTCAACAAACTGTAACTGGAAGCGCTTTATGACCGTCGATGACGCCCATCCGCCGAAGGGCGAAAAATCTTTTCTCGGCCACCCTTTCGGTCTGATCTTCCTGGTCTTCGCGGAGGCGTTCGAACGGTTTTCCTATTACGGGATGAAGGCCTTGCTGCCGCTGTACCTGACGCACTGGCTGCTGGTGCCGGGCCATGTCCAGCAAGTTATCGGCTTTGGGCCGTTCCGCGGCTTTCTCGAACATCTCTACGGCCCGATGCAGGTCGCGGGCCTGTCGTCGGTCATCGTCGGGCTGTACGGCTTTACCTATCTGACGCCGATGGTGGGCGGCCTGATCGCCGACCGCTGGCTGGGACGGCGCAATACGGTGACGATCGGCGCCATCATCATGGTCTTCGGCCACTTCATGATGGCTTTCGACCAATCCTTCCTGATCGCCCTGGTGCTGATTCTGGTGGGCGTGGGCTGCTTCAAGGGCAATATCTCGAGCCAGGTCGGCGCGCTTTACGGCCCCAACGACATTCGCGCCGGCACGGCCTTCCAGATCTTCTACCTGATCTTCAACATCGCCGTGATCGTCGCGCCGATCGTCTGTACGGGGATGAGCTCGGTCGGCTGGAGCTGGGGCTTCGGCGCCGCCGGCGTCAGCATGGCGCTGGGCCTGATCGTCTATCTCAGCGGCCGGCAATGGCTGCCCACGGAGCCGCCGCGCAAGAAGGCCGAGCGCGCCCCCCAACCCAAGCTGACCCGCCGCGACTGGCAAAAGATCGGCGTCCTGCTGCTGCTGCTGCCGCTGACCGGCGCGGCGCTGGTGATGAACGAGCAGATTTTCAACAACTACCTCACCTGGGGTAACGACGCCTTCAACCTGCACTTCTTCGGCAAGGACCAGCCGGCCAGCTACCTGGTCTCGGTCGATGCGACCATGTCGATGATCTTCCTGTCAGCCTCGATCGTCTTCTGGCGCTGGTACGCCATGCGTTGGAAAGAGCCCGACGAGATGGCCAAGATGGCGCTGTCGGGCATCTTCGCGGCCATAGCGCCTTTAGCCCTGGTTGCCGCCTCGATGACCGTTCACAACGGTCACAAGGCGTCGCTGTGGTGGGCAATCCTGTTCGAAGTGTTCAACGATGTCGGCTTCGCCAACCTGGTGCCGGTCGGCCTGGCGCTCTATGCCCGCATCGCGCCGCAGCAGGTCAACGGCACGATGATCGGCGTCTATATGGGCACCTTCTTCGTCGCCGACATGGCCGCGGGCGCGATCGGCACGCTGATGCCGTCGCTGGGACCGACCAATTTCTGGTGGCTGCACGTGGCTATCGTCTCCGTGGCGGCGGCTGCCTTGATCATCGTCTGGCGGCTGTTCCATCGCCTGCTTGGCCCACATAGGGCCAATGTCGAGATCGCACCGGCGGAGTGATTGTGCGCGTGCGGCAAGGGTGATAGCGTCCCCGAAACGGAGGGGTTTTCATGCGCCTGCTGCCCTTGCTCGCTGTGCTCGTAGCATTTCCCGCCAGTACTTATGCTGCGCCGGCCGATCGCTCCGGTGACGGCGAGCCGGCCTTTCGCGCCCTGTTCAAGGAACTCATTGAGACCAATACCGAGCATTCGGTCGGCTCGTGTACCCAGGCGGCGCAGCAGATCGAGGCGCGGCTGAAAGCGGCGGGCTATAGCGACGCCGACATCCATATGTTCGCGCCGGACAGCGCGCCCAAGGACGGTGGCATTGTCGCCACGCTTCCCGGCAGCGATGCCAAGGGCAAGGCGGTTCTGTTGATGGCCCATCTCGACGTCGTGGAGGCCAAGCGTGAGGACTGGACGCGCGATCCGTTCACGCTTTATGAGGAAAGCGGCCAGTTCTACGGGCGCGGCGTCGCCGACGACAAGGGCGAGGCCGCCATCTTCGCCGACCTGATGATCCGCTACAAACAAGAGGGCTACCGTCCCAAGCGTACGATCAAGCTGGCCCTGACCTGCGGCGAGGAGACCGAGGGCGTATTTAACGGCGCGCAATGGCTGGCGACGACGCACAAGGACTGGATCGATGCCGGCCTGGCGCTGAACGAAGGCATTTTCGGCCAGCTCGACGCTTCCGGCAAGCGCTTCACCTTCGACATGGAGGCGGCCGAAAAGGTCTACCAGGACTTCACCATCGAAACGACCAACCCCGGGGGGCATTCCTCCCTGCCCCGCCCCGACAATGCCATCTACGCCATGGCCGGCGCCTTGAAAAAGGTCGAGGCCTATCAATTCCCGGTCGAGCTCAACGACGCCACGCGGGGCTATTTCACCGGCATGGCCAAGATCGTCGGCGGCGAAGATGGCGCGGCGATGACGACGATCGTTGCCAATCCCAAGGACGCGGCGGCCGATGCTCGCCTGTCGAAGACCACCCGCTGGCACGCCCTGCTGCGCACCACCTGCGTGGCGACGATGATTTCGGGCGGTCATGCGGTCAATGCCCTGCCGCAAAGCGTCAAGGCCAATATCAATTGCCGCATGATGCCGGGCACCAAGGCCGAAAGCGTGCTGGCCACCCTGACCGAGATCATCGGCGACCCCGGCGTCAAGGTCAGCCTGCACGGCGACGTCAGCCCAGGCACCTCGGCGCCGCCACTTGGCCCCGACGTTCTGGATCCGATCAAGACCGCGGCCGCCGTCGTCTATCCCGGTACGCCGGTTATCCCCAGCATGGAAACGGGCGCGTCGGACCAGATCTACACAACGGCGGCCGGCATCCCCACCTACGGTATCTACGGTTTCTTCGAAGGCGAGGACGAAGGCAATATCCACGGGCTCAACGAGCATGTGGGGGTGCAATCGCTGATGGACGGCCGCAGGTTTTTCTACACACTGGTCAAGCTCTATACCGAATAATGCCAGAAAACGCTTTGGGCGCCCTTCAGCTCAGCTTGCATAGCCGCATCGGCGACATCGACGCGTTGGTGTGGGACGGTTTGCGCCCGGACGGCAACCCGTTCAACAGCCACGCCTATCTCAACGCGCTGGAGACCACGGGCTGCGTCGACGGGCGCACGGGCTGGCAGCCGGTGCATATCGCGCTTAGCGACGACAAGGGCGTCGTGCGCGGCGTCATGCCGCTCTATGTCAAAACCCATTCGATGGGCGAATATGTCTTCGACCAGTCGTGGGCGCGCGCCTACGAACAGGCCGGCGGAGCTTACTATCCCAAGCTGCAAGGCGCCATTCCCTTTACCCCGGTGACCGGGGCGCGGCTGTTGAGCCCCGATCCGGCCATACGCCGCGCCCTGGTCGAGGCCGCGGTCAAGGTCTGCGACCAGAACAAGCTGTCATCGCTGCACATCACCTTCCCGCTGGAAAGCGAGTGGCAGGACATGGGCGAGATGGGCCTTTTGCTGCGCCAGGACCAGCAGTTCTGGTGGGACAATGCCGGTTATGCCAGCTTCGACGACTTTCTGGCCCAGCTATCGTCCAACCGGCGCAAGGTCATTCGCCGCGAGCGCCGCGACGTCCAGGCCTTGCTGCAGATGCGCACCTTTGCCGGCGCCGATATAACCGAAGCGCATCTCGACGACCTCTATGGCTTTATCGAGAACACCTATGACCGCAAATGGGGCACGGGGACGCCGTACCTGACACGTGAGTTCTTCTCGCAGGCGCGCGCGACCATGGGCGATCAGATGGTGCTGATCTTCGCCTATGACGGCCCACGCGCGGTCGCTGGCGCCATCAACTTTGTGGGTCAAGATACGCTGTACGGCCGGCAGTGGGGGTGTACGGACGACATCCCCTTCCTGCATTTCGAGGTCTGCTACTATCAAGCCATAGACTTCGCTATCGCCCGCGGCTTGAAGCGCGTCGAGGCCGGCACCCAGGGCGAGCACAAGCTGAGCCGTGGCTACCTGCCCAATCCCGTCTATTCGGCGCACTATATCCGCGACAAGCGGCTGCGCGCACCGGTCGCGCACTTCCTCGACACCGAGCGTGAAGCCGTGGCCGAACATATGCACATGCTTGAGGAAGAGGCGTCGCCGTTCAAAAAAGGCGGATAGTGTGGTAGGATGGCGAAAAAAGGAAACGCCACATGCGCTATCGGACCTATTCGGCTTTCTTCGATTTCTACCTGAGTGAACACAGCCATGCGCTGACGCGCGCCGTACATTACCTGGGCTCGACGCTGGGGATCCTGGCGCTGGTGCTATTCGTGCGCACGCTCAATCCGGTATGGATTCTCGTCGGTCTGGTCTGCGGCTATGGCTGCGCCTGGGCGGGCCATTTCTTTATCGAGCACAACAAGCCAGCGACATTCAAATACCCGCTATGGTCGTTCATGGGCGACTACCATATGTACTTTCTGTGGCTGACCGGGCAGTTGAACAAGCGTCGCACGCGTGCCGAAGAAACCTTAGCGGCTTCAAAAGGTTGAATTTCAATTCCGGTTATCCGGAATATTTAAATTCACCTCGAAAGCCTTCCCGTTGTCAGGAATGATTGCCTGCCGAGCGAAGATGCGTGAACCAACGCTCAAGGCCAATCGCTTGATTTTCAATACCTTTGGCGCGAATGGCCGCCTCTTCGTCGCGCCCCCAGGTCTCGGCCTGGAAATTTTCGCCGACGCGCGATACGGCAAAGGCTTCGGCGCCGCCTAGCCGGCCCGAATACAGCGCCAGCGCGAGCACCACCGAGCCCAAAAGCGGGACGGCGGACATCAGTCCGGCCTGCTCGAACGCCGTCATGGTGCGCACTCGGGCTTCGAGATTGACCAGGGTTTCCGCCGGCTGTGGCGCGTGGATCAGGGTCACATTCTGTACGAAGACCAGCCCCTCGCCTGCCGCCCAGTCGAGCCACGGCCGCCAGGCGGCGGCTTCACGCGCGATCAGCGCCTGGGGGTAATCGGACGGATAGGCCAGCAGATCGGTTTCGGCGTAGCGCAGGACCTCGGCCACGGTCTCGGCGACGACGTTGGGCATGCGGTCGATGGCGGTGAAGGCCAGGCGCGTCAACGGCATGGCTTCGAAATTGACGTGGTCGGTGACGGCGTCCCACTCGGCCTGGATCCCTTCGGCCAGGGCGCGGTTGGGCAGGACCATGGTCGCGCCGCCGGGCGTTTTGATCGACCGGCCGTCGAGCCCGATGGAGAAGCCGCCATCCGTGACTTCAACCGCGCTGAGTTTCCAGAAGCGCTTGGGCCGAAAGCCGATCTGGTCGGAGCGTTTCGACGGCACCGCGTCGGGATCATGCCTGGACACCCGATCGCTCATTTTACACTCGTACTATCCGCAAAGTCGGCCGTATTTATGAGTTTTACATTACGTAAAACTTCTTGCAATTCACTGAAATCAGAGACGATTTCATCCGCGCCCGACTCAAACAATTCATCGGCCGTATGGAAGCCCCAGGTGACGCCAATGGCATGGACACCGGCCTGACGCGCCATGATGATGTCGTGAGCGGTATCGCCGATCATCACCGTATGCTCGGCTGTAAAGCCGGTCGTGGTCATGTTGAGGTTCAGCATATGGGGGTGCGGCTTGGACGGCCCGTCATCGGCGCAAAAGGTGCAGTCGAAGACATCGCGCCAGTTATGGACGTCGAGGTTGCGGTTGACGCCCCGCCGCGACTGCCCCGTCGCCATGCCCAGTGTCCAGCCCTCGGCCTTGAGCGCAGCCAGCAATTCCGCCGCGCCGGGATAGAGCGCATCATGGAAATCCGGATCGGCGTGGAAGCGGATGAAGGCGTTCTTGTAGGCTTCGGTATAGGCGCCGATCGTTGCCCGATCGAGGTCCGGCCGCATGGTCGCCAGCGCTTCGAACAGGGAAATACCGACAATCTGCCGCACATCGTCATAGGTCGGCGCCGAGACGCCGATCTCATTGGCGGCTTCAACCGCCGCCTTGAAGATCGATGACCGGCTGTCGATGAGCGTGCCGTCTACGTCAAACACCGCTAATTTCTTACGTTCAATCGCCACGCAGGCTCTCCTCGCATTGGCTCGGGCGCGCGGTCGCGCTTGCCGAAAGCTTCGCTTTCGGAGTTTTGGAACTCATCGACGCGACTTCTTCTTCATGTTGGCAAAGGGCTCGGCCTCGGCATCATGGATTTCGAAGCCGAAGCGATCGAAGCCCGCCTTGATCACCGGATCGAGCGGCGCCTCGACGATCAGCGTGCCTTCCGTCGGGTGCGGCAGTTCGATGCGGCGGTGATGCAGTTGCAGACCCAGGCCCTCGGACAGGGCGTGGCTGGCTTCGTCGCCATATTTCGGATCGCCCAGGATCGAGTGGCCGATGGCCTGCATATGGGCGCGCAACTGGTGGGTGCGTCCGGTATGCGGCCGCAGCGCCATCCACGAGACGCGCGGGCCGGCGCGGCCGATGGTGACGTATTCGGTTTCGGCCGCCTCGGCGCCCGGCTCCTTGGGATCGGCCGGCTGGACGATTTCGCGGTCGTGGAAACCCTTCTTGACCAGGGGCGTGTCGATATAACCCTCTTCGGGCTTGGGGTTGCCGGCGACCAGCGCCCAATAGGTCTTGTGCGCCCGGCGCTTGGCAAAGGCACCGGCCAGACGCGCGGCGGCGGCCGGCGACTTGCCGAGCAGCAGCACGCCTGAGGTGTCGCGGTCGAGACGGTGCACCAGGCGCGGCCGTTCAAGCCCCTCGCCCCACGCCGACAGCAGCCGGTCGACGTGGTTCTTGGTCTTGGTGCCGCCCTGCACGGCCAGGCCCGACGGCTTATTGAGGGCAATGACGTCCTCGTCCTCGTACAGCACCAGCGAACGGGCGTATTTGATCTCCTGCGGGCTCAGCGTGGCGCGTTCGCGTTTTTGCTGGTCCTCGGGCGTCGCCTCGGGCAGGGGCGGTACGCGCACTTGCGAGCCCACCGCCAGGCGCGTATCGGCCTTGACGCGGCCGCCGTCGACGCGGACCTGGCCCGAGCGCAGCAGCTTGTTCAGTTGCACGTGATTGACATGCGGCCAGCGGCGCTTGAAGAAGCGGTCGACGCGTATGCCGTCCTCGCCTTCGGTCACATACAGGGTTTTGACTTCGCGGCTCATCCGGCCACCTTTCGTATAAGCATCAAGCCCAGCGCCACGCCGCCAACCGCCAGCACCACCGACAGCACGGCATAGCCCAGGGCCATGAGATAGTGACGGCGTTCAAGCATGAACACCGTTTCCAAAGAGAACGACGAAAACGTCGTGAAACCACCCAGAACACCGACACCCAGCAAGATGCGCCAGCGTTCGGCGTCGATCGGTCCCAGCGAGACATTTCTCAACGGGCCGAGCAGTGCACCGGTGATCAGCCCCATCAGCAACCCGCCCAGCAGGTTGGCGATGAAGGTGCCGAGCGGCCATTCGGAAGTCGGCCACAGGGCCCGTGCCCAAACACTGAGCCCGTAACGGGCCAGAGACCCCACGGCTCCACCGAACAGAACCAGGATGATGTTGATCATCGCGCCCTATTACCCCTCTTGGCGTCAAACGCATAGTCCTTTAAGGGCTTGGCCATCGTCATAGCGGAGATGTTTTCATGAGTCTGAACGTCGAATACGATCCGAACAACATCTTCGCCAAGTTGCTGCGCGGCGAAATCCCGTCCGCCAAGGTCTACGAAGACGACAAGGTGTTGAGCTTCATGGACGCCTTTCCCCAGGTCCTGGGTCATACCCTGGTCGTTCCGAAAGTGGCCGCGTGCAACCTTTTCGACATCGCGCCGGACGACCTGAAGACGCTGATTGGCGAGACGCAAAGGATCGCCCGGGCCGTACGCGACGCGCTGGCGCCCGACGGCATCCAGATCATGCAATATAATGGCGAAGCCGGCGGCCAGACCGTCTTTCACATCCACTTTCACATCATCCCGCGCTGGCACGACATGACGCTGAAGAGCCACGCCAAGGGGGTCATGGCGGATATAAACGATCTCAACGACACGGCATCACGCATCAAAGCAACGCTTTGAGATTTTATGGGATTCGGGCTAGATACCCGGATCTGCATCGGGAGGCCTCGCCATGTTTTACGTTCTTCGCCATGGCCAGACCGACTGGAACGTCGAGGCGCGCCTGCAGGGGTCTACCGATATTCCGCTGAACGACACCGGCCGCGCCCAGGCCCGCGTGGCCGCCGACATCCTCGATGGACTGGGCATCACCCGCATCGTCGCCTCGCCCCTGTCGCGCGCGCTTGAAACCGCCCAGATCGTCGGCGCCAAGCTGGGCCTGACGCCCCAAGTCGATGCCCGCCTGATCGAGCGCAATTTCGGCCTGTTCGAAGGCCTGACGCTGGACGAAGTCCGCCGCGAACGCATCGAGATGCGCGCGCACATGAACCCGCAGGCCGATATCGACGGCAAGCATTATCCCGACAATGCCGAACCTTTGGCCGCGGTGATCGACCGGGTCTATGCCTGCGTCAGCGAGTGCCGCGCCGGCGACAACTGCCTGTTTGTCTGTCACGGCATCCCGTTCCGTGCCATTTCGCGCAAATTCCTGGGCGAGATGTATTCCAGCCCCAACGCCGCGCCGGTCCGCTTCGAGGACAGCGGCGGCCGCTGGCGCATGATCGCGTTGGATCCCGAGAACGCGCCGATCCCGCAGGTCCACAATGCAACCACCAGCATGGGCCAGATCTAAGGTTGTGAAAAATTGGTTTCACATTGTCCGTACCCGGACAATGCACTGAAAAATAACAGGATTCTCCCTTGTAAATTAAGGCCCGCTTTACACCCACCGGCTATGGTCCGCTCAAAAGTAGCGTTGTTTGAGTGCGTGACGATGGTGGTTTGGTGGTGAGGTCTTACGCAATGCAGCAGATTCTGCGTATCGCGGATATTGTCGATCCGATCGACCCGATTGCCCCTTCGGTCAGCAATTCGGTCGTCTATGACCGGTTTCTCGATACCTCGGACCTCATGGTGCTGGCCGTAGCCGGCGAGGATGGCCGGGTGCTGGGCCTGGTCGAGCGCCATACCTTCAACATGAAAATGGCCGCGGTCTACGGTCGCGCCCTGTTCGGCAAGAAGCCCGTCAGCCGGCTGATGGACCACGCGCCCCTGATGGTCGAGGCGGCGACGCCGTTGCGCGACTTTACGCAGGCCATGCTGACCGAGCGGCCTTCGGAGCTGATGCGCGGCTTCATCGTCACCGAAGGCGGCCGCTACCTCGGCGTCTGTACGTCGCTCGCCGTGCTCAAGGCGATCAGCAACGACCTGCGCCACGCCTTCACGCGCCAGCAGGAGATGACCGCCGACCTGATCAGCCTGGGCGCCGAGGCGCAACGCCACCAGACCTTCCTCAACATGGTCATCGACAACATCCCGGCCATGGTCCTGGTCAAGCAGGCCGAGGACCAGCGAATCGTGCTGATGAACCCGGCCGGTGAGCAATTGCTGGGTGTCGACGCCGCCATGGCCGTCGGCAAGACCAGCCACGACCTGTTCGGCGCCGAACGCGCCCTGCAATACGACGCCCTGGATCGCAAGGCGCTGCAGAGCGAGGCGCCGGTCCTGCTCGAGGAAGAGCGCTTCATCGACGGCCACGGCCTGGAACGCGTCATCCAGCTCAAGAAGACCGTGCTTCGCAATGCCGACGGCGTGGCTGACAGCATCCTGACACTGGGCCTGGACCTGACCGACCAGAAGCAGGCCGAGGCGCAGATCGCCCACCTGGCGCACTACGACCCGCTGACCGGGCTGGCCAACCGCGCCCTGTTCGCCAAGGACATGGAACGAATGCTGGCGCGGGCGCATCGCCATAAGGCGCAACTGGCCCTGCTGTGCCTCGATCTCGACCGCTTCAAGATGGTCAATGACAGCTACGGCCACCTGGCCGGCGACCAGCTTCTCATCGAAGTGGCGACACGGCTGAAGAAATGCGTGCGCAAGGGCGACGTGGTGGCGCGCATGGGCGGCGACGAGTTCGCCATCATCCAGGAAGTCGAACGCGCCGAGGATGCGCAATTGCTGGCCGGGCGCATCATCGAGGCGATGAAGGCGCCCTTCACCTTGCTGGGCGTGCGCGCCGAGGTCGGTGTCAGTGTCGGTATCGCCATGGCGCCCGCCGACGCCCAGGACATGAATAACCTGCTGTCACGCGCCGACCTGGCGCTGTACCGGGTCAAGTCGGAAGGCCGCAACAACTGGTGCTTCTACCAGCCGGAGATGGACGAGAAGCTGCTGGTCCGGCTGGAAATGGAACAGGACCTGAAGGCGGCGATGGAGCGCGGCGAGTTCGAGCTCTATTTCCAACCCCTGCTTGACCTGGACACCAACGATATCGTCTCGTTCGAGGCCCTGCTGCGCTGGAAACACCCGACCAAGGGCTTTGTTTCGCCGGGCGAGTTCATCCCGGTGGCCGAGGATTGCGGCCTGATCGGGCCGCTGGGCGAATGGGTGCTGAAAACCGCCTGCGCGAAGGCGGCGGCGTGGCCCAAGCCATGGTCGATCGCGGTCAATATCTCGCCCCTGCAGTTCCGCCACAAGTCACTGACTGCGCTCGTCAAATCGGCGCTGAAGGCGTCTGGCCTGCCGCCGAAGCGGCTGGAGCTGGAAATCACCGAGACGGTGATCCTGAGCAACGAAAAGCACAATATCACCGTGCTCAACGACATCCGTAACCTCGGCGTCCGCATCGCCATGGACGATTTCGGCACCGGCTATTCGTCGCTCAGCTATCTGCGCGCCTTCCCGTTCGACAAGATCAAGATCGACCAGTCGTTCGTGCGCGACCTGCCGCATGACGACAATGCCGTGTCGATCATCCGCGCCATCACGGGCCTGGCCCAATCGCTGGGCGTACGCATCACCGCCGAGGGCGTGGAGACCGAGGCCCAACTACTGGCGCTGCGCCATCTCGACTGCCACCAGGCGCAAGGCTATTTGATCGGCCGCCCGGCGCCGACTATTACCGCCTACTGCGAGACGGCAACCGGCTCCTTCGCCGTCGCCTGATCTTTTTCCCGAAGCGACAAGCCGGCAAACAACTCGACCGACTTGAGGCGCGCGTCGATATCGTGGATCGGCATGGAGACGATCAGTTCGTCGGCCCGGGTCTGCTCCAGGAACGACCCCAGCCGGCGCTCGATGGTCTGCGGCGAACCGACCATGGCGTAACGCAGCATATGGTCGATCATCACCGTCTCGTCGGGCGTCAGATTGGCCACCGCGTCGTAGCTCGGCTTGGGGAACGGCACACGGACATTGCGGCGCAGATTGGCAAAGGACTGCTGCATCGAGGTGTAGAGGAACTCGGCCTCCGCATCGCTGTCGGCGGCGACGCCCATGACGCCGACCATCGTGTGGGGCTTGTCGAGCACATCGGACGGACGGAACTGGCTGCGATAGATGTCGAGCGCCTGGAACAGGAGCTCCGGCGCGAAGTGCGAGGCGAAGGCATAGGGCATCCCCAAGGCCGCGGCGAGTTGCGCGCTATAAAGGCTCGAGCCCAGTAGCCAGATCGGCACCTCGGCATTCATGCCGGGCACGGCCAGGATTCGCTGGCCATCGCCTGGCGCACCGAACAGCGCCTTCAGCTCAAGGATATCCTGCGGGAAACTGTCGACGCCGGCGTCCATGTTGCGGCGAAGGGCGCGGGCGGTGCCCATATCGGTGCCGGGCGCGCGGCCGAGGCCCAGGTCGACGCGACCTGGGAACAGAGCTTCCAGGGTGCCGAACTGCTCGGCGATGACCAGCGGCGAATGGTTGGGCAGCATGATGCCGCCCGAACCGATGCGGATGGTCTTGGTCGCCTGGCCGACATGGGCGATGACGATCGAGGTCGCTGCCGACGCAATGCCCGGCATGCCGTGGTGTTCGGCCAGCCAGTAGCGTTTGTAGCCTTGGGCCTCGGCGGTCTGCGCCATACGCGCCGAGTTGGCCAGGGCGTCGGAGACGGTGAAACCTTCGGAAATCTGCGACAGGTCGAGAATAGAAAAGGGAATGGGCATGGGGAACTCCTGCCCCCTTATGTAGGCGTGGCGGTTGCGATTGCCAGTTTTAAGGCTGTCCGTGGCCTTGGAAAATCGCCAAGGCATTGGCCAAGCCGTCGGGCGCCAGGAATGCGGCCATGTTCGCCGCCGATTCCCTGGCCGAAGCCGGAATGCGCGCGAACATTCCGATCTCGTAGTCGTGGATGCCTTTGCGCCAATCGTCCGAACTTATGGCCCGCGACAGGTCCAGGGCGTCAAGCATGGCATTATTGACGCCCTCGCCGGCGAACGGCGACATGACGTGCGCCGCGTCGCCCAGCAAGGTGACTCCGGGACGGTGGGGCCATTGGAACATCGGATCGAAGGTATGCAGAGGCCGCGCCGCCATCTGATCCGTTGCGGCGTAAATAAAGGCCAGCAGTTCGGGTGCCCAGCCATCCAGTTGCGCGGCAACACAGGCTTTTGCCGCTTGCGGGTCGCTTGGATCGAAGCCGGCCAGGCCGGCCTCAGGCGCTTCGACGGCGACATAGATATGCAGTTTTCCACCAGAATTGCGTTGAATGATCAAAGCCTTGCCGTCGGCCAAAGCGAATATCTTGCCGCGCCCGACCATCGCGGCAAGGCTCGGATGATCGCGATCGACATTGGTGACATGCAGGTCGATAAAGGTGACGCCCGTGTAGGCAGGCACGACATCGGTCAGGAGATTTCGCGTCTTCGACCAAGTCCCTTCGGCGCCGATGATCAGGTCAAAATCGCCGGCGGCACCGTAACGGGTGTGGATGCGAAAGCGATGATCCGGCAATAGCTCGATCCGTTGGACCCGCGCGTCCCATCGAACGCACGCCGGGGGCAGGCTGACGAGAAGCAGCTCGCGCAACTGGCCGCGATCGATTTCCGGCCGGCCCTCGTGCGCTTCGTCACTATCATCGAGGAGGCAGATGCCATCGCGATCGTAAAGACGCACGCCCTGATCCTCGGGCCGGGCAAGGTGATCGAAGGCCGCCGTCAAGCCGGCGGCTTCGAGCGCCGCCAGGCCTGACTCGGTGTGCAGGTCGAGCGAACCGCCCTGGATCCGGGCGGCCGGACCGGCATCGCTTTCGAAGACCGTCGCTGCGATCCCTTGGACATGAAGCAGCCGCGCCAGGGTCAAGCCGCCCGGGCCGCCGCCGATAATGGCAATCTTCGGAAAATCGGTCATAGCGCCGCCTCTTTACTTTTATATAGGCCCCTATATATATTTATATAGGCACCTATGCAAGGGGAGCAGCCATGTTCGACGACGCGTTTTTCAATCGCCCGGCCCACCTGATCAACCGCGTCGCCCGGCTGATGACCCGGATCGGCGAAGCGCGACTGAAGCCGCTGGGGTTCAGCCCGGCGCAGTTACCGGTCCTGGGCGCCCTGGCGCGCCACGGCCCTTTGTCGCAGAAGGCGCTGGCCGAGGGTGGAAAGATCGAACAGCCCAGCATGGCGCAGATGCTGGCGCGCATGGAACGCGACGGGCTGGTGACACGACGGCCCGATCCGAATGACGGCCGCGCCAGCCTCTATTCCCTGACGCAAAAGACCTATGATCACCTGCCCGCATTGGCCCAAGCGTTGACCGAAGGCGGCCGCGAGGCCCTTGCCGGGTTCAGCGCCGAGGAAGAGGAAATCTTGCGGCTGCTGCTGAAGCGCGTGGTCGCCAATCTGGAGGCGATGGCCGACGGATAGACGATAGGTCGAATTTTCACTAAGGTCGCACCGGGGGTGGGACCAATGAATCTCTTTCTACGTATGTTGGGCGGTTTCGCCGCGCTCGTCGTCGCGGTCGTGTTGGCATGGGTGTTTGTGCCGCCGTTGCGGTTTGCGCCGGTCTGCGCGCCGGTTGAGGCCTGGGCCATCGACCATGGTTGGGTCAAGGTCGAGACCGCCGACTGGGGCTATCTGAAGCTGCGCGCCGGCGCCGATGGGCGGGCGGCGCTGCGCGAGTTGGAACGGCATGGGGCAACGCCGCAAATCCGGCGCACGGCGGCCGCGGTGCAGTTGCAGTACCTCGCCAAGGGTGACGTGGTCTGGGATGTCGGCCCATTGAAGCAAGTGGCTGACCATGAGACGCGGTTCGACGAACTGCGTATGCCGGGCGATGCCAGGACCCTGCCCGGAGCCGAAACGGTTCCCGCCGACTTCTGGCCCGACTGGCAGTATCGCGCCGGATGCCTGATGCCGCCAAGCGAAGTTCACGCGCAGAATACGTGCACCTTCCGCATGATCGACCTGAACGGCGACGGCCAGCCCGAGGTCGTGGCCGAGCACAAGATCACCGGCGACGACGACATGCACACGAAACCCATCGTCCGCTATGTCTGGCAGGTTTACGTCCGCAAGGCCGGTGCGTGGACCCAGGGCCCCTCCGTGCGCACCTGCGCGGTAGACCTCGCCACGCCGGATACCGCCCAGCCGCAGGTTTCGACGACCGCCTATGACCGTGTCGACATCGGTGGGCGTGAGGTGAATTTCTTCAGTTCGACCCTGTGCACCAAGACCGACAATACGGTCACCGATCCGCATGATCGCTTCGCCGACATAGCGGGCGAAGCGACGCGAATCTGGCGCGTGCCGGTCCTCTTCCCCTACCCGGGCTATGTGCCGAGCAGCTTCATGACCGCCCTGCATACGGGCGCGATAAGCCTCATGGCGACGCCCGATCCGATATCGAACGTCAAGGCGCACGCGACCTATGCCGGCCTGCCGCCATGCTTCGCCTCGCACGATATCCTGGACTGCACCGCGATCGTCGCCGACCTCGACCATGACGGCCAGGAAGACGTCATCATCGTCAGCCGCGAACGCGTGCGCGATATCGCCGGCCTGCACATGGCGACCCTGTTCATGAACCGCCAGGGCCATTGGCAGGTGGTTGCCAACCGCCCGGTCTGCATGCCGGACAACCTGTATGCCGCCAAGATTCACGTCACCCCGGGCGCCAGGCACGCGGCGATGTTCGCCGGGCGGCCGTATTTGCCGGACGATGGGACGGATGATTGCAAGGCTGGTCCGCCGCGGATGTGAGGAAGACTAAGAGAGGAAAGGCAAAGGGCCGCGGGCCCTTTGATCCCGGAACGTGTCCGTGGAGGCGGGAAGGCTTGCGCGAAGACTGAAAACGCAAAAAATCCCGGGCCCCTTAGGGCCCGGGATTTTTTACGTATTTAATCCTGGCTCAGGCCTCTCGGCCCGCACGGACACGTTTCGGGGTCGAGGGGCCCGCGGCCCCTCGCCTTTTCCTTAGTCTACCGCTTCCGTCTTCGCGCCCGACTTGTCGACCCCGCCCTTTTGCGAGGGCGTGATGTCGAAGGCGATCTTGCCGTCCTGCAGCTTGACCAGGATATGGCCGCCGCGGACCAGCTTGCCGAAGAGGATTTCGTCGGCCAGCGGCTTCTTGATGTTTTCCTGGATGACACGGGCCAGCGGGCGGGCGCCATACAGTTCGTCGTAGCCGTTTTCGCTGAGCCACTTGGCCGCGTCCTCGGTCAGTTCGATCGAGATGTGGCGGTCGGCCAGCTGCATTTCCAGCTGCATGATGAACTTCTGCACGACCTGGCTGATCACTTCCGGCTTGAGCTGGCGGAAGGTGACGATCGCATCCAGGCGGTTGCGGAATTCCGGCGTGAACAGGCGCTTGATCGCTTGTTCGTCCTCACCGGTGACCTTTTCACGGCCGAAGCCGATCGAGTTCTTCTGGTTGTCGGACGCGCCGGCATTGGTCGTCATGATCAGGATGACGTTGCGGAAGTCGACCTTCTTGCCCACCGCATCCGTCAGCACGCCATGGTCCATGACCTGCAGCAGGATGTTGTAGATGTCGCTGTGCGCCTTTTCGATTTCGTCGAGCAGGACGACGGCGTGCGGTTGCTGGTCGACGGCGTCGGTCAGCAGGCCGCCCTGGTCGTGGCCGACATAGCCCGGAGGCGCGCCGATGAGACGCGAAACCGTGTGGCGTTCCATGTATTCCGACATGTCGAAGCGCAGCAGGTCGATGCCCAGGGTCGCGGCCAATTGCTTGGCGACCTCGGTCTTGCCGACGCCGGTCGGGCCGGAGAACAGGTAGCAGCCGATCGGCTTTTGCGGATCGCGCAGGCCGGCGCGAGCCAGCTTGATCGCGGTCGACAATTGCTCGATCGCCTCGTCCTGGCCGAAGACGGCGCGGTTGAGGTCGACCTTCAGGTCACGCAGGGCCTGGGTATCGTCACGCGACACCGACTTGGACGGGACGCGGGCAATCTTGGAGATCACGTATTCGATCTCCTTCGGGCCGATGACCTTTTTGCGCTTGGATTCCGGCAGCACCATCTGCAGCGCACCGGCTTCGTCGATCACGTCGATCGCCTTGTCCGGCAGCTTGCGGTCGGTGATGTAGCGCGCCGACAATTCGACCGCCGCCTTGACCGCAGCATCCGTGTACTTCAGGTGGTGGAAGGTCTCGTAGTAGGGCTTCAGACCGCGCAGGATCTTGATCGTGTCGTCGAGCGACGGCTCATTGACGTCGATCTTCTGGAAGCGACGCACCAGGGCGCGGTCCTTCTCGAAGTGCTGACGGTATTCCTTGTAGGTCGTCGAGCCCATGCAGCGCAGCGAACCGGCAGCCAGGGCCGGCTTCAACAGGTTGGACGCATCCATGGCGCCGCCCGACGTCGCGCCCGCACCGATGACGGTGTGGATTTCGTCGATGAACAGGACGGCGTTGGGATGAGCTTCCAGTTCCTTGACGACCTGCTTGACGCGCTCTTCGAAGTCGCCGCGATAGCGGGTACCCGCCAACAGCGTGCCCATGTCGAGCGAGTAGATGGTGGCGCCGGCCAGGACTTCAGGCACGTCACCGTCAACGATCTTCTTGGCCAGGCCTTCGGCGATGGCCGTCTTGCCGACTCCCGGATCACCGACCAGCAGGGGGTTGTTCTTGGTACGGCGGCACAGGATCTGGATGCAGCGCTCGACCTCGGCCGACCGCCCGATCAGCGGGTCGACCTTGCCGTGGCGCGACTTTTCGTTCAGGTCGACGCAGTACGCGGCCAGAGCATCGGTCGAACCGCCCTTGGCCTTTTCCTCGGTCGTGGCATTGTCCTCGGTCGCGCCGCGAACGGCACGAGGTTCCGACGCGCCCGGCTTCTTGGCGATGCCGTGGGCGATGTAGTTGACCGCATCGTAGCGCGTCATTTCCTGCTCCTGCAGGAAGAAGGCGGCGTGCGATTCGCGTTCGCTGAAGATGGCGACCAGAACGTTGGCGCCGGTGACTTCGTCACGGCCCGACGACTGCACGTGGATGACCGCGCGCTGAATGACGCGCTGGAAGCCGGCCGTGGGCTTGGCCTCTTCGGACTGCGGCTCGACCAGCGACTTCAGGTCGGTCTCGATATAGGCGTCGAGCGCGGTGCGCAGCTTGGCCAGATCGACGTTACAAGCACTCATGACGGCCGCGGCATCGACATCGTCGATGAGGGCCAGCAGGAGATGCTCAAGCGTCGCGTATTCGTGATGATGCGCATTGGCGTGCCCGACGGCACGGTGCAGAGTTTCCTCTAAAGCGCTTGAAAAAGACGGCATGATGCTCTCCTAAACCTCAAACCAGACGTACACTTATACACTCAAAACTCTAACCAAGGCTTGAAGCCACAGGGTAAACCGTTCCACCTGAACGCGGTCTGAACCTGCCGGATAACTGAGCCTTAACCATCATCATCCGCCCGTATTTCTAACCACCGAATTAACAAAATCGCCGGTCACGCGAATTATGGTTAATCGTTTCCGAGCCCCGCTCCCTCAGTCCTTCTCCATAGTGCACTGCAACGGATGTTGGTGACATTCTTGTTTTGCCATCAGCAAAACGCCCATCAATCCTTTTCCATCGTGCATTGCAGCGGGTGCTGATGACGGCGCGCCATATCTACCACCTGGGCGACCTTGGTTTCCGCCACCTCATAGGTATATACGCCGCAGACCCCCACACCGGTTTGGTGCACATGAAGCATTATGCGAGTCGCATCCTCGCGCGACTTGTTGAAGAAGCGTTCGAGGACATAGACGACGAATTCCATCGGCGTGTAGTCGTCGTTCAGAATCAAAACGCGGTACAAGGACGGCTTTGCCACCTTGGGCTTGGCTTCGACCACGGCCGTCGGCGACGCACCCGGACGCGTCGGTGCTGCGCCCTTGTCGGCCGCCGTGACGGTGGTGGAGCGCGGATTGCGATCCCAGGGAATTGACCAACGGCGCGGCAAGACGGACCTCATAACTCGTGAAAAACAAAGGCGGGATACAAACCGTTCCCGGCCCCTCACCCTATCCAAAGATATGAGCGCGAAGCGAAAGTACAAGATAGTCCAAACGGACGTTCTGTTAAGGGGGATAATGATGTCACCCACAGGGGCGCCGATCACAGTTTCTTAAATGTGATGTCAGGTTCGCTTTGCAAGGGAGGGATGGCCCGGTTGTTTGGGGAGGTGGATGGAAGGCTTCGAGGTTCGATAGCGCACGGCAAGGCCCCCTCCGTCACCGGGCTTCGTGCTACGCACTCGCACCGGCGCCACCTCCCCCGCTTCGCCAAGAGGCTCGCATGGGAGGAGAGGCAAAGACAAAAAAGCCCCGGCCGAGGCCGGGGCTCTATTGTCAGCGGTACCGCACCCTTTCGGGAACGCTTAGCGGTACGACTGGAACTTCTCGACCGCGGCGGTCATGCGCGCGTTGATCGGCTTGAAGGTGTCCTTGAACGAGGACGACAGGGTTTCCGTCAGCAGGTTCAATTCGGACACGTAGGCTTCCATCGAAGCCTTGGCGTACTTGGATTGCAGCTCTATGACTTCCTGGACGCTCTTGGCGCCGGACAGGGTCTTGGCGGCGGTGACCGCTTCGTCCCAGTTCTTCTTCGAGTAGGCCATGGCCTGGGCGCCGACGGTTTCCGCACCCTTGGTGGCGGCCGTCAGGCTTTCGACAACGGCTTCGATATTGCCCTTCGACAGGGCATTGGCTTCGTTCAGGGCGCTCAGGCTCTTTTCGACCGAGTCCTTGAAAGCCTGATTGCCGGCTTGCGCCATTTTCTCGACAGTGGTCTTGATGGTTTCGGAACCGACGTCGTCCATTGATTTAACTCCTCGTCATTAAGGTTAAGCTCTGGTCGGATTTGCCCCAGACCCGGAACGGAGTTGCACAAAGGGCGGGTCCGTTCGTCCCGATTTCGAATCTTGATATAACGCAGGTGCAGCATGGGGTCAAGCGTTTTTGTGCACCGCACAATAAATTAACATGACCGTGCTATCCGGAATTCTCGTTCCGGGTGAAAAGCATGAAGGATGAACGGCTTGGCCGGTCGTGTAGCACACCTCACTGGGGAAATCCGGTCACATGCGCGTGTCCTTTAAGCTTTGTTTAAGGAAACCCACTGACAGACTAGCCTTTAGGCATTATGTTCGGAATTCGCCGGGTTCGGGCTTGACACCTATTGAACGGGTGCCGCTCGAGGGCCGTCCGGGAACGGATATTGGGGGCCAAACGGTATGACTGCGTTCAGTATAAGTAAGGAAGCTTTGATGCGTAAAGCCGGGCAAGCTTTTTCAGGTTGGTGCAAGACTCTCGGGGGGACCGGTGTATTCGCGCTTGCGGTAGCCGCGGCATCGTCGACCCTGGTTTCGGCCTCGTCGGCCAAGGCCGAGGACCTCAGCGACAACAACCGCTACGCCGGTATCGTCGTCGATGCGGTGTCCGGTGAGGTGATGTATTCCGAGCGCGCAGATTCCGCGCGCTATCCGGCGTCGCTGACCAAGATCATGACCCTGTATATGGTGTTCGACGCGCTGGAGCGCGGCGACATCAAGCCGGACGACATGATCACCATCAGCAGCCATGCGTCGGCGCAGGCGCCGGTGAAGGTCTATCTGCGTCCGGGCGACGAGATCGACGTCGACACCGCTATGCGCCTGGCGGCGATGTATTCAGCCAACGACATGGCCGTCGCCCTGGCCGAAAAGGTCGCCGGCAACGAGCAGCGTTTCGCCGCCATGATGACGGTGAAGGCCCAGGAACTGGGCATGACGCACACGCATTTCGTCAATGCCAACGGCCTGCCCGATCCGCGCCAGATTTCGTCGGCGCGCGACCTGGCCATCCTGGCGCGCGCGGTGATGCGCGACTTCCCGCAATATTACAGCTACTTCGACCTCAACAGCGTCACCTACCGCGGACACACCTATTACAACCACAATCCGCTGCACGGCATGCCGGGCGTGGACGGGATGAAGACCGGCTATACCAATGCCGCCGGGCAAAACCTGGTGGCGTCGCAGGTCAAGGACGGCCACCGCCTGATCGCGGTGATGCTGGGCGCCGACTCGAAGGAACAGCGTCGCGAGACGGTGACCGAGTTGCTTGACGTCGGCTTCAATGTCGAAGGCCGCCGCGACCATGGCGAGGTCATCACCGTGGCGCAAGGCGAGTTCGATCATGCCCTGGCCATGGGTCATGCCTACAACTACACCATGCTGGCCAGCAACAGCCAGCCGACGGCGGCGCGTCCCCTGACCGACGCCGAGCTGCGTGACACGCTGCAGGGTTCCGAACAGGCCAATGCGACCGATTCCAACGTGGTCCAGGCCAAGGCGACGGTCGAGGCCCCGGCCCTGGCCCAGGCTTTGACGGCGCAAGCCGCGGCGATGCCTGCCGCTTCGCCGGCGCCGGCCATCCAGGCCGACGGCACGCCGACAACGCCGGTACCCTATACGCAATTGGCGGCGGTGAGCCAGGCGACGGTCGACGCCGCGGCGAACAAGCCGCAATCTCCGGTGCAGCCTCAAAGTTTACCTCAGGCGCAAGCCAGCTATGGCTATGTGCCGAAGACGGCGGCGATGCAGGTAGCGATGACGGAAACCGTCGCGCCGAAGAAGGTCGCCAAGCCGGCGGACGAAGAGGACGGCGACGACGCGCCGGCTCGGGGCCGCAAGGACAAGAGGCACAAGAACCCGGACGCGGTCTGGTCGATCCAGGTCGGCGCGTTCAAGGAAAAGTCGCTGGCGTCGAACTGGGTGAAGAACATCCAGCGCCGCTTTGACGACGCGCTGTCCGATGCGTCGTCGTCGGTGTCGAAGACCGATGAAGGCTGGTACCGCACGCGGTTCGCGTCGCTGACCAAGCAGCAGGCGCATGAGGCCTGCCGCGCGATGGAAGCGAAGCGACTGGAGTGTATGGTTGTGCGGCCGGACGAAGGCTAACACGAATAGTTTCGGGGTTTGGGGCCCTTGGGCCCCAAGTCTTCCCTTCCAATAAAAAAGCCTGCCCTTTTGGGGGCAGGCTTTTTTATTGGATTGAAAAGATGTGGGGCCTCAGGCCCCACGCCCCGAAACTATCGGCGTTACCTCCGTCGCAGCAGCACATCCCTCGCCGCATTCAGCGCCGCCGCCCGGCCGCCGCTGCCGCCCTGGTCGGGATGGGCCGCCTTCATCTGTTGCTTCCAGGCGGCCTTGATGGCGCTACGGTCCGCGCCGATGCTCAGCCCCAGGGTCTGGTAGGCGCGGATTTCTTCAGACGTGAAGCTGGCCGCCGTTTGGGGCTCCCTCGCCTTCATGCCGGAAAACCGCACAGTGCTGCCCAGGACGAAGGCGCCGATCAGGCAGGCAATGGCGGCCGGCCATTCGCCGCTGACGGCCAGAAAACCGCCGGCACCTAGCAACAACATGCCCAGCACGCTACGCACGGCGCGGAACTGCTTGATCCACGGCCCGGCCGCCAACCGGCCCAGGCGCGACTGCCGCCCGACCCAGGAGAGCAGCAAAAACGCCGCCAGACCCACCAAAATCCACATATCCCGCTCCGATCGCGCCATACAGGCGGCACGCCACCCCTAGCCGAACTCGCCCCCCGGGTCTATATTGCGCGCATGAACACAGATTCCGATTTCCTCACCCGCTCCGAAACCATCCGTATCCACACGGAAGAGGACTTCGCGGGCATGCGCAAGGCGGGCCGGCTGGCCGCCGATTGCCTCGACATGCTGATCCCGCACGTCGTACCGGGCGTGGTGACCTCGCATCTCGACGACCTGGCGCGCGAATTCATCATGGACCACGGCGCCCTGCCCGCCTGCGTCTTCTATCGCGGCTACCAGCACACGGTGTGCATCTCGCCCAACCATATCGTCTGCCACGGCATTCCGTCGGAAAAGACGCTGCGCGAAGGCGACATCGTCAACATCGACGTCACCGCCATCCTGGGCGGCTGGCACGGCGACACGTCGCGTATGTATGAGGTCGGCGCCGTGGCGCCCAAGGCGCGGCGCCTGGTCGACATCACCTACGAATGCATCAAGCGCGGCCTGGAACAGGTCAAGCCCGGCAACACTTTCGGCGACATTGCCCACGCCATCCAGACCTATGCCGAAGCCCAGCGCTGCGCCGTTGTGCGCGACTTCTGCGGCCACGGCGTCGGTCGCGTCTTCCACGACAATCCCAATGTCCTGCATTTCGGCCGCAAGGGTACGGGCCCGGTGCTGGAACAGGGCATGTTCTTCACGGTCGAGCCGATGATCAACCTCGGCAAGCCCGACGTGAAGATCCTTAATGACGGCTGGACCGCGGTGACGCGCGACAAGATGCTGACGGCGCAATGCGAGCACAGCGTGGGCGTCACGGCGGACGGTGTCGAAATCTTCACCGCCTCGGCCACCGACCAATTCCGCCCGCTCGCCGCCGCTGCCTGACCTGATGTCGGACGGGGGGACAGCCGAAGTCACCGCATCCGAGCCCGTAGCCCCGGAACACGGCGGCCATCGCCAGCGCCTGCGCGATCGCGCCCGCAAGGGCGGCGTCTCGGCGCTTCCCGAATACGAGTTGCTGGAACTGTTCCTGTTCCGCTCGATCCCGCAGCGCGACGTCAAGCCGCTGGCCAAGGCGCTGATTGCGCGGTTCGGTTCGCTGTCGGCGGCCCTGTCGGCGCCGCTGGAAGATATGCTCCAGGTCTCGGCGCTCGACAACAAGGGCAAGACGCTGAAGGTCACGGCCGATATCGCGCTGGATCTACAGCTGATGTTCGAGGCGACGCGCCGCATGGTTGCCCAGCCCTTGACGCGCACCACCGTCATCGCCTCGTGGTCGGCCTTGGTGTCCTATCTGCAGGTCACCCTCGCCTACGAGCCGCGCGAGCAGTTCCGCGTGCTGTTCCTCGATACGAAAAACAAGCTGATGGCCGACGAGGTCATGGGGACCGGCACGATCGACCATGCGCCGGCCTATCCGCGCGAAATCATCCGTCGGGCGCTGGAGCTATCGTCGCCGAACATCATCCTGGTGCACAACCATCCATCGGGCGATCCCGCACCGAGCCAGGGCGATATCGACCTGACCAAGGCCATCGTCACCGCTGGCAAGACGTTGAATATCACGGTTCACGACCACCTGATCGTCGGCCGCGAGGGCGTGGCCAGCCTGCGCCAGCTCGGCGCCATTTAAACATAAAAAGGCCTCCGGGGTCACGACACCCGGAGGCCTTAAGCCATGTTGCGAAGGTCCCCTTCCCTGGTCCCACCGGAACCGCACGGCTTATTCTGGCTTAGTCGTGCTGGAGGTTCACGCCGAGAGCCTTGACGGCTTCGATCGAGATCTGGCCTTGCGGCAGACCGCTGTCGGCTTCGAACTTCTGCATGGCCGAGACGGTCTTGGAACCGATATGCCCGTCGGTGGCGCCCGGGTCGTAACCCTTGGCGGCCAAGGCCTTCTGGATATCCATGATGACCGCCGGCGAGGCGTTCTTCTGGCACAGCACTTCACGCCACACCGGACGGGCGGCATCGATGACGCGGGTCTTGGTTTCGTCGTGGGCGACGGCCGGGATATCGACGGTTTCGGTATGGGCCGGGGTGACCACTTCCTTGACACGGCGCTTTTCGAAGACCGGCGGCACCATGTCCTCGACCACGCGCTCGGGCGAATCGACGACGACGTGGCTGACCTGACGGGTCACGGCCGGAACGTCGATTTCACGCGTCGTCGCCGGGGTGACTTCGACACGGACTTGCTGGTCGCGATAGACCGCCGGGATGACTTGCAGGCACCAGATTTCCTGGGCACTGCCGCGTTGCAGGTATTGCGCGGTTTCCTGCGAGGCCGGAACGACGGCACCGCCGTCCTTGCCGGGCCAGTTCAGCGTGCCGTCGGCGCGGTAACGCACCGGCTCGTGGTCGCCCGGGGTGACCAGGGCGGCGCCCGTGGCGTAGCTGGCGCTCTTGACCCATTCCTTGCGCTCGGGCGAGACAAGGACGTGCTGCATGCGCGTCTCGTATTGCGCCGGGACGGTTTCTTCGCGCGTGGTCGCCGGACGGACGATCTCGGTCGCCATTTCCGTATGGGTGACGGCGGGAACCGTGTGACGGACCGTATGGCCGGGCTGCACCATCACGTCCTTTTCGACCAGTTGCGCCACTTCGGGCACAGTCCGGGTCTCGGTGCGCGCCTGTTGCGACACGACGTGGTCGGTATAGGTGTCGAACTTCGGCGGAATCAGCAGGCGCGAATAGCAGGCGCCCGGGCGGGCGATCTTGCGCAGGCCTTCCGGAATGCCCGACCATGCGGCGGCATTGGCGTCCGGCTTGCCGTCCGGGCAGTCGACGATCGGCGCGCCGTCGGGACCGACATTGGCCAGGTCACGCGAATCGACATGACCGGCGCCCATCGGGGTGCCGGCGGTATTCACCTGGCCGGTCTGGACCGCGGCGTCATGGGCCTGGGCCTGGAATTCAGGGGACATGTCGGGGCGGTCTTCACCCTGGGCGAAGGCGGGCGACACGGACAGGGCGACGGCCAGCGCCGCTGAGGCGACGCCGGACGTCAGGAAAAACTTAGTATTCAAAAAGGATTGGGACACGACGACCCTCAGCAGGACTAAAGACAAATTGGAACCGATGCGCTCGATTAACCTTTTATAAACCCTTTCGCCAAGGCCTTGCACCTGCGAAGAGTAAATTAACGCTAATTTTCCGAGGCACCGCGCAAAGGGCCGGCGCGTGCACAAATCGCTTGACTTGACGCCCCGCATTCTCAATCAAGCGCGCGAGTTTCCCCACAGGTCCGCCCCAAGGTTTATCATGATTTCCCGCTATGCCCGCAAGGACGCCGCCGCCATTTGGGACGCCGCCGTCAAGTACAAGATCTGGTTCGAGATCGAGGCCCACGCCGCCACCAAGATGGCCGAACTGGGCGTGATTCCGGCCGATGCCGCCGAAGCGATCTGGGCCAAGGGCAAGGACGCGACTTTCGACGCCGACCGAATCGACGAGATCGAACGGACGGTGAAGCACGACGTCATCGCCTTCCTGACCCATGTGTCCGAGATCGTCGGTCCGGAGGCGCGCTTCCTGCACCAGGGCATGACCTCGTCGGACGTGCTCGACACCTGTTTCGCCGTACAGCTCCAGCGCTCGGCCGATCTGTTGATCGAAGGCGTCGACCTGGTGCTGGCCGGCCTCAAGCGTCGCGCGCTCGAGCACAAATATACCCCCACCGTCGGCCGCTCGCACGGCATCCACGCCGAGCCGGTGACGTTCGGCCTGAAGCTGGCCGGCTACTATGCCGAGTTCGTGCGCGCCCGCGCCCGCCTGGTGGTGGCGCGTGAGGAAATCTCGACCTGCGCCATTTCGGGCGCCGTCGGCACCTTCGCCAATGTCTCTCCCGAGGTCGAACAATATGTCGCCGACAAGATGGGCCTGACGGTCGAACCGGTGTCGACCCAGGTCATTCCGCGCGACCGCCACGCCGCCTTCTTTGCCGCGCTCGGCGTCGTCGCCTCGTCGGTCGAGCGCCTGGCGGTGGAAATCCGCCACCTGCAACGCACCGAGGTCCTGGAAGCGGAAGAGTTCTTCTCGCCCGGCCAAAAGGGCTCGTCGGCCATGCCGCACAAGCGCAACCCGGTACTGACCGAGAACCTGACGGGCCTGGCGCGCCTGGTGCGCAGCGCCGTCATGCCGGCCATGGAAAACGTCGCCCTGTGGCACGAGCGCGATATTTCGCATTCGTCCGTCGAGCGCGGTATCGCGCCCGACGCCACGGTGCATCTCGACTTCGCGCTGCGCCGCCTGGCCAATGTCATCGAGAACCTGCTGGTCTATCCCGACAACATGCAGAAGAACCTCGATCGCCTGGGCGGCCTGGTCCATTCGCAGCGCGTGCTGCTGGCCCTGACGCAAAAGGGCATGTCGCGCGAGGAATCGTATAGCGCCGTCCAGCGCAACGCCATGAAGGTGTGGCGTGGCGAAGGCAACTTCCTCGACTTCCTGGCGGCTGATGAGGACGTGTCGAAGTTCTTCACGCGCGAAGAACTCGAGCCGTTCTTCAATGTCGACTACCACACCAAGCATGTCGACACGATCTTCGCCCGGGTGTTCGAGCCCTCAAGCAGCGAAGCGGTAGGGCAAAAAAAGTGAAACTGGTCGAGACGATCGACGCGGCTGGCTATGTCAGCCGCTTCAGCAACAAGGGCCGTATCCGCCTGGAAGGCGCCATCGCCGGCGCCGATGCCGATGCTATGCACCTTGCGCTGGAACAGCAGACGCCGTGGGAGTTGCAACTGGTCTCCGGCGAAGGCAAGCCCGAGGTCATCAACCGCGCCGAACTGAACGCCCTGCCCGCCTCGACGATCCAGACGCGGCTGCAGGAAGCGGCCGAGCGGGCGCAATCGGGCCTGTCCTATCTGCGGCTGGGCCTCGACCTGCTGGCGACGGACGTTTCGGCCTTGACGGATTTGACGTCGCTCATTCGTTCGGACGCGTTCGCGCGCTTCTGCGAAAGCCTGACCGGCCTGAGCGGACTGGAACTGTCGACCCTGGTGGCGACCTGCTATCGGCCGGGTGATTTCTTCACCCAACACACCGATAACGCGGCAAGGCTCTGTTTCGAATGGAATTTCAGCAAGGACTGGCGCTCGGACTGGGGCGGTCAGGTGCTGTTCCATTCGCCGTCAGGCGATATCGAAGGCGGGATCATGCCGCGGCTGAACGATCTGTCGCTCTATGCCGGTGACCAACCGCGCAGCGTGGCGTCGGTCGCCGCCTATGCCGCCGGCCCGCGGTTCTCGATCAGCGGGCGGTTTGTCTAGGTCAGCTCGCGCTTTTCAGCGCTTCCCTTGCCTGGGCCAGGAATTCGGCGGCCTTGGTGCGGACCTCGGCTTCGCGAATCTGGAGTTTCGAGGCGACGAGATCGCCCAGCACCTTGCGAATCACGTCCTCTTCGGACGGCCGGTCGGTATGGAAGCGTTCGACGGCGCGGGCGTAGCTTTCACGCTGGTCGCCGGTCAGGCCCATCTTTTCGGCTGCCCACAATCCCATCATATGGTTGCGCTTGGCGGCCGCCTGGATTTCAAGCGTATTGCCGTCGGGCGCGGGGTCAGGCGAAGAGGCATCGACAATAGGCATTAGAACGGATCCCGCGGCACGGCCTCAAGGTAGTTCCGCTTGGGAAAGCGCGCAACAGGAAGTGCATTTAAACCCCAAGAAAATGAACGCCGGAACGATTGGTGAAAAGAATTTTGGCCCAAGATTGGACATGGCGTCCTTTTTTGTTTATTTGCGGCGCTTCACCGCATTCGGTAAGATGCGAAGACCTTACGTGCCAGGGCAGACGGGGACTCGCGATTCGCGCCCGAACCCGCACCCCGCCACCGGCATTTCGCCCCGCTTGATGGGCTCCTCCTGTTGGAAATGACCATGACCACCCGCCGCAAGAAAATATACGAAGGCAAGGCCAAGATCCTTTATGAAGGCCCTGAGCCCGGCACCTTGATCCAATACTTCAAGGACGACGCGACCGCCTTCAACGCCCAGAAAAAGGCTGTCCTGGAGGGCAAGGGGGTCATCAACAACAAGATCTCCGAGTTCATCATGACCAAGCTGAACGGCATTGGCGTGCAGAACCATTTCATCAAGCGCCTGAACCTGCGCGAGCAGTTGATCCGCGAAGTCGAGATCATCCCGCTGGAAGTCGTTTGCCGCAACATCGTCGCGGGCTCGATGGCCAAGCGCTTCGGCCTGCCGGAAGGCCAGCAGCTGCCGCGCTCGATCATCGAATTCTACTACAAGAACGACGCGCTCGAGGACCCGATGGTCACCGAGGAACACGTCACCGCCTTCAACTGGGCCAATACCCAGGAAATCGACGACATCCTGGCGACCACGCTGCGCGTCAACGACTTCCTGTCGGGCATGTTCGCGGCGGTCGGCATCACCTTGGTCGACTTCAAGATCGAATATGGCCGCCTGTTCGAAGGCGACTTCTCGCGCGTCATCCTGGCCGACGAGATCAGCCCGGACTCGTGCCGCCTGTGGGATGCCCAGACCAACGAGAAGCTGGACAAGGACCGCTTCCGCCGCGACATGGGCAATGTCATCGAAAGCTATACCGAGGTCGCCAAGCGTCTCGGCATCATGGGCGACATGCCGAAAGTGATCGAAGGCGGTATGCAATGAAGGCCAAGGTCCACGTTTTCCTGAAGCCCGGCGTGCTGGACGTCCAGGGCAAGGCCGTCGAAGGCGCGCTGCACGGCCTCGGCTGGGACGGCGTCGCCAATGTCCGCGTCGGCAAGCTGCTTGAGTTCGACATCGAAGGTGCCGATGCCGAGGTCGCGAAGGGTGAGTTGAAAGCCATGTGTGAAAAGCTTTTGGCCAATACGGTCATCGAATCCTACAAGGTCGAAGTGGCGTAAGCCACTTTCAGTTGCGAAAGTCCCATCCATGAAAACCGCCGTCCTCGTCTTCCCCGGTTCCAACTGCGATCGCGATTGCAAGGTCGCCGTCGAGCGCAGCCTGGCCGCCCGGGGCAAGCGCGGCGACGTCACCATGGTGTGGCACGAAGATAGCGAATTGCCGTCGGGCCTCGACCTGATCGTCATTCCGGGCGGTTTTTCCTACGGCGACTATCTGCGCTGCGGCGCCATGGCCTCCCTGTCGCCGGTCATGGCCGCCGTCAAGGCTGAGGCCTCACGCGGCGTGAGCGTGCTGGGCATCTGCAACGGCTTCCAAATCCTCTGCGAAGCCGGCCTGCTGCCCGGCGCCCTGCTGCGCAATGCCGGACTGAAATATGTCTGCAAGCCGATCGAGATGACGATCGAGAATCCCTCGACCCGCTTCACCACCGCGTTCGGCAATCGCCAGACGGCCTGGATGACGCAGGGCAATGGCGACGGCAACTACTTCGCCGACGCCGAAACGCTGAAGGCCATCGAAGACAATGGCCAGGTGGTCTTCCGTTATGTGGAAAACCCCAATGGCTCGGCCAACGGCATTGCCGGTATCGTCAACACCGCGGGCAATGTGCTGGGCATGATGCCGCATCCGGACCGTGCCTTCGAGCCGGCCCTGGGGTCGGCCGACGGCGCCCTGATGTTCCAGAGCCTGGCCGACGCACTGCAGCCTGCTTAAGGCAGAATAGTAACGAACCGTACGATTTTCGGCTGACGAAAGTTAACAAACTGTCTAAGGTTGTTAACATGATCCGTCACGTGCCCCTCCTCGCTTTGGTCATTGCCTTGTTCGCCGCCGGTTGCGCCAAGGCTGAGCCTCCCGCCCCGCCGCCCAGCCTGGGTTTTCATCCCACGCCCTGCGGCGCCGACTATACCGGCTTGGCCGAAAAGGTCGACTGCGGCACCCTGGTCGTCGAGGAAACGCGCGGCGCCCACAATGGCCGCGTCGTTGAGCTGCCTGTGGTCATCGCCCGTGCCACGGCGGCTGACAAGAAGCCCGATCCGGTTATCTTCCTGCATGGCGGCCCGGGCGGCGGCGTGGTTGATGGCCTGTTTTATCGTCTGCGGCGCCCCGATGGGGTGACGCACGATCGCGACTGGATCTTCTTCGACCAGCGCGGCACCGGCCTGGCGAAGCCGTCACTCGACTGCGGCGTGGCACCTCTGTCCGACGCCGGCGTGACCAGCGATGCCGGCGTGGCCATCCTGCAGGCCTGCGGCAAGCGCCTCCAGGCCCAGGGCATCGACCTGTCGCAATATAATTCCGCCGTCATCGTCAAGGATATCCGCGACCTGAGACAGGCGCTGGGCATCACGACATATAATATCTACAGCGGCTCCTACGGCACGCGCGTCGCCATGGCGGTGATGCAGCACGATCCGGCCGACCTGCGCGCGGCGGTGCTGAGCTCGACCTGGCCGCCGGAAGCCTCGGCCACCGGGCCGCTGGGCCTCTATGTCTCGAACAATGTCCGCAAGGTCCTGCGCTATTGCGCCCAGGACAACGTCTGCAATGCCAAGTTCCCGAATATCGAAGCGCGCCTCGATGCCCGCATGACGGAATGGCTCAAGACGCCGGTCGTCCTGGACGGCAACACCTATACGGCCGACGAAATGGGCGCCTACTTGCTCGACGAAATCTACGGCGACGAAGGCGCGCGCCGCCTGCCCTCGACCATCGACAAGGTGCTGAAGGGCCACTACCACGTGATGGACAACTTCATCAAATACCAGGCCGGCTACAGCGAAGGCCAGTTCTTCACCACCCTGTGCAGTGAACAGTTTCCCTTCGAGAGTCCCGACAAGGTCGACGATGGGGCTGGCCGGGACCCGATCGCCGCGGCCGTGGCGCGCGACGCCAAGCGCTTCTTCCCGGTCTGCGACGCCTTCCCGACCGGCAAGCCCGATCCGGTCGAGCACCAGCCCCTGACCAGCGTTATTCCGATCCTGATGCTGTCGGCCGATATCGACGCCGGCTGCCCGGCCGAGCTGTCGGAAATAGCCGTCAAGCGCCTGAGCCACGCCAAGAATTACTTCTTCCCCAATCGCATGCACACCATCCAGGGCAGCGACTGTTCGCGAAAAATGATCGCCGAGTTCTTCGAAACGGCCAATCCGAACGTCAATGCCGATTGTATCAAGACCGACCGGCCGATCTTTCCGTTCATCTACGACGACAAGTAGCTTGGGGTCTGAGGGGGCCAGATGCAGGATATTTCGGACGTCGAGCTTCTGGGACCGCCAAAGTTCAGTTGGCCGTTTTCGGTCGCCCTGTGGATCGTCGCCCTCCTCACGGCCAGCGCCCTGTTGGACGGTCATAGCGTGCGAAACCCGCAGGCCTACACCCTGCCCGCCGTCATCGTGGCTTTTACCGCCGGGCTGCAATATCTGCTGGCGACCGGCCGCGACATCACCTTGTCCGTCGAAGGTATCCGCAAGGGCAAGGGACCACGCGCCGTATTCATTGCCTGGCAAGGCGCCAGCCTTCACCATGATCGCGACCGCAACCGCTTTGTGATCACGTCGCCCGGCAAGCGGATCGTCGTCCGGTCATCGAATTTCGACGATGTCTATCGCTTTCAGGAGATCATGAGCCACCTGCGGCTGGTCGTCTATGGCCAGGCGTGGCGGCGCAATCGCCAGGCCGAGAAGATCACCACACCGCTTCACGGCTTGTCCGCCGAGGACCGACGCGAATTCCTGGGCTATCGCGGTGACGGTTTCCTGGCGAACGTCTTCTGGCCCTATCTTGCCCTGCCCGTCCTTTGCCTGTGCGTCGCCTATGTGGCGTTTATTGAAGTGATCCTTCACCAGACGTCCCTTGGACCCGCCGCCACATCCCTCGTGCACACGGTCCTGAGCGCCTGCCCGCCTCTGTTCTACTGGCCGTGGGTTCTCGTATATATACCTGTCGTCTGCGTCGCCGCGGTCGTCATTTTATTTCGAGGCCTGCCCCGGTTCCTGGCGCGCCGGCGCCTGAAAGCGATGCGCGTGCGCTGGCTTGAACAGTTCGATCGCCCGCAAATGATCTCCATCAGCGCCATCGGCCTGGTGTGCCGCGAAACCGACGGCCAGAGGTTCGTGCCGTGGGACAATGTCTACAAGATCAGTCAGACGCGCGGACTGATCCTGTTCCATCTGGTGCCCGACCTGCGCCTATCGATCATCCTGCCCAAGCGCGCCTTCGCAACCGACGAAGCGGCGGCTGACTTTGCCGCCCGGGCGGAAGAATTCAAACACGCCGCGCGCACCTTGCCGAGCCTAGTCGAGCCCGTGTCCTTCTGGGAAATAGCGTGACGGATTTCGGCTGACATTGGGGACTGAATCCCCTATATGCGCGCCATGAGCACACAGACCTCCGCAAAACCTAAGTCCATGGCCGAAAAGGCCGCCGAATATGGCCTGAAGCCCGACGAATACCAGGTCGTCCTCGACCGCCTCGGCCGCGAGCCCAATGATGTCGAGCTCGGCGTTTTCAGCGTCATGTGGTCGGAGCACTGTTCGTACAAATCCTCACGCCTGCATCTGCGCAAGTTCCCGGTGAGCGGCCCGCGCGTCATCTGCGGCCCCGGCGAAAACGCCGGCGTCATCGATATCGACGACGGCCAGGCCTGTATCTTCAAGATGGAATCGCACAACCACCCGTCCTTTATCGAACCCTACCAGGGCGCGGCGACAGGTGTCGGCGGCATCATGCGCGACGTCTTCACCATGGGCGCGCGTCCCGTCGCCCTGCTGAACGCCCTGCGCTTCGGTGAACCCGACCATCCCAAGACGCGTCGCCTGGTCGAAGGCGTGGTGTCGGGCATCGGCGGTTACGGCAACTGCGTCGGCGTGCCCACGGTGGCCGGCGAGACCAATTTCCATGCCGGCTATAACGGCAACATCCTGGTCAACGCCATGTGCGTCGGCCTGGCCGATGCCGACAAGATCTTCTACTCCGCCGCCCCCGAGCCCGGCCTGCCCGTCGTCTATTTCGGCTCCAAGACCGGCCGCGACGGCATCCATGGCGCCACCATGGCCAGCGTCGAGTTCAGTGAGGACAGCGAAGAAAAGCGCCCGACCGTGCAGGTCGGCGATCCCTTCGCCGAAAAGCTGCTGATCGAAGCCACGCTGGAACTGATGGCGTCCGGCGCGGTTGCCGCCATTCAGGATATGGGTGCGGCCGGCTTGACCTCGTCGTCGGTCGAAATGGCCGGCAAGGGTGGCCTCGGCATCACGCTCGACCTCGACAAGGTGCCGCAGCGTGAAACCGGCATGACGCCCTACGAGATGATGCTGTCGGAAAGCCAGGAGCGCATGCTGGCCATCCTCAAGCCCGGCCGCGAAAACGACGGCTACCGCATCTTCAAGAAGTGGGGCCTGGACGCCGCGGTGATCGGCGAGACCAATACATCGGGCCGTATCGTTCTGACGCACAAGGGCGAGGTTGTCTGCGACCTGCCGCTGGCCCCGTTGTCCGACGACGCGCCGCTCTACGACCGCCCGTGGGTCGAACCGGCGCTGGAGCCCGAACTGACCGCCGCCGACGTGCCCGTGCACGCCATCGGTGATGCCCTGCTGAAGATCATCTGCGCGCCCGACATGGCGTCGAAGCGTTGGCTGTGGGAACAATACGACCGCCACGTCATGGCCGATACCCTGGCCGAAAGCGGCACCGGCCACGACGCCGGCATGGTCCGTGTCCACGGCACCAAGAAGGCGCTGGCCGTGACGTCCGACTGCACCCCGCGCTACGTCAAGGCCAATCCTTATGAGGGCGGCAAGCAGGCGGTGGCCGAGGCCTGGCGCAACCTGACCGCCGTCGGTGCCGAGCCGATCGCCATCACCGACAACCTGAACTTCGGCAATCCGGAAAAGCCGGAAATCATGGGCCAGATCGTCCGCGCCATCGACGGCATGGCCGAGGCCTGCCGCGAACTCGACTTCCCGGTCGTCTCCGGCAATGTCAGCCTGTACAACGAGACCAATGGCGCGGCCATTCCGCCGACGCCAACCGTCGGCGCCGTCGGCCTGTTGAAGGACTACGACCAGCGCGCGGGCTTTGGCGCCGTGGCGCAGGGCCAGGTTCTGATCCTGATCGGCGAGACGAAGGGCGAGATGGGCTCTTCGCTCTATCTGCGCGAGGTCTGCGGTGAGGAAAAAGGCGCCCCGCCCAAGGTCGACCTGGCGGCCGAAAAGGCCAACGGCACCTTTGTGCGCCGGTTGATCAAGTCGGGCGCGGCCCGTGGCGTGCACGACCTTTCCGACGGCGGCCTGCTGTGCGCCGCCGCCGACATCGCCTTCGCCTCGAAGATCGGCCTGGAGCTGAAGAACCCGACGGCGCTCGACGACCACATCTTCGCCTTTGCCGAGGACCAGGCGCGCTATCTGCTGGCGGTCGATGCCGCCGCGGCGCACATCGTCATCACCCAGGCGGCGGAAGCGGATATTCCGGCAGCCGTGGTCGGCGTCGCCGGCGGTAGCGACCTGACCTTCCCGGGCCTGTCGCTGGGCATCGATCGCCTGCGCGCGGCATGGGAAAACTGGCTGCCTAGCTATATGGCGGGGAAGTAGTGTCGCGGGAGGCCGGGCAAAGCTTTTGTCAGGCGCTTGTGGTCGCAGTACCCGAATTGCTGCCTGCCCTCACCGAGCACGCGGAGTATTACGAAGACGTTCTGCCCCATGTGTTTTTCGGGGATGTCACGCGCTATGCGGTCGAAATTTTGGCGTCCGAAGAAACGGATGTCCTGGCGCGCCTCCTGTCTTGCCTTGAAAGGGGCTTGGCAAGCGGCGATCAGGATGTCGACAATCTAATCTGCGTCTCATTTGTCGAGAATATGCAGGACAGCTTTCCGACCTTGGACGCTATGCGCCAGCACGCGGGGCCATTGCTTAAAACGGCCATCGACGGTTTCGTCAACTGGCGGCCTTCAACCAAACTATAAAGCGCCAATCGAGGTCAGTTCCCATTTGCATTGGGTCGTATAGGCATAGCCGAGATCGAGCGCCTTGGGCGTGCGGGCGTTGAGCACGACATGGGCGCGCGCATGGGCGGCGTCGAGGCTGTTGTCCATCGGGCCGCCGCTGAAAAGCGCATTGAGGTGTCCTACCCGGCCCTGGCAGACAAACAGGTCGCAATAGTGATCGCGTTTGCGGCTGAACTGATCGGCCAGGAACGCATAGGGCACGATCCCGCCTTGGCCACCGAACGCCACGCCGTCATGGCTCATCTGTGCCAGCAGGGCATTGCCGTTGCCGCTGCGCACGCTGGTCAGGGTTTGTCCCACCGCCTGGTTTAGCGAAGGCCCCATTTGCGCTGGCGGACAGGCGGTCGCGGCAAGGCTCATCAGCAGTATGGTGGCGATCATGACGAGGCTCCCTGACTTTACAGTCCAGCATAGCTCAAATCGACACGTCCGCCACCATTGGCTGAAAGATTCGCGTTATGCGACAAGCTTGAAAAGAAACGTCATGGTGCCGTTAAGAATTAAACCGCCCTTAACCGGGCATCGGCCTTGATGGGATTGAACCGTCTTTCGATTCGCGACCTTTCGTTCCGCACGGACATTTCGTTACGCGATGCGCTACCGCCCCTTCGGCCGTTCCGGCCTGGCCCTGTCGACGCTTGGACTGCACCTGCCCGCGCACGTGTTGACGAAGAATCGCGGCCTGATGGAAAAGCTGCTGACCACGGCGCTCGAGAACGGGATCAACACCTTCCATTTCGAAACCGCAGATCCGAGGATCTTGGCCACCGCGGCCAGTATCTTCTCGGTCGTTGAGCGCCGCCTGCTGTTCCTGTCGATCAGCGCGGCCGACACGGCGTGGGACGGCATGACCTACGAACTGGCGCCGCTCAAGGAGCGCCTGCGCGGCGCGATCAAGGATTCGGGCCTGATGTGGCTGGACCTGGTCCTGTTCGACAAGGCCGGTACCGCCACCCTGCCCCAGGCCAGCCACGACTTCGCCAAGACGCTGCAGCGGTCAAAGATGCTGCGCTACATCGGCGCGCGCGCCGAGACGGCGGACCTGGCCGACCTGATCCATAGCCGGCGCTTCGACGTCATCCGCACCGGCTTCGACATCGATTCCAGCTGGGACAAACGGCGCCAGATCGACGCGGCGATCGCCCACGAAATGGCGGTCTTCGCCGAGGACACCTTCCCTGAGCGCTACAGCAACGCCTCCAGCCTGATCCCCCAGGACGCCAAGCGCGGCTGGTTCGGCGCGAAGGCGAAGAATCCCCTGGCCGGCGCCGGCACCTACGCCTTCCTGCACCAGACGCCGGAATGGACGCCGGAGGAACTGTGCCTCGGCTATGCCCTGTCGCAGCCCTGCCTGTCCTGCATCTATATAATGGCCGATACGCCCGCGCACCTTGAAGCCCTGGCCCAGGTGCCGGAACGCCATTTGCCTTCCTCCGTTCCCGCCCAAATCGAAATGGCGCGCTTCACCGCGCATGCGCCCAAGGCGGCCAATCGCTGAAAATCGGTTCCGGCACTGGATTTGCCGCGGTGTCGGGCCTATATCTTCGTCAGTTTCAGTTTGAGGAGCCTGCGCCGTGAGCGAAGACGTCACCACCTTTATCGACACCACCATCAAGGGCCACGACGTCGTGCTGTTCATGAAGGGCACGCCGGAACAGCCGCGTTGCGGCTTCTCCAGCCTGGTCGTCCAGGTCCTGGACCATCTGGGCGTCGAGTATGTCGGCATCGACGTATTGCAGGACGGCCAACTGCGCGAAGGCATCAAGATCTATAGCGACTGGCCGACCATTCCGCAGCTCTACGTCAAGGGCGAGTTCCTGGGCGGCGCCGATATCGTGCGCGAGATGTTCCAGAGCGGCGAACTGAAGACCGCCCTGTCCGAGCAAGGCCTGATCGCCGCCGCCTGATCATGGGACTAGCCAGAGATACAATAACCCCGGAAGCATCGCTTCCGGGGTTATTTCTTATCGGCATCGCCTTCATGGCGTCGTGGCGGCGAATACGGGATACGAACCTCTCCCCGGCGCAACTCCACCATGGACACGTTCGGGAAGGCGCTTTAAGCTAAGGCCTAGCAGGGGTTGAAATATCTACCAAAACGCTCGGTTTGAATGACACGGTCCGCGTCGCGATTTACGACGCCGGGCGGTGGCATCGCTTGCCGAGCGACTGACTATATTCGCAGACATTTTATTGAATTGATTACACGAAGGAGAAGAATTTGACCTCCGAGGCCGTATTGTTACAACCCAAAGCCACTACAAAGAAAATCCTGGCCGGCCAAAGACTAACCGCACTCGACAGTATCCGAGGCATCGCCGCCATTATTGTTGTATTCAACCATATTTTTAATTTCACACCTGACAAGTATGCGTCCGTCATAAATCTTTTCAAGCATACGCCTCTACGTATAATTATCGACGGACACGCATCAGTTATTGTATTCTTTGTCTTGAGCGGAGCGGTTTTGACGATACCGGTCCTGGCGAATCCGAAGATTGACGTCGGCAAATTTCTCGTCCGGCGTTTTTTCCGCATCTACGTGCCGTTCGCGGTCGCCATTTTGGGCGCCTATCTCTTGTTCGAAGCGACGGTGGGTAGGCCAATCCTTGGTACGAGCGCTTTCACGGCCCAGATGTGGGGCGACCCGCACGCTGACAGCCTGCTGGGCCATCTCCTCCTGACGGGGAAGGAGCGAGATATCGAACTCGACGGCGTGATGTGGAGTCTCGTGCACGAGTTGCGGATGTCGCTTGTTTTTCCCTTCATCATCCCGTGGATCATCAGGTATCCGGTGAGATCGACGCTTGTCTCGCTTGTCATCGCCATTGGCGCCGATGTCTTGCTCAGGCACATCGGCGAAAACTATACCATATTCATATCGGCGCACACGGTTGCGGGAAGCCTGCTGATGACCGTCAGATATATGGTCTTTTTTGTCGCCGGCGCCGCCCTGATCGCCCTCCTGAATGAGAATCTTCAGCGTCTGGACGAGATGAAGCCGGCGATAAGATGGGGGTTGCTCGCCGTCGCACTTGTGCTGCTCATGATCCCCGGAGATCGTCCGTATTCCGATTACCTGATGGGCATAGGCGCGTTGGCGGTGATCGCCTTGGCCATTGCGAGCCGGAACAGTCCGTTATTGTCCAGCCCCCCGCTCCATTGGCTGGGCGAGGTATCCTACAGTATGTACCTGGTCCATCTGCCGATCATGCTCGCCTGTTTGAAGTGGCTATCGCCGAGCCTCAGCCTTGGCGTTTGCCTGCTGATTGCCCTTCCGATCGTCTTCGTGGCGTCGCACCTTTTCAATCTTTTGGTTGAAAAGCCCGCCAACCGGCTTGGCAAGAGGGTGTTGCACCAATCTCCGCAGGCCCTGTAGAGCTTCGGCGACCGGCCTGACGGCTCCAGGCACGGTTGGACGAACACAAAAAATCCCGGAAGCCACGCTTCCGGGATTTTTATTCTTAGCTCGGACGGGCTTGGCGTTATGACGCGGCGAGAACCGTTAGCTCGCGAGACGCGGAGCGCAGCGTACTTAAGTACGTGAGCACCGCATCGCAGCGAGATGACGGTTCGCAGCCCGTCAGAACGTCAAGACGAGTAGTATTCGATAACCAGGTTCGGTTCCATCTTGACCGGGTACGGCACTTCGGACAGTTCCGGCAGGCGGATGTACTTGGCCTTTTGGCTCTTGGCGTCGAGCTCGATATAGTCCGGCACGTCGCGTTCCGGCGACTGCAGGGCTTCGAGAACCAGAGCCATGTTGCGCGAACGCTCACGCACTTCGATGACGTCGTTCGGCTGGACGCGGTAGGAGGCGATATTGACCTTCTTGCCGTTGACCAGGACGTGGCCGTGGTTGACGAACTGGCGAGCGGCGAACACGGTCGGGACGAACTTGCAGCGGTAGACGACGGCGTCCAGGCGCGATTCGAGCAGCGCGATCAGGTTTTCCGAGGTGTTGCCCTTGCGGCGGTCAGCCTCTTCGTAGGTGCGCAGGAATTGCTTTTCGGTGATGTTACCGTAGTAGCCCTTCAGCTTTTGCTTGGCGCGCAGTTGCAGGCCGAAGTCCGAAACCTTGGACTTGCGGCGCTGGCCGTGCTGGCCGGGGCCGTAGGAGCGCTTGTTGACGGGAGACTTGGGACGGCCCCACAGGTTTTCACCCATGGCGCGGTCGAGCTTGTACTTGGCGCTGTGGCGCTTTGACATGACAGACCTATATCTTCACCCCGGCTGGCAACCCGATCATTCGGATTGCGATTGCAACGGCAGCCTCGGGATAAACCGTAATAAAAACGCCCCGTGTCCTGAAGGAAACGGGTGCGAAGGCGGGCTTATGGCCAAGATGCCCGGCGAAGTCAAGCCGGCCCACGGCAGAAACCGATTTTTTAAGGCTTTGTGCTAAATCAAGGCTTCGGGAACTGAGTGGGTTGGGTAGCGCATGACGATCAAGGCCAAGATTTTGTGTCTCGTGGGCGCTTTCGCCCTGCTGGCGGCGGCCATTACCGGGCTCGGCCTGCAAACGATGAGCGACTATAATCGCATCATCGAAACCTATCGCCACGCCTCGGACAACGCCTTCCGCGCCGAGCGGCTCAATCGATACGTGACCGCGGCAGCGCTGGAAATGCGTGGCATCTATATGTCGCATACGCCCGCCGACGCGCTGGCCGCCGCCGACAAGGCCGAACACCAAGGCGCGGTGCTGAAGGCCTTCCTCGACGACTGGAAGCACCAGATCAAGCCGGGAGACCTGCCCCAGTTCGACGCGGTCTACAAGAACGCCGGTGATATGGCCAGCGGTGGCCGCTTTATCGCCCAATATACGCGCCTGCACGGCGCCGCCGCCGCCGATGCCATCGGCAATACGCCGCAACACCTCGTCTTCCGTGAGCGCATGCAGGCCGATATCGCCGCTATGGTGACGCGCATCAATGCCGACCAGGCGACCAGCCAGGCTGCCCTGACGCAGTTTGAACAGGTTCGCGCCGGACAGTTCCTGGCCATTGCCTGCGTTGGCATCCTGTTGCTGTTGGCCGCATCGCTATGGATCGCCATCCGCTCGATCGCCGAGCCGCTGGGCGAAGTGCGTCGCTCGATGGTCAAGATTTCCGAAGGGCAATACCAGACACCGATCCCGGACGGCCACAAGGACGGTGAGATCGCCGAATTGTGGGGCGCGCTGGATATCCTGAAAACACACGCTATCGAAGCCGAGAAACTGTCGCGCGAACGGCTCGAGGCCGAACATCGCACCCGCGAGTTAGTCCTCGACTAGCCTTTAGGCTCGATGGCGACCACTACCGGCGAGGCTTGCGCGCCGGAAATCTGCACGACATAGGCACCCGGCTGCAAGGCAAAATCGACGACCTTGCGAATGGTGGTGCAGGCCGGTCCGTGGCCATGCGCCACCGAGGTCAGGGCTGGGCCACCGGCAGGCGCGACATCGATCCAGGCGCCGCCGCCCAGGGCGATCGAATAGGTGCCGGCGGTCGCGATAGTCAGCGTGAACAGGCCCGCAAAGCTGCCGTCGGCGGCCGGCTTGGGTAGCGGCACGACGTAGGCCATGGCGGACGATGACGCCAACTTGGCCGAATAGGCATGGCCGACAACCAGTGTTCCAGCGGTGGCGATCGCTGCCCCGCCCTGCAAAGGCTCGGGCGTCGTCCAGCCTGTCCACGGCGCCGGAATGGCCTTGTCCATGGCGGCGCAAGCCGGTGCGACGTCCATTGCCATCTGGGCGTGGGCAGCCAACGGAATTCCCATCACCCCCATCAGGGCGGCGGCGCTCAAAAGCGGGCGAAGCTTCATCTTTTTCAGGTCCTGGAAGGGGCCAGACGCGCGGCGTGGAAGTCGATATGGTCGTCGATGAAGCTTTGCACGAAATAGTAGGAATGATCAAAACCGTCGTGGTAGCGCAGGCTCAGTTTTTGCCCCGAGGCCGACGCCGCGTGCTCGAGCAGGCTGGGCATCAGGTGGCTGTCGATATAGGGATCGGCGCGGCCCTGGTCGACCAGGATGTCATCGAAGGCCTTGACCGTGCCCTCGGCGATCAGGGTCGCGGCGCTATAGTGCTCCCAGGCGGCATGGTCGGCGCCGAGATAGGCGGTCAGCGCCTTGATGCCCCAGGGCGAGCGCAGGGGACAGGCGATCGGCGCGAAGGCCGACACCGACCGATAGAGATGGGGATGGTTGAGCGCCAGGGTCAGGGCACCGTGCCCGCCCATCGAATGGCCACTGACGCTTCGGCGGCCGGGATCCGCCGGGAAATGCGCTTCAACCGTCGCAATCAGGTCGTGGGTAATGTAGGTTTCCATCTTGAACTGGGCCTTCCACGGGCCCTGCGTGGCGTCGACATAGAAGCCCGCGCCCTGGCCCAGGTCGGCCGCCGGATCGTCGGGAAGATTGGCGCCGCGCGGCGAGGTGTCCGGCGCGACGATGATCAGCCCGCGCTTTGACGCCTGGCGAAAGGCGCCGCACTTCTCGGTAAAGTTGTTGGCGGTGCAGGTCAGGCCCGACAGCCAATACAGGATCGGAAACGGCCCCTCCCCGTCCGGAATGAAAATGCTGAAGGTCATGGCGCCGGCGACCGCGGCGCTCTGGTGGCGGACGAAAGAGACCTCGCCGCCGAAGACGCGATGGCGTTCGACGATCTCAATATCCTGGCTGATCTCGGGCTTGCTTTCGAACATGGGGCGTCTCCTGTTTACGGCAAAATATCACCCGATGCCTGCGAGTTGTCAGCGTGATTGTGGCGCTTTTGGACAAGTTTTCCGTAAGTTGGTGAGGATAACGGGTCCCGGCTTCGCCTAGAACACCACCACAGACCGGATGCTCTCGCCGGCGTGCATCAGGTCGAAGGCCTCGTTGATGCGTTCGAGCGGCAGGGTATGGGTGATCATCGGGTCGATCTCGATCTTGCCGTCCATGTACCAGTCGACGATTTTCGGCACGTCGGTGCGGCCGCGCGCCCCGCCGAAGGCCGAGCCTTTCCAGACACGCCCGGTGACCAGCTGGAACGGCCGGGTGCGGATTTCCGCGCCGGCGGGCGCCACGCCGATGACGATGCTTTCGCCCCAGCCACGGTGACAGGCTTCCAGCGCCGTGCGCATGACATCGACATTGCCGGTGCAGTCAAAGGTGTAGTCGGCGCCGCCGCCGGTCAGTTCGACCAGGTGGGCGACCAGGTCACCGGAGATATTTTTCGGATTGACGAAATGGGTCATGCCGAAGCGCTCACCCCATTCGCGTCGGGCGTCATTGATGTCGACCCCGACGATCTTGTCGGCGCCAACCATCTTCAGGCCCTGGATGACGTTCAGGCCGATGCCGCCCAGGCCGAAGACGACGGCATTGGCGCCGGGTTCGACGCCGGCCGTATTGACCACCGCGCCGACGCCGGTCGTCACCCCGCAACCGATATAGCAGGCCTTGTCGAAGGGGGCGTCAGGACGGATCTTGGCCAGGGCGATTTCCGGCAGGACCGTGTGATTGGCGAAGGTCGAGCAGCCCATATAATGGTAGATCGGCTGGCCCTTGTAGGAAAAGCGCGTGGTGCCGTCGGGCATCAGCCCCTTGCCCTGGGTGCCGCGAATGGCGGTGCACAGGTTGGTCTTGCGCGACAGGCAGCTTTTGCACTGGCGGCATTCGGGCGTGTACAACGGAATGACGTGGTCGCCGGGCTTCAGCGAGGTGACGCCCGGGCCGACCTCAAGGACGACGCCCGCCCCTTCGTGGCCCAGGATCGAGGGAAACAGCCCCTCGCTGTCGAGACCGTCCAGCGTGTAGGCGTCGGTATGGCAGATGCCGGTGGCCTTGATCTCGACCAGGACTTCGCCGGCGCGCGGCCCTTCCAGGTCGACCTCGACGATTTCCAGCGGCTTTTTGGCTTCGAAAGCAACAGCGGCACGGGTCTTCATCTCGATCTCCTTGGCATGTGTATCGCCCCTGCTCTAACGCGAGCCGCCCCCAGCGGCAAGGCATGATAGCGGGCACACGTCGCGGGTTTTGATTCAGGCTTCGTTAAACACGGCCGCACGCGCGATGTTAAACTTTGGCGGTTAACCTGTACCTTGACGCCCAGTGCCCCCAGTTGAAATAGCATGACCATCAAAGCCAAGATTTTGGCGCTTGTCGCCGCCTTCGCCCTTGTGGCCGCCGGGATCAGCGCGCTCGGCCTGGCGACGATTTCCGACTATGACCGCGTCATCGCCGACTATAGCCGCGCCAATGACGACGCCTTCCGCGCCGAGCATCTGAGCCGTGTCCTGTCGGAAACCGTGATCCGCATCCGCAATATCTACGCCGCGGCGTCAGGCCCCGAACTCGACCAGCGCACCCGGGCGCTCGACGCCAACCTGGCCGATACCCAGGCCGTCCTGGCCGACTGGAAGGCGCACCTGCGACCGGGTGAAGTGCCGCAGTTCGACCGGGTGCAAAAGGACACGCAACGTGTCATGCATTTTGCCCAGGCCATCATCGTCCTTGCCCGTACCGAGGGTCCTGCCGAGGCTGAGAAAAAAGGCTATGTGCCCGCCGCCCTCGCCTGGCGTGAGGCGTTCCAGGACCGGCTCGACGCCATGGTCGCCGACTTCCACCAAAAGCTGACGGTCAAGCAGGCCCAATTGAAGGCCTACCAGGCGCGCCGCATTACCGAATTCCTGGCCATTGCCGCCACCGGCACGATCCTGTTGCTGCTGGCCTCGTTATGGATCGCCATTCGCTCGATCGCCAACCCGATCAAGACGATCACCGGCTCGATCATCCGCATTTCCGAGGGCGCCTACGACACGGTGATCCCCGAACACGCCGTCGATCCCGCGAAGACGGATGAAATCTCGCGCCTGTGGGCGGCGATCGCCATCCTCAAGGATCGTTCGGTCGAGCTGAAGCGCCTCAATGACGCCAAGCTGGAGCTGATGCTGGATTAGGTCTTCCACCTTTCCGCCTTTCAAAAACACAAGGCCGCGAAATTATTTCGCGGCCTTGTCGATTCCGGGCCGCTCCGTTCGATGTGTTGACAGAGCCGCCCGCGGTGACATGGTGTCGTACCCGGCGGCCAATGGAGACAGAGCGATGAAAGTCATGGTGATGGTCAAGGCGACCCAGGAGTCCGAAACCGGGACCCCGCCCGACCCGGAAATGCTGGCGGCGATGGGCAAGTATAACGAGGAACTGATCAAGGCCGGCATCCTGCTGGCGGCGGAGGGGCTCAAGCCGACCTCGGCGGCGAAGCGCGTCCACTTCGACGGCGCCAACCGCACGGTCATCGACGGGCCGTTCACCGAGACCAAGGAGCTGATCGCCGGCTTCTGGCTGTGGCAGGTGCGCAGCATGGAAGAGGCCGTCGAGTGGCTGAAGAAGTGTCCCAACCCGATGATGAGCGCCAGCGACGTCGACATCCGGCCGTTGTTCGAGATGGACGACTATGCCGAGTGGGATGAAAAGCTCGGCAGCAACATGACGGAGCGGCGCGGGAAACTGGCCGCGCGTCTGGAGGCCAAGGACTGAGTCGAGTGTCTCTCGACCGGACGATCAGCGCGATCTGGAAAATGGAGGCCGCCCGCATCGTCGGCGGCCTCGCCCGGATCGTGCGCGACGTCGGCCTGGCCGAGGACCTGGCCCAGGACGCCCTGATCGCCGCCCTGGAACGGTGGCCTTTAACCGGCATCCCGCCCAATCCCGGCGCCTGGCTGATGGCGACGGCGAAAAACAAGGCGGTCGATCGCCTGCGCCGGGATGCCCGATTTCGGCGAAAGCTCGAAGAGATCGGTCATGACGCAGAGGCGTTCACAGCGCCTTACGTCAACGACGACGCGATCGGCGACGATACCCTGCGCCTGATCTTCGTCGCCTGCCATCCCCTCCTGGCGCACGAGGCGCAGATCGCCCTGACCCTGCGCATCGTCTGCGGGCTGACGACCGAGGAGATCGCCCGCGCCCAGCTCGCGGCTGAGACGACGGTGCAACAGCGCATCGTCCGCGCCAAGCGCCGGTTGAGCGAAGCCGGCATCGGCTTTAGCGACCCCGAACCCGCTGAATGGGCGCAGCGCTTGGACGCCGTTCTGCAGGTCATCTACCTGATCTATAACGAAGGCTATGCCGCCAGCGCCGGCGAGGCCTATCTGCGTCTGCCGCTCAGTGAGGAGGCCTTGCGTCTGGGGCGGAGGCTGGCCGTCTTGTTGCCGCAAGAGAGCGAAATCCATGCCCTGCTGGCCCTGATGGAGTTGCAATCGTCGCGAGGCCGCGCCCGTCTTGGCGCCAACGGCGTGCCCGTCCCCCTGGACCAGCAGAACCGCGCTCAGTGGGACCTTCTACAGATCAGGCGCGGACTTGTGGCCTTCGAGACCGCCAAGGCCTTGCCCGGCGCACCGGGCACCTACTATCTGCAGGCGGCCATTGCGGCTTGCCATGCCCGGGCGATGACACCCGAGGCGACGGACTGGCCGCAGATCGCCGCCCTTTACGCTGTGCTTTACGACATGACCGGCTCCCCGGTCGTCGGCGTCAACCGCGCGGTGGCGGCGGGTATGGCCCATGGTCCCGAGATGGGGCTGGCCCTGCTCAAGCCCCTGCAAACCGAAGCGGCGCTGAACGACTATTATCCGCTGTGGGCGGCGCGTGGCGAACTTCTGGAACGCGCCGGTCGGCCCGATGAGGCGCGCGCCGCGTTTGCAACCGCCGCCGCCATGACGCGCAACCTGCCCGAGCGGGAAGCCCTGCTACGGCGTGGTGACAAATTACGCTGAACACGCGTCTCGTTTTTACCAGTGAACTGAATTTTCAAATTTTACGCGGAAACCCTTGACGCCGCGGTGCACCCTGGCTTAGCCCTTTGCCTCAATGATAACGCTATCAGGGGAGACGACCATGCGTCGCTTGCTTTTAGGCCTGGTTTCAGCACTGGCCCTCACCGCGGGACTGACAGCGGTGACAACCGCGTCCGCCGACCCTATCGCCACACTCGACCGCAACGGCGCCTGGGTCACCGTCGAGGCCTACGGGCCCAACGTCGTCCACGTAACCATTGCCGCCGACAAGGCCGAGGCGCTGAAGCCCGGCGGCTACGGCATCCTCAACGATCACGCCGACAACAAGGGCTTCAGCCACACCGGCGGCGACGGCGATACCTTCACGTCGAGCGCGCTCAGCCTGCACATCAATGGCGCGCCGCCGCCGCATGTCCCGGGCACGATGGAGACGTATTTCGCGCCGTCGCTGGCGCCGGTCGGCCTGCAGGTCAAGAACGCCAAGGGCGAAACCATACTGAACATGGGCGGCTGGGAAATGGACCCGCACGACGTCGCCGGCGAACACACCTACCAGGTCGGCGCCTCGTTCGCCGCCCCGGCCGACGAACACTTCTACGGGCTTGGCCAAAACCAGGAGAGCCTGGGGCCGTTGGATCTCAGAAACCGCACCATCGACTGCAAGCACTGGTACGACGCGCCCGGCGGTGAAAGTGTCTGCATCCCGATGATGGTCTCGTCCAAGGGCTATGCCATCGTCTGGGACAATCCGTCCGACACGCAGGTTTCGATGGCCATCAACGGCCAGACCCACTGGACCTCCGAAGTCGGCGAGCGCGTTTCCTTCTTCATCATCACCGGCAACACGCCGGAGGAAATCTACGAGGGCTATGCCCGTGTCACCGGCAAGACGCCGATCCCGCCCAAGGCCGCTTTCGGCCTGATCCAGTCCAAGGCACGCTACGATAGCCAGCAGGAGATCCTGCGCGTCGCCAATACCTATCGCCAAAAAGGCTATCCGCTCGACGTCATGGTGCTGGACTGGTTCTACTGGACGCGCATGGGCCAGATGGACATCGATCCGGCGCAATTCCCCGATCCCGACGCCATGAACAAGCAGTTGCATGACATGGGCATGCAGTCGGTCGTCTCGATCTGGCCGCGCTTCGAAACCTCGGGCCGCTACTACAACGAACTGGCGACCAAGGGTTACCTGCTGCACGACAAGGACGGCAATCCCATCGACGGCCTGCCCTTCCGTTCGGACCGGGCCGGCGCCCTGATCGACGAAACCAACCCCGCGGCCCGCAAGTGGTATTGGGAGCATGCCCGCGACAATATCCTGTCGCATGGTTTCGACTATCCGTGGCTCGACGAAACCGAGCCGGACCTGGTGCCGGACGGCGCCTTCTATTCGATCGGTTCGGGCGACCGCTTCCACAACGTCTTCCCGCTGCTGCACGTCGAGGGCGTGGCCCAAGGCCTGCGCGAGTGGAAGCCGAACAAGCGTGTGCTGATCCTGTCGCGCGCCGCCTATCTCGGCTCGCAACGCACCGGCGCGCTGTTCTGGTCGTCAGACATCCATCCGACCTGGGAAGCCCTGCAGCGCCAGATCCCGACCGGCCTCAACATGACGGCCTCCGGCATCGCCTACTGGGGCACCGATATCGGCGGCTGGCAAGGCCTGCCGCAGACGACCGATGCAACCAAGCCGCCGCTGCTCGATCCCTCCGATGCCCGGGATGTCGTCGGCCAGAACAACGACTATCCGGAACTGCTGACGCGCTGGTTCGAATATGGCACCTTCCTGCCGACGCTACGTCTGCACGGCGACCGCAAGCACACGGAAATCTTCGCCTTCGGTCACGAAGCCGAAGCCGTTATGGCCAAGTACGACAAGCTGCGCTATGCCCTGATCCCGTACATCTATAGCCAGGCCAAGACGACCTACGACACCGGCGCGCCCTTCATGCGCGCCCTGTGGATGGACTTCCCGAACGATCCGAACGTCACCGATATGGGCACCGAATACATGTTCGGCCCGAACTTCCTGGTGGCGCCAATCACCGAGCAGGCCCAGACGGTGAAGAACGTCTACCTGCCGGCCGGCACCGACTGGTACAACTACTGGACCAACGAAAAGGTCACCGGCGGCCAATGGATCAAGGTCAATGCGCCGATCGACCAGATCCCGGTCTTCGTCCGCGCGGGCGCCATCCTGCCGATCGGTTCGGAGATCCAGTCCACCGCGACCAAGCAGACGATCGCCGCGGTCAAAATCTATCCGGGCAAGGACGGCGACTTTAACCTCTATGAAGACGACGGCACCTCCTACGACTACGAAAAGGGCAAGGGAACGGTGACCCACCTGCACTGGTCCGACGCGACGGGGACGCTCTCCGGCGACAAGACCCTGACCTCGAAGGTTCAGATTGTCGGCAAGTAAGTCGGCGGCAAGTCAAAGGAAAAGCCCCGAACCGGACCGGTTCGGGGCTTTTCCTTTTGGGTGTCAGGCTTTCTTGAGCCGGGGCAGGAAGGCCGCCAACAAGCCGATCAATGGCAGGTAGGCGCAGACATCATAGACCGCCTCGATCCCCGCCTTGTCGGCGAACCAGCCGAGCAACGCGGCGCCCAAACCGCCCATGCCGAACGAGAAGCCGAAGAACAGGCCGGAAATCATGCCGACCTTGCCCGGCACCAGTTCCTGGGCGAAGACGACGATCGCCGGAAAGGCCGAGGCCAGGATCAGGCCGATGACGACGGTGACCGGTCCTGTCCAGAACAGGTCGACGTGCGGCAACAGCAGGGTGAACGGCAAGGTGCCGAGGATCGAGAACCAGATCACGTACTTACGGCCGAAGCGGTCGCCCAGCGGGCCGCCGGCGACCGTGCCGACAGCGACGGCCGCCAGGAAGGCGAACAGGTGCATCTGGGCCTCCACCACCGACGTATGGAAGCGGTGGATCAGGTAGAAGGTGAAGTAGCTGGTCAGGCTGGCGAGATAAACGTATTTCGAGAAGATCAGGGCCAGCAGCACGGCAATGCCGCCGATGGCCTGCCTGGGTGGAATGACGGCCGCCTCCTTGGCCTTGGCCGCCGCCGATTTCAGCCGCGTCAGGCCATGATGGCGATACCAGACACTGACATTCCACAGCACGGCGCACGACAGCAGGGCCAGCAAGGCAAAAACCGCCAGCGACGATTGCCCCCAGTGCACGACGACCAGGGCCGCGGCCAGCGGACCCAAAGCCGAGCCGGCATTGCCGCCGACCTGGAACAGGGATTGCGCCAGGCCGTGACGCCCGCCCGCCGCCATGCGGGCGACGCGCGACGCCTCCGGGTGGAAGACCGACGAACCAATGCCCAACAGGCAGGCGCCCGCCAGCAGCACAGTGAAATTATGCGCCATCGACAGGACGGTCAGGCCGGCGAAGGTGAACAGGGTGCCGCCCGGCAAGGCCAGCGGCGTCGGCCGCTTGTCGGCATAGAGTCCGACCACAGGCTGCAGCAAAGAGGCGGTAATCTGATAGACCGCGGTGACCAGGCCGACCTGGACAAAATTCAGACCGAAGCGCGCCTTGAGTTCGGGGTAAATCGCCGGCAATAGCGACTGCATCATGTCGTTGAGCATGTGGCAGAAGCTGATGGCGAGAATGACGGAAAAGACCGTCGTGGTTCCGGCTTTTTTCAGATCGAACGCGTCTTGGGCAGGCTGGGAGGTCATGGATTTATCCTTTCGCGGCGCCGTCATAGTCCCTCGCCAAGTGTCCCGCATTCCTGTATGGGATTAAAAGTTTCGCGATTGGGACAATGGGGACCTTCATGCGTCATGTGCACCCCAACGACTTCGACGATGTGCCGCGCCCGGCCATCGCCGTTGCCAACGACTATCCACCGGCCTTCGAACTGGCCCGGCACAGCCACCGGCGCGGCCAACTGCTTTATGCGGCCAAAGGCGTGGTCACGGTCGACACCGACCAGGGCGCCTGGGCGGCGCCACCGGAACGGGCGGTGTGGATTCCGCCCGGCCTGGCGCATGCCGTTACCATGGTCGGCGCCGTTCAGACGCGCAGCGTGTTGATCGAAAGCGACGCGACGGCGCGCGGCGGGCGTTGCGAGGTCCTGGCCGTTTCGCCGTTGCTGCGCAGCCTGCTGGTCGAGGCCGCTGACGTGCCCGCGGAATATGACCGTGACAGCCGCGACGGATTGCTCATGGCCTTGTTGCTGGCTGAGGTCGACCGGGCGCCGGTCATTCCCCTGGCCGTGCCCTTCCCCCACTCACCGGCCCTGGCGGCACGATGCCGGGCCTTTCTGGCGCAGCCTAACGCCGGCGATACGATCGACGGCTGGGCCGGTGACCTGCATCTTGGCCGCCGCGCCTTCACGCGCGCCTTCCGGCGCGAAACCGGGATGAGTTTCGACGAATGGCGCCAGCAAGCCTGCGTGCTGACCGCCCTGCCCCGTTTGGCACGCGGCGACGCTGTCACCACCGTGGCGCTGGACCTGGGCTATGACAGCCCGGCGGCTTTCACCACCATGTTCAAACGCTGGCTGGGCGTGCCGCCGAGCCAATACCGGCCGTTTGCAGACGGTTCGAAATAGGAGACGATATGCGCTTTGAAACGACGCTTCTGCAGACCGGCAACACTACCGGCGTCGAGATTCCGCCCGAAGTGATCGAGGCCCTTGGCGGCGGCAGGCGACCGGCCGTGACGCTGACGGTCAACGGCTATAGCTACCGCTCAACCGTCGGCGTAATGGGGGGAAAGTCACTCGTCCCCTTCAGCAGCGAGCATCGCGCCGCATCAGGCCTGAAGGGCGGCGAAGCGATCACGGTGGACGTCGAACTGGACGCGGCGCCGCGCGAAGTCGTGGTGCCTGGTGACTTTGCCAATGCGCTGGAGGCCGCCGGTGCGCGCGCCGCTTTCGACAAGCTGGCTTTCAGCCACCGCAAGGAACACGTGCGAGCCATCGAAGACGCCAAGACGGCGGACACACGGGGCCGCCGTATCGAAAAGGCGATCGAAAAGCTGAAACAATAAAGGCGCGAACCGAAGCTCGCGCCTTTGCCGGATATCAGTCGTCGCGGTGGACGCGTTCGGAGCGCTCATGGCGTTCCTGGGCTTCGATCGACAAGGTCGCCGTCGGGCGAGCCTCGAGACGGCCGAGGCCGATCGGTTCGCCGGTTTCTTCGCAATAGCCGTAGGAACCGTCGTCGATTCGCGAAATGGCTTCGTCGATCTTGGAGATCAGCTTGCGCTGGCGGTCACGGGTGCGCAACTCCAGCGCCCGATCCGATTCGGACGACGCGCGGTCGACCAGGTCCGGATGGTTTTCCGTTTCCTTTTGCATGACGTTGACGGTTTCCTTGGCCCCGCGCAGGATCTCGTCCTTCCACGCGTTAAGCTTGGCCCGGAAATAGGCCAGCTGGCGTGGGCTCATGTACTCTTCGTCCTCCCGGGGACGATAGGCGCCGTCCAAATCCGGCACATCTACTAATGGCATAGGCACCCCTGTGATCGACGCTCGAACCTGACTGTCAGACGGTGGCACACTGTCTCAGTCAAGCCCAGTACGCAGCAAGTTCAGGACCAGATCGCCCCGTACCCCACCTTGCGCGAACCTGGCGGGCTTATAAGCCGCCACCCGAGGCGTGGAAAGGGAAATCTTTGAGCCTTTGTTGTGCGCTGCATTATATAGCTCAGGCGCCGCACGGCTCGCCGCACGAGCGGCGGCGCGCACTTGCGCTTGCCGGATCGCAATTGCAATCCGGAATTACATCAAGCGGCGCTTGGCCAGTTCGACGAAGGCGCGGGTCTCGATCTCGTTGAGCACGCCCTGCAGCTTCTCGTCTTCGGTATCTTCACGCGAAGCGGCGATATTGGACTGCAGTCGCAGCAAAGCCTCATCGTCGATCTCGCCGGACAATACCGACACCTTCAGATCGTCGAGCGCATCCAGAATATCATTGGACCGCTTGATCTGGCGACGGCGACGGCCGACCAGCACGTCCTCTTCGCCCTGCAGGGCCAGCAGCGCGTCCATGCCGAACAGGCCCGACGTCGATGCGGCCTGGGCGGGTCCGGCCGACTTTTGCGCCGAGTCGGACGAAGACAGCGAAAAGTCGCCGCCGCTCTTGCGCACGCCGGAATTGGTCGTCGAAATGATCATGCCGGTGGTCGGATTGATCTTCATGGTCATGGTGGGCCGCCTTCATATCGTGTATGAATTCCGCGACTGTCCTTCGGACATGACCCCGTTCTGGGACACGTAGGGAGAATATTGCCGGGAGCGCGTCAACGAAGCCTTAACGTCCCGGCAATAATTTCCGCCTCAGCCAGCCGGACCGGAACGGCCAAAATAGAGCCTTGACTCAAAAGGCAAATTTTTTAACCGCGACGTGGCACGAAACTGGCATCTCATGAGACCGTTATGGTTAACGGGTGCCTTTTCCTCATGCGTCATCGCTTCAAAGCCGTCTCCGCCGCCGCCCTGCTGGCCCTGTGCGCCGCCCAGGCGCACGCCAGTTCGCGCATCAAGGACATTGCCTTTGTCGAAGGCATCCGGACCAACCACCTGTTGGGCTATGGCCTGGCCTTCGGTTTGAACGGCACAGGCGATACCATCCGCAACTGTCCGCAGTTGCAGGAAAGCATGAACAGCATGATGGACCGGCTGCAGACCAATATGCGCAGCGGCACCCTCAATTCCAAGAATGCCGCCGCCGTCATGGTCACCGCCGAACTTCCGCCCGACGCCGCGCCAGGTTCGACGCTCGACATCAAGGTCTCGGCGATGTGCGACGCCAAGAGCCTGCAAGGCGGAACCTTGATCAGCACGGCGCTGCTCGGTCCCGACGGCAAGGTCTATGCGGTCGGCCAGGGCACGATCGAGACGGGCGCAGTCTCCGCCGGCGGCGCCTCGGGATCGTCCGTGACGCGCGGCGTGCCGACCGCCGGCCATGTCGCGGCGGGCGGCACGATCGAAATGCAAACCGACTTTGATCTCAACAAGATGGATGTCTTGCATCTGTCCCTGCACAATCCGGACTTTTCGACGGCCAAGCACGTCGCCGCCGCCATCGTCGCGCAATATCCCGGCAGCGCGATCGCCGACAATGCGACGGAAATCACCGTCGCCCCGCCGCAGGGCGTGAGAATGGTCGACTTCCTGGCCCAGATCCTGGCGCTTCCGGTCGATGTCGACACGCCGGCCAAGGTGGTGATCGACGAAGACAACGGCATCGTGGTCATGGGCGAAAATGTGCGCCTGTCGCACGTCGCCATCGCCCAGGGCAACCTGACCATTAAGGTCGACGAAGCCCCCAGCGTGTCGCAACCGGCGCCCCTGTCGCAGGGCCAGACCACGGTCGTGCCCAATTCCAAGATCGATGTCGACGAGGAAAAGGGCAAGAAGCTGATCGAACTGGGCGGCGGATCGACCCTGTCGGACCTGGTCAAGGGTCTGAACGCGCTGGGCGTCACGCCGCGCGACATGATCGAGATCCTGCAGGCCATCAAGGCCGACGGCGCCCTGCAAGCCGATATTCAAGTGATGTAAGGGAGAGACTTAAATGGACAGCACCTCCCTCCTTACCCTCCAGTCGGCGCAATCCAATGCCGGCGTCACCCAGACCAAGGCCCTGGCCGCCCAGGCGCACACCAAGAATGCCGGCAAGAACGCCCAGCTCGGCCTGAAGTTCGAGAGCATGGCCTTGTCCCAGCTGCTGCAACCGATGTTCGAGGGCCTGCAGACCGACGGCCCCTTCGGCGGCGGCCAGGGCGAGGAAACCATGCGCAGCTTCTATATCGACGCCATCGCCAAGGAGATGGCCAAGAAGGGCGGCGTCGGCATCTCGTCGATGATGCAAAAGGAACTGCTCAAGCTCCAGGGAGCCGCCTGATGGCCTTGACCGCCGGCAACAGCGCCGAACGCGCCCGCCAGCTTATCGCGCTGACCAACCGCTTAAGCCAGAGGCTGCAGCGCGAGACAGCCATCCTGGAAGCCCATCGGCCCCAGGATCTTTACGATGGCATCGAGGAAACGCGCCAGCTGTCGAACATGTATCGCCACGAGAGCGCGCGCATCAAGGCCGATCCGTCACTTCTGGCCGGCCTGACGCCCGCCGAAAGAGACGCTTTGCTGGCGGCGACGGAGTCCTTCCAGGCCAGCCTGCGCCGCTATGAAATCGCCGTCAACGCCGCCAAGACGATCACCGAGGGCATCATCAACGCGGTGGCGGAAGACATGAACCGCCGCCGCGCGCTCAGCGCGACGTACGGCCCACGGGCCCGCACCGTCTCGACCGGCCCCCAGTCATTCAACTACGGCTATCGGGCTTAGTATCTTCGCGCTCAGGCATGTCGCCCAAAGTCTTGGCGAAGGGGAGATTTTACCTCCATCCTGCATGCATGAGCGCTTGATATGGCCTCAGTGGGCCGTCTGGTGAATGCTGTCCTTGGGATCGGGATCGGTGCCGGCGAATACCCGTTGCGCCTTGGGATCGGTATAGGCGCCGGCCTGGTCGTCGGCTTCACCCAGTTCGGAACCGGGCTTTGAATTGACGCTGTTGCGGCTCCAATAGGCCTGGTTGCCGGGTGTCGTCTTGTACTTCTGCTGGAAGGCGTGGGCGTCGGCTTCCTTTTGCAGGTGCGGGTCGAGCTTCGTGGACAGAGCCGCCATCTCGGTCAGGCTCTTCATATGGCAACCCGCCGGGATCGGCTTGCCGTCTCGCTGCGCCTTGAGGCAGAAGTCATCGTCCTGCAAGGCCTGGGTCAGGCCGCCGCGTCCGCCCTTCAGACCCCCGGCCAGGGTCCCGCCCCCTACCGCCCCGCCGCCCGGCGGGGAGCCGACGGCCAGATGGGTGCCGTCCGGCGTCAGGCCCGATGGCGCCACCACGGTTTGCAACGACTGCGACGGCGCCTCGTGGACCTTGAGATCGGCGGTCACGTCAGCGGGAATCGAGGCCGTCAAGGTCTGGTGCGCCTGCAGCTCGTCTTCCTGTTTTTTCTTCAGCTTGACATTCGCTGCCTTCAATTCGGGATCGAGCGTCTGCTCGGGCGCCTGCGCCGCCTGCAACTTGACGTCGGCGCGGGCTTGAAAGGTCGGGTTGCGCGGCGTGTCGAACGTGTCCTGGGGGCGGTTGACGATCTTCGGCGCAGGTTTGTCCGGAACCGGGGCGGGCGTCGGCGTGGGCGGCGCGGGGACCGGGGTGGGCGCCGGCGCAGCCGCCGCCTGGGCCACGGTCTGTTTCTGCGGCTGGGGCTCGGGCTTCGGCACGGGCATCGGCGTCAGTTGCACCCTCAGTATGGGTTGAACCTCCGGGATCGGCGGCGTTTGATAAAGCTCGGCCTGGATGATGTCCGGCTCGACTTCCGGCGGTTCGGGGATCTCGCGCGGCATGAGAATCAGTACCCACAACGCCACCAGGTGACACACCAGCACAACGGTGATGGCCAGGGTCCAACGCGCCCGCTGGCCTATGACCATGCGCCGGTCATTGACGGCAATGACGTAGCCATGCTGACTGGCGTTCAGCGCGACGTGATGCGGGCCGAAGCTAAGAGGACCGAGTTTGACCTGCCTGAGGTGGATGGGCATGCAGCTTGACCAAATTTCAGCAAGACACTGGGTTCAGCAAGACATTGGAGTTCAGCAAGACACTGGGATGCAATTCCGGCCTAACTGTGTCGTCCGCCCCACGCCAACATTTTGTTGCTGCGGGTGCGAAGCGGCCGGGCGGGTACGCGTGGCATATGTCAATCTACCGGACCTTGTCGGAGATAACGCACGCGAAATCAATAGCGAATCCCACTGCGCCCGCCCTCACTACTGACATAAACTGACAAGGGGCAGCAGCGTAAGGAAAGCATGCGAAAGCGATGACCACCTCCGCCAGTTGCCAGAATGTTCTTGCACGCGGCTGGCAAATTGCGGCACAGTTTCCATATATCCGTTTTCAGCCCTTACTTTGGAGGATAGCCGCGCATGGCGGACCCGCACCACAATCAGGACTTCATCAAGGTGCGCGGTGCGCGCGAGCATAACCTGAAAGGGGTCGACGTCGACATTCCGCGCGGCCAACTGGTCGTCCTGACCGGCCTGTCCGGCTCGGGCAAATCCTCCTTGGCGTTCGACACCATCTATGCCGAAGGCCAGCGCCGCTACGTCGAAAGCCTGTCGGCCTATGCGCGCCAGTTCCTGGAATTGATGTCGAAACCCGATGTCGACCTGATCGAAGGCCTGTCGCCGGCGATTTCAATCGAGCAGAAGACGACGTCCAAGAACCCGCGCTCGACGGTCGGCACGGTCACCGAGATCCACGACTATATGCGTCTGCTCTGGGCGCGCGTCGGCATTCCCTATTCGCCGGCCACCGGCCTGCCGATCGAATCGCAGACCATTTCGCAGATGGTCGACAAGATCATGGTGCTGCCCGAAGGCACGCGCCTGTTGTTGCTGGCGCCCTATATCCGCGGCCGCAAGGGCGAGTACCGCAAGGAAATCGCCGAGCTGCAAAAGCAGGGCTTCCAGCGCTTGAAGATCGACGGCCAATACTATGCCATCGAGGACGCACCCAAGCTGGAAAAGAACCTCAAGCACGATATCGACGTCGTCGTCGATCGCGTCGTGGTCAAGAGCGGGATCATGACGCGCCTGGCCGACAGCCTGGAGACGGCGCTGCGCCTGGCCGACGGGCTGGCGGTCGCTGAATTCGCCGATGTTGCGGACGGTGAGACCGAGCCGCAACGCGTCCTGTTCTCGGAAAAGTTCGCGTGCCCGGTCTCCGGCTTTACCATCGCCGAGATCGAACCCCGGCTGTTTTCGTTCAACAATCCGTTCGGCGCCTGCCCGACCTGCGACGGTTTGGGCGTGAAACTGGCCTTCGACCAGGACCTGATCGTTCCCGATCCGAAGCAGACCCTGACCGGCGGCGCTATCGCGCCGTGGTCGAAGGGCCCATCGCCGCTCTACGCCCAGACCCTGCAGAGCCTGGCCCTGCACTACGGGTTCAAGATGGACACCAAGTGGTCCGCCCTGCCCGACGCCGTCCACGATATCCTGTTGAACGGGTCCGGCTCGGAAAAGATCAAGTTCACCTACCAGGACGGCACGCGCCGCTACGACGTCACCAAGCCGTTCGAGGGCGTCATCCCGAACATGGACCGGCGCTGGCGCGAGACCGATTCGTCGTGGGTGCGCGAGGACCTGGCGCGCTATCAGTCGGAAACGCCGTGCGAGGTGTGCAAGGGCGCGCGCCTGAAGCCCGAAGCCCTGGCCGTCAAGATCGACGCCAAGAACATCTCGGAAATTTCCGGCCTGTCGATCAGGAAGGCGCACCAGTGGTTCTCCGAGATCGATGAGCGCCTGTCGGAAAAGCAGATGGACATCGCGCGCCGCATCCTCAAGGAAATCAAGGATCGGCTGCGCTTCCTCAACGATGTCGGCCTGGATTATCTCAACATGTCGCGCAATTCCGGGACGCTGAGCGGCGGGGAATCGCAACGTATCCGCCTGGCGTCGCAGATCGGTTCCGGCCTGACCGGCGTGCTCTATGTGCTCGACGAGCCATCGATCGGCCTGCATCAGCGCGACAATGACCGTCTGCTCGAAAGCCTGCGCGGCCTGCGCGACCTCGGCAATTCAGTCCTTGTCGTCGAGCACGACGAGGACGCCATTCTGCAGGCGGACTATGTCATCGACATGGGCCCGGCGGCGGGTATCCACGGCGGCGCCATCGTCGCCGAAGGCACGCCGGCCGCCATCAAGGCCAATCCGAAATCGTTAACCGGCCAGTACCTGACCGGCAAGCGCGAGATCCCGCTGTTCTATTCGGCGGACACGGATCAAGAGCGCCGCCCGATCGACAAGAAGAAGATGTTGAAGGTCATCGGCGCGCGCGGCAACAACCTGAAGAACGTCACCGGCGAAATCCCCGTCGGCGTGATGACCTGCATCACCGGGGTGTCGGGCGGCGGCAAGTCGACCTTTACGCTGGAGACGCTGTACAAGGCGGCCGCTAGACGGCTGAACAATGCGTCGGCCCATCCGGCGCCGCACGACAAGATCGAGGGCCTGGAATATTTCGACAAGATCGTCGAGATCGACCAGTCGCCGATCGGCCGCACGCCGCGGTCGAACCCGGCGACCTATACCGGCGCGTTCGGCCCTATCCGCGACTGGTTCGCCGGCCTGCCGGAATCGAAGGCGCGCGGCTACGGCCCGGGCCGCTTCTCGTTCAACGTCAAGGGCGGCCGCTGCGAAGCCTGCCAGGGCGACGGCCTGATCAAGATCGAGATGCACTTCCTGCCCGACGTCTACGTCACCTGCGACGTCTGCAAGGGCAAGCGCTATAACCGCGAAACGCTAGACATTGTCTTCAAGGGCCATTCGATCGCCGACGTCCTCGACATGACCGTCGAGGAAGGGGCTGACGCGTTCAAGGCGGTGCCATCGATCCGCGACAAGCTGGAGACGCTCAAGCGCGTCGGCCTCGGCTATATCAAGATCGGCCAACAGGCGACGACCCTGTCCGGCGGCGAGGCGCAACGCGTCAAGCTGTCGAAAGAGCTGTCCAAGCGCGCCACCGGCAAGACGCTTTATATCCTGGATGAGCCGACGACCGGCCTGCACTTCGAGGATACACGCAAGTTGTTGGAAGTGCTGCACGAACTGACCGACCACGGCAACACCACGGTGGTCATCGAGCACAATCTCGACGTCATCAAGACGGCCGACTGGATCCTCGACTTCGGACCGGAAGGCGGCGACGGCGGCGGTGAGATCGTCGCCAAGGGCACGCCGGAACAGGTGGCGGCCAATCCGGCGTCGTGGACGGGCAAGTATCTCAAGGGCATGCTGGCGCGGCACAAGACGCGGCATCTGGAGCCGGCGCAATAAGGCGAATGCGGTGCACCGCAAGCAAGAAACCCTCGCCGGGCCGCGCCCACCACCACGCCCTTCGGGCGCGGTCCCCCTGCCTCGCCGGCCCGCGCCCGGTCAAGCCGGGGAGGACCGATGCTGTCGCATCGCGCTTAATAAACCTTAACCAATTGGCGGGCAGAATGGCGCCATGAGAATCGCGCGCGCCCTCCTGCTGTTCACCGCCCTGTGCGGAGTAGCGGCGTGCGCGCCGAAAAAGGCGGCAGACGATCCGGCGGCCAAGCTCGGCCCGCCGATCACGCGCTGGACCTATGACGGTGACACCGGCCCGGCGCATTGGGGGCAGCTGGGCGGCGCCAATACGGTCTGCTCGACCGGCATTCGCCAGTCACCGGTCGATATCGCCGGCCAGATCAAGGCCCAGACCGGCAAGGTCAAGCTCAACTATAATTCGGTCACCGCCGCAATCCAGAATACCGGCAAGGCGATCCGCATCATCCCGACCAATCCGGGCGGAATCGAGCTCGACGGCCACGCCTACGGCCTGAAATATATCGAGTTCCATTCGCCCAGCGAACACGCCGTCAACGGGCACCGCGCCACCCTGGAAAGCCAGTTCGTCCATGAGGACGCCAAGGGAAACAAGGTCATCGTCGCGGTGCTGTACGATGTCGGCGTGGCCGATCCGATGCTGGCCTCGCTATGGACCTTCCTGCCGTCCGATCCCGGCCAGCCGGTGCCCCTGCCCGACCTGCTGATCAACGCCCAGGACCTGTTGCCGTCCACCGACGACTTCTACGCCTATTCCGGGTCGCTGACGACGCCGCCGTGCACCGAGGGTGTGACATGGATGGTCTATTCGTCGCCGCTGAGCGTCAGCGCGGAACAGGCCGACGCCTTCGCCCGCGTGATCGGCGCCAATGCCCGGCCGCTGCAAGACCGGCACGAGCGCGATTTCATGCATATTTCCGGCAGCTGAAGGCTAAATGCCCGGGTCGCGGGCATGGCCGGCAAGGGTACGATAGGCCGCCGCCAATGCGCCAAAGCGCAGGGCCGCGATGAGCGGCATGATCAGCATATGGACGAACACCAGGCCCACGATCGTCATCGGCGTGAAATAGGCCTGCAGGCTGGTCAAGTCCGGGGAGCCGATCGAGGAGAACCGGCCCGCACCGGCAAGCGCCACGAGCGCGACGAGAATGCCCGAGCACAGGATGTAGACCAGGGCCGCCATGACCGCCGCAACCAGATAGCCGCCCAATAATGCCCAAGCGTGCTTCGCCGTCAGTTTCCAGGACCCGAAAATGTCGATCGTTTTGCGGTCGAAGCTTTGCACGGTGCACAAGGACAGGCGCAACAGGACGATGACGCCGAGCGTCGTGCCGGCAATAAGCGCGAGCAAGGCCCCGGCGGCCGACGGGGCCGTATCGCCGGCCACGCCGGCGATGGTGATAACGACCGTGATCACCGCGGCGAACAAGACCGTGGACAGGAGCATCATGAGAAAAAGCACCGCGACCTGGCGCCACTCGTCGCCACCGAAACGCAAATAGCCGAAACGGTCGTCCTTCTCTCCCCAGACCGCGCGGAAAACGGCGCAGGAGAGAATGGCGTTGGTCAGCAGCTCAATCGGCAAAATGGCCAGGAAGGCCGCGGTCAAGTTCGGAGACGCGGTGCGCGTGAGGTTCATCAGGCCGTTTGCGTCATGCGCATTCACGACCGCCTGAAAACGCTCCATATCCGGACCGGCGATGCCGACCATGAGAACCTGGGACAGGACACCGCCGATCAGCAGCACAAGGCCCCAGAAGAGAATGAGCTTCGGTTTTTCGCGTATAATGCGAAAGCCTTCGAAGGCGAAATCCAGCGACAAAGGCATATGGGCTCTATCCTAAACGGCCCAAAGACGGGCAATGACCGGAGGTGTTTAGGCTATTTCGCCCGTAATTCAACAATTTGACGATAGGCCGCGGCCAAAAAGCCGGTTTGCAGCGGCAGGAGGAGGCCGACCGAAAGAGCCGCAAGGATCGCATGCAATAGAAGGTGCATATGAAGCCCGGTCGTAGGCAGAGTGGCTGGACGCATCATACCGTGGTGCGGCATGTGATGCATGACGAAGGCCCCAACCGCGACGAACGGCAGGGCCAGGACGACAACGCCGACAAACAGCTTGCCGACATTGCCGGCGCTGAGCCCCATGGCGTTCAGCGTGACCAGGCGCTTTTCGGCGATGGTCGCCACCGGCGCCAGCGCCAGCTTCATGGCCACGAAGACCAGGAACATCAGCAACAGCAGAGGCAGGATGATGAAGGTCCAGTCGAGGACCGAATGGTGACGCATCAGCGCGGCATGCCAGCCGGCCAGGCTGCTATTGTAACCGGTAGCCAGGCCCGAGAAATCGAAGGCAATAGCCAGGACGAACAGGCCGGCGATCACCACCATGGCGATGAACAGGGCGATGATCAGGGTCGCGAACAGCAGGCGCACTTCCGGCGCACCGAATTGCAGCCCTCCTGGGCCCCGCCCTTCGGCGGCCGCCATCCGGCCAAAAACGAAGGTGCGATAGAGCGCGCCCAGGGCAACCAGCTTCAGCAGCCACAGGACGACGATCCAGCCGAGCACCGGCGCCTTGCCGAACGGCATATGCAGAAAGTGCAGGAAAATCAGCGGCCAGCCGGCCACCGCCGCCCACAACAGGACCAGGCTCAGCCACGCGCCGCCCCACGCCGCCGGCACCCCGGTCACCGCGTTGGACAAGGCCTTGCCCAAGGAAAACGACCGCCGCGAACTCATACCGCCAACCCCATCTGTGCCCCGCTTCTCGCGCAGTACCCCGCCGCACTTCAACGACAGGGTCAATTTAGAAACAAATCCATTCGCTTTAAAAGCTTATTTCGTTAAGCATGATCACATTTCGCACCCGTCGTGCGGCATTGCAACACTTCGCCCAAACAGGGTGTAGCCAGACTTCATGACAGGCTTCCCATCGGGGCAACCTTGGGTTATGGCCACGCCATGAAGAAACTTGGCATGACGATTTCCCCCCTCCATATCATCGGCGGCGGCCTGGCCGGTTCCGAAGCCGCCTGGCAAGCCGCCCAAGCCGGCGTCCCGGTTATCCTGCACGAAATGCGCGGCGTGCGCGGCACGGACGCCCACCATACCGACGGCCTGGCCGAACTGGTCTGCTCCAACTCGTTCCGCTCCGACGACTGGGAATTCAACGCGGTCGGCCTGCTGCACGCCGAGATGCGGCGCGCCCATTCGGTGATCCTGCGCTGCGCCGATGCCCACCAGGTGCCGGCCGGGGGCGCCCTTGCCGTCGACCGTGAAGGCTTCTCCGCCGCCGTCACCGCGGCGTTGGAAGCCCATCCCCTGGTCACCCTCGTGCGCGAGGAAGTGACGTCGCTGGCCGACAAGCCGTGGGACAATGTCATCTGCGCTACCGGCCCCCTGACCTCGCAGGCCCTGTCCGATGTCATTCTCGAACTGTCGGGCGAGGGCCACCTCTCCTTCTTCGACGCCATCGCGCCGATCGTCCATGCCGACAGCATCGACATGTCGAAGGCCTGGCGCCAGTCGCGCTACGACAAGGAAGGCCCGGGTGGTGATGCGGCCGCCTATATTAACTGCCCGATGGACAAGGTGCAGTACGAGGCCTTTATCGACGCCCTGCTGGACGGCCCCAAGGCCGATTTCAAGGACTGGGAACACGTTCCCTATTTCGACGGCTGCCTGCCGATCGAAGTCATGGCCGAGCGCGGCCGTGAAACCCTGCGCTACGGGCCGATGAAGCCTGTGGGCTTGACCAATCCGCACAATCCGACGGTCAAGGCCCACGCCATCGTGCAACTGCGCCAGGATAATGCGCTGGGCACGCTCTACAACCTCGTCGGCTTCCAGACCAAGTTGAAGCACGGCGCCCAGGCCGACGTCTTCCGCATGATCCCCGGGCTGGAAAACGCCCAGTTCGCGCGGCTGGGCGGCCTGCACCGCAACACCTTCATCCAGTCGCCCAAGCTGCTGGACCGGCAGTTGCGATTGAAGGCCAAGCCCTCGATCCGCTTTGCCGGCCAGATCACCGGCGTCGAAGGCTATGTCGAAAGCGCCGCCATCGGCTTGCTGGCCGGACGCTTCGCCGCCGCCCAGGCCCTGGGCCAGGCCCTGGCCGATCCGCCGGAAACGACGGCGCTGGGCGCCCTGCTGAACCACATCACCATCGGCCATCTCGAGGGCGGCGCGTTTCAGCCTATGAACGTGAACTACGGCCTGCTGCCGCCGATGGAGGCGCCCAAGGCCGATGAGAACGGCGTCAAAATCCCCCTCAAGGAACGTGGCCGGGCCAAAAAGCGCCTGATGAGTCAGCGGGCTTTAAATGACCTCAATTCCTGGCTAGACGCCCAAGCGTTGGGAGAGCACGAGCGCGTATGATGAAGCGTGTGATGGTATTGGCCGCGGCCGCCCTTGCCCTGGCGGGCTGCGCGTCGACGGAAAAGACGGTCTATGTGCCGATGGCGGCGCCGGCGGTTGCGCCGTCGTCGCTGACGCCGCAAACGGTCATGCTGTTCAACCGCACCAAGGAAGGACGCAAGACGTTCGCCCTGAACGCGGAGTTTCCCTATTGCGATGCGGCGACCGGCCGCGTCATCGTCGTGCCGAAGTGGTTCGTCACCGACTTCGCCTCCGTGCCGTGGTACGGCCACGAAGTCATCGATCCGGAAGGCCCCACCGCGCGCGCCGCGATCGTTCATGACTGGCTCTATGCCATCGGCGAACCGGGCAAACGCCAGGAAGCCGACGAAACCTTCTACCGCGCCATGCTGGCCTTCGGCGTCGACCAGATTCATGCCAAGATCGCCTACGACGCCGTGCGCGCCGGCGGCCAGGGTGGGTACGGTCTGCCGGGCGATTACCTGTTTATCGACCCGACCCGCCAGGACCAGGTCCAACGGCCGCCCTTCGCGGTGAAGCCGACGACCGGCACGATCCGCATCCTGCCCAACTGCACCGGTTTCAAGGAAATGGTGGCGGCGGGCTGGAAAGCCTATCCGGAGCGGATCACCCAGCCGATCGCTCCCGCTGCGTCTGCTGCTCACACCGGTGGTCTGTTCAGCGGCGTATTCGGCAAGAAATAGATGCGTTATAACGCGGCAATAAGCGTTATAACATTCGTTAAATTCCACCCTTCAGAAAGCTTTTCAGCAATTTGAGTCGCTTGGCCAGGGGACCGTGGGGTTGGCCCCGCCATAGGCCGGTCGCCAGCACAGCCGGCAAGGCCACGGCCAGAGCGCGCGTCGACAGTCCCTTCATCGCGGCATGGGCGTCGCGGCGCAGATGACTGAGTTCGGCGTCGCCGGCATCGGAAAGGCCGCGCTGCGCCTTCAATTGCGCCATGCCGTAGAGACGCGCCGGCGCCGTCAGATCGGCTTGGTTCTCCACATCGACAATGCGCCCGGCCAGGCGCATGACGCCGCCCTCCCCGGCATCGGCTGCCTTCATCGCGGTTTCGGTCGTCAGGCCCCCCTTGTCGAGCAAAGGCATCTGCCCTTCTATCAAGGCCAGGAAGATTTGTGGATCGAGTGTGTAGGCCGCGATCAGGCGCTTCAAGGCGTCGGTCAGCGGATGGTAGCGCACCGGCCGGCCTTGCTCGATTTCCTCAATGGCCTCGTACCACCAGCGCAAGCGAATCTCGCCCATCAGCGGTTCGGTCACGCGTTCGGGAATGTCGCGCAGGGTTTCGAGGAAGGCGTAGAGGGCCAGCACATCGGCGCGCTTAACCGGATCGTCGATAAAAGCGCAGGCAAGCCGGACGTCTTCGTTTTTGGGCAGCACATCCGAAGACGTCATACGTACGTAAAACCTTAGTTGAACAGGGCTTGATGACTTTTTAGTACATCCGGCCCTTTTCGGCTTAGCCGAAAAGGGTCTGGTACATGGTCATAGCCACCAGCATCGGCAAGGACAACAGAGTATTGAGGCGCGAGAAGACCATGGCACGCTTGGCAGCCGCGGCCTTCTTTTCCGGCGAGGCGTCCTTGATGCCCAGCGCGATCTTTTGGGCTGGCCAGATGACGCCCCAGACGTTGCACATCATGATGATGCCCAGCCACATGCCGATGCCCAGCAGGGTAAATTGCGGTACGGGCGCGTGGCTCCAGACGATCGTCGAATGCCCCCAGACGCCGAAACCCAGCGTCAGGGTCTGCACCAGGTAGCCGCGGTGGCCGGCGAGTGTCAGGCCGAGGATGACGGTCAGTAGCGCCGCCCAGCGGAACCAGAACAGGGCTTCCGGCGCGATATATTTGGAGACGGCGGGCTTCAGTTCGGCGGGGATATCCGGCATCACGCGGATCTGCACGAAGTTGAAATAATAGAGCAGCCCGACCCAGAGAATGCCGCAGGCGACGTGCGCCCAGCGCAAGACGGCAATGACGAAAGTCATGTCGTAATGGTCCGGCGCGAAGTAGCCGAAAGCGGCGACAAACAGCGCCGCCAGGATCAGCGACGCGACGATCGTATTGCGGAAATTCGATAGAAACCCAGCCATGCCCTGCCCCTTGGATCACTGAAAATCGGCGATCAGCATAAAAGGGTTAACGCAACAACGGAAGGTGCAATTTGCACCTTCCGCCGCAGCATAGGTTTTTACGGCATCTGCTTGGGCTTCTTGGAGCCCTTGAAGCCGCCCATGTCGATGATTTCGGCATCGCCGGCATTGCGGTTGACGCCCCACAGGAGGATGATCGGTGAAGCGACATAGATCGACGAATAGGTGCCGATGATGATGCCGAACATCATGGCGGCCGAGAAGCTAAACAGGGTCTCGCCGCCGAGGAAGGTCAGGCCGGCCAGGGCCAGGACCGCCGTCAGGCCGGTGATGACCGTCCGCGACAGGGTCTCGTTGATCGACAGGTTGATAACTTCGGCCAAGGGCATCTTCTTGAACTTGCGCAGGTTTTCGCGCAAGCGGTCGATGACGACGACGGTGTCGTTCATCGAATAGCCGATGATGGTCAGGATGGCCGCGACGGCGCGCAGGTCGAATTCCAGATGGAAGACCGCGAAGATGCCGAAGGTCAGGATGACGTCGTGGAACAGGGCGACGACGGCGCCCAGGCCGAACTGCCAGCCGAAGCGGAACCAGATGTAGAGCATCATCAGGCCAATGGCGATGAACAGGGCCAGGATGCCGCCGGTCAGCAGTTCACCCGACACCTTGGCGCCGACGACTTCCGTCGAGCCGAAGGTCGCCGCGGCGAAATGCGTACGCAACTCGGTCTTGACCACTTCGACGCGCGCCACCGGGTCTCCGGTCGGCGTCTCGAAGCGCAGGATGGCATCGATCGTGCTCTGCGCGGTTCCGCCGCCGACGCCCTGGACTTCGACGTCCTTGAGGCCCTGGCCGTTCAGGTCGGCGCGCAATTGGCCGAGGTCCATCGCCGTCGGCGACTTCATTTCCAGGACGGTACCGCCCGTGAAGTCGATACCGCAGGTCAGGCCGCCGCACGGCGCCTTGGGCGGGATGCCGACCGACATGACCACCGAACCGATGACGGCGACGGCCGACAGAGCCGCGAACAGACGCGCATAGTTGACGAAGTGGATGTCGGTCTTTTTCGGCAGGACCTTGATGAGCGGCCATGCCTTGGGCGAAACGCCTTCGGCGATCGGCATGGTCTTGGGACGACCCGCCTTGTACCACCAGCCGGTCAGGACCATGGAGACCATGACCGACGAGAAGACCGAAGTCAGCGTACCGATGCCCAGGGTGATGGCGAAGCCCTTCACCGTGCCGGCGCCGAAGGCATACATGATCACCGCGGCCACCAGGGTGGTGATGTTGGCGTCGAGGATGGTTTCCAGCGCGCGCGAGAACCCGTTGTTGAGCGCCACGATCAGGGGCCGCCCATTGCGCAGTTCGTCACGGATGCGCTCGTAGATCAGCACGTTGGCGTCGACGGCCATGGCCAGGGTCAGGATCAGGCCGGCAATACCCGGCAAGGTCAGGGTCGACTGCATCGCCGACATGATGCCGACCAGCAGGAACAGGTTGAGGAAAAGCGACAGGACCGAGATGCCGCCGAACAGCAGGCCGTAGGCCAGCAGCACGAAGACCAGAACGCAGACGAAGGCGATGCCGGTCGCCTGCTCGCCCTTGAGGACGGAGTCGGCGCCCAGTTCCGGACCGACGCTACGCTGCTCTTCGAACTTCAACGGCGCCGGCAGGGCGCCGCCGTTCAGTTCGGTGATCAGTTCCGACTGCTGTTGATAGGAGAAGCTACCGGTGATCTGGCCGTTACCGTTCGGAATCACGCCCTGAATGACCGGCGCCGAGATGACATGGCCGTCGAGAATAATGGCAAAGCGTTTGTCGATGTTCTTGGCAGTGGCGTCGGCGAAAGCCTGGGCGCCGACACCGTCGAACTGAAATCCAATGGCCGGTCGCCCCGACTGGTCCGATTCAGGGGACGCCTTCTTGAGGTCCTTGCCGTCAACCAGGACCTTCTTGCGAACGGCCAGTGGGCGGCCGTTCTGTTCGTCGTCGGGCAGCAGTTCGGTGCCTGGCGGCAGCCGGTTGGCGGCCACGTCCGACGGCGACACGGTCTCATCGACCATTTGGAAGGTCATCTTGGCGGTTTGGCCGATCAGGCGCTTCAGCTCTTCCGGGTTGTTATCGCCCGGCGCTTCGACGACGATGCGGTCAGCCCCCTGGCGGACGATGGTCTGTTCCTTGTTGCCGCCGGGATTGATCCGCTTGCCGATGATGCCGAGCGACACATCGACGGCGCCCGAGGTCGCCTCGTCGATGCCTTGCTGGCTCAAGGTCGCCGTGAGGGTCTGGCCCGACTTGCCGACATTGAGATCGTGTTGCCCCGGGCTTTTGATCAGGGGTGTCGACATCTTGCTGACGATATTGAAGGCATCGTCGACACGCGCCGGGTCGGTGATATTGACCGAAACGCCCTTGCTTTGCGTGGCCAGTCCCGTGAAGGCGATGCCCTGCGCGGTCAACTGTTCGCGGATGTCTTCGACCAGCCCGGTGACGCGCTCCTTGACCATGGCGTCGCTGTCGACCTCGAGCAGCAGGTACGAACCACCCTGCAGGTCGAGGCCGAGATTGAGCGTCTTCGACGGCAGGAAGCCGGGAATTTGAGCGCGGATGTCCGCCGGCAGGAAGTTCGGCAGCGAAAACAGGATGCCGAAGATCGCGGCGGCGAGAACGACGCCGATCTTCCAGCGGGACAGAGTCATCATTGGCTTTTATACGTCAAAGGAATGGAGCACGCGGGATACGACGGATCGTTTACGCAGCTTTGGAATCGTTGGCGGGAGCCGGTTCGCCCTTGGCGCGGACCTCGGTGATCATCGCCTTGACGACGCGGACATTGACGCCCGTGGCGATCTCGAGCATCACCTCGGCGTCTTCAACGCGGGTCACCTTGCCGATCATGCCGGACGACAGCACCACCGTGTCATTGCGCTTGATCGCCGCCAGCATCGCCTGCTGCTTCTTGGCGCGCTGCGATTGCGGACGGATCATGAGGAAGTACATGGCCGGCAGGATCAGGATGAACGGCAGGGCTTGCAGCAGCATGCCCTGGGTTCCGCCGGCGGCGCCGGCAGCCTGGATAAGGATGGGAAGATAGGACACGAAGGTCTCCTGGAAGCAATACGGTCTGTTTGACTGCGCTTTTTAGTCCGCAAAGTGCATTGCACTTTTCGGAAAGCGCTTGGGCACCCAGTATAGGCGCCCGAAAATCGGGTCGCACATACATAGGCACGCGGCGGCAAAGGTCAATTGAATAATAAGCTTGGCCAGGCCCTGTGTGGCACGGTTACACTATTGCGGCAGCACCAGCATCGGATCGATCGGACGGGCGATGTCGGTCGACGGGGTATAACGAATCTCGAAGTGAAGTTGAGGCCGGTCGATCACGCCGGTCTGGCCCGCGGTGCCGATCACCTGCCCCTTTGAGACGTGCTGGTTGGTCTGCACGTTGATGGCGCCCAGGTGCGAGTAGCCGGTATACCAGCCATTGGCGTGCTTGATGTAGACCGTATTGCCCAGTTCCTTGACCTGGTTGCCCTCGTAGACCACCACGCCGTCGGACGCCGCCTTGACGTCGCTGCCGGTATCGGCGGCGATATTGATGCCGTCGTTGCGGACATTGGGCGCCAGTTGGCCGAACGGCACCAGGATCTTGCCGCGCAACGGCCAGGCGAACATGCCGCGGCCCATCTGCGACAACCTGTCATTGCTGGGGAAGCCGGCGACGACCGGCTCGGGTGCGACGGGCTTGGCTTCCGGCCTGGCGGCCGGCGAGTCGAAGGTTGCGGGCTTATTGGCCTGGGCCACCGTCGGCTTGGCCGGTATCGGCTTGCTGACCGGCGGCGGGGGCGCGATGGGCTTGGCCGGCAGGGCCGCCGCCAGCTTGACCATGGTCGGGCCGCTGGCGTGCGGATCGGCGCCCTTGTCGACCGCGGACGGCGGCAGCAGGATCTTTTGGCCGATACGCAACGAGGCATTCGGCGCCAGGCCGTTCAGGTCATAGATCTGCGGCACGGGCACGCCGAAGCGGCGCGATACGCCATACAGCGTATCGTGCGCCTGCAGGACGTAAACATAGGCGGCGCGCGTATCCTTGACCGGCGCCACAGGCGTCGTCTCGCTCATGGTCGACGCCGAAGGCGGTGGCGGCGGTGGTGGAGGCGGCGGCAGATCGGCGGTTTCGACATTGCCCCCGGGCGTCACGCCCTTGGGCGCCGTGACGGCGGCCGGCGGCGGCGCCACGACCGGATGGTCGTCGCCCGCCTGGGCCGGCGTCTGCACCGCCTCGGCCGGCTTGTCCTGCATGTAGATCGGATATTCCGGGTGCGGCCCCTCGGTCGTCGAACAGGCCTGCAGGGCGAGAAGAATGGCGCCGCCGGCCAGCAGGGCGAGGCCCTTCACGGCACGATCCCATACCCCCGGCTGGCGCGGGCGGTGTGAGAGGGTACGGTCCAGTCGGCTCATGCGGGGGCTCCCGGGCAAAGATTAACGCGGCCTTAGTTTCGGCGAACATGGATAACGAATCGTTGACGATTACCCTAAAACAAGCCGGCGAAGGCGGCAAACCTGGGGGTTATAGCCGATTTTTAAAAATTTTCGCAGTGGCCGCATCCAAATGCGCCGGCGGCGGACATCCAACTGTGAAAGCGCTCCGGACCATTGTTCGCGAGCGCCATCGTTGAGGGAAGCAACAATGCATATGTGGTTTATGTGGTCTTACTGGTGGCTGGTGTTTCCGGCGATGTGGTTCGTATTCGGAATCGTGCGCATGATCCTGCGCAACGACTATGAGCGCCAGCGGCTGCGCATCATCAAGTCCTATATCGACCAGGGCAAGGATATCCCCGACGCCCTGGCTCGCGAACTTCGGCGTTAAGGAGCACGCGTCATGAACCTCGAAGGTTTTCTGTTTTCATTCTGGTGGCTGATCTTCCCGGTCGGCGGCATGCTGATGGGCCTGGTCGGCATGATCAGCCATTATAATCACCGCAAGGATACGCTGCGCATCCTCAAATCCTACGCCGACCAGGGCAAGGATCCGCCCGCCGGCCTGCTGGACGCGCTGAAAAGCGACGAAGAGCGCGCCATGGACTATGGCTATTATGGCCGTCGCCGCTGGCGTCGCCGCGGCTATGGCTGGGGCGGCTTCGGTCCCTTCGTGCCCTTCGCCGCGCTGGCGGCCGGTTTCGGCTATTTCGGCTATTACGGCGGTGGCGGCGGCCTCTTCATATCATTGGCCATGGCCTTCGGTGTCGCGGCGGTATTCATGCTGATCGGCGGGCTGATCAGCCTGGCGACGCGGCCGAAACTGCCCCCGTTGGACAAGGACGACCTGTAAGACAGGGCCGGGAAGCGAGGGGCGCCGCAGCGGCATGGACAGGACGCTTGAAGCCGCTTTGGTGCAACGCGCCCGCGAGGGATCGGACGTGGCCTTCTCGCGCCTGGTCGCCGACAGCCAGGCGGCCGTACGCGGTTTCCTACGGCGCCTGGCCCCCAACCCGGCCGATGCCGACGACCTGGCGCAGGAGGCCTTCGTCACCGCCTGGGGTCATTTGGCCAAGCTACGCGATGGGACGGGCTTTCGCACCTTCGTCTGCGGCATCGCCTATCGCAAGGCGCTCAACGACCGCCGGCGTTTCGCTCGCGCCAGCGCCCGTGATACCGCCTGGTACGAGCTGACGCCCCAAACGGCCAAGCCCGGCAACGATGAACGGCTCAGTGTCCAGGCGGCGCTGCAGACCTTGCCGATCGATGTGCGTGCCGCCGTGTCGCTGTGCATCGCCGGAGACTACAGCCATTCGGAAGCGGCCGAGATATTGGCCCTTCCGCTCGGCACGATTAAATCGCATATTCAGAAGGGCCGGGACAAGCTGAACGGACTTCTCGGAGTAGGATCATGAGTGACGATGCGTTGAAAGCCCTGCTGATAGCCGACGATCCGGCGGTGCGCAGCGACATGGGGGCGCGGGACATCGCCTTTACGCTCGAGGTCATGAACCGGGTCGCCCGCCGCCGCCTGATCGAAGGCGTCGTGACCCTGGTGCTGGGCGCCGTCGCCGTCTCCGCCCTGCTCTATCTCATTATGCCTTACATTACGCCCGAGATCGCGCGTCTGGGTATGCCGCTGCTGCCGGTCGTCGGCATCCTGGCGGCGCTGGGCGTCATCGCCTTCAGCTGGGAGCAGATAAAACCGTCTCTGCGCCAGTACGGCCTGCCGGTTTAGGCTTTTTTTTCAGCTCAAACGCCGCATGGCTCGCGTCATAAGGCGCGGCGGGCAGTCGCCTTTGCCGACCTTCGGTCGGAATTAGTTCTCCCGGGCCACGCCGGCGATCAAGGGCACAAATCGCACCTCGCCCAGATCCTCGATGCCATAATCGCCGTCGGCGGACTTGGTGTAGCGCAGCAGGCGCTGGGTCGAGCCCTTGCCCTGCGGTCCGACCATCACGCCCTTGGGCTTGAGCTGTGCCAAGAGGGTGACCGGCGCTTCCGGAAGGGCTGCGGTAACAAGAATGCGGTCGAACGGCGCCTGTTCGGGCCAGCCGTCCCAGCCGTCGCCGAAGCGGTATATGATATTTTCCAGCATCAGGCGCTTGTGGCGGATTTCCGCCTCGACCATCAGCGAGCGATAGCGTTCGATGGTGTAGACGTAGCGCGCCAGCCGCGCCAGGATCGCTGTCTGGTAACCGCTGCCGGTGCCGATCTCCAGCACGCGGTGCCGGCCCTCGATCTTCAGCGCCTGGGTCATCAGGGCGACGATATAGGGCTGGGAAATGGTCTGGCCGCAATTGATCGGGATGGCGCTGTCCTCCCAGGAGCGGTCAAGGAACAGTTCGGGCACGAACAGGTCGCGCGGCGTGCTTTCCATGGCGCGCAGCAGCTTCTTGTCCTCGATCCCCTGGGCCTTCAAGGTGCCCATTAGCCGTTGCAGGCGCGTTTCCTCAGGCGTGTCTTTGGGCGGCGCGTCGTGAGCGGTCATGACGGCACCTTGACGTGCTTGGGCACGGCGCCGCCCAACACGCCCTTCAGGCGGTGCAAGGTGTCGTAGTGCGTCAGGTCGACGTGCAGGGGCGTCACCGAGATGCGGTTCTCGCTGACCGCCTTCATGTCGGTGCCGTCCAGCAGGGTCTGCGGATAGGTGTGGAAGTCCATCCAGTAATAGTCACGGCCGCGCGGATCGCAGCGCTTGACGGCGTGCATTTCGTGCATGTCGCGCTGGCCCTGGCGGGTGACTTCGATGCCGGTGACGCTGTCCGCGGCGCAGTCGGGGAAATTGATGTTGATGACAACGTCCTGCGGCCAGCCGCGCTCCAGCAGGGACGATACCACCGCGGCGCCGTGGGCCTTGGCCGCGCTCCACTGGGCTTCGCTGTCGACGTCGAAGTCGAGACACTGCGACAGGGAGATCGACGGCACGCCCAGTGTCATGCCCTGAAGGGCGCCGGCCACGGTGCCGGACAGGGTGACGTCCTGGGCCAGGTTGAAGCCGCGGTTGACGCCGGACAGCACCAGGTCGGGCTTGGCCGGCAGGATGTCGTTGACGGCGATCTGCACGCAGTCGGTCGGCGTGCCGGAGACGGCGAAACGCTTTTCGCCCAAACGCTTGACACGTAACGGATCGTGCAGGGTGACGCCGCGGCCCTTGCCCGACTGTTCGACGATAGGGGCGCAGATCCAGACGTCGTCGCTCAGCGTCTTGGCGATGTCGTGAAGTACCGCGAGGCCATAGGCCTCGACGCCGTCGTCATTGGTCAGGAGGATACGCATGGGCAGGTTTTACGGCGATTTCGGCGGCGGAGGCAACAAGGGTTAACAGAAAAAGATTGGCGGAAGTTATGATCGGTGGGCCAGCTAAATCTTCTCCTCCCCATCGTGCTACGATGGGGAGGTGGCGCGGCGCTCGCCCCTCTTGGGGCGAAGTCCGCGACGGAGGGGTCACTTACGAACGACTAAGATTTCACCGCCGATAGCAAGTGACCCCTCCGTCATCGACGCGCCCTGCGGGCTTGCGATTCCACCTCCCCATTTGTCCCAGATGGGGAGGAGAAGGAAGGGCCTAGCCGATCTGCTCAAGTCCGCCCATGTACGGCTTCAGCACGTCGGGCACGGCGATCTTGCCGTTCTCGTCCTGATAGTTTTCCATGATGGCGACGAGCGTGCGGCCGACCGCCAGGCCCGAACCGTTCAGCGTATGGACGAAGCGCGTGCCCTTTTCGCCGGCCTTGCGTGTGCGGGCATCCATGCGGCGCGCCTGGAAGTCGCCGCAGTTCGAGCAGGACGAGATTTCGCGATAGGTGTCCTGGGACGGCAGCCACACTTCGAGGTCGTAGGTCTTGCGGGCGCCGAAACCCATGTCGCCGGTGCACAGCAACATGGTGCGGAACGGCAGGTCGAGCTTCTTCAGGATGGCCTCGGCGCACCCGGTCATGCGCTCGTGCTCGTCCGCCGATTGCTCGGGCGTGGTGATCGAGACCATCTCGACCTTCTGGAACTGGTGCTGGCGGATCATGCCACGGGTGTCGCGGCCGGCCGACCCGGCTTCGGCCCGGAAGCAGTTGGTCAATGCGGTCAGGCGCAGCGGCAGTTCTTCCTCCCCAGTGATGGCTTCACGGACTAGATTGGTCAACGAGACTTCAGCGGTCGGGATAAGGTAGCGGTCCTCGTTCGTCTTGAAGAGATCTTCCTCGAACTTCGGCAACTGGCCCGTGCCGAACATGGCATGCGGCTTGACCAGGACCGGCGGATTGACTTCGAGATAGCCGTGCTCGCTCGTCTGGACGTCGAGCATGAACTGGCCGATGGCGCGCTCCAGCCTCGCCAGTTGGCCTTTCAAAACAACGAACCGGGCGCCGGAGATTTTCGCCGCCGCTTCGAAATCCATCAGCTTCAGAGCCTCGCCAAGGTCGGCGTGATCCTTGACGGCAAAGCTGAAGGTCTTGGGCGTGCCCCAGCGGCGCACTTCGACATTGCCGTGTTCGTCTTCGCCCAGCGGCACATCGTCGAACGGCAGGTTGGGCAAGGACGCCAGCAGGTCGCGCAGTTCCTCGGTCTTGGCGCGCTCGGTCTCTTGCGCCGTCTCGATCGTCGTCTTGAGGTCGGCGACCTCCGCCATCAGTTCGGCCGCCCTCGCCTCGTCCTTTTGCGCCTTGGCCTGGCCGATCAGCTTGGAGGCTTCATTGCGGCGGCTTTGGGCGGTCTGGAAAGCGGTCTGGGCGGCGCGCAGTTCGCCATCGACGCTGACGGCCAGGTGCGCATTCTTTTTCGCCTGGGTCGCGGCCTCTTCGGAATTATTGCCACGCGACGACCAGGCGGCGATGAACAGATCGGTGTTTTCGCGCAGGGCTTTGATATCGTGCATCGGCTTGATCCTCAGGCTGTTTCGCCCGGACCGTTAGGCAGCAAAGCTATAATTGTCAATGCCGTGAGGCGCCCCAAGAAAACCCCTGGCAACGCCTCAGCGAGTCCGGGTGAAGGGTGCTATGCACCCTTCCGGCGCCATTGGATGATGCGGACGCAGATGATGGAGATTTCGTACAGCAGGACGATCGGCACCATCAGCAGGCACATCGAGATCGGGTCCGGCGGGGTGACGACGGCGGCGACGACGGCGATGCCCAAGATGGCATAGCGGCGCATATCGACGAGCATCTTGGCCTTGACGATGCCGGCGAGGCCCAGCAGCGTGACGATGACCGGCAATTGGAAGCACAGGCCGAAGGCCAGCATCAGCTTGGTGATCAGGTCGAGATATTCCGAGACGCGCGGCATCAGTTGCACACTGACGCCGGTCGTGCCGACGATCTGCTGCGACAGCGAGAACCACAGCACCATCGGCAGGATCAGGTAGTAGACGAGCGCCATGCCGAGCAGGAACAGGGCGGGCGCGGCGATCAGGAACGGCAGGAAGGCCTGGCGTTCCTTGCGATAGAGGCCGGGGGCGACGAAGCGGTAGAGCTGCCAGGCGATGACGGGAAAGGCCAGGATGATGGCGCCGAACATGGCCATGCGCATCTTGGTGAAGAAGAACTCCATGGCGCCGGTCGAGATCAGCTTCAGGCCGTGGACCACGGGGGCGGTCTTGAGGCCGAACAGCACCAGGATCAGGTCGAAGGCGCCGCCCTTGGCGCCGTTGTGGAGTTGCAGTTCATAGAGGTCGGACGCCGTCTGGAACGGGGTCAGCAGGAAGGTATAGATGGCGTTGGCGAAAATCCAGCAGATGCCGAAGGCGACGACGAAGCCCAGCACCATGACGATCAAGCGCGAGCGCAACTCGACCAGATGCTCCATTAAGGGCGCGCGCGACGATTCGATGTCGGCCTGATCCAGCTCGGCCTGGGTCAGCAGCTTGCGTTTGGCGTTATCTTCGACGGTGGGCACGAGATCGGTCACGAGACGACCTTCTTGGCGCGAGGCGCTTTGGCCGGTTTGGTCTCAGGCGTTTCAGCCGCGGCCTCAACGGCCGCCTTCGGCGAGCGCGGCTTGCGGGGTTTCGGCGTGGCAGTAGGCGCCGGCTCCGGCGCGGCCTCCCCTTCGGATGGCACAGCACCTTTCGGCGGCAGGCCCTCCATTTGTGGATCGGGGGCGATGGATACGGTCGGCTCGGGCAGCGAGGTCATTACGGCCGGGCGCGAATTGTCCAGGCTCATATGGGTGCGCAGGTCGCTGTCCAGCGCGTGGATTTCATTTTTGACGTCGCCGATGACCGACGGGGCATTCTGAGCCCGCATCGCCTCGACCTCCTTGCGCAGGTCGTCGAGCTCGCTCTGGCGGGCCATATCTTCGAACGAGGCGCGGAAATCGTCAGCCATGCCGCGCATCTTGCCGACGAAACGGCCCAGCTGACGCAGCATTTTTGGAAGGTCCTTCGGACCGACGACGATCAGCGCAATCGCGGCGACGATGATGAACTCACCGCCCCGGCCACCGGGCAACATGACAGCTAGGCTCTTTCTGGTCGAAATCGAAACGGAAGCGCAGGTTCAGGCGCGCTAGACGATCTAGGCGCCGATAGTCAGGCGTCAGGTCCGCCTTCAACCTTCTTGGGGTCTTTCTTGTCGCCTTCATGATCGTCCTTGAGACCATCCTTGAAAGCCTTCATGCCCTTGCCGGCATCGCCCATCAATTGCGACAGCTTGCCGCCGCCACCAAAGATGACCAGCACGATGGCACCGATGATCAGCCAGTGCCAGATACTCAAACCACCCATAATTCGTCTCCTTGGCAGGCCGGAGGATCTCCGACAGCACGTCGTGCGCCCGCATATAGTTCCCGCCCTTATAGGCGGAGTTTAGCATGAGTTGGAAGATGTTTTTAGTAAAACATCAGGCCGCGACCGCTCCCAACAGGGATTAAACGTCGCAGGGGGGCCATTTCATCCAGCCTAGACGCAAAATACGGCCAAAATCAGCTGGCGCTGTCCGCATCGACGGTCTCGGGCAAGAAGTCCTGGACGAATTCGACCTCGCCCAGCTCATCGAGCTCAGCCTCCTCGGCGGTGGCCTGCGGCGAGGTCGGGTCGGGCACCATGAAGTCGGCGGGCACGTTGAGGTCGAGCAGGCCGGCGGCGCGCATTTCGACGACGCCCGGCAGGTCGGACAGGGACGGCAGCGAAAACTGTTCGAGGAAGGTGTCGGTCGTGCCGTAGGTCACCGGCCGGCCGGGCGACTTGCGCCGGCCGCGCAGCTTGATCAGGTTCATTTCGTGCAGCACGTCGAGCGTGCCGCGCGACAGGCCGACGCCGCGGATGCTTTCGATCTCGGCGCGCGTCACCGGCTGGTGGTAGGCGATGATGGCCAGGGTCTCCAGCGCGGCTTTCGACAGCTTGCGCGGCTCCTCGCGCTCCTCGACCATGAGGTAGCCGAGATCGGCGGCGGTGCGGAATTGCCAACGGTCATTGATACAGTCCAGGCTCACGCCGCGCTCGGCGTAGCGGCCGCGCAACGTCGCCAGCGCCTTGCCGACATCGACGCCGTCCGGCAGGCGATAGGCCAACTCGGCCGCCGATAGCGGGCCGGAAGCGGCGAACAATAGCGCCTCGATGGCGCGTTCGGTGGTTTCAGGCGTCATTTGCGCCCTCCTCTGCTCCGCTTGGGTCGCGAACCAGGTCGCGGCTTTCCATGAAGGCGGGTCGTTTACGCATGTACAGGGTCTCGAAGGTGCCCAGCTGCTGGATCTGGAGCTGCCCTTCCTTGGTCAGTTCCAACGTCGCCGACAGGGTCGAAGCGAGGTAGGAGACGCGCTTGGGCCCGCCGGTGCCGCGCGGTTCCGGCGCCACCTCTTCCAACGTGGTCCAGTTGGCAAGCTTGGGCAGTTGCGCCCGCAGATTGTCGCGGGCGTCTTCCAGGGAGTAGGCCTCGACCCGGCGGCTGGGATCGTAGCTGCGCTCGACCTCCTTGCGCCGCTGGTTGACGTAGGCGGTCATCAGGTCGAAGACGTTTGCTTCCAATTTTCCGGAAGGAATGATCAGCCGCGCTTCCGGGTCGCCGCGCGGAAAGACGTCGCGGCGCAGTTGCGGCCGTTCGGTCAGAGCCTCGACGGCCTTGCGCATGGTTTCAAGCTTTTTAAGGCGGAAGGCCAGTTGCGCGGCCAGCTCTTCGGGCGCCGGCTCGTCACCGTTGGATTTACGGTCGGTCTTGGGCAACAGCAGGCGCGACTTGAGGTAGGCCAGCCACGAGGCCATGACCAGATAGTCGGCGGCCAGGGCAAAGCGAAGGCGCCGCGCCTCCTGGACGAAGGTGAGATACTGCTCGGCCAGGCGGGTGATCGAAATCTTGAGCAGGTCGACCTTTTGCTGCCGGGCCAGGGCCAGCAGAACATGCAAGGGGCCTTCGAAACCGTCGAGATCGAGCACCAGGGCGTCGGAGGCTTCTATGTCTTCGGAAGGTTCGGGGGCGGCGCCGGCAAAGTCCAGCCGGCTTTGCCGCGGATCGTAACGAAAATCGTCGTCTACGCTCATGTCACCGTGGCCTGGAACTCGGTCGGGTCGGCCGCGTCATTACTCCCGTCAAGCCGGCTCATCGCCATTGCCAAACGCCCCCGGGCGGCGACGAGATCGAGCGGTTCCGGCGCCTTCAGCAGGCGGCGGAAGGCCGCATCGGTCCGGCGCAGCGCCTGGCCCTTCAGCTTGGGCGTCTCGGCGACGATCTCCGTCATCTGCGGCAGGCTGCCGTTGCAATGCAGGAGGATATCGCAGCCGGCGCGAACGCTGTCGCGTGCCCGGCGCGACAGATGGCCGGACAAGGCGTTCATCGACAGGTCGTCGCACATGATGACGCCATCGAAGCCGATGACGTCCCGGATCAGGCTTATCGCCTTTTTCGAGGTCGTCGCCGGATGCTTCTTGTCGATGGCCGTGTAGAGCACGTGGGCCGTCATGGCCAAGGGCATGTCCGCGCAGATCTGGAACGGATAGAAGTCGCTGGCTACGATCTCGTCGTAGGCGGCATCGACGACCGGCAAGGCGGCGTGGCTATCGGCGCCGGCGCGGCCATGACCGGGAATATGCTTGATGATCGGCAGGACGCCGCCGGCCAGAAAGCCTTCGCAGGCGGCGCGGCCCATGACGGCGACGGCTTCGCGTGTCGTGCCGTAGGCCCGATCGCCGATGATATCGTGGGCCCCCGGTTGCGGCAGGTCGAGCACGGGCGCGCAGTCGACATTGATGCCGAGATCGCGCAGGTCGTACGCCATCAGGCGCGCGCCCAGGCGCACCAGCTCGCGTTCTTCTTCAGGCGAGCGGGCAAATTCGCGGTAATGGGCGGCGGGCGGATAGTCAGGCCAATGCGGCGGACGCAGGCGGCGGACACGGCCGCCTTCCTGGTCGATCAGGATCATGGGCTCGCGATCGACGCAGGCCCTCAGGCTATCGGTCAGCGCGCGTACCTGGGCCGGCGTATCGATATTGCGGCGGAACAGGATGAAGCCGATCGGCTGGGCTTCGGAGAAGAAGGCGCGTTCCTCGGTCGAAAGCTCGGTACCGGCCAATCCGAAAATGCAGGCTCTGGTCAAGGGCGTGGTCCTACTTCACCAGGCAGTCGTGGCCCGCCGCCTTCAACGCGTCGCAGAAGGCGTGCGCCTTGTCCTTGGACTCGAAACCGGTAAAGGCCGTGCGATAGAGCGTCGCGCCATTGGCCGAGGCGACCGGTTCGACGTGCTTGGCGGTGCCGCCCAGGAACAGGCCATAGCTGGAGGCCACGCTGGCATATTGCTTGTTGGCGATGTCCATCGACTGGAAGGCCCCGATCTGGACGCTGGCGCCATGCAGGGGCGCGGTCGCAGCGGCCAGCTTGGCGTCATCCGAAGCCGGCTTGGCCTTGGCGGGCGCGGCTGAGGACGACGACGCCGAAGCGCTGGCCAGCTTGGCGGGCTTGGCCGCGGCCGGCGTCAAGGCGCGATCGATGGCCGCCCGGCCGGGGTCGTTTGCCGCTGTGCCGGCGCCCGGTACGGGCGTGGTGTCGACCGACGAACTGGTGGCGGCGCCGCCATTCAAGGCCGGATTATTGGCCTGGGACGGCAGCGGGCCATTGATCGGCGCGACCGGCGGCGGCGCTTCATCGACCGTGGCGGACGCACTGTCACGCAGTTGCGGCGCTTCGGCCGAGGGCGCGAACTTGGCCGCGCCATTGTCGCCGACGTCGTCCCCGGTCAGCGGCTTGGCGTCGGTCACGTCGCTATTCTTGATATCGCCGACGGAATTGCCGACGTCGGGCGGCGTGCGGCCATGGCTGTTCAGGCCCGAATTGTAGAACAAGACAACAAAGACGAGCAGCAGGACCAGGCAGATGCCGCTGATGATCAGAGTCAGGGGCGCCTGGTCGCGCGAGGGAGCCTTGCGCGATTGATAGCTGAGATTGTCCTCGGTCGGAGGCGAATAGGTGCCGCGATCCTCGTCCATTTATATCCCCTGGTACACCAAACCGGGCCGCGCCCCACGCGCAGACTCCGACCGGTCAAAAAAGCACTACATGCCTGATTCCTGACCAGGCGCGCGAGACTTTACAGGGTGCCGGACGATTTTGACACCCCTGTGGCGAAAAAGCCGGGGGGCGCTTTTTATTGATCCTCATATTCATCCTCATATTTCGCCCGATGAGGTGGGACCTAGCCTTTGAGCGCTTCCCTGGCGGCCTCCAGGAGACTATCCGAAAGGGCCTCGTCGTCGACCGCGCGCGCCAGCAGCATGGCGCCGACCAGAGTCGACAGCATGACCATTGCGTTTTTTGGGGCGTTTTTCTGGAGCTCATCCTTCGTTTCGCGGTCGGTCAGGGCGCCAAGGGCCGCCAGATAGTCTTTCAATCCATCGGTAAATACCGCGCGCACCGGCGCCCCCTGGCGCGCCACCTCGGCCGACAAGGCCGGAAAAAGACAAGCGTTTTCCGGGTTGTCGCGATTGCGGTGCGACAGGTAGCGCTCGACATAGGCCTTGATCTCGACCGCCGGATTGCCGTCCCTCGCCGCCTTCAGGCGGTCGCCCTGGGTCTTCAGCGCCGCCTGGCAGGCCGCGACCGCCAAGTCGTCCTTCGACTCGAAATAACCGTAGAAGCCACCGTGGGTCAGGCCGGCCTCCCTCATCAAATCGGCGACCTTCAAGCCGTCAAAGCCATGCTTGCGAAAGCCTTCGGAGGCCGCTTCGAGAATACGCTCACGGTTGCGAGCGACCTGTTCTTTTGATGTTTTCATGGTTGACAGTATACATGATCATGATAATGAATGCAATCATTACAGCCATCATGAATAAGGACCGCGCCATGATCGCCGCCGCCCTCGCCCGCAATTTGCAAAGCCGCAACATCCATTACGGCTGGGTCATGATGGCCGTCACCTTCTTCACTATGCTGACGACCGCGTGCGCGCTGGGCGCCCCGGGTGTATTGATGCCGGCGCTGGAAAAGGAGTTCCACTGGACCGCCCAGGATATTTCGGGCGCCCTGGCGGTACGGCTGGTCCTGCTGGGACTGATCGCGCCGTTCGCCGCGGCCCTGATGATGAAGTACGGCCTAAAGCGCGTGGTTTCGGCCGCCCTGCTGCTGATCGTCGGCGGATTGAGCCTGTCGCTGGGCGTGAAGAGTGTGTGGCAACTGACCCTGTTCTGGGGGATCATGGTCGGCGCTGGCACCGGCATGACCGCGATCGTTCTGGGCGCCACCGTGGCGACGCGCTGGTTCACGCAAAAGCGCGGCCTGGTCATCGGCATATTGACGGCGTCGAATGCCACCGGCCAACTGGCCTTCCTGCCGATCATCGCGCACATATCGGAGACGAACGGCTGGCGCGCCGCGCTTGTGATGGTCGTCGCCCTGCTGGCCGTGGCGCTGGTCCTGGCCCTGCTGTTGTTGCGCGACCGGCCGGCCGATCTCGGCCTGAACCCGTTCGGCGAGACGGCAACGGCGGTGGCCGCACCCGCTGCGCCCATGGCGGCCTCACCGCTGGGCATCTTTTTCGAAGCGGCGAAGACGCGAACCTTCTGGATTCTGTTCGCCACCTTCTTCATCTGCGGCGCCTCGACCAACGGCCTGATCCAGACCCATTTCGTTTCGCTGTGCGGCGACTATGGCTTGCCGGCGGTGACGGCGGCCTCGGTGCTGGCGATGATGGGGATTTTCGACTTTTTCGGCACCATCGGCTCGGGCTGGCTGTCCGACCGGGTCGACGCACGCTGGTTGCTGTTTTGGTACTACGGCCTGCGCGGCCTTTCGCTGCTCTACCTGCCGCACAGCGACTTCACGCTCGGCAGCCTGACGCCATTCGCGATTTTCTACGGGCTGGACTGGATCGCTACCGTGCCGCCGACGCTGAAACTGACGGCGGAAAAGTTCGGACGCGAAAAGACCTCGGTCGTCTTCGGCTGGGTCTTCGCCGGCCACCAGCTGGGCGCGGCGTCGATCGCCTTTGCCGCAGGCTTCATCCGCACCCATTATGCCAGCTACCTGCCGGCCTTCCTGATCGCGGGCACCCTGTGCCTGGGCGGTGCCTTGATCGCCTTGCTGGTGGTGCGTCCCCAAGCGCCGCAAACCGGCACGCCATCAGCCAAAGCGGCTTGAGCCCGGCCGACAACCGTGATAGCACCGCCCCCTCCCTGAGGGTTCCGCAAGGGTTTCGGGGGCGAGTAGCTCAATGGTTAGAGCCGACCGCTCATAACGGTCTGGTTGGGGGTTCGAGTCCCTCCTCGCCTACCACTTACCGCGCGGCGTAGGCAGCCATCAGCTTCAAGCCGAGCAAGGCGAAAACCGCCAAGGCCAGACACACGCCCGAAGCAATACGCAGCAATAGAATTTTTGTGCGAGCGCTCTCGACCTCGGTCAAGGTCGAGCGCTCACCGCTCCACCCCTTGATCTTGCGCTTGAGGTCGATCCGGCCGGCCAATACCCAGCAGACGATGGCAAGGATGAGCGGCGGCAGCGGCACGATAATAAACGGTAGCATGGCTAAAAAATCTCTGAAGTGAATATGGGTGTTCTATAGTGCACTGCAGCGCCCATGCCAACCGGTTGCACCGCGAAAGACGAATGGAACATCGTAAATCGTGTGCTCCGCCGCCATTCCGCCGCCGCCGCTTCAAAGACTGGCCACAATTGCGGCCTAGGCCAAGGTGACATGCAACCGGGGACTATCGTTAATGACACGCTTCACCACGCTTTCTGACAGCAAGATTTTGGCTAACACCAAGATTTTGGCCGCCTTGGCCATCCTGGCCGGCACGCCGCTCGCCACACCGGTCTTCGCCGACGCGCTACCCTCCAGCGCCACCACCTTGTCGCTGAACGTCGAGGGCGACGCGACCGCGACGCCGGATATGGCGACCGTCAGCTTTGGCGTGCAGACCCAGGGCAAAACCGCGGCCGAAGCCATGCAGGCCAATAATACGCGTATGGGCGCGGTAATGGCGGCGTTGAAGGCGGCCGGCATCAACATCCGGGATATCCAAACCTCCAGCCTCAATCTCAGCCCGCAATACACCTTCGCCAATAACGCGCCGCCGGTGCTCAACGGCTATCAGGCAAACGACGAGGTCAGCGTGCGCGTCGAAGATCTGCGCCAGACCGGGCCGGTGATCGACCAGGTCGTCAAGGCCGGGGTCAACCAGATCGAATCCGTCACATTCGGCCTGAAGGACAGCAATGCCGCGCTCGACCAGGCGCGCCAGAGCGCCGTGGCGACGCTCAGCCAACGCGCCGCCCTCTATGCCTCGGCGACCGGCCTGCATGTCAGCCGCCTGGTGTCGATCGGGGAAGGCGACCATCAGAGCGTCATGCCGCCACGGCCGATGTTCGCCATGGCCAAGATGGCGGCGCCCGCAGCCACGCCGATCTCGGAAGGGGAACTGCACCTCAGCGTCACCGTCTCGGCGACATACGAATTGACCAAGTAGTCGGCTTGCGAAATGCCCCGGTGCGTCTTGCGCCGGGGCGCGGATTTTGCCACATCAACACCATGACCCGGACGACCCAAGGCACCATCACCCCGCTGTTCGTCAGCGAAGTCTACCGCGCGGACCTCGGGCCCGAACTCGGAGACGATTTCCTCGAAGAGCTCGACGACACCTGCCGCGCCATCGCCGACGAGGACGAGGCCGGCCAGGCGTGGTCGCAACAAAAAGGCTATCTCGGCTATACGTCCTATGCCTCGCTGAACGACCTGCCGGCGCGCGCCGAGGTCTTTGCCGCGTTGAAGAAAAAGCTCGACGTCCATGTCGCGTCTTTCGCGGAAGCGCTGGAATACGACCTGCACGGTCGCAAGCTCAAGCTCGACAGCCTGTGGATCAACGTGCTGGAGCATCTGGGCACCCATTCGGGCCATATCCACCTGCACAGCGTCATTTCCGGCACGTTCTATGTCGCCATTCCCGAAGGCGCCTCCGCCTTGCGCTTCGAGGATCCGCGTCTGCCGCAGATGATGGCGGCGCCGGTGAGGAAGCCCGGCGCGCGCAAGGATCACGAGACCTTCGTGTCGATGGCGCCAGCGCCCGGAACGGTGCTGCTTTGGGAAAGCTTCATCCGCCACGAAGTTCCGATCAACCTGGGCGAAGACGTCCGTATTTCCGTGAGTTTCAACTATGGCTATTAAGACCGCACTTGTTGGCTACGGCAATGCCGGCAAGACCTTCCACTCGCCGCTGATCGATGCGGCGCCGTCGCTTCACCTCGCCGCCGTGGTGTCGAGCCGCCCAGAGGCCGTCCATGCGCATTGGCCGGACGTCGCCGTCGTCAGTGACTACGATACCCTGCTCGCCGATCCGTCGATCGAGTTGGTCGTCCTCGCCACGCCCAACCAGTTGCATGCCCCCCAAGCCATCGCCGCCCTCAAAGCCGGCAAGTCCGTCGTCATCGACAAGCCCTTCGCCGTCAATGCCGCCGAAGCGCAAACCATCGTCGATACCGCCCAGGCGACGGGCAAGGTTTGCGTCGCCTTCCAGAACCGGCGCTGGGACAGCCATGTCCAGACCTTCAAGCGCTTCCTCGATGAGGGACGCCTCGGCGACATCGCCGAGGTCTTCCTGCGTTACGACCGGCTGCGCCCCGTCGTGCCCGGGCGCTGGCGCGACCAGGACCTGCCCGGCTCCGGCATGCTGTATGACTTGGGCACCCACCTTCTCGACCAGGCGGTGTACTTCTTCGGCAAGCCGGACTGGATCATGGCCGATGCGTTTGCCCAGCGTCCCGGCGCCATGGTTCCCGACTTTTTCAATGTGACCCTGGCCTATGGCAAGACGCGGGTCATGGCCCATTCCTGCATGGTCAACGCCGTGCCGGGCGCGGTGATCGAAGGCCAGGGCACCAAGGGCGCCTTCATCAAGTACGGCCAGGACACGCAGGAAGCCGCACTGATGGCCGGCGGCCGGCCGAACGATGCCGGATTCGGCGTCGATCTGTCGCAAGCGACCTTCACGCCGGCCGAGGGGTTGGACATCGGCGCGCCGCAGCAGGTGACCTGTGCTGCGGGCAACTATGTCGCCTATTACGAGGCGGTCGCTGCGGCGATCCGTGGCGAAGCGCCCTCGCCGGTGCCGCTGGACCAATCCGTCCTTGTCATGCACCTGGTCGACCTGGCGCTGCAAAGCGCGAAGGAAGGGAAGCGGCTGGCGGTTTAAGGGAAGCCCCAAGCAAGAAACCCCTCCACCACGCGCCTGAAGAAGGCGCGCGGTCCCCCTCCCCGGCGTAGCCGGGGAGGACCGTATTTTGCCTCTTTAAAGAGGCAGAATACGGCGGTGCTTGGAGACGTTCATGTAGCCGACATTGGCGCCCAGGCGGAAGCCGAGGCCGGCGCGGATCGGCGTCAGCACGATGCTCTCGGCGCGCTGATAGGTCACCCCCAGGCCGCCGATGAAATAGGCCGAGCCCTCGACGCCCGGATAGCGGCGCCAGATCATGTCCGGCTCGTGGAGATTATAGACCAGGGTAAAGACGCGCGAGGCATTGGCGCCGGTATCGAAGCCGATCGACGGCCCTTGCCAATAGATGTAGGTCGGCGTCGGCTGCGACTTCATGAACAGGTTGCCCTTGCCGTAGCGCAGCCCGACACCCAGCGCCGCCGAGGCCTCTTCGCCGGCGATATAGGCGGACGGGTGGTCGCCATAGTCGGCGAAGATCTTTTCCAGCGCGCCGCCCAAGGCTTCGACCGTCACGCCCAGGAAGTTCGAACCGGCCGCGACCACCTCGTCGCGGTCATAGTACTCGCCGCTCGGGCTGGAGGCGGACGACCCCGCTTGAGGCTGGGGCTGATACTGGCCCTGTTGAGATTGCTGGGCTTGGACAAGGCCGGGAATGAGCGGCGTCGCGGCCGTGGCCAGGGAGGTCAGGATGAAATCGCGGCGTTGCATGAGGTGGCCTTGGGTAAAACAAAACGGACTGGCCCAAGGTTAACAGAGGATTTATGAACACCCCCTAAACGCCGCGCCTCATCTTTCCTAGACGAGACGGATGGCGTCATTGCGGCCCGATTGCGGCACGCCCCCGCCCCAGGCCTTAATCAGACCTCATGTATCTTCTGAAGCTTTTTCGGCGCGCTGCGGCGCCAGCTTTCCTTCAGCCGCTCGCGCACCCAATCTTCCGGCACGCGCTCCGGCCGCGCCAGCACGCAAGGGTAGTTGCGGTGATGGTCGGTCGTGAAAAAGGTCTCGGGATCGACCTCGAGCCAGAAGTCGCGCGTCTCGAAATCCATGTTGAACACCGGGCCGTATTTCGGGTTCCAGAAGAACAGGGACTTTTTGGCGACCTTGACCACAGGCTGGCCCCACGCCGTGCCACGTTCGGTCGCCGGCAATTCCAGCGCCATTTCGCACAGACGGTCATTGGTCAGCATGAACGCGCCGCAAGCCTAGCCGATGGGTAAAAGGGCGATCTTCCCGGTGGATCGCAGCACGACGGTCACGTTGGCGCGCTGGCCCGCGACAAACGCGCCGGCAAAATGCCCCTTGCCACTGACCACGCCGATGGCGGCGTCCGCGTCTGTCTTGGAGGCTTTCTCGCCGTCCGCCAGCCGACAATCGCCAAGAGACGCGTCCGACTGAACAAGGCAGCTCAAGGTCACCTTGTCGATCGCCGCTGTTGCGTTCGACAGAGGTTTGGCCGGGACGCTGACGTCGTCGGCGAAAGCGGATGTGGCCAGCAGCCCAAGGGCAAGCAGAGGCAGATATTTCATGGCAATCTCCTGTGGCTTACGGATAGGTTGTGCGCCGAAATGCGGCAAATGTGCGGCTAGGCGGCCTATGCGGCGTCACAAACGACGTATCCGTTGCGCCATAAGGCCGCATCATGCTATCCGCCCGCGATGACCGATATCTCCCTGATCCGTAATTTCTCCATCGTCGCCCATATCGACCACGGCAAGTCGACGCTGAGCGACCGCCTGATCCAGTTCACCGGTGGCCTGACCGCGCGCGAGATGAAGGAACAGGTGCTCGACAACATGGATATCGAGCGCGAACGCGGCATCACCATCAAGGCCCAGACCGTGCGCCTGAACTACAAGGCGCACGACGGCAAGACCTATATCCTGAACCTGATGGATACGCCGGGCCACGTCGACTTCGCCTATGAGGTGTCGCGCTCGCTGGCGGCCTGCGAAGGCTCGATCCTGGTCGTCGATGCGTCCCAAGGCGTCGAAGCCCAGACGCTGGCCAATGTCTACCAGGCCATCGACAACAATCACGAGATCGTCCCGGTCCTCAACAAGATCGACCTGCCGGCCGCCGAGCCCGAACGCGTCCGCGCCCAGATCGAGGATGTCATCGGCATCGACGCGTCCGACGCCGTGCTGGCCTCGGCCAAGTCGGGCCTGGGCATCGAAGATGTCCTGGAAGCCATCTGCACCCGCCTGCCCGCCCCCAAGGGCGATGGCGCAGCTCCGCTGAAAGCGCTGCTGGTCGACGCCTGGTACGACGCCTATCTCGGCGTGGTCGTACTGGTGCGCGTGTTCGACGGCCATATGAAGCCCGGCCAGTTGGTCAAGCTGATGAATGCCGGCGCCACCTACAAGATCGACAAGCTGGGTGTGTTCCAACCCAAGGCGACCGACGTCGACGACCTCGGCCCCGGCGAAATCGGCTTCTTCACCGCCCAGATCAAGGAAGTCTCCGACGCCGCCGTCGGCGATACCATTACCGACGAACGCAAGCCGACCGCCGCCGCCATGACCGGCTTCAAGGAAGTCCAGCCGGTCGTCTTCTGCGGCATCTTCCCGGTCGATGCCGCCGATTTCGAGGACCTGCGCGCCGCCATGGGCCGGTTGCGCCTCAACGACGCCAGCTTTTCCTATGAAATGGAAACATCGGCCGCCCTGGGCTTTGGCTTCCGCTGCGGCTTCCTGGGCCTCCTGCACCTGGAAATCATCCAGGAACGGCTGTCGCGCGAGTTCAATCTCGACCTGATCGCCACGGCGCCATCCGTCGTCTACGAAATCTACATGAACAACGGCGACATCGTCCATCTGCACAACCCGGCCGACATGCCGGACCCGGTGAAGATCGACCACATCGAGGAACCGTGGATCAAGGCGACCATCTTCTGCCCGGACGACTATCTGGGCGCCATCATCAAGCTGTGCCAGGACCGCCGTGGCGAGCAGGTCGACCTGTCCTATGTCGGCGCCCGCGCCATGGTCATCTATCGCCTGCCGCTCAATGAAGTGGTCTTCGACTTCTACGACCGCTTGAAGTCGGTCTCCAAGGGCTATGCCTCGTTCGACTACACCATCGAAGGCTATCGCTCAGGCGATCTCGTCAAGATGTCGATCCTGGTCAATGTTGAACCGGTCGACGCGCTTAGCATGCTCGTCCACCGCGACCGGGCCGAAATGCGCGGCCGCGGCATGTGCGAAAAGATGAAGGATCTCATCCCGCAGCACATGTTCGTCATCCCCATCCAGGCCGCCATCGGCGGACGCATCATCGCCCGCGAAACCGTGCGCGCCCTGCGCAAGGACGTGACGGCCAAGTGCTATGGCGGCGACGCCACCCGCAAGAAAAAGCTTCTGGAAAAGCAGAAGGAAGGCAAGAAGCGGATGCGCCAGTTCGGCAAGGTCGAAATCCCGCAGGAAGCCTTCATCGCCGCCCTAAAAATGGACAATGATTGAGCTCAGACGCCGCATGGCTCCTCGCACGAGCTCGGGCGCGCGGTCGCGCTTGCCGAATTGCGAGCAATTCGGAGATATAGGGGCAAGCCCCTAGGACCGTACTTTGGAGACTGAGACGCCGGCGCTCTATTGCCCAACGCATGGCGCTTGGGGCTAAAAGCAAAGCCATTTCCGTTATGGAAATGGCTTTGCTGTTTTGACTTATTGCTTGGGCTTGCCGTTCAGAAGCGCCTGGCTTTGCGCCTTGGAGATCGGTTCCACCGACTTGATGATGCACGAGATCGGAATACCGCCCGTCACCGTGCCCGAAATATCCACGTCGAGCGGGCCGCAAATCTCGTCCGTCCCGTGGAACTTCATGATCACCGGCGAGGTCGGATCGATCAAGCACGAGCCCGACATATGCGCGATCGCCGCCTTGCCGCTGCCGTCGATCATCAGCAAGGTGCTGTCGTCGAGGATTTTGGTCGTGTCCAACGGCTCCCGCAGACAGACCCGGGGCTTGCCTGTTTCCATGCTGTGCAGCGGAGACGACTGGTCCTTGTCGGCACAGCCACCCGCAGCCAGGGCTGCCCCCAACACACCTGCGGTCGCGAGCAGTCGATACGGCTTCATGGAGAACTCCTCGAAAAGGCCCGTCACGGGCGCTTGTGATTAATGGGATTTCGCAGGGTAGGAATAGGCCTTGACCTGATCGAGGGTCAAGGGCTTGAGGTCTGTGATCAGGCAACGCAGCATCGGGTGGAGATGGTCGTCCTGGTGTGCGTACTCGATCTTCACGTCATGAATCTGACAAAGGCGCGAGTCGCCCTCGATGAGAAAGCCGATATGATCGAGATCGTCCATCTGGTCGCACGGCTGCGACAGGGTCAGAAGGGCCGCGTGATTGAAATCGTCCACGACGACCAACTGGTTCTTGGACACGATCATCTTGGTTTTCAGCGAACGCGTATCGATGCATTGCGTCAGCGGCGGCGACATGGCGGCCGGCGCCGGGTCGGCGGCGCGCGCCGCAGGAACGTGCGTGAGGCCAAGCGCGCCGGCGCCGGCGACAACGGCCACCGCAGCGGCCAGGATAGCGATCTTTTTCATGGCGGTATCTCCCTATGTTTTTTCTTAGTGAGCGCTGGAGCTGCTGGAACTCGAAGCGGCCGCAGCAGCAGCGGCCTTCCGCGGCGTAATATATTTGGCGGCCTCGTCGCCGGTCAGATGGCGCATCGTCATGACACGGCATTCACCGCGCCCGCCCAACATATTATTATGGAAAATGATGTCCACGTCGAGCGGGTCGCAAATCTCGCTCATGCCGGTGCGCGAGCGGATGCCGATGGCCAGCGAATCGTCGAGACCGAAACACGGCCCGGCCATGGCCAGTTCATAGGCCTGGTTGCTGTCGGACAGGATGATCAGCTTGTCGTCGCTGGGCGTCTCGAAGTTGCGCACGAAGGTCGAACTGAAGCAGCGATAGCGATCGACCGGCTTGGCATCGGCGCCCGGCTGGCCGTTCGTCGTCTCCGACGCGCAAGCGACCAGGATGACACCCAGCGCAGCCATGCCCAGTACAGCCGTGATCGCTTGCCGCTTCATCGCTTTCCCTCACCCGAATGCCAGCACCCGCAACCATGTGACACTGTAAATCGGGCCTCTTGATGACTGTTTATGAACGTTTCGACATGGTTAAATCCGTCGCCAGGCGGCAAATGTTCAATAGGTTTTGTATCGCAGCCGGCAAGGGTTGCGATACACCGGTCAACTCGGCCAGCAAGGCCTTGGCCAGCAAAGGCGCCAGGCAAAAACCACGCGCGCCCAGTCCGGTGAGGACGTAAACACCGGGCGCGACCTCGCCCATGGCCGGCAGGTAGTCGCGCGTCATGACGCGAATACTGGCCCGCGACTGCAAGGCCTGGCCGTCAATACCCGCCACACGGCCGGGCATGATCCTGGACAGGCTATCGAGATTGCGCGCTAAGTCCGCTTCACGCACATCCACGCCGCGGTCGCCGCGCTCATGGGTGGCACCGAACAGCAGACCCCGATCCAGGGGCACGGCGTAACCACCCCAGCTCAGCGCCCGGCCTGGCGCCGATGCCACCGGGGCGAACTCGACCTGGCCGCGCACCGGTCCCAGATCGAAACGATCCCGTGTTTCCATCAGGTCGAAAATGCCGTCGCCACAGGCCAGGATCACCGCATCATAGCCTTCGGGCATCGTGGATATGCGCCGTATGTCTGCCTTTTGCCCCTCGAGCAGGGCCTCGAGAACCTCGGACGGTCGCACCCAAAGCGCCCGGTTTATGTGGATGCCCGCTTCACCCGGCGCATCGACATCGTCGCCGGCGGCGAAGGTCTCCAGGTCGTCCGGGGTAAAAATCGTCTGGCCGGCGATGCGGGCGAAGCGTGAGACGTCGCGCGGTCCCGTAGCCACCTGGCTCAATCCCTCGCCGATAATGGCGTCGGGACACAGGCGCCGATACAACGCCCCGGCATAGGCATAGGCGTCGGCAAACAGGGCCGAGATGGCATTGTTGCCGGCGTCAAGCCGTGGCGTCACCAAGGCTGCGGCATTGCCGGAGGCGCCCGCGCCTACCGCTTGTGCGTCGAAGAGATCGACTTTCAGCCCCAGCAAGCCGGCCTGATAGACCAGGGCACAGCCGGCGATCCCCGCGCCGACCACGGCGACTCGGCGGACAAGCTTGCCCTGTGATCCGACGTGACCGTTCGTGAACACGGCCTCCAGCCGTTCACGCTTGCGGCCGAATCCCGGGCATTTTTCAACGGCGAATCCCGCCGCCTGCAACCCGCGCCGCACCGCGCCGGCAACCGTAAAGGTGGCCAGCCGGGCGCCCGGGCGGCAACGGTGACCGACCAGGGCCAGAACCTCCTCCGACCACATCTCGGCATTGAGCGCCGGCGAGAAACCGTCGAGAAACACGGCGTCTGCTTCTCCCTGCCAGGCGGCAAGCGCGACTTTGACGTCGCTGAGCGCCACGGTCAGACTGACGCCCCATTGCGGGAAATCCATATGATGAAAGCCCTGGCGAGGCGCCGGCCATTGCGCCAGCAGGGCGGCGGCAAAGGGGGCAAGCTCCGGCCACGCGGCCAGCGCCTGCCCTGCCGCCGCGGCGTCCATCAAAAAACCTTCGATGCTGAAAATATGCAGGCTTGAGCCGGCGGGCCGGCTATCGGCCCATAGCTGCATTAGGGCGGCGATATTGAGGCCGGTGCCGAAGCCGAGTTCCAGGACGGTGAAACGCTCGCGCGCCTGCCAGGCGTCGGGCAGATGGCAGCCACCCAGAAACACGGCACGTGATTCGGCCAGGCCATCCTGAAGCGAATAGTAGATGTCGCCGAAACGCGCCGACCGCGGGGCGCCGTCATCGGCAAAAAACAAACCCGGGTCGTTATCCGTCAAAGCTCACACTAACTCCGAGCGCTTCAGCGCTCGGCAAGGCCAAGCGGCCGCCGCGCCCACAGAAGCGTGCTAACGCCGCTCGGGCGGCCCCGTTCGCTTCTTGAGCACATTGCGCGAGCCTGCGCGGCCCATGAGCGCACAAAAAGAAAAGGGACCGCCGAAGCGATCCCTTTCCATATTTGATATCGCCTGAAAAGGCGAATTATCAGGACGAAGCCGAGTCCGAGGCCATGTCCGAAGCCATGTCGGAAGCGGCGGCCGAATCGGCGGCCGAAGCCGACGAAGCGTCGGTGGCGGGCTTCGAGCAGGCGGCGACCGACAGAGCGGCGGCGGCGGCGGCAACGATCAGGGCGGTGCGGATGAATTGCTTGGTCATGAGTCCAGGTCCTTTGTCTAAACGTTAGCTGGGTTTTTTAAGAGATGGCCGGCCGGTGGCCCGGAGCAGCCGGTAGACGATAAGCTTAGCTGGCAGCGGCGCCGGAAGCCGGAGCCATGGCGGCAGCCGGAGAAGCCGAAGCAGCGGCATCCGTGGCGGCAGCCGAATCCATCATGGCGGCGCCCGAAGCGTCAGCCGGAGCGGCTTCCGAAGCAGCGGTCTCTTCCGTGCCGGCCTTAGGTTGGCAGGCGGCGACCGAGAGCGCTGCGGCAGCAGCAGCGGCGATAAGCGCCGTGCGGACGATGTTGGAGGTCATGGATCCAGATCCTTATGTCTAACGATTAGAGCGTCGAAGGATCGACTTCTCACGCCCATGCCGCTTCGTAGCAATTTTGGGCGAGTCTCGCAAGAGGGTATTTCACAAAGCTGTGATCACCATCGTGAGCGAAGGGCGATTTTTCGTCAGAAAGGATGAATTTAATGGCGGCCACCGACGCCAGAACCGCCATAAACGGCGAAAAGGTAAAGCTTTATGCGCTTACCGTACACCCACCGCGCGACATCATCGCAGTGCAGCGAAATGCTCGTCTTCTATGCGCTCGCACCCGCAAAAATGCAAGCCCCCCTTGAGACGGAAGAAGAGTGATTCGCCCGCCGGCTTATTCGTTCGGAATGCTGTTGAGCGCTTCTTCCATCTGCAGGAAGGTCGGCTGGGCTTCGGACGGGATCGAACCCCGGCCGATTTCAACCGAGATTTGCGCCGCATTGCCGTGAAGGTGGGCAACCAGCACCGACTGGATGATTTTGTAGAAGGCGCCCTCCTCTTCCACCACCGCGCCCATACGAGAGGCGAAGGGGCCGATCATGCCATAGGCCAGGAACACACCCATGAAGGTACCGACCAAGGCGCCGCCGATCATCTGGCCGAGGATTTCCGGCGGCTGGGTGATCGAGCCCATGGTCTTGATAACGCCGAGAACGGCGGCGACGATACCCAGCGCCGGCAGGGCGTCGGCCATGTTCTGCAGGGCATGCGCCGAGGCGTGGGCCTCGTGGTGGTGCTTTTCGAGCTGCTTTTCCATGGCATCCTCGACCTGGTGCGGATCTTCCAGGTTCATGGTCATCATGCGCAGCGTGTCGCAGATGAAGTCGATGGCGAAGTGGTCGTGCATGATCTTCGGGAAGCGGTTGAAGATCGTCGAATCATGCGGCTTTTCGATGTGGCTTTCCAAAGCGATGACGCCCTTGGATTTCATCGTCTTGGTCAGCAGGAACAATAGCGACAGAAGGTCCTTGTAGTCGGCCGCCTTCCATTTCGGGCCGGAAAAGACCTTGCCCATGCCGCCGCCCATGCCCTTGATCGTCGTCAGGCTGTTGGAAATCAGGGTTGCGGCCACGGCCGCCCCGCCGATGGCCATCAGTTCGTGCGGCGCGGCCTCGATGATCGGGGCGAAGTTACCGCCCGAGATCAGATAGCTGCCGAACACCATGGCAAACAGAAGGACAATACCGATAATCTGGAACATCTAGGCCCACACCCGCGACTCAATCTTGAGCGCAAAGTATCGCCGTTAATCATTAAGACGCGGTTTCCCCAGCGGGGTTTCACCGGGTGCCAAGCCTGATTTATCTTGTATTATTGTCGATATCGCCGCGCGCGAGGCGCTTACGTACCCGGCCGGTAAGGAATCGGCGCCGACGGCGGGTTATCGGACGTCGGCGCAGCCCCGCCGCTCATGCCACCGGTTTGGGCCATGAACTCATTGGCCAGGGCATAGCTCAGATAGCCGTCGGCCGGGCGGTGATTGGCGCGCTGCCAATCCCTGATCGCCTGCCGGGTATTGACGCCGATGACGCCGTCCTGGCCACCGGGATCGAAACCGGCGGCCTTCAGCGCCTGTTGCGTGCGCATACGTTGCTGCAGGCTGAGCGGCGGTTCGACCGGCCATGACGTGCGCGTCGGCATCTTGCCGCAGACGCCGTCGGCGATCAGCCCGACGCCCAAGGCATAGGAGGTCGAATTGTTGTACTTGCGGATGACATAGTGGTTGGGCAAGGCCAGGAAGGCCGGCCCATTGGCGCCCGACGGCAGCAGAAGCGTCGCGTCCTCGGTCATTTCCTGCGGCGTAAAGGCCCCGCCGTCGGCGCGGCGCACGCCCAGCAACTGCCAGGCATCCGGCGTCATCTTGGCGGTTTCCGCCAGATAATAGTCAAAGCCTTGCGGCAGGGTGACTTCGACATCCCACGCCTCGCCGGGCTTCCATCCGGCTTTGGACAGCAGGTTGGCCGTCGAGGCCAAGGCGTCGGAATCGGAGTTCCAGATATCGACCTTGCCGTCGTGATCGCCGTCGACGCCCAGCGTGAGATAGCTGTCGGGCTCGAACTGGGTCTGGCCCATGGCGCCGGCCCACGAGCCCTTCAGGGTCTGGCGCGGCACGCGGTTGTCGCGCAGGATGGTCAGCACGGCCAGCAACTCGTCCTCGGCCCAGACGCGACGGCGACCATTATAGGCCAGCGTCGCCAGGGCCGCGACGACATCTATATTGCCCTGAACGCGGCCAAGGTCGCTTTCCATGCTCCAGATACCGCCCAGCACGCAGCCGGGAACACCGAAACGGCTTTCGATGTCCGCGACATTGGGATTGGCGGCCAACTTGGCGCGGGTCGCTTCGATACGCGCCGGGGTGACGACGGTGCGGATATAGGTGCTGGTCGGCTTGGAGAATTCCGGTTGTTGCGAATCAGACGCCGTCACCGTGGCCAGGGGTTGGACACCGGCCAGCATGGAATCGACCAGCTCGTCGCTAAAGCCGTGGGCGCGCGCCTTCTCATGGAAGTTGGCTTCCCACTGCTCGAACGAGGCATAGGTAATCGGCTGAACGCCAGCCGCCGGGGGCGCCGCGGCGGCGGCCGGCGACGAAGCGGTCGATGCCTGGGGCGGCACGGGGACAGGCACGGGCGCCCTGACCGGGGCCGGCGGCGGCAGGACAGGCGCTTGTGGCGCAATGTCGCGCGACGGCGTCGTGGCGCAGGCCGTCAGCAGCACACACAGGCTGAGAAAACGAAAACGAGCGAAAGGTGCGGTCATCGGTATCAATTAGCCTGATTGCGTCCCTTTTTCCAAGGGCCTAAAACCGGTAGCGCCAAAACGTGACAGGGGCGTGATTTTTGGGCATGCCTGCAGAAATTGCCGCTTTTTCGGTATTGGGTGCGTTGACTTTTGCCGCGTGCTCACATAGTAACCGCCGCTCTTGTGCTGTGGGCGCGTCGCTGACGCCCGTCCCGTGGCCGTCATTATTTGCAAAAGACCAGGTGAAAACCAATGAAAGTCCGCAGCTCGCTCAAGTCGCTCAAGGGTCGCCATCGTGACTGCAAGATCGTGCGCCGCAAGGGCATCGTCTATGTGATCAACAAGACCGACCCGCGCTTCAAGGCCAAGCAAGGCTGATATTGTGCGGGCGCCCAAAAACGCGCTCGATAAAGTATCGTGCTTGATTACAGTTTGCAAAAACGCTTAAGGCTCCTGCCTTAGGCGTTTTTTCGTGCCTGCACGCTCGCCTTCGCGGCCTTCCCTTTCGCAATATGGAGCTTTCGGACATGACCCAGATCAAGGCCGTTCTTTTCGACGTCGGCAACGTGCTGATCACCTGGCATCCGGAAAATCTCTTTCGCAAGGTCATTACCGACGACGCCCGCCGCGCCTATTTCCTGGAAACCGTGGTGCCGATGGATTGGCACATGAACCACGACGCCGGCGTGACCTTTGCCGAGAACCGCAAGGGTCCGCTGGAAAAGTTCCCGGACTTCGCCGACGAAATCCATGCCTTCGACACGCGCTTCGATGAGATGCTGGGCGAGCCGATCGCTGAAAGCGTGGCCGTCGCCGAGGAACTGCACGACAAGGGCGTGCCCCTCTACGCCCTGACCAACATGCCGCAGGAAAAGGCGCAGATGGTATTTTCCAAGATCCCGGTCTGGAAGCATATCCGCGACGTCGTCATTTCCGGCGACGAGAAAATCGTCAAGCCGGATCCGGCGATCTACGAGCTGGCCTTGGCGCGCATGGGGCTGACCGCGCCGGAGGTCTTCTTCACCGACGACAGCGTGGTCAATATCGAAGCGGCCAAAAAACTGGGCTTTGTCACCCACCTGTTCGATCGCCCCGAGACCCTGCGCCCCGCGCTCGTCGCCGCCGGTGTGCTTGCTTAGCGCTCAAACACCGTGAGGCCCGTGCGCTCAAGCGCTGCGTCTTGAAAAGCTATCCACAGGCGATTCGCGCTTACCCCAAGTACGCGATTGAGACCGGCGAATCGATTCTTTATGGTCAATAGCCTTAGTTAAAACCACAGGATTTCCCGACCATGGCCGATGACGCCCCCTCCTTCTCGTCCGACGATGTCATCACCGGCGCCGCGCAAGGCCGTTTGCGCACGATCATCGAGCGCATCGAACGCCTCGAAGAAGACAAGGCCGTGATCTCCAACGACCTGAAGGAAGTCTATGCCGAGGCCAAGGGCGAAGGCTTCGACGTCAAGATCTTGCGCAAGGTCGTCCGCATTCGCAAGCAGGACAAGGTCAAGCGCACCGAGGAAGAAGCGATGATCGACCTCTACATGTCGGCCATCGAAGGCTAGGTCGCCGGCGGTCATGGCATTCAAGGCTGGACCGCCCGGCAAGGGCCAGAAACTTGGCCGCTCCAAACCCCTGAAATCCAAACAGCCGATGAAACCGGGCACGGGCTTCGCCGCCAAGGCGCCCCTGTCCGCCGCCGACCAGCGCAAGGCCCAACAACAGGCCTTGCAAAAGGCGACCTTGCGCGCGCTGGAAAAGGCCAAAAAAGAAGCCGCCGAGCGTGGCGTCGACCTGTCCGAATGGGAAAATGAATTCCTCGAGGGTGTGAGCACGCGCGTCAAAACCTATGGCCGCGCCTTCGCCGATCCCGACAAGGGCGCCGCGGGAACGACGCTCAGCGTGCGCCAAGGCGTCAAGCTCAAGGAAATCCGCCATAAGGCAGCGACGGCCAAAGCAAAGCCGTAACCAAAGCCTATCGCGCCCTTATCCGCTCATCCCTAGGCTGGTCGCATGAACCCGACCGCGTTTGATCGTCGCACATTATTGGCTGCCGCGTCCGGCGCCCTCGTTTGGCCATGGAACGCCTGGGCACGGAGCGCCCGAAAAGAGGTCCTGGCCTTCTATTACGGCTGGTATGGTACCGCCGCCCGCTCCGGACAGGACATTCATTGGCAAGGCATAGATACGGCCGCCAAAACCATCGCCAACTGCCCGGACTATCCTCAAGACGGGCCCTACGACAGCCTGGACCCGGCGGTCATCAAACGCCAAGTCAACCAAGCCAAGGCCTGCGGCATCACGGGCTTCGTCGCCTCGTGGTGGGGGCAAAAGGACCTTAGCGACCGGCAATTTCCCTCGCTGCTCGATGCCGCGGACGGACTGAAAATGGCGCCCTATATCGAAACCGCTGCCAGTGCCGACGCCCTCGCCGCGGATATCGACTATCTTTTGCGGAATTACGGTAAGCACCAGGCCTGGCTGAGGCTCGACGGCAAGCCGGTTATCTTTATCTTCGATCGCGTCATGCAGACGCTCAAAAAAGCCGGATGGGCCGCGGTCCGCCGCAAGATAGGTGGCCGGGCAGCCTTTATCGGCCCCGCCAACGACCTGCTGCAGATCAATGACCGGCGCCCGGCGTTCGACGGTCTGCATATCTATTCGATGCAATTTCCCATGGCCGACGCCAAAACAATCGACGCGGCGTGGTGCGCCGACTTTTACAGCAACTGGGTCAAGGCCCAGAAGGGTCTGAAGGTTACTACCGCGACGGTCATGCCGGGCTATGACGACCATCTGGTGCCCGACCGCCCCGGCAAACGCCCCACCATCGACCGCGATAACGGCCAGTTGTTTCAAAAATTGTGGCGCGCAGCATCGGGCGCCCGGCCCGACTGGACCCTCGTCGTCTCATTCAACGAATGGCTGGAGGCCAGCCAGATCGAACCGTCCGTGCAATTCGGCGATCGCGAGCTCTCGACGATAAAGACCGCGGCCTCGGTTACATCTGGCCGATAAACACCGGGATCGGCACGGCCAGTTTCTGCCCCGTCGGCGTCAAGGTGCCGTCGGCAGCGATGTTGAAAGCGACCAGATCGCCACCGTTCTGATGAGCCACGACCAGTTGCTTTTCAGCCTCCAGCATCAGGAAGAAGCGCGGCCAGTCGCCGAGCGTCGGCGACAATTGCAGCAGGCTCAATTGGCCGGTGGCGGGATCGATAGCGAACACACCTATGCTGTTGTGGCCGCGGTTGGACATGTACAGGCGGTCGCCCTTGGCGTTCAGCACCAGGTGCGCCGCCTGGCTGTGGCCGGTGAAATCCGCCGGCAGGGTCGTGATCTGCTGCACCAGGGTGAGCGTGCCGTCGGTCTGGCGCTCCAGGGCCAGCACGCAATTGCCCATCTCGCAGACGACATAGGCGTTCTTGCCATTGGGATGGAAGGCGATGTGACGCGGGCCGACGCCCGGCGGGGCCTGCAGGGCGACCTTGGCGTCACCGACCTTGCTGGTCGCCGCGTCGAACGGATAGACCAGCACCTGGTCGGTGCCCAGGTCGACACTATAGATCATCGTCTGGTCGGGGGCGAACTTGACGCAGTGGGCATGCGGGCCGGCCTGGCGGTCGGCATTGGGGCCCTTGCCCGAATTCTGGCGGATGATCGCGGGCTCGATCGGCAAGCCGCCCTTGTCGAGTTGATAAAAGACGACATCGCCGGTGTTGTAATTGGCCATGGCAAGGATTTCTTCGCGGGCATCGAGCGAGACATAGCAGGGACTGTCACCATGGCTCGACAACTGACGACGCTTTTCCCAGTCGTTCGTGCCGCGCGCGTAGATGCCGACCTTGCCGTCGGCCTGTTCGTCGAGCAGGTAATAAAGTTTGTGCTTGGGGCTATAGACGCCAAACGAGGCGTTCTGCGCGATCGGGTCGGGATCGCCCAGCGTCCAGGTCTTATGCGCGCGATTGAAGGTCAGCGGATAGAGGCCCTTGCCGCCGGTGGCGACGCCGGCCTGCGCGACATAGGTGCCGACATAGAAATGCAGCTCGGCGGCGGCAGGCGCCGCCAGCCCCTTGCCGGCCAGCGGAAGAATGGCCGCCGCGCCGGTCGTCGCCAGAAAGGTTCTGCGGGAGGTTTTTTGGATGGTCATCGCACGCTTTCCTATGTCTGGCCTATGCCTGGCCCTGTGGCTGGTCTTGTCGGCATTGCAGGCCAAACTAGTTCGCCCGCGCCCGTCCGGCGAGTCCTTTCTCGCCTTTTTCAGCTATTTTGCCTGACAAAATACCCCACAGGGTGTTCAAAAACGACTGAAATCATATCCAAAGAAACCGAATTCGCCTTTCATTAACCCTTGGGGTTGAAATTGTGGCGATCGCGGGCCGGCCATGCCCGCCAGGAGTAGCGTTCATGAAAGCCGCGAGTGAAGCCCCGCGCCCCACCTATGCGCCGCTCAGGCCGGTCGAAATCCTGAGCTATGCGCTCGGCGACGCCGGTTTCAACTTTTACTGGGCGCCGATGTCGGCGTTCCTGATGATCTATTTGACCGATGTCGTCGGCCTGAACGTCGCCACGGTCGCACTTCTGATCGTGGTCATGCGCTTTATCGGCGCCTTCGCCGATCCTTTGTTCGCCGCGATCATCGACCGCACACACACCGATTACGGCCGCTACCGGCCGTGGTTCCTCTGGCTGGCCCTGCCCCTGGCCGCCTCGGGCGTGCTGGCTTTTTCGACGTCGGGCCTGCCGGCCGGCGCCCGTGTGCCGGCCGTCTTCGGCAGCATCATCATGTTCAACCTGTTTTATACGGCGGCCAATGTCGCCTATAACGCCCTGTCCGGCGTCATTACCTCCAATCCGAAACAGCGCGAGATCCTGCTGTCGATCCGCTTTTTCGGTGCCTTTCTGACGGCGGCAGGCATCACCTGGCTGACGCCCAAGCTCGTCGGCTTTCCGGGCCCTCACCAGGAAGCCCTGGGATGGCAATTCGCCATGACGATCTTCGGCGTGGCGGCGTCCCTGGTTCTCGGCAACCTGTTCCTGCATACGCGCGAGCGTTTCGCTTTCGCGTCCGAGCCGCGCCCCACGCCGCTGGGGGACATAAAGGACCTGGTGACCAGCCGGCCGTGGATCGTCTTGTTCGTCCAGGCTTTCCTTATGACCATTGCCTCGATGCTGCACACAGGCCTGACGCCCTATTACGTCAAATACCTGATGGGACGCGCCGACCTGGTGCCTGTGTTTATCGCCGTCTACACCTGCGGTCTTGCCGCGGGATCGGGCCTGTGTCCGGTCCTGACGCGCTGGCTCGACCAGCGTCAGGCCGTGGCGCTGATGCTGGGACTAAGCTGCCTGTGCGGGTTGGGCTTCTACGTCGTGCCGGCCGGCCGGCTGGAGCTGAGCTTTGCCTTGCAAGCCTTGTGCGGTGTGGCCTTCGGTACGGTTTCGACCCTGACCTTTGCCATGTACGGCGACACGGCCGATTTCAATGCCGTGCGCACCGGTCATCGCGCCACCGCGATGACCTTTTCAGGCATCATGTTTTCCAAGAAGATCGCCGCGGCTCTGGCCGCCGCCGCCATCGGTTGGGCCCTGTCGATGCACGGCTTTACCGCCAATGCCGCTGCCTCGCCTGCCCTGCTGGCCAGCCTTCGCCTGATGATGGGCGTGGCGCCGGCGGCCTTGAGCGTCCTGGGCGCGGGAGCGATCGCGTTCTACGATCTCAATGTCTCGCGGCATACACGTGGGCATGGCGAGCGCGCAGCCGCCGAAACGGTAGCTTAAAAGAGCTCAAGCATAACGCCTGAGCCCCTTTTCTTAGCCGGCTTCCTTGACCAGGCCTTCCAGGCCGCAGTCACGCACCTTGCGGTAAAGCGTCGAGCGGCCGATGCCGAGACGGCGCGCCACTTCCGACATGTGGCCGGCATAGACGCCGATGGCGTGTTCGATCAGGTCGCGCTCGATGTCTTCCAGCTTGCGCAGGTGACCGGCCTCGTCGAGAATGCGCACGGGGCTGTCCTGGTGCAGGGCGGCGATCGCCTCATGGTGTTCGTCGACCAGGCTGGCGATCCCGGCCGAGGCTGGTAGAGCGGCGGGCGCGGGCGCCACGACACCGCTGATCGCCGGGAAGTCGAAAGCCTGCAGGTGCGGGCTGTCGGCCAGGACGATGGCGCGATAGACGGTGTTTTCGAGCTGGCGGACATTGCCCGGCCAGTCGAAGGTCGCCAGCATCTGCAACGCGTCGGCGGCGACGCCGGTGACGCGCTTGCCTTCTTCGATGTTGAAGCGGCGGATGAAGTGGTCGATCAGCGCCGGAATGTCGTCGCGGCGCTCACGCAGCGACGGCGCTTCGATCGGGAAGACGTTCAGACGATAGAACAGGTCCTCGCGGAACAGGCCGGCCTTGACCTGGTCGGCCAGGTTGCGATTGGTCGCCGAGATGATGCGCACGTCGACCTTGACCGGACGCTTGGAACCGACCGGATCGATCTCGCCTTCCTGCAGGGCGCGCAGCAGCTTGACCTGCATGTCGAGCGGCAGTTCGCCGACCTCGTCGAGGAACAGGGTGCCGCCATTGGCTTCCTGGAACTTGCCCAGATGCTTGTCCGAGGCGCCGGTGAACGAGCCTTTTTCGTGACCGAACAGGATGGATTCAACCAGGTTTTCCGGCAACGCGCCACAGTTGACGGCGACGAACGGCTTGCCGGCGCGCTCCGACGAGCCCTGGATGGCGCGGGCGATCAGTTCCTTACCGACGCCGCTTTCACCCAGGATCAGCACGGGAATGGACGACTTGGCGGCGCGTTCGCCCAGGCGGCGGACGATTTGCATGGCCGAAGACGTGCCGATCAGGTCATCGAACGAGGTGCGGTTGGCGGCGTGCTTCTTCAGGCGCGCCACCTCGGCGGACAAATCCCCCATCTGCAGCGCGTTGCGCACGCTGACCAGGATGCGTTCGGGCGAGGCCGGCTTGATGAAGAAGTCCTGGGCGCCGGCCTGCATGGCCTTGACGACCGTGTCGATACCGCCGGACGCCGTCAACACCACTACCGGCACGCGAATACCGTGGGCGCGGATTTCCTTAAGTGTATCGAAGCCCGACTGCCCGGGCATGACGAGGTCCAGGATGACCGCGTCGATGCCGGTCGTCGTCGTCAGTCGATCGACCGCCTGGGCGCCGTTCTCGGCGTGCAGGACGGCGAAACCTTCCCGCTCGAGCACAGCCTGGATGAGGCGGCGTTGAGTCGGATCATCGTCGCAGATCAGGATCGTTTTGGCCATTTTTAGCACCCATCATCGTGTCGTTTTGACAACCGCCGTCCATTTTTTGACGGCTTATTTTGGGACGGACTGTACGGGAGTGGGGTGAAAATCCGGTTTACAACCCGCGTTTTGTCTCGATTTTTACGCCGCGACGTCCTATGTCGGGAATGACCCCCTCATCATAGTGAACCAAAGTACGACACATGCCCGATTCCGCCTCGCCTGTTTTGCCCGTCTGGGACCTGTCGGACCTGTATGCCGGTCCCGACGATCCCAAAATCGAGCAGGACTTCGCCCGTGCGGCGGCGACGCTGAAGGAACTGAACAAGCTTCAGGGACAATTCCTCTCTGCGCGCGGCAATGCCGAGCGCCTGGGACTGCTGATCGACCAGGCGGCGTCGCTGTACGAAAAGGCCGCCGACGACATGGGTGGCGCTCTTGCCTACGCCACCTTGTCCAGCACCATCGCGCGCGAAGACATGCGCATCTCCAAGCTGGCCTCGGACCTGCAAACCCAGGCCGCCATGGTCTCGGCCGACAGCCTGTTCCTGTCGCTTGAGTTGAACAAGCTTGAGGATTGGGAAATCGAGCAGGCGCTGAAGCTCCAGCCCAAGGCAACGCGGTGGCGGCCATGGCTGCGCCGTATCCGTGCCTCGCGGCCGCATGAACTCAGCGCCGATCTGGAGCGGCTGCTGCTCGAGCGCATGCCGGCGATCCAGCAATGGACGCGCCTGTTCGACGAGACCCTGACGCGCCTGCGCGCCAAGGTCGGAAAAGAAAGCCTGACGCTCAGCGAAACCCTGTCGCGCCTGTCGTCACCGCAGCCGGCGATCCGCAAGGCGGCCGCACTGGGCCTGAATGCGGCGCTGAAGGACGCGGCGCCGATCCTGGCCCTGTCGCTGAACACGCTCGCCTTTGAAAAGCAGGTCGAGGACCGCTGGCGCAAGTACGAAGACCCGGCCGCGTCGCGACACCTGGCCAACGAGGTCGACAAGGACGCCGTCGACGCCATGGCCGAGGCCGTCGCCGAATCCTACGGCACCCTGTCGCACCGCTACTATACGCTCAAGGCCAAGATCCTCGGCAAGAAGCAGCTCGACTTCTGGGATCGCAACGCGCCCCTGACCGAGGACGTGCAAAAGCTCTATTCGTGGGAAGAGGCCAAGCAGATCGTCCTGACCTCGTTCGCCCAGATGGGGCCGGACTTCGAAACCCGCGCGAAGACCTTCTTCGACAATCCGTGGATCGACGCCCAGCCGCGCGCCGGCAAGTCGTCGGGCGCCTATGCCCACCCGGTGACCGCCAATCGCCACCCCTATGTCATGCTCAACTTCACCGGCGATCGCCGCGAAGTGCTGACCCTGGCCCACGAGCTGGGCCATGCGGTGCACCAGACCCTCGCCGCGCCTTTGGGCTCGATCCTGGCCGACACGCCGCTGACCCTGGCTGAAACCGCCTCGATCTTCGCCGAGGGCCTGGTGTTCGAGCATCTGGTCGCCCAGGCTCCGCTCGAGGAAAAGAAGGCGCTGCTGGCCGGCAAGATCGAGGACGGGCTGAACTCGGTGATCCGCCAGATCGCGTTTCACCGCTTCGAGGAACGTTTCCACGCCGCGCGCGCCAATGGCGAGGTGTCGATCGACGAGATCAACGCCATCTGGCTGGATGTCATGGGCGAGAGCCTGGGGCCGGCGATCAAGCTGAACGACGGCTACGAATACTGGTGGGCCTATGTCAGCCACTTCGTCCACGCCCCCTTCTATGTCTATGCCTATGCCTTCGGCGACCTGCTGGTCTCGGCGCTGGCCGAAAAGCGGCGCGAGGATCCGGCGGCCTTTACCCCGGTCTATGAAGCCCTGCTGGGTGCGGGCGGCACCAAGACCTATGTCGAGGCCCTGACCCCGTTCGGCATGAACCCTCGCGACAAGGCATTCTGGAAGATGGGTTGTGCCCGATTAGAAGGGCTTATCGACGCGTTTGAAGCCTTGGTCTAGGCGCCAAGGCCCCGGCCCAGCGTCGCCGTAAACACACCGAAGGTGACGATTGCCGTGACGATCAGGGCCGGGTTGCGCGCCAAGGTCACCCCCTCGCCCAGCCTTTCCTCCCCACGCGGAATAGCCAGCAATGGCAGGGCGCCGGCGGCGATTTCCCAAATAGCGTCGTGCAGGTCGCGCCATCCTGAGCCCGTATAGGCCATGGCCGCCAGCCCCGCTGCGGCCATGGCCGAAAAACCGGCGACACGGGCGATGCGGCGCGCCCGGGCCGCCTGCGGCCAAAGCCTCCGCAATCCGTCCGACGCCAGGCGGATATTGACCAGATATAGCAGAGCCCCTGCACCACCCCCGGGGATGCGCCAGGACATCTCGGGTCCGCCGAGAAAGGCACGGCCCGCGAAATAAAGGTCGCCGTCCCGCTTGATCATCGCCTGGACCGCATAGCCGCCTTCCCAGCCATAGCTGAATGTCGTCACCAGCAGCAGGAAGAGGCGTAGAGCCGGCGCCTTCGCGAAACGCCCTATGATTAAGGCGATGGTGCCGATGGTGAGGTTCATTAGCGGTCCGGCCGGATCGATCCACGGCGACTGCGCGCTGCAGCGGAACAGGGATGAGCTCAGGATCGTGATGTGGCCGCCGAGGGTCAGGCAAGCCGTACCGTGCCCCAGGGCTTCATGGGCAACAGTGACCGTGCAGGCGGCCAGGACGGCCAAGGCGGCCGCTGTGAAAAGATCGTTTTTGGATGTCATGTCGGCCTCTAGGGTTCGGGCCGATTTGGCACCGCCGGTGATCGCGCGTCATGCCGATTTCGAAATTCGGCCAGCCGTTTTCGATAAAGCGTCTTGCCGAAAGGCCGTTGGCGTCGTGCCCGTGTCCGCTTTGAAGGCGCGGTTGAACGGGCCCAGCGATCCGAAGCCGGCGTCCAGCGCGATGGTCAGCACCGGCACCTCGGCCTGGGCGGGATCGGCCAGGGCGGCCTTGACCTCGGCCAGGCGGAAGTTGTTGACGAAGCCCGCGAAGTTACGCTCGCCGCGCCCCTGGTTGATCAGGCGGCGCAAGCGGTATTCCGGCAAGCCCATGCGTCGCGCTACATCGGCAATGCTGAGCCGGGGCTCTCGATAGAGGCGCTGTTCGACCATCAGCCGATCCAGCCGCGACAAAAGTCCGGCATCTTCGGGCGCCGTCGCCGGCACGGTCCTAGCGGCGGCCGGTAGGCGATCGGCCTTGACGCCCAGCAAGCCCATGGCAATGACTAGGGCCAGAACCAATAATGCGCCCCCGTCGAGAGAGGTCGCGCCCCTGCCGCCGCCGCGCTCGGTCGCCTGGACAACTGCAAAGAGGGCGCCGCCGACGACGACGGCGATACGCACATGGCGACGACGTTCGACAAGGTCGCCGGGCCACGAGGCGACCGCCTGCCATACGGCCAGGGCCGCGAAGATGAGATCGAGCAGGTTGAGCAACCGGTCGATGCCCGCCGCGATATCGAGCCGCATCGGCCCCAGGACAAACGCATTGGTAGCGGCCAATCCCGCGACGCCGATCCAGACCAGGGCCTGCCAGGGCCGCGGGCGAAAGCCGTCGTCGAAGAGGGCCCAGACCGTCAGCCAGAAAACCACCGAGTTGCCGGCCATCAGGAGGAACAGTGGCAATGACCACAGGCCGGTGGCGGCGCGAAAGCCGGGCAAGGTTTCGATCAGATAGGCGCAGGCGCCGAGCGCCAGGGCCGCGCCCAGGCGCACGGATACCAGCCGGCCATGATCACGCAGATTTAACCCGGCAAGCAGGAGCAGGACGGCGGTCGCGCCGCCGCGCAAAAGATGATCGATGGCATCCACCCGCCCAGCATAGCACACCCGCCTCGCCTGCGCGCATATGCCGCGGCGCAAAACGCGTTGACCAAATCACGCCCCTTTTGTAAGAGATTTGATAAACGAGACAGGGATTCCGACCATGGCCGACCATCACCACGACGATTCCGACTACGTTCACGGCAAGATGGACATCCATCAGAACGAGTCGAGCTACGCCTTGTTCGGCAATATGACCAAGTGGGGCTCGCTGATTCTCGCGGTCGCCCTTGTCTTCATCGTCCTGCTCACCTGCGTGCCCAGCGCCGGCTTCATGACCGCCGCCATCGTCGCCATCATCCTGGCTGTCCTGGGCTGGGTCTTCCTGAAAAAGAAGCCCGACGCCACGCACTAAGGCGCACGCATCATGACCATCCTCACCGAACGGCAACAGAAATGGTTCGCTTCGGTGAAGGCGGGACTTGAGCGCGACACCGGCAAGACGCTCGATCAGTGGGTCGACATCGCCAGAACCTGCCCTGAGACCAAGCCACGTGCCCGCCAGGCGTGGCTGAAAGCCCATTATGGCCTGGGCCAGAACCGCGCCATGCAGGTGCTGGACGCAGCCTTCCCCAGCGCCGAGCCTGGCTGGGATGAAGACGAAGCCCTGCGCGAGGCTTTGTGGGCCGATCCGGCGTCGCGCGCCATCCTCGACGCCCTGGAAGCCACCCTTGCCGTCACTCTGCCCGAAGTATTGCGTACCCAGCGCAAAGGGTTCACCGCCTGGTCGCGGGCCGTGCAGTTCGCGGCCATAAAGCCAGGCAAGAATGGTACCGCCGTACTGGGGCTCGCCGTACCTCCCGACACATCGCCTTTACTTGTCCCCGCCGGCAAGGAAGCCTGGTCGGAACGCCTGAAGAGCAAAGTTATCCTCGCAAACGCGAAAGAAGTTGCTGTTGAAATTACGCAGCTGCTGCAACGCGCTGCCGCCGGGGCTTGAGCAATCGCACAAATGACACCGGTAGCAAATTCCGCGATGCCGGATGATATTGGCCTTTACTTGTCTTTCTTTTCCCAATAACACACGGCCTAAACAAGGCGATCGGCGAGAGTCGTTTGCCTAAGCCATCGAGTCTGGGCGCGAATCCCACCTGAAAGGGGCAATAACTTGGCTGTTACCATTGCGATTCTGAAGGAGACGCGCGCCGGCGAAACGCGCGTGGCCGCGACGCCCGAAACCGTGAAGAAATGGACAAGCGCCGGCGTTGCCGTGATCGTGGAGACCGGCGCGGGTCAGGGCGCGGCCGTTACCGACGAGGCTTTCTCAGCCGCCGGGGCGACGATTGCGACGACCGCCAAGGACGCCCTTAAAGGCGCCGACCTCCTGCTCAAGGTGCGCGCGCCCGAAGCCGCGGAAATCAATGCGCTGAAGGACGGTGCGATCGTCGTTGCCCTGCTCGACGCCTATCGCGAAAAGGAGGCTCTGGCAGCCTTGGCCGCCAGGGGCGCCACCGCCTATGCCATGGAATTCGTGCCGCGCATCACCCGCGCCCAGGTCATGGACGCCCTGTCGTCGCAGGCCAACCTCGCCGGCTATCGCGCCGTCATCGAGGCGGCCGAAGCCTATGGCAAGGCCTTTCCGATGATGATGACGGCGGCGGGCACGGTCGCGCCGGCCAAGGCCTTCATCATGGGTGTCGGCGTCGCCGGCCTGCAGGCCATTGCCACGGCGCGCCGCCTGGGCGCGGTCGTCTCGGCGACCGATGTCCGCCCCGCCACCAAGGAACAGGTCGAGAGCCTCGGCGCGAAGTTCCTGGCCGTCGAGGACGAGGAATTCAAGAACGCCCAGACGGCCGGCGGCTACGCCAAGGAAATGTCGGCCGAGTACAAGGCCAAGCAGGCGGCGCTGGTCAGCACGCACATCGCCAAGCAGGACATCGTCATCACCACGGCCCTGATCCCGGGCCGGGCAGCGCCGATCCTGGTGACGAAAGAACAGGTGGCGTCGATGAAGCCCGGTTCGGTGCTGATCGACCTGGCGGCCCCGCAAGGCGGCAATGTCGAGGGCTGCGTCGCCGACGAAATCGTCGACGTCAACGGCGTCAAGATCATCGGCCTGTCCAACATCACCGCGCGCATCGCCACCGACGCGTCGGCGCTCTATGCCAAGAACCTGCATGCCTTTGTCGGCCTGCTGATCAATAAGGACGGCGCGCTCGCGCCCGACGCCGAGGACGAAATCCTCAAGGCCGCGCTCGTCACCCATGGCGGCGCCGTCGTTCACCCCAGCCTGAAAGCCAGTTGAGTATGGTCGCCATCGATTACGAACAAAAAGCGACCGCCTGGTACGCCGCGTGGAACAGCCGCGATGTGCAAGCCATCTGCGAACTGTATGCCGACAACCTGGTGTTCATTTCCCCGTTCGTCGCCAAGACCGGCATGTCGGACCGCGGCGTCCTGACCGACATCCAGGCCTTCTTCGAATATGTGACGAACACCTTGCCGCGCGTGCCCAACCTCAAGTTCGAACCGGTCGCCAATTGCGTCGGCGCGCAGGGACACACGCTCGTCTACCGCAATCAATCGAGCCACATCGTCGCCGAGACCTTCGAATACGACAGCGAGGGCCTCATTCGCGTGGCCAATGCCGCCTATTCGATCGCGCCGATCAAGAGGAAAAACTATGGAAGCCGTTGATCCCACCATCTTCCGTTTGGCCATCTTCGTGCTGGCCATCTTTGTCGGCTATTACGTCGTGTGGTCGGTAACCCCGGCCCTGCACACGCCGCTGATGGCCGTCACCAACGCCATTTCCTCGGTTATCATCGTCGGCGCCCTGATCGCCGCCGCCGCCCAAGCCGAAGGCGGGGGCTTCAGCGCCTGGATTTCCAAGGGCGCCGGCGGCATCGCCTCGGCCCTGGCCGCCGTCAACATCTTCGGCGGCTTCATGGTCACGCGGCGCATGCTGGCCATGTACAAGAAGAAAGAGAAACCGGCGGTCGCCAAGAGCGAAGCGAAAGTGGAGGCGAAGTAGATGGACATCGCCAATATCTCCGCCCTCTCCTATCTCGTCTCCGGCGTCCTGTTCATTCTCGCCTTGCGGGGCCTGTCCAGCCCGGAAACCTCGCGCAAGGGCAATCTCTACGGCATGATCGGCATGGCCATCGCCGTCGGCGTGACGATCCTCAACCTGGCCTCCAAGGGCACGCTCGATATCACGACGATCGTGCTGATCATCTGCGGTATCGCCGTCGGCGGCATTGTCGGTACGGTGATCGCGCAAAAGGTCGCCATGACCCAGATGCCGCAACTGGTCGCCGCCTTCCACTCGCTGGTCGGTATGGCCGCCTGCATGGTGGCGCTGGGCGCGCTGTTTTCGCCGATGGCCTTCGGCATCGATGACGGCGCCGGCGGCATCAAGACGCAATCGCTGATCGAACTGTCGCTGGGCTGCGCCATCGGCGCCATCACCTTTACCGGCTCGGTCATCGCCTTTGCCAAGCTGAACGGCAATATGTCGGGCGCGCCGATCATCCTGCCGGCGCGGCACCTGCTGAACATCGTGCTCGGCCTTGCCGTCATCGCCCTGATCGGCGTGCTGATCATGACCGGCGGCCAGGCCACCTGGGCCTTCCTGCTGATCTTCGCCATCGCCCTGGTGCTGGGCATCACCTTGATCGTGCCCATCGGCGGCGCCGACATGCCGGTCGTCGTCTCGATGCTGAACTCCTATTCCGGCTGGGCCGCTGCCGCCCTTGGCTTTACGCTGGAAAACATTGCCCTGATCATCACCGGCGCCCTGGTCGGCTCGTCGGGCGCGATCCTCAGCTACATCATGTGCAAGGGCATGAACCGCTCCTTCATCAGCGTCATCCTGGGCGGCTTCGGTGGCGACACCACGGCCGCCGCCGGTGGCGGCAAGGTCGAGACGCGGCCGGTCAAGCAAGGTTCGGCCGATGACGCCGCCTTCATCATGAAGAACGCGTCCAAGGTCATCATCGTGCCCGGCTACGGCATGGCGGTTGCCCAGGCCCAGCATGCGCTGCGTGAAATGGCCGACAAGCTCAAGGAAGAAGGCGTCGAGGTCAAATACGCCATCCATCCGGTCGCCGGCCGTATGCCCGGGCACATGAACGTGCTGCTGGCGGAAGCCAATGTGCCCTACGACGAGGTCTTCGAGTTGGAGGACATCAACTCGGAATTCGCCACGGCCGATGTCGCCTTCGTTATCGGCGCCAATGACGTCACCAATCCGGCGGCCAAGACCGATCCGCAATCGCCGATCTTCGGCATGCCGATCCTCGACGTCGAAAAGGCGCGCACGGTGCTGTTCATCAAGCGCGGCATGGCGGCGGGCTATGCCGGCGTGGAGAACGAGTTGTTCTTCAAGGACAACACGATGATGCTTTTTGCCGATGCCAAGAAGATGGTCGAGGGTATCGTCAAGGCGCTGTAGGATAAATGCCGACGGCTACCGCCGGCGTTTCTGTATCGGGGGGATACATCATGAAGACGATCGTGTGCCTGACTGGGTTAGCTGCCGCGCTAGCGGTGACCCAGCCCATTACCGCCTTCGCCCAATCGTCGTCAGCGGACGCCACCTCGTCGTCCGCTGCCCCTCATATCGATTACGATGCCATCAAGGCCCGCTATGCGCATGCTCATTGGACCTACCCTAACAGCCGGCAAATAGCTGAGGCCTATCCACGCAGAGCTCAAGACTCCCATATCCAGGGCATCGCCCAGGTCGCCTGCTTTATTCAAGCCGATGGCCGCATGAAGCGTTGCGTAGTCCTGACCGAAGATCCCAAGGACGAAGGCTTCGGCGCGGTGACACAAGACCTCTTCCTGAAATACGCGCACGTCGATCCCACCAGCGTCGATGGCGGCATCCAACCCGATGATTTCTACGTTTTCACGCTAAAATGGCTGCTTGGCTAGTTCGCCTTCTTCGCCACGTCCTTGACGTTGTCCTTGACGTTTGTCGCCGGCGATTGGTCGCCCAGCTTGTCGACCGCCTTGCCCGGACCTTGCGGCAGGGCGGTTATGGCGTCACCGACGCGCTGGCTGGTCGAACGGTGGTCCTGCATCAGATAGACCGCCGCGACGGCCACGACCGCGATGATCAGGATGGCCAGAAGCGTGACGACGGTCGAATTGCCGGTAGTGGTAGCCATGGTCGTACTCCCCAGATGTTCGACCGACCGTAGCAGGCCCGATGCAAGCGCTCAGTGCCGCTTGCGCCCGCGGTCCATAAGCCCAAGGTAAGCCCCAGTCTTTCCGGCTGGAAATAAAGGTATGATATGGGCTTTATTCACGCGCGGTTCAGCCATAATTTGGCACGATGCATAACGTACGGTTAGCCATACATATGGGGAATTTCAGCATGTCATCCTTGTCGAAAACGATCGCGATCGCCGCGTTTGGCGCCACCCTACTCGGCGCCGCACCCATCGTCGTATCGGCGCAAAACGCGTCGGGCGGCATGGTCACCGATACGCGCAAGATCTCGGACCTTCCGGGCCTTCAGGGCTTCGTCAACATGCCTGCGTCGGAGAAGTCGCAATTCGACATCTTCTACGCCGTCAAGATCAAGCATGCCCCGACCGATGGCGTGACCCTCACCCTGCATGACCACGGCCAGGACATTCCGATCCACATGGCCAAGGACGGCCGCATCTCGCCGATGCCGACGCGCGAGCAGGTCAATAGCGGCGACACCCTGACCGTCGTCTATCCCCAGGAAGCCAGCGAAGCGCTCAAGCTGCGCGTCTTCTCGACCCAGCCGAACGGCCGCGACTACGACGCCCAGGGCCTGGCGCTGGGCATCAATCAGGCCAACCGCGCCATGGCCAAGGTCGGCGGCGTATTGGTCATGGCCCTGCCGCGGCTTGACCGTGTCTACTTCCTGGGCGCCGGCTCCGGGACGCTCGATGGCCAAGCCTTGCCCCTGACCGTCAAGGACGACAATGAAGCGCCGGCGGGTACGCCGTACTACGCCCCCTCGCAGATGTCGGGCACGAAAATTCACCTGACCAATCCGGCGCGCATCGCCATGTTCTCGACGCCGCCGAAATAGGCGCGCCGCGACCATCGGCACAGATACAGAAAACGCCTGACCGACGGACGGTCAGGCGTTTTTTCGATGCTTGTTTTGCTCCGGCCTCAGGCCTGGGCGCGCATATCCTTGCGCACGGTGATGAACATACCGAGCCATCCGGCGGCATAGGAGGCCAGGCCGACAATGACCGGGCAAAGGATGTAGAGGGTCAGGGTATTGGGCAGCGACGGCAGGTCGATCCAGAAATAGGCGGTCAGCAGGACGCCGACCAGCCAGGCCGCGAACTGCCCCATCTTGGCAACGCGCACGGCACAGTAACCGCCGATCAGCGTGCCGATGCCCCACATAGCCGGTACCAGCACAAAGACCTGCGCACCGACCGTCTTCATCAGTTCCTGGCGTTCCTGCGGCGCGTCGAAATAGAGGCCCGGGAAGGATGGCGCGATCAGGTATTTGGAAATGGTGTAGACGATCATGCCCAGCAGGACACCCAGCAGCACCGCCAGAACGACGATCAGCACCTGACGCGTCTTGGCTTCGTGCCAGTCGTTAAGCCAATCCTGAAACCGGCTGAAAAACGTCGATTTCACCATATCAGACCCCTGCCCCATTTTGCGGCCTTTTGGAGGACCATGACGGCTCCCCCTGTCCCGTTTCATTGATGGCGCGCAAACGCCCGCCGGTCAATGCTCAATAATTACCACAATTTAACCAATTTTGGCAAAGGGCGGTTTCGACCTGTGGACAAGTCATGTAACACTTTTATTATACTCAGGTTTCCGGAACCGCGGTGGAATGCACCGGGCGCGAACGGCCATTATGGTCGATCGCCACGAAGGTGAAAATGCCCTCGGTCACGCGCGTCGTCACCTCACCTTCACGCGGGCGGCTATAGGCGTCGACCTTGAGCTTCATCGAGGTGCGGCCGACTGTGATCAGCTTGGCATAGACGCTGACCTCATCGCCGACATGGACGGGCGTCAGAAAGGCCATGCCGTCGACGGCAATGGTCGCCACACGGCCACGCGACACTTTTGCGGCAATATTGCTGGCCGCCAAGTCCATCATCGACATCAGCCAGCCACCGAAGATATCGCCAGCCGGATTGGTGTCCGCCGGCATGGCGATCGTCAGGATGGCCAGGTCCGCCGGATCCGGCATCTCGCGTCCATCCTTGTCAAACCCGTTACGCGCCATATCCGCCTCTCCATATCCGCCGCTAGAGCGCAATCCGATAAAGTGGGCACCACCGCGCGGGCGGCCCCGTTTTCGGATAAATTGCGCGAGCAAGCTAAAGCAAAAAACCGGAAGCAGCCTGGCTGCTTCCGGTTTTTTGTATAGGAGCCGATGCCTGCGCCGCAAGGCGATTTCGCAGATTCGGTTCGCGATTTAGGCCTTGGTCGGCCGGGTCGTCAGGCCGCCTTCGCGCTGAATGCGCTTGCGGGCCAGCTTGCGGGCGCGACGCACGGCTTCCGCCTGCTGACGCGCGCGCTTTTCCGAAGGCTTTTCGTAGTGCACGTGGCGCTTCATTTCACGGAAGCTGCCTTCGCGTTGCATCTTCTTCTTCAGCGCCTTCAGCGCCTGGTCGACATTGTTATCGCGAACGAAAATCTGTACCAGAGGACTCTCTCCATTTCGGGTTCTAGGCCCGGTGGGGCCTGCGCCCACGCAGGTCTCATCAGCCTTGGTGAAAATATAAGTCCCGCCAGCCTTGCGAGCCGACGGGAGATCGACTGGCCATTTACATCACCGCCCCTTCGAAGGCAACCCACGCACCGTGCAAAAAGCGAAAATTTACAGGGTTTGCGGTATTTTCAACCACTGACCTTACCTTGACTTGGCGCACTGCGGAAATAGGCTTAGATACCTGACATGACCGCTTCACCAGAACTGCCCCGTTTGAAAGCCTCCGAAAAGCGCCTGGCCGAAGCCACGGCGCCGTTTGTGGCGGACCTGGGCCTCAACCGGATGAGCGTCAATGCCGGCGCCAAGGCCGCGGGATTCAACGAAGCCGAACGCGACCTGATCGCCCCGAACGGCGCCGCCGACATCGCCGCCATCCTGTGGCGCGGTTACGATGAAAGCGCGCTGGGCGCCGAAGCCGAGACGGTCGCCGCTGGAATGAAAATCCGCGACCGAATCGGTTACCTGCTCAATGCCTGGCTCGACGCCGCCACAACCGACGAAACCCTGGCGCATCGCCTGGTCGGTTGCTTGATGCTGCCGTCGCACCTGGGCCTTTATCGCCGGCTGCTATGGGCGACCGGCGATCGCATCTGGCGGCTGGCCGGCGACAAGGCCCTGGACGAGAACCACTATTCAAAGCGCTTGATCGTTTGCGGCATTCTCGGTACCGCGCTGATGACGCGGCTGACCCGTGGCCGAGAGGCGCAGATCGAACAGATCGCCCGCAATATCGACGGCGTCATGAGGTTCGAAAAATTCAAGGCCCAGGTGCCGTTCAAGCCGGACGACGCCGTGCTGCGCTTCACCGAAACGCTCGGCAAGCTGCGCTTCGGCCACGGCGAGCGCGCATCATGAGATATGCGCGACTTTGGTTGGCAGCCCTATGGCTAGTTTTCACCACGGTCGCGCCGTTCCATGTCGCGGCCATGACCCCCATGACCTGCGATCACATGGCCACGTCCCATGCACCGGCGCACCATGTGCCGGCGCATAACGACGACGCGATGCCCTGCTGCGCCGTGCCGGCCATCATCACCCCCACAGGCGAAGTCGTTCTGCCCAAGCGCGCCGTCGTCTCCGTCAAGATCTCCCCAATACCGGTGCGGCAACCCAACGGCGTGACGCCGCCGGCCGATCCACGCCCTCCGAAAAAGCTCGAAGCCTAAGCGGTCCCCACCCTTTCTTCGGTTTTTCAGGAAATTTCCATGCCTTTGCGAGTCTCAGCCGCCACGGCGGCGCTTTTGGTGCTGGGCGCCCTGCCCGGCGCCGCCCGATCTCAATCGATGCCCGATATGCCCGGCATGGCCATGCCCGACACGGCGACATCCCTCCAAGCCGCGCCGCCCTCTTCCGGCATGACCATGCCGGACATGGACATGGACGGCGGGGCGATGGATGATATGGCGCCGCCGGGACAGGGCTGGATGATCATGACACATGGCCAGCTCAGCGCCGTCGCCGATCACCAGTCGGGCCCACGCGGCGGTGACAAGACTTTCATCGAAGGCATGGTCATGATCATGGCCTCGCATGCCTTCGATGCGAGCAATGCGATCGAGTTGACCGCCATGCTGTCGCCCGACGCGTTCATGGGCAAGAGTGGCTATCCCTTGTTGCTGCAAACAGGGGAAACGGCGGACGGTATCCATCCCCTGGTCGATCGCCAACATCCCCACGACCTGTTCATGGGGCTGACGGCCAAGTTGACGCATCGTCTCGGCAACGACAGCAAGGCTTTCGTGCTGGTCGGCTACCCCGGGGAATTCGCCTTCGGTCCGACCGCCTTCATGCACCGCGCGTCCGGCGAGGACTTCCCTACGGCGCCGATATCGCATCATTGGCTCGATAGCGGCCATATCACCATGGGCGTGGTGACCGCGGGCCTGGCCAAGGGGCCCTTCCAATTGGAAGTGTCGCAATTCACCGGCCGCGAGCCGGACCAATACCGCTTCAATCTCGATCCGATCCGCCTGGATTCGACGGCGGTGCGCCTGACCTGGACACCCATGGCCGGCCTGAGCGCCCAGGCGTCGTGGGCGCGCCAGGTCAGTCCCGAGCAGTTGGAGCCGCTCGTCAATCTCGACAAGCGCGCGTTCAGCGTCGAATACGCCAAGGGGCCGCTCAGCTCGACCCTGGCCTATGGCTGGCGCCAGGGCGAACACGGGCTGGCCGCGGCGACCTATGCCTGGCTGTTCGAGAACCGCTGGCGCTTCAATCCGCAATGGGAGGGCCTGGCCCGGTTCGAGCACGTCTATAATGACGAGCTGGCGCCCGGCGTCTATCATGTCGCCAAGTTCGAAATCGGCGGCGCCCGCCGTTTCGACCTGGGCCACGGCACCGACCTGGCCTTGGGCGTCGTCCGGCAATTTAACTTCGTGCCCGACGCTTTGAAACCGGCCTACGGGGCGCATCCGGAAGGCGTGGTCGCCTTCATGACGCTGAGCTTCCACACGATGAAGATGTGAAAAAGCGCTGGGACAATGTGAAAAGCCGCCGGCAAGGTTGCCGGCGGCTTAAAACATTTCCGCATAATCAGAAATTACGCAGCTTTCAGGCTCTCCAGCGCGCCGGCCGCCATGTTGATGTCGATCTCGCTGATGAAGTAATCGGCCACGCCATTGACGTGGAAGGGGTCACGCTTGGCCATGGCGTCGATCTGGGCGCGCGGGCCGCTGGCGAAGATCATGCCGCCGGTGCGCGGCACCTTGCGGCCGGACGCCAGGAACAGGCCCGCCTCATAGCCTTCCTTCAACCACGCCTTGTGGGCGTCGAGATGACGGTCGACTTCGTCATTGGGGACCTTATAGGTCAAGGACAACAAAAACATAGGAGCTTTCCAAAAGAGGTTCGGGTCAATATAGCGCTCGCCGGATGGCGCTGGCCCACGGGCCTTGGACACCAAATCTAGTGTCTTCATTTCAATTTCGCAATTGCGAAGCGCGGATGCGGGAAAAATTAGTCTAAAATGCGGTTAATGTGCCCCATCTTGCGACCTGGACGCGGGTCATCCTTGCCGTAGACATAAAGGCGCGCGCGCGGTTCGGCCGCCAGGCGCGGCCAGTCGAGAATGTCCGGGCCCAGAAGATTGGTCATTTCCACCGTGCCGCGCGCTTGCGTATCGCCCAGCGGCCAACCGGCGACCGCGCGTATATGCTGTTCAAACTGGTCGCACAGGCAGCCGTCCTGAGTCCAATGGCCGGAATTGTGCACGCGCGGCGCGATCTCGTTCAACAATAGCTCATCGCCCGGCAGGACAAACAGCTCGACCGCCAGGACGCCGACATAATCCAACCCCTCCAGTACGCGGCGGGCGATGTCGTGCGCCTTGGCCTGCAAGGCGTCGGGCACCTTGGCCGGCGCCAGGGTCGTCGATAATACGCCGTGGACGTGATGGTTCTCGCCGATCGGAAAAGTCTTGATTTCCCCGTCCCAGCCGCGCGCCGCCACAACCGAGATTTCTTTCACGAAATCGGCCTTGGCTTCCAGGATGGACGGCTTTCCCCCAACCGTGGCGTAGGCGTCGGCGACGCCTGACGCATTGCGGATCCAAGCCTGGCCCTTGCCGTCATAGCCCTCGCGCCGCGTCTTCAGCAGGGCGTGGGGTGTCGGAGACGCCGCATAGGCGGTGTCCAGCGCCACCACGTCGTCGATCGGGAAGAAGTCGACTGTGGCCACGCCGGCATCGCGGGCGAAGCTCTTTTCCAGCACGCGATCCTGGGTAATACGCAAGGCCCTGGACGACGGCGCCACCACCGCGCCGCGGGCGGTCAGGAAATCCAGGCTCGCCGCCGGGACATTTTCGAATTCAAAGGTGATGACGTCGCAGCCCTCGGCGAATTTGGCCAGGGCTGCCTCGTCGGAATAGGCGGCGATCCGCGAGGCCATCGATACCTGGGCCGCCGGCGACTGCCGGTCCGGGCCGAAGATCATGACCTTGAAGCCCAGGCGTGAGGCTGCCTGGCTCAACATGCGGCCCAACTGGCCGTCGCCCAATATGCCGATGGTTGCCCCGAGTTGGAGTGGCGTCATCAATCTTCCACCGTATCGGGCACAGCCGCCGTCAATTGCGCGCGGTAGGCGTCGATCCGCCCACCTAGGTCGACGTCGTTCAGCGCCAGGATCTGCGCCGCCAACAGGCCGGCATTCTTGGCGCCCGCTTCGCCGACCGCCAGCGTGCCGACAGGAATACCGCCCGGCATTTGCACGATCGACAGCAGGGAATCGATCCCCTTCAAGCCATCCTTGACCGGTACCGGCACGCCCAGCACGGGTAGCGGGGTCATCGATGCCGTCATGCCGGGCAGATGCGCGGCGCCACCGGCCCCGGCGATGATGACCTGGAAACCCTGGGCCTTGGCGGTCGTGGCGAATTCGACCATGCGCTGGGGCGTGCGGTGCGCCGACACGACTCGCGCGTCGTAGGCGACCTCAAGCTGGTCCAGGACGGCAGCCGCGGCCTTCATCACGCCCCAATCCGAGCGCGACCCCATGATGATGGCGACCTTCGGCTTACCGGCCATGATATTTTCCCCAACCCCGCCGCGCGAGGCCTTGCTTCACATAATAGACCGCGCGCGTTAAAGCAAAAGACCTGCCTCGGCAAGTTATGTTTTCGCTAACCAAACCCCTTAAAAAACCAGCGGTAAAAGCCGCGTGAAAGCGTTGCGCCGGATGCGCGGCTGTGCTTTCATCGGGCCGAGGCGCAGGTTCCAAAAGGCCGCGCTCGTTTCCAGACAAGCTTTTTTTGAAGATTATGCCGGACACAAGCCAGGCCATGGGCCACCCGATGGGATCAGACGGCGAGGATGCCTCGCAGGCCAGCCCGGCCTCCATGCCGCATCAGGCGGGCCCCGCGACGACGGCGTCGATGCAAAACCTGTTGGCGCAATATTTCGAGACCAAGCATTTTGCCGCGCCGACCAACGAGTCCCACATCGATTCGCCCGATTTCGAGTCCGGTCATTTCGAAGCCGCGCGCCTGCATGCGCTGAGCGCACCGCAAAGCGAGACCCGCGCCGCCACGCCACCGTCCGATCATACCCAGGCGCCGGCGTTTGCGCCCATGGCCGACTTCATGCCGTTAAAAGTCGCGATGCCGCCGGTTGAGGCCGCGGCACCGGCGCAAGCCGCACCCGAGCCAGCCGTTCAAGCGGAAGAGCCACGGGATTGGTCGGCGTCGGCGCGCGACCTGATCGATTCCCTGATGATCGAGAACGAACGGCTCCAGGAACAGGTTCATGCCTTGGGCTTGGAGCTGCGCGAGGCCCAGGACATGGCCGATGCCGACGTCCTGACGCCGACGCTCAACCGCCGCGCCTTCCTGCGCGAAGTCGGCCGCGCCATGGCCGACTGCCGCCGCTATGGCGAGGAAGCTTGCCTGATCTATGTCGACATGGACGGCTTCAAGTCGATCAATGACACCTATGGCCATAGCGCGGGCGACGCCGCCCTCACCCATGTCGCCGAATTGCTGAAGGCCAGCACGCGCGAAGGCGACGCCATCGGCCGCATGGGCGGAGACGAATTCGCCGTCCTCCTGAGACGCGCCGACCTCAAGTCATCGCGTATCAAGGCGATGAAGCTGGAGGCCGAACTGGCGCTCGGCACCTTCCAGTATAATGGCCTGTATCTGAAGTGCGGCGGCTCGTTCGGCGTGCGCGCCTATACCGGCCAGGCGACGCCCGAGGCCTGGTTGTCCGAAGCCGACGCCGCCATGTTCCTGGTCAAGAAGGCTGTCCGCTAAACCTCATGCCAAAAAGTGGACGCCGGTTTTTGGATAATATGAGGTGCAACTAAAATGGCTAGCCATTTGGCGGCGATCAGCCTGCTGGTCCCCGATTACGACAGCGCCATTACCCACTATTGCCAGGGCCTGGGCTTCGAGCTGATCGAAGACACCGATATGGGAGGCGGCAAACGTTGGGTCCTTGTCGCGCCGCCGGGCTCGAAAGAGACGCGCCTGTTGCTGGCGCGCGCCGCCAAGCCCGAGCAGGTGGCGCAGATCGGCCACCAGGCTGGCGGCCGCGTCTTTCTCATTCTCTATACCGATGATTTCGCCGGCGATCATGCGCGATTTTCGGCCGCCGGCGTGACCTTCATGGAAACGCCGCGCGACGAGCCTTACGGCACCGTCGCCGTCTTTCGCGACGCCTTCGGCAATCTCTGGGATCTGCTTCAGCCTATTTCTTAGCTCAAGCGCCGCCAAATCTTTTTTGAGAAAGAATGGGCTCCTCGCATCAGCTCGGGCGGCCAAATAAACGAAAAGATCCGCGGCCTTGCCGAAACAGAAGTGTTTCGGAAGACATCAGTTCTCAAACGAGAACAGCTTGCGGTGCTCATCGATGGCGAAAGCGTCCGTCATACCGGCGATGTAGTCGCAGATGACCCGCGCGCGCGCCGCTTCGGCATCCTTGGCGACGACGCGTTCGAACCACTCCGTCGGCAAGACGCCGGGTTCCGACATCAACAGATCGAACATCTCGTGCAGCGTCCGCTTGGCGTGGGAGCGCGTGCGGTTAAGCTTGTAATGCTTGTACATGCGCTGGAATAGAAATCCGCGCAGGCGCGACAGATCGTCATTGACGCCGCGCGAGAACTGCACGATCTGGCGCCGCGCCGCCCGCACGTCCTCGACCGTCTCGATGCCGTCGTCGGCCAGGCGCCGGCGCGTCTCGGCCAGCACGTCGCCGATCATGATGCCGATCATGCGCCGCACGCCTTCCAGACGCAGCAGGCGGTCGTCGATGTCGGGCCAATCGGCGCGCGCCGATCTCAGCGCCGGGCCGATCATCGGCACTTCCATCAGGTCGTCGATCGAGAACAGGCCCGCGCGCAGGCCGTCGTCGACATCATGATTGTTGTAGGCAATATCGTCGGCGATGGCCGCACACTGGGCCTCCAGCGAGGCGAAGCTGTCCGGACGCAGGTCCCACTGCTCGCTGAAATCGGCGATGGCCTTCCACGACGGTTCGCCCATGTGCTGCGACACCGGGCCATTGTGCTTGATGATGCCCTCCAGCGTCTCCCAGCTCAGGTTCAGGCCTTCCCAGGCGGGATAACGGATTTCCAGCCGGGTGATGACGCGGAAGGTCTGGACATTGTGGTCGAACCCACCCCACGGCAGCATGCAGCGATGCAGTTCGTCTTCACCGGCGTGGCCGAAAGGCGGGTGGCCGAGATCGTGCGACAGGGCGATGGTCTCGGCCAGGTCGACGTCGAGATTGAGCGAATGGGCCAGGGAGCGCGCGATCTGCGCCACTTCCAGGGAGTGGGTCAGCCGTGTGCGGAAGTAATCGCCCTCATTGGCGACGAAAACCTGGGTCTTGCCCTTGAGGCGGCGAAAGGCGGTCGAATGGATGATGCGGTCGCGGTCGCGGGCAAAGGCGGTACGCGTCGGGCTCTCGGGCTCGGCGTGCAGCCGCCCCTTGGATTGGGTGACATCTAGGGCGTAACTGGCCAGGGTCATGGGCATCCGTCTTTCGTAATCGGCGACCGCTATACTACAATTCGTGAAAAGAGCCCGAATTTTTGAGCAAAGGGGCTGATTTCGCGACAGAAAGAGCCCATATTCCCAGCTATGAGTCATAATATCTCCCTTACCGCCGCCGCCGCACGGCAGATCAACCGCTTAAGCGAAGCCGCCGGCCATCCGGTGATGCTGCGCGTCCTGGTCGAAGGCGGCGGCTGCTCGGGCTTTCAGTACAAACTCGACCTGGTCGATGCCGCCGCTCCCGAGGAAAGCCGTATCGAGCATGGGGGGGCCACCGCCCTAGTCGACGACATGTCGGCGCCGCTGATGGCCGGATCGATGATCGATTATGTCGAGGAACTGGTCGGCTCGCAGTTCAAGATTCTCAATCCGCTGGCCGTGTCTTCGTGCGGCTGCGGCACCAGTTTCGCCCTATAAGAGACTTGTAGGAATCCTGTTGGCGGCCTAAATCTGCCCGCATGAAAATAGCTACCTGGAACGTCAATTCCGTCAATGCGCGACTGCCGCTGGTCCTTGAATGGTTCAAGGAAGCGCAACCCGATGTCTGCGCCTTGCAGGAAATCAAGTGCATCGACGAGAAATTTCCGTACGAAGCCTTTGAATCGTTGGGCTACAACTGCGCCGTCCACGGCCAGAAGACGTGGAATGGCGTCGCGCTGCTGTCGAAATACCCGCTGATCGACGTGACGCGAGGCCTGTCGAGCACCGCCCTGGGCCTCGATCCGAGCGATGAGCATTCGCGCTATATCGAGGCGGTGATCGACGCCCCCTCGCCCGTCCGCGTCGCCGGCATCTATCTGCCCAACGGCAATCCGCTGGGCACCGACAAATATGCCTACAAGCTGCGCTGGCTGGACCGGTTGCACGCCCGCGCCAAGGAATTGCTGGCCCTCGAGGAAGCCACCGTCATCACGGGTGATTTCAATATCATCCCGGCGAAGGACGATTGCTGGAAGGAAAGCGCCTGGCTCGACGACGCCCTGTATCAACCGGCGGTGCGCCAGGCCTATCAGGGACTGAAGAACCTGGGATACAGCGACGCCTTTGAGATCGCACCGCCCGAAGGGAACCGCTACACCTTCTGGGACTACCAGGCGGGCGCCTGGCAAAAGAACGAAGGCATCCGCATCGATCACCATCTTCTGTCGCCACAAGCGGCCGACCGGCTGAAGGCCATGGTCATCCACAAGGACACGCGCGGCCGCACGCACGATGAAGCCAAGCCGTCCGACCACGTGCCGGTAGAGATCGAACTGCAAACCGTATCTTAACCGCTTTGCGGCAGTTTAAGCCTTTTTTAGCCGTAATTGTCCGTATCCGCTCATGGCTCATGCCGCGCGCATCCTGCTGTACTTCTTCTTCGCCGGTATCGGCCTGACGTTGATCGCGTCGGGGCTGATGTGGTGGTTCGAAGCCACGCGCCGATTGACCCGCGCCCTGACCTCGTCACTCGGCAAGGCGCCCGACGCCATCGTCTACGACATCGGCGGCAAGAAGGCCGCCGGGCTCGACTTTACCGCCGGTGACCTCGCCATCATGTGGAATGCCGGCGGCCAGGGCCTGGTCTTCGCCTTCGACGAAATCGACGGCGCCGAACTGATCGTCGACGAGCGTGTTGTCGCCCGGGCCCAAAAGGGTGAAGCCCGCCGTGTGCTGAATGAAACCCACACCCAGGCGTCGCGCGTGACGTTGCGCCTGATGTTCGAGGACGTGCAGACGCCGGAATTCGAAGTCGCGCTGTTCGGCGACGTGTCGCACAATCCGGTCCACCCGAAGACCGCCGCCGACGCGGTGCGGCTTGGTCGCAAATGGTTGTCGCACGTCGACGCGGTCATCAAGCGCATGCCGGCCTCGCAGACCGAAACACCCGCCTATCCGGCAAAGACCGAACCCGCGGCGGACAATCCGCCGCCCGCCAAGGTCAATAGCCGCGCCGCGCCACCCGCGCCTTCCCCGGCCCCTACCCAGCCCGATCGCCCGCCTTGGGAGGACGACGAGGCCTTTACCGAGGACGATGGCCCCCACTAAGCGGCGGCCTTAAATTGTGACATCGATGCGATATTCGGACAACGAAGCGGCGTAATTGCTTGCACGCCTCTTAACCTTCGCGCAAAATCATGATTAATGATATGTTGCGACCGGTAACCGTCCTTTAAGGTGTCGACTTGCCTACGTTCCTAGCGCCCCTTGTTATTCTGTCGGCCGCGGCATTCGCCATCCTCGTGATCCTGTACCGGATCTACGAGACGCGCGTCGAGCAACCGAGAAAGCTTGAGGACGAGGTCAGGGAAGCCCTGGCCGGCGCCAAGCCCGAGGTGGAATCGATCGAGCCGGTGCGCAAGGCCGCCTTGGCCATTTCCTACGCCGCTAACAAGATCGTCATCATTCGCGACTTCGGCAAGAAGCCGCCGCGGCTGTACACCGTCAACGACCTGGTCGGCATCGAGGTTTTCGTCAACGACAAGGTCGTCGCCCGCATCCTGCGCAGTGGCCCGCACAAGATGTTCGACGATATCGCGCCGGAAGTGCACCGCGTCACCATCCGCCTGGTCTTCGACGACCCGTCGCATCCGGACTATGAACTGGTGCTGTGGGATCCGCACGACGCCCTGACCGCCCGCGCCGAAGGGCCGCGCGCCGCCATGGAAACCGCGCGCAAGTGGTTCTATCACGTCGAAGCCATTATCCGCCGGCCGCAACCGCGCGAGATCAAGCCGGTGCCGACCTCGCCGCCGCCCGTACCGGAACCGGCCAAGGTTGCCGCCGTCGCGGAAGGCCCCACGCCCATCCTTCCTCCGGCTGCTCCGCCCGCAAAGGCGGAGATACCGAAATCCGAGGGTGATGTGCTGAACGCGCCACTTATTCCATATATCTGACGATTGTTCCCTTCTGGGGTGCGAAGCGGTTGCGGCTGTGTTACAGCCGTGAATATTGTTGCCAATCGCCGGGCGCCCGCCCGGCCAGACAGTGATCGAAACGCCTTATGTGGACACTCGCCCTGGCTTGCGCATTCTTCCTGTGCATCCATCTGATGATCAGCGGGACAGTGCTCAAGGAGCAGATCATCAGCAGCATCGGCAGCCTGGCCTATTACGCCCTGTTCTCGCTGTTCTCGATCGTCGGCCTGATCTGGATCTGCGTCGCCTACGCCATCGCCGTCAACGATCCGCTGAACGTCCATCTTTGGGATCCGCCGCTGTTCCTGCGCATTATCGCGCTCGTCGGCAATTTCGTCGCCTTCCAGCTCGTCGTCGTCGGCCTGCTTAGTCCGTCGCCCAGCAACCTGCTGGCGATGCGGCGCCTGCCGGAAAAGCCGGTTCACGGCATCATCCGCATTTCGCGCCACCCCATCCTGGGCGGGATAGGCGTCTGGGCGTTCATGCACATCCTGTGCGACGGCAATCTCTCGAGCTGGATGTTCTTCGGCTCGATCCTGTGCCTGTGCGCGCTGGGCGCCAACAATATCGACCGCAAGCGCATGGCCGTCATGGGCGAAGCCTATGCTTCGATCAAGCGGCGCACCTCGATCATTCCGTTCGTCGCCATCATCGAGGGCCGTACAGCTTTCGCGGCGGAAGAGCTGGGTGCGGCCCGGATGCTGCTGGCGGCCTCGCTGTTTTCGGTCTTCGCGGTCCTGCACGAACTGCTGTTCAACACGCGGGTGCTGTAATTTTGTCCTGACGCGCAAACCTTTCGCGCCGCAGCGACATTTAGGTTGCCATTATCATAATAGTTTGAATTAATGGCCGTATGATCTGAAAAATTCAGGCGGGTGGGTGCGTCTCAGTCATGAAGCTGTCGGCTTTTACGCTTTTGTTCTTCTTCGTGTCGGTGGCGCTATGTATCGCCAGCCTGATCGGCCATTTCCGCACGGTGGAATATCTGACGCAGTACCAGTACTGGCTGATGACGGGCGCCTTCGGCGTCCTGACCTTCGGCATCGTCTTCAAAGGGCACTAAAGCGCTATGCGATTTGGTAAAACCAAATCGGCGCTCTAGTTATTTGTTTTGTCGCACCATTTAACCGACCCGAAGGGTGGCGCAGCCAAACGTAGTTCGGCGCAGCCAAAACGGGGACGCCCGAGCGGTGCATCGCACTTTATCGGATTGCGCTTTCGCCCCCTTTGTCTTCCCCCGCCACGGCTTCATCGACCGCCAGCGCCAGGTGCAGCGCCGCCAGGGCCTCTTCACCCGTGCATAGCGGCTTGTCGCGCCGGCCGCGCACCGTATCCAGAAAACGGAACACGCTGGTCCCCAGCGGGTCCTTGGCGATGTCAGCCTGGGCGTAGTCGGGATTGAGCGCAAACGGCGTGCCGTTCTCGAATTTTTGGTTCAACAGGTCGATATTGACCTCGCCCGACGGATAGACCAGGCGCATGGTGCGCTCGCGCTGGGCCGCCATGCGCGAGGCCGTGAAGATCGCCTTGAAGCCGTTGTCGAAATCGACCTCGGCGGAGACCTCGTCGGCGCCGACGGCGGTGTAGCCCTCGTCTGTCCGGTACTTCGCCTGGGCCTCCAGGGCCGCCGCCTCGCCGCCGGCCAGGGTCAGGGCCAGGTCGAGATCGTGGATCATCAGGTCGAGCACCACCGAGACATCCAGGTTACGCACGGACGCCGTGCCATTGCGCACGGCTTCCAGTCGCAAAGGTCTTTCCGGCACGGCATAAAGGCCCATGGCCTCGAACTGGGCGCGTTCCTGATGGCCGCAGGCCAGGACCAGGCCGTTCTTCGCCGCCAGGTCGACCATGGCCTGGCCGTCTTCGGCCAGGGTGGCCAGCGGCTTTTCGGTATAGACGTGGACGCCCGCGGCCAGCGCCTTCAGCGCGATGCCGGCGTGAGCGAAGGCGGGCGTGGCGATGGTCAGGACCTGGATTTGCGACAGAAAGTCATCGAGCGCGTCACCGCTGAAGGCTGAGACATCGAATTTGGCCGCAGCCTCCGCCGCGCGCGCGGCGTCCAGGTCGTAAATGCCGACGAAGTCGACATCTTCGGCCTGTTTGTACTTATTGGCATGATAGCCGCCGAATACGCCTCCCCCGGCGACGCCCGCTTTCAATCTTTCCATGCCAAATCCTCCGAAACCCGTGAAATCCAAGCCACTTAGCGGTGTTCGGCCGACCGGCCAAACGGAAAACAACCAATAAATGTGCAAACTCCGGTGATCAACCGACAAACCGCTTTGTGGCCTTTTGCAAGTGCGTTAAAAGCCGTGGGTTTTCGCGCATCTCTTTCGCTCAAGCGCCGCGAGGCCCGTGCGGTCACAGCCGCACAAGCTCGGGCGCAGTCGTGCTTGCCGGACCAAGGGCGGTCCGGAAAGCGCCATGGGCGGGCTTGAAAATAAGAACACTATCGAATTGGAGAAGCCGCCATGCAGCGTCTGTTTGGGGCCTATGTCATCGTTGATTACACCGCCGCCGAAGGCAAGAAGACCGGCGAGTCGTCGATGTGGATCGGCGTGATGAAGCGCGATGTGCGTTTTCGCCTGAGCTACGAAGCGCACAATCCGGCGACGCGCGCCGAAGGCCTCAACCTGCTGCGCACCCTGTTGGCCGACCTGAAGAAACGCGGCGATCGCGTCCTGCTGGGCGTCAATTTCGCCTTGGGCTTTCCGCGCGGCACGGCTGAACGCCTGCAACTCAAGGGCACGCCTTGGGAAGCGATGTGGGATTTCCTGGCCAAGAACGTGGTCGACAAGCCCGACAACAGCAACAACCGCTTCCAGGTCGCCGCCAAGATGAACCGGCTGATGACCGACGACGCCTACCCGTTCTGGGGCTGCCCCAAGAACGCGGCCCAGAAGTGGCTGTCGACGCTGAAGCCCGACTCTTTCGGCGACTTCCCGGAGTTCCGGCTGACCGAGGACGCCACCAAGGGGCTGAAAAAGACGGCCCACGCTAAGAGCCTGTGGCAGATGCACGGCGCCGGCGTGGTCGGCGGCCAGTCGATGCTCGGCATTGCCGCGCTCAAGACGATCATCAACGACGACATGCGCGTCTGGCCCCAGGCGACCGGGTTCGGCGCGCTGGATCTGGAAGCCGTGCAAGGCGTATCGACGGTGATCGCCGAGGTCCTGCCGCCGATGTATGACGGCACGGCGCTTGGCGGCGAAGTCAAGGACGCAGCCATGATCCGGCTGACCGCCGAAGCCCTGGCCAACGCCGACGACAAGGGCGAACTGGCCGCGATGTTCGCAACGCCGAAAGGGCTGGACGCCGCGCAGGTCGAGATCGCGGCGAACGAAGAGGGTTGGATCCTAGGGGTCTAGCCTTCCCACGGGAGCACTTGGCCCCGCAAAAAGAGGGGCCACAGATGAACACAGATTTGAAATTGCTTTGCCTCGCGCGCAGCGCTTCATTTTCCATTCGGCAAAAGCATCGGGCCGCCTAAGCGATCCTTAAATCTGTGCCTTATCTGTGCCATCTGTGGCCAACTTTTCTTCCCTACCCCGCGTAGAATTGCCCGCCGTTGACATGCAGGATCTGGCCGGTGACGTAGCCGCTCAGGGCCTGCGACGCGAAGAAGACCAGTGGCCCGACGCAATCCTCGGCGACGCCGTGGCGCCCCATCGGGATGGTGTTGAGCATGGCCTGCATGCGCTCCGGCGGCGTCTTCTCGTGGAACGGCGTGGTAATCACGCCCGGCGCGATGGCGTTGGCGCGGATATTGTGCTTGGCCAGGTCTGTGGCCATGTGACGCGTCAGGTTATGCACCGCCGCCTTGGCCGCGGAATACATGCCCGAACCCAGGCCGCCGCCATTATTGCCGGCGATCGAGCCCAGGTTGATGATCGAACCGCCGCCGCGCTTTTGCATGTGAGGCACCGCCGCCTGGGTGGCGATGATCACCGAACGCAGGTTGAGGTTCATGACGTCGTCGTAGAGCCCGTCGTCGAAGTCCATGAACAGGGTCCGCGTCAACAACGAGCCGGCATTGTTGATCAGCACGTCGACGCCCCCCAGCTTGGCGGCAGCCGCTTCGACGACGTCCTTCGCCTTTTGCGGCTCCGTCGTCAGGTCGGCCTGGAAAACATGGACCTCGCCGCCGGTGGCGCGGATCGCCTCGGCGACCGCCTCGGCTTCGTCGCGGCTCTTGTTGTAGTGAATGGCCAGCCGGGCGCCGAGCGCGGCGAAGCCCTTGGCCGCCGCGGCGCCGATGCCGGTCGATGCACCGGTGATGATCACGGCTTTGTCCTGCAGGTCCTGCGTCATTTCACATCCTCGATTGTCTGACCATTTGATCTTCCTTCGAGCGAATTCACGGCCGCCTGTCAAGCCAAAGAAAGCGGCCGGTCTGGAAAGTTCCCGACAAGAGCGAGGCGACGATGACCGCCAGCACCAGACCCGGCACGCCCAAGCCCAGGACCACGCAGAACAGATAGCCCAGCGGCAGCATGACCAGGCCATAGCTGAGGTAGTGAATGAGGGTCGGCGCGGCGATATCGTGGCGCGCGCGCAGGGCCTGGGCGGCTACGACCTGAAGGCCATCGGGGATGAAAAAGGCGCAGGATAGCCACAGGCCCAGCTCGACCGACGGGATCAGTGCCCCGTCATGGGTATAGATCCGCGCGATCAGGGGCGCACCGAGAATAACCACGGCCGCGACAACGCTCATAAAGGCGGCGGCCGCGGCGAAGCTGACCCATCCGGTACGCGCAACGCCCACCGCGTCGCCGGCGCCATAGGCGCGTCCGACCAGGACCGAACAGCCGGTCGCCACGCCCAAGGGCACCATAAAGACGACGCTGGCGAAATTCAGCACAATGGCCCAGGCGGCGACGGCGTTACCGCCAACCCGGCCGGCAAACAAGGTCATGCCGGTAAAGGCGGCAACCTCGATGAAAAACGCCGCCCCGCTGGCATAGCCGACGTGGCGCTGCTCGCGCGCGCCCTGGGGATCGGCGGCCTGCGGCTTCAAAAGGCCGAAATCACGCACCGCCGGCAGGGTCACGATATAGGCAAGGAGCCCCACGGCCAGGACAAGGCGGGCAATGAGGGTCGCCGTCGCCGCTCCCGTCGCGCCGTTGATCACAAAGCCCAGTACATTGAGGTGCGCCGGCACCAGGACGAACAGCAAGACCACATTCAGCGCATTGGCGGCCAGGGTGGCGACCAGGACGTCGCGCGGCCGGCCGAGCGCCTCGAGAAAATTGCCGCAGGCGATGGAGACCAGGAAGGCCGGCAAGGACAGGGCAAAGAGCCGCAGGGGGCCGGCTGCGCCCGCTGCCAGGTCGGGCTTGATCATCAAGTGAAGCAGCCAGGGGCCACCCAACCACAACCCCGCCCAGAAGGCCGCCCCCAGGGCCAGCGCATAGCGCACGCCCCGCTGGAACACGGCGCCGATACGGTGATGGTCCTGTGCCCCCAGGAAGTGCGAGGTCTTGACCTGTACCCCCATCAACAGGCCCATCCCGGTCACTGCCGGCACCCAGCTGAGGCCGATGCCCAGCGAACTGAAGGCCAATTGCCGGGAATCGTACTGGCCGACGACCAGGGTGTCGACCAAGGCCATCAACTGGGTCGCCAGGCGTGTCAGCACCACCGGCCACGCCAGACGAACAAGGGCGGCAAACGCCGCCCTCAAAGCCACCCGTGTTTCCGGATCAAATCTGTCGGTCCACCGTCTCATGGCCGGCTGTGTAGCGGAGTTTGCCGCCGGTCACAATTCTTGTCCCTTCCCTTGCCGACGTGCGCGGCAATTCCCGCCGGGCCCTACGGCAAGAATTACCGGCACGCGCCTATTCGGCGGCCGCCAATCCCTTATGTATCAAGGATGTTACACTGGCACGCGGCTTGCTTTGGTTAATGCTGTCTAAAGGTTCAGAAGAGCCGCCAATTTCTAATCTTGGCCTTCTGGAGCCTGCCATGCAGATCGGTTCGTCCACCAACACCGGCGCATATGCCCCGATAACCTCAGTATCGTCATCCACCTCTTCAGCCTCGTCCGCCGCCAGCGATCCGTTGATGGCGATTGCGCCGTCCGGCAACAACAGCGCCGACTTGATGAAGTTCCTGAAGATGACGCCGGCGCAGAAGATGCAATATGAGTGGATGAGCAGCCACAAGATCACGCAGCAGAGCTTGGCTGCAATGACCCCGGACCAGCGCACGGCCCTGCAGGAGCAGATGACCAACGAACTGAAGCAAAAGGCGCAGCAGGCGACGGAAGCCAAAGCCGCCAAGGCCGGCGGCGTCAACGTCGTCGTCTAGAGCGCAATCCAATAAAGTGGCTCCCACTTTTTGGTTAAATTGCGCGACCAAGCAAAATAAAGAAAACGCCGACCTGACGGATCAGATCGGCGTTTTGTTTATCTCTGCCCCTGCACCTTAAGCCGCCTTGGCGGCCTTGTCTTTCAAGGCATGCAGGCGCTCGGCGACCAGGAAGGACAGTTCCAGCGCCTGGTCGGCATTGAGACGCGGGTCGCAATGGGTGTGGTACCGGTCGCCCAGATCTTCTTCCGACAAGGCAAAGGCGCCGCCGGTGCATTCCGTGACGTTCTGGCCGGTCATTTCCAGGTGCATGCCGCCCGGGTGCACGCCTTCGGCCCCCGCGATATCGACGAACGAGCGGACCTCTCCCAGGATGCGGTCGAACGGCCGCGTCTTGTAGCCGTTGGCCGCCTTGACGACATTGCCGTGCATCGGGTCGATCGACCAGACCACCGGCGCGCCGTGTTTCTTGGTTGCCGCCATCAGGCGCGGCAGGCGTTCGGCGATCTTGTCAGAACCGAAGCGGCCGATCAGGGTCAAGCGGCCTGGAATGGCTTCCGGGTTCAAGGCGTCGATCAGGCGCAGCAGGTCGTCCGGCTCCATCGTCGGGCCGCACTTGACGCCGATCGGGTTCTTGATGCCCTGGACGAAATTGACATGCGCGCCGTCGAGCTGACGCGTACGCTCGCCGATCCACACCATGTGCGCGGAGGTGTCGTACCAGTCGCCCGAGGTCGAATCGATACGGGTCATCGCCTGCTCGTAATTGAGCAGCAGCGCCTCATGCGAGGTGAAGAAATCGACCTGGCGGATTTCCGGATGACGGTCCGGCGTGATGCCGATGGCCGACATGAAGGACAGGGTCTCGGAAATCTTTTCCGACAAGGCCTTGTAGCGTTCGCCCTGCGGCGAGCCGGAGACAAAGCCCAGCGTCCACTTGTGGATGTTGTACAGGTCGGCATAACCGCCATTGGCGAAGGCGCGCAGCAGGTTCAGCGTCGCCGACGACTGGTGGTAGGCCTTGAGCAGGCGCTGCGGATCCGGCAGGCGCTGGTCCGGCGTGAAGTCCATGCCGTTGATATTGTCGCCGCGATAGGACGGCAGGGTCACGCCGTCGATCGTTTCGACCGCCGAAGAGCGCGGCTTGCCGAACTGACCGGCGATACGGCCGACCTTGACCACCGGCTTGCCGCCGGCAAAGGTCAGGACGACCGCCATTTGCAGGATCAGGCGGAAGGTGTCGCGGATATTGTCGGCGCTGAATTCCTTGAAGCTTTCGGCGCAGTCCCCGCCTTGCAGCAGGAAGGCCTCGCCCGCGGCGACCTTGCCGAGCGCCGTCGTCAGGCGACGCGCCTCACCGGCAAAAACCAGCGGCGGCAGGTGCGAAAGCTCATCCTCGACGGCGCCGAGCGCGGCCATGTCGGGGTAATCGGTGGGGATATGCAGCGCGGGCAGAGCGCGCCACGCCTTGGGGGACCATGTCTTTGTCATACTGTATTCTAAACGCCAAAAGATGCGAACTCAACGCCGATTTGGGTGACGGCGGCAAGTTTGTCAAGAAAAGGGCAGTAAATTCCGCAGCTTGTTGTTAAGATTGAAACTTTCTCAACTGCGTCACGGCCTTGATCGACAGCATCATCATCGCCGCCGAAAAGGCGCCCTGCGTGTACAGCCAGTCGCGCCAGATGCCGTAACTGATGGCGTTGACGACGAAGAAGGTGACCGCCGCGGCCAGGACATAAGGCCGTGCCCGCTGCGCCTCCGTCTCTTCGGATACCGGCGCCGGCGCGGCACCCAGCTCGACAAAGCCGGAAGTTTCCATCGGCGGCGCCGCCTCGCCTTTCGGCGCCAGGCACCAGAAGACGAAGAACCACATGGCGGCGACCACGATCAGCCCGGGAATGCCCAGTTCCATCCAGGCCTGCATGGCCGGACTATGCGGGTGTTCGGGGATGTCGGGTACGAAATTTCGCGACGACTCGTAGCCCAGCCCCCATATCGGGTGCGTCAACGCCTTCTTGGCCGCAAAGGTCCAAATGTTGAAGCGCGCGCTCCAGGACTCGCCGATATGCGGCGCGATCTTGGCCAGCACACCCGCCCGCATCAGGCCCAGCACGACGAACGGAAAGCTCAGAAGAAACGCCGCCGCCGCGACCGCCATGGTGCGTTCAGGCGTGATTTTGCGCGACCACAGGCCACGCGGCCAGTATTTGACCGCGAAGAACACCGCGGTCGAGACGACCAACGCCAGGAGTTGCGAATTGGTGTCGACGACGATCGACAAGGCGATAAGGGTCACCGCCATGGCGATAATCGCCACCGTCCAGCGGCGGGCCATGAAGTACATGGTCAACGGCCAGAACAGGTACAGCAGCAGGAAATTGCTGTCGGACACCCGCACAACGACCATTTCCGGCCGCTTGCCGCCGAAGAAGGCGCGATTGATCCAGTCGCGCAGACCATAGTGGCTGAGCGCCTCCCCGGCGAGGAGCGCCGTTAGAATCAGCATGATGTAGCTGAAATATTTGAAAACCCGCCCCGACTGGCGTTCGTTCAGGGCATAGGCGGCGCAAGGCACCGCCCAGACAAAGGCCCAGGTGATCATCGGCGCCCGAAAGTACATCCGCGAGTCATGCGCCGCCTGGGCGAAGCTCTTGCCATGCATCAGCCCATCGACGAAGTCGGAGCGGACAAAGCCCAATAGGTACAGCAAGGCCGTGCACAGCGCCACGGGCAGGAAGACGCGCAGTGACTTCAGATGCCCAACCAGGAACAGGCCGATCAGGACGACCAAAGGCGTAATCGCCGAGGCCGTGAAATAGGCGAAGGGCAGATAGAGCGTGACGCCGGCCAGGAAGATGGCCTGGGTATAGTTGGGGCGGACCTTGTCCAGCAGCGTCACGTTTGTCAAAGACGTTTGTCCTTCAAGGTTACGAGTTCTTCGGCGGCGGTCGGGTGCACGGCGCAGGTCGCGTCCCATTGCGCCTTGGTCAGCCGGCCCTTGACCGCGACCCCGGCCAGTTGGATCAATTCACCCGCCTCGCCGCCGACCAGATGGACGCCCAACACGACGTCGGTCTCCTGGTCGACGATCAGCTTCATGAAGACCCGGCTCTCGCCGCCGATGAAAGTGGTCTTCATCATGCGAAAGTTCGTCGCATAGACGTCGTACTTAGTGCCCTTCTCGATCGCCTGCTGCTCGGTCAGGCCAACCGTGCCGATCTGCGGCTGCGAGAAGACCGCTGTCGGTACATTCTCGTAGTCGTAAGCCGTCGGGTTGTCCTTGAACGCCGTCTCGACAAAGGCAATCGCCTCGCGAATGGCGACCGGAGTCAGTTGCAGGCGATTGGTAACGTCGCCGATCGCGTAGATGTGCGGCACCTTGGTGCGCGAATGTGCATCCACAGCAATAGCGCCGTGCGCCGTCTCCGGTGTCAGGCCGGCCGCTTCCAGGTTGAGGCCTTCGGTCTTGGGCTTGCGGCCCGAGGCGTAGAGCACTTTTTCCGTGCGGAAGGTCTCGCCATTGTTCAGCGTCAGGACAATCTCGTCGCCATCCTTTTGCAGATGGACGGGATCGAGATGCGTCAGGATACTGATGCCGCGGCGCTTCATTTCGGTCGTCAGGTGGTCGCGGACCTCGTCGTCGAAGCCACGCAGGATCTTGTCGCCGCGGTACATTAGCGTCACATCGACACCCAGCCCGTGCATGATGCCGGCGAATTCGACGGCGATATAGCCGCCACCGACGATGACCATGCGCTTGGGCAATTGGTCCAGCGTGAACATGTCGTTCGACGTCAGGCCGTGTTCGAGGACACCCGGACAATGTTGCGGCAGGAAAGGCCAGCCGCCGACGGCGATCAGGATGATCTTGGCCGTGACCTCGCGCACACCATCAGGCCCGGTGAGGGTCAAGGTGTGGGCATCCTTGAAGGCGGCGTGCGCATTGATCAGCTCGGCGCCGGCCCGCGCCAGGTTGGAGCCGTAAATGCCCGACAGGCGCGTCAGTTCGGCTTGGTTGTGCATCTTGAACTTGGGCCAGTCGAAGGCGCCCAGATGAATGTCCCAACCGAAGCCACGGGCATATTCGACATGCTCCGGCGCTTCCGAGGCAAAAACCATGAACTTCTTGGGCACACAGCCGCGCAACACGCAGGTGCCACCCGGGCGGTCCTCTTCGGCGACGCCGACCTTGAGGCCAAGATTGGCGGCCAGCCGGGCCGCGCGCACACCGCCCGATCCGGCGCCGATAACAAACAGGTCGTAGTCGTACTCAGCCATATTCGCTTCCTAAAGGGCTTCGATGACGCGAAGCTTTTACGGATGGATCGTCTTGACGCCGTCGTCCGTGCCGATCAGCGCCACTTCGGCCAGGTCGAGGAACAAGCCGTGTTCGACCACGCCGGTGACCGACTTCAATGCCGCGCCCAGCCCGGCTGGATCGTCGATCGCCCCGCACGCCACGTCGAAGATAAGATTGCCGCCATCGCTTATCCAGTTACCGCCGTCCTTCTTTCGTATCGTCGGCACCTTGTTGATGTCGAATTCGGCCAACACGTCGCAGATGCGATTGACGGTTCCCTTGTAGGCGAAGGGCTCGACCTCGATCGGCAGCGGAAACTTGCCCAACACCGGCACCGACTTGGCGGCATCGGCGATGACCACACAGGTTTTGGCCTGTTCCCAGGTCAGCTTTTCGCGTAGCAAGGCGCCTCCGCCCCCCTTGATGAGGGACAGGCCCGGCCCGACCTCGTCGGCGCCATCGACCACCAGGTCAAGCGTGCCGATATCGTTGATGTCACGGACGGTGAGGCCCAGGCTTTCGGCCAGACTCGTCGTCTGTTGCGAGGTCGAAGCCAGGGTCAATTTCAGGCCCGAGGCGGCAACGGCCTTGACGAACCAAAGCGCCGTCGTCCCGGTACCCAATCCGACCTTCATGCCGGCCTTGACGTAGGCCATGGCCGCATCACCCGCGGCTTTCTTGTGCGCATCACTCATGTCTTACCCGCTTTCTCCGCGGCCTTCTTGTCGCGGAAGGCCTTGGCCCAGCCGGCTTTTTCCACCTGCTGGCCCCGCGCCACGGCCATGGCGTCAGAGGGGACGTCGCGCGTGATCACCGAGCCCGACGCTGTCATGGCGCCATCGCCGATGGTCACCGGCGCGACCAGGGACGCGTTGGAGCCGATGAAGGCGCCGGCGCCGATCACCGTCTGGTATTTGAAATAGCCGTCGTAATTGCAGAAGATCGTCCCGGCGCCGATATTGGTCTTGGCGCCGATCGAACCGTCGCCCAGATACGACAGGTGGTTGGCCTTGGCCCCCTCGCCGACCGTCACGTTCTTGACCTCGACGAAGTTGCCGATGTGCGCGTCCTTGCCGATGTCGGCGCCGGGGCGCAAGCGCGCATAGGGGCCGATCAGGGCGCCTTCGCCGACCTTGGCGCCTTCCAGGTGCGAAAAGGCGCGAATGACCGCGCCCGAGGCGACCGTCACGCCCTCGGCGAAGATGACATTGGGTTCGATGACCACGCCCGGCGCGATTTGCGTGTCATAGCTGAAGAAGACGGTCTCCGGCGCCGGCATGTGCACGCCGTTGTCCATGAAGGCCTTGCGCACGCTGTCCTGCCAAACGCGTTCCGCGATCGCCAGTTCGGCCTGGGAATTGGCGCCCAGGACGTCGTCTTCCGAGGCCATGGTCACCTTGGGCTGCAGGCCGCGATCACGCGCCAGGCCGACAATGTCGGTCAGGTAGTATTCGCCCTTGGAATTCTCGTTCTTGACCTCGGCCAGCAAGGAAAACAACAGCTCGGCGCGACACGCCAAAATGCCGGAATTGCAGGCGGTGATGGCGCGTTGCTCCGGTGTCGCCTCGCGCGCCTCGACGATAGCGTCGAGATTATCGCCCTGCATGACCAACCGCCCATAGGCGCCCGGATCGGCGGCATCGAAGCCCATGACGGCAAGATCAGCCGTTTCGGCGCGTTCGAACACGGGCTTCAGTACGGCTGACGAAACCAGCGGCGTGTCGGCATAGGAGACGATGACCGCGCCTTCGAAATCCTTCAGCAGGTCGCGCGCGGCGTTGACCGCGTGACCGGTGCCCAGGGGCGGATCTTGGACTGCGATATTGGCCTCGCCGACACGCTTGACCGCGGCTTCGCGGACGGCAGGACTATGGGTGCCGACAACGACGATCACGCGGTCACAACCGGCGCCCTCGGCGGCATCGATGGCGCGGTCCAGCATGGCGCGGCCGCCGACCGGATGCAGCACCTTGGGCAGGGGCGACTTCATCCGCGTGCCCTGACCGGCAGCCAGGATGACAGCGGCGCGTTTTTGGCTCATGTCGGCGTCTCTTGCGGTTGCAGTTTGGGGGGATTTAGCCCAAAGCGTGGGCCATATCGACAGTTAAATGAGGAAGACGATGGATTTGACCGGCTATACCCTGGCTTTCGATCTCGACGGCACCTTGGTCAATACGGCGCCTGACATTATTGGTGCGCTGAATGAGGTCCTCAAGGAACAGGACGTGACGCCCTTCCATCTGGATGAAGCCCGTCCGATGATCGGCCGCGGCGCCATGGACCTGCTGCGCCGCGCCTTCGACCTGGCCGGCAAGCCGCTGGCGCAGGACGAGGAAAAGCCCCTGCTCGACCGCATGCTTGAAATCTACGAAGCGCACATCGATGACCTGTCGCGGCCCTTCGAAGGTATGGAGGCCGCACTCGATGAACTGGAAGCCGCCGGCGCGAAGTTCGCCGTCTGCACCAACAAGCACACCTATCTGTCGGTGATCCTGTTGAAAAAGCTCGGCTTGTTCGACCGCTTCGGCACGGTGCGCGGCGCCGATTCCGTCCCGGCCAAAAAACCCGATGCCGGTCACCTCAAGGCCTGTGTCGACGACATGGGCGGCGACATGAGCAAGACCATCATGATCGGCGATTCCGAAACCGACTTCATGACCGCGGTCAATGCCAAGGTGCCGTCGGTCATCTTCACCTTCGGCTATAGCGACCGTCCGGTCACCGAACTGACGCCCGACGCCCTGCTCGATCACTATCGCTACCTGCCGGAAGCGATACGGAAAATCACTGGGCAAGCGCTTTAGGCTCTTGCTTATCGTGGTCCGGCGCGCTAATAGCGGCCCCCTCGTAACGGTCATGGACGCGTAGCTCAGCGGGAGAGCATTCGCTTCACACGCGAAGGGTCGCAGGTTCAATCCCTGCCGCGTCCACCACCGCCCGCCACGTTTTGGCGATGCCAAAACGTCCTTCGGCGGGCGAGTGCCACCCGAAGCCTTGGCGAAGGGTGGCTGTTGGGATTTCTCTCGTTTTTGCGTTCAGCTCGCCTTCGCTCGCTTGGCGGCACGCAGCCTGCGCGCCTCAACGGCGCTAGTCGCTTCGCTTCATTTTTGTTTTTGCGTTCAGGCGCAGAGCGCCTTGGCGCCACGCAGGCTGCGCTCCCGCTTGGTCGCTAGTCGCTTCGCTCCAGGCGTTGGAATTTCCCTACGCCGCTTTCCCCAGCAACAGCGCCGAGACCTCGACCAAATCCTCCGCGGCGAAGGGCTTGGTGATCTGGGCGTCGGCGCCGATGCGGCGCGTTGCGTCCAGTGCATCGGTTTCGCTGACCTTGCCGTCCATACCCGCCGACATCGACAGGATTTTTACCTTGGGCCAGGTGTCCTTGATCATGCGCATGCCCTTCAGCCCGCCCATGCCCGGCATGAAGACGTCACACAGGACCAGATCGACGTGGGCAATGTCGATATTGGCGAAGGCGTCTTCCATCGTCGCGGCTTCCGACACGCGATAGCCCTGGTGGACCAGGGGCTCGCGGGCAAAGCGGCGCACGGTCGAACTGTCGTCGATGATCAGCACATGCGCCGAGCGGCGGCCGTCGCGCGCCGGCGACAGGGCGGTCATGATCTCCTGCAACATCGGCGCGGTAAACGGCTTGCGCATGACGTGATCGGCGCCGACCTGGCGCGCGTCACGCAGGGTCTTTTCGATCGCTTCGCGACCGGAGCCCGCGGTCATCAGCACGATCGGCGTCGACTTGGCCAGCTTGCGAAACTGGTTGAAATGCAGGAGCGTATTGTGCGGGCCGACGAAAACGTCGAGAAACAGGGCCTGGATATCAATCAGTTTCATACTGTCGAGCGCTTCGCGAATATTGTCGCAATGCACCGTGGCCCAGCCGCAATGCTCAATCATCCGGGCAATAATCTGGGCCTGGGTTTGGCTATCTTCCAGAATTAAGGCCGTCGGGGTTCCCTTGGTCATTATTATATAACCCTGTACGATCGCGCCGCAGTGCAATCGTTTTCAAATTAGGCATGGAACTTTAAAATTTGGTGAAACACCCGCTGCGTGTGGCACTCTACTGTAAGCTGGGCAACGCTTTGCGGTACTATCGGGCATAGCGGAAAGCGGTGAATAAAGTCTTTCATATCGACAATTAACCAAGCGCCTGGGACACTTTCTGCAAATGGCAGGCGATCCTCATGGCCCTCGATTCAACGGATACAGACACGCGCGCGGCCGTTAAGGCGGAGCGAAAGTCGAAAAAGGCCGAGCGCCGCGCCAAACAACGCGCGCTTAATCCGTTGCGAGCGGAAAAGATGCACAAGGCCCGCGTGGCCGACCCAATCATACCTGCTCGCAACGATGAGCTGCCGGCCTTGAATATCGGCTGTTCCGGCTGGTTTTACTGGGATTGGAAAGGTACCTTCTACCCGCAGCAAATGCCGACCAGCCAGTGGTTCGCCCACTACGCCGAAACCTTCGCCACGGTCGAACTCAACGCGCCCTTTTATGCCTGGCCGACGATCGCCAACGTCAAGTCGTGGCTGAAGCAGGTCGGCGACACGCCCTTTGTCTATACAGTCAAGGTTCCGGAGCTCATCACCCACGTCGAGCGCTTCGAGGGCACGGCCGGCCTGGTCGAAGATTTCGGCTATGTCGCCGACCTCCTTGGGCCGCGCATGGGGTGCTTCCTGTACCAATTGCCGCCCAGTTACGACTATGCGCGCGAACGGCTGGCCAATATCCTGAAACAGTTGCAGCCTGGTCGGCGCAATGTCGTCGAGTTCCGCCACGCGTCGTGGTGGAACGAAGAGGTCTATGCGGCTTTTCGTGATGCGGGCGCGATCTTCTGCGCCTGTTCGGCGCCCGGCCTGCCGGACGACCTGGTCCGCACCCACGACGAAATCTATGTCCGCTTTCACGGTCCGGAAAAGTGGTACCGATACGACTATTCCGACGCTGAACTCACCACCTGGGCGGCACGTATCCGCGATAGTGGCGCCAAGCGCCTCTGGATCTATTTCAATAACGACTATGGTGCCAACGCGGTACGCAATGCTTTGAAATTGCGCGAACTTCTGACCTAACTGTCCTGCTTGTCCTCTTTGAGGATGCCTTCCAATTCCTCGCGCCGCAACTTGGCGAAATTGACCATCTCCGGCTCATTCTCGAAGAACTCGAACGACTTGCGCAAGGTGGCGATGTCGTGCGCCAGGAAGGTCTCGGCCTTCTTCTGCATCTCGGCGGCATCGCGCCCCAGCGCCTCCATGGCTTCGCGCCCGACGGCCAGCGAGGCGTCAAGCAGTTCGCGATGGTAACTGTCGACGCCGGCCTTGTAGAGGTCGTAGGCATGGCGGCGGTTGCGCGCCCGGGCGATGACACGCAGGTTTTTGAAGTGCTGCTTGCACAGGCGCACGATTTCGACCGCCGCATCGGCGTCGTCGACCGCGACGATCAGCAGGCGCGCTTCGTCTGCCCCCGCCGAACGCAGCAGATCAACCCGCGTGGCGTCGCCGAAATAGGCCTTGAAGCCGAAGCGGCGCAGGGCCTCGACCTGGTCCGGGTTCTTTTCGAGTACGGTGACGGGAACACCCTGGGCCATGATGAAACGGCCGGTGATCTGGCCGAAGCGGCCGAAGCCGGTGATGATGACCGTATTGTGCTCGTCGATGGTGTCGTAGTCTTGTGTGGGCAAGGTGCTCATGAACCGGCTTTGGGCATAACGGCTATAGAACATGACCAGGATCGGCGTCGCGGCGATGGAGATGGCGACCAGCAGGATCAGGAATTTCTGCGTCTCCGCATCGATCAGGTTCAGCCCTCCGATCAGTTGCAATAGGACGAAGGCGAACTCCCCGCCCTGCGCCAACCCGATCGCCAGGCCCAAGCCCAGCAGCCCCTTGACGCCGAAGCGGTCACCCAAGGCGAACAGGATCAGTCCCTTTACGGCCATGAGCAGCACCAGCGACCCTATCATGCCCAGCGGATGGCGCCACAAGACGGTGAAATCCATGGCCATGCCGACCGATATGAAGAACAGGCCCAACAACAGGCCCTTGAAGGGCTCGATGTCGGTTTCGATGGTGCGGCGGTATTCCGAATTGGCCAGAACCACGCCGGCGATAAAGGCGCCCAAGGTCGGCGACACGCCGACACACTCCATCAGCACGGTCACCCCGATGACAATGGCCAGCGAGGTTGCGGTAAAAACCTCGCGCAGGTTCGACTTGGCGATGACCTGGAAGACGTAGCGCGAGGCGTAGCGACCGGCCAGGATCACCGCGGCGACGACCGCGACGATCACGATGGGCTTCAGCCAGGCCGGCCAGGCGGCGATAAGGCTATGGTCCGCCGGCGCCGCGCCCGCGCCCAGCAACGGAATGATGATCAGGATCGGGATGACCGAAATATCCTGGAACAGCAGGATGGCGAACGAGGTCTCGCCGACCAGCGAGTGGGTCAGGTTGCGTTCGTTGAGCATCTGCATGACCAGCGCCGTCGACGACATGGCGAGTGCCATGCCGACGGCCAGCGAGCCTTGCCAGGTATGGCCCAGGGCCATACCGGCGACCATCAAGACCAGCGAGGTCACCGTCACCTGGGCGCTGCCCAGCCCGACGATCGCCCGGCGCATCCGCCACAGCACCGCCGGCTCCAGCTCCATGCCGATCAGGAACATCATCATGATGACGCCGATTTCGGCGACCTGGGCCACCTTGTCCGTCTGCGAAATCAGGGACAGGCCGTAGGGCCCGATGATGACGCCGGCGACCAGGTAGCCGAGCACGGGGCCCAGCCGAAAGCGCTGCGCCGCCGGCACGACCAGGCAGCCGGCCACCAGCAGGACAAAGATATTCAGCAGCAGATGAAGGTCCATTGCGCTTCCAGCGACCATTGCGCCGCGAATCCGGCGCCTGTAAGGTCGGTCAACACCATAAACAGGGACAGGACGATGACAAGGTTAGCCACGTTGATTTTGCTGGCGTTTGCCGCGACCGCCGTGAATTCAGGCCAGGCCTGGGCCGGTGATGTCCCCGACGGCTACCGCCTGGTCTGGTCGGACGGCTTCAATAAGGGAACCCTGCCCGATCCCGCGAAATGGAGCTACGACACCGACTGGAACAAGAAAGGCTGGTTCAACCATGAGGCCGAGTATTATGCCGCGGCCCGCCCGGAAAACAGCCGCATCGAAAACGGCAAGCTGATCATCGAGGCGCGCAAGGAAGACCTGTCGTCCCTGCCCGACTGGGGCGGTCAGCACTATAGCTCGGCGCGCCTGGTGACGCGCGGCCACGCTCAATGGACCTACGGTTTCTTCGATATCCGCGCCAAGCTGCCGTGCGGGCTTGGCCAATGGCCGGCGATCTGGCTGCTCGGTACCGGTCAATGGCCGAATACCGGCGAAATCGACACCATGGAAGAGGTCGGGTTCCAGCCGACAACGATCTATGGCACCCTGCATTCGCTGCACACCGAGACGGGCAATGACAAGGTGCATGAAGGCAGTTCGGTCCAGGTCGCCGATCTTTGCCAGGCGTTCCACGACTATGAAACCGACTGGCGCGCCGACGGCATCACCTTCCTGGTCGACGGCAAGCCCTTCTATCATCTCGACCGTCCGGCCGACGCCAATCAACAAAACTGGCCTTTCGACGGGCCGGAATATCTGATCCTCAACCTGGCGATCGGCGGCGACTGGGGCGGCCAGAAGGGCATCGACGATACCGCCCTGCCCGCCCGCATGGAGGTCGAATATGTCCGGGTCTATCAGAAGCCCTAAGGCGGCTTGACAGACCTGGGAAAAGCCGCACAGTTGGTCAATGCCTGCAAATATTCAGCTTGCGGACGATGTTCCCGCGTTCGAATACCACACGGGCCGCTCCCCCCTGGTGATCGCGGCGCCGCACGTCGGCACCCATATCCCTGCGGACATCGCCGCGGCCATGACGGCGACCGGGCTTGCCGTCGGCGAGACCGACTACCACGTCCATCGCCTGTTCGACTTTGCCCTCGACCTTGACGCCAGCACACTGTGGGCGACGCATTCGCGCTATGTCGTCGACCTCAATCGCGATCCCGAGAGCCGCGCCCTTTATCCCGGCAAGTTCGAAACCGCCCTGTGCCCGCTCAGCGACTTCGATCACAATGGCCTGTATCAAGAGGGCGTCGCACCCGATGACGCCGAGATCAAGCGCCGCCGCGAGGCCTATTGGCAGCCTTATCATGCCCAGTTGCGCACAATCCTCGACGCCACCCGTGCCGCGCACGGCTATGCCCTGCTGATCGACGCCCATTCGATCCGGCCGGAAATTCCGTCCCTGTTCGACGGCCGCCTGCCCGACCTCAATTTCGGCATGAATGACGGCCGTACGGCTTCGACGGCTTTGCGCGAGACGGTACACCATTGGGGGGATAGCCAGGACGCCTATAGCTTCGTCATAGACGGTCGCTTCAAGGGCGGCCACACGACGCGCCACTACGGCCGGCCGGCCACCGGCATCCACGCCTTGCAGATCGAAATAGTTCAGGACCGCTACTTGAACATGGCGTCGCCCCACCTGTATGACGACGCCGTCGCTGCCCCCTTGAGCCATGCCTTGCGGCCGCTGGTCGAGCGCCTGTTGGCGGCGCTATCACAGACTTAAAGGCCCTGCATGACCGACGCCCTTTCTTCCCGCGGGAATATTATCGATGGCGCGGCCTACGCTGCGCGACTTCGGGAGCGCTTGGCCACTTACGTTTCCGAACTGCGGGAAACGACCGGCAAGACGCCGGGCCTGACCGTGGTCATCATAGGCCAAGACCCGGCCAGCCAGGTCTATGTCCGCATGAAGGGCGAGCAGACCCAGGCGATCGGCATGCAGTCGAACACCATTCGCTTGCCCGAGACCACCGCCGAAGACGAATTGCTGGCCCTGGTCGACCAGTTGAACCATGACCCGTCGGTCAACGGCATCCTGGTGCAATTGCCCCTGCCGCCGCACATGTCATCGCTGAAGGTCATCGACGCCATCCATCCCGACAAGGACGTCGACGGCTTTCACGTCGAAAGCGTCGGCCGGCTCAGTGTCGGCCTGCCGGGCCTGGTGTCGTGCACGCCGCTCGGCTGCCTGATGCTGCTGAAGGATGTCGCGGCGACCTACGGCGATATGCTCGCCGGCAAAAATGCCGTCGTCGTCGGCCGCTCGAACATCGTCGGCAAACCGATGGCGCAATTGCTGCTGGCCCAGGACTGCACGGTCACCGTCGCCCACTCCAAGACGCGTCATCTCAAAGAGCTGTGCCTCGGCGCCGATATCCTGGTCGCCGCCATCGGCCGCAAGCAGTTCATCAAGGGCGATTGGGTTCGTGACGGCGCCTATGTCATCGACGTCGGCATGAACCGCGAGATGATCGACGGCAAGCAAAAGCTGTTCGGCGACGTCGAGTTTGAGGCGGCCAAGGCGCGGGCACTTGCCATCACCCCGGTGCCCAAGGGCGTCGGTCCGATGACGATCGCCTGCCTGCTCAGCAATACACTCAAGGCCTTTTGCTTGCAGAACGGCACGGCTGTCCCGGAGGGCTTGTAATGAGCGGTGTGGTTATCATCGGCGCCGGTCACGCCGGCGGATCGGCGGCGGGGTTTCTGCGGCAATATGGCTTTAGCGGCGACATCACCCTGATCGGCGCCGAGCCCTACTTGCCCTACCAGCGGCCGCCCCTGTCCAAGGCCTGGCTGAAGGGCGAGGCCGCGTTGGACGACCTCTACCTGCGCAGCGAAACCTTCTATCCGGACCAGTCGATCGCCACACGGCTGGAGACGCGCTGCGACGCCATCGACATCGATGGTCACACGGTGGTATTGCCCGGCGGTGAGCGCCTGGCCTACGATCATTTGATCCTGGCCACCGGTTCCAAGGCGCGGCCTTGTGCGATCAAAGGCGCCGGCCACGTGCCGCATCATCTTTTGCGAACGCTGGATGACGCCGAGACACTCAAAAGCGCGCTGACACAGGGTAAGCGCATCGGCCTGATCGGCGCCGGTTATGTCGGGCTCGAGGTTGCCGCATCCGCGCGCAAGCTGGGCTGTGAACTCACGGTCTTCGAACGCGAGGCCCGCATCCTGTCGCGCGTCGCCTCTGCGCAGCTATCGGACTTTTTCACGCGCATCCACACGGACCGCGGGGTCAACATCATCACCCAGGCGATGATCACCGAACTGTCACTGGGCAATGGCGACACCAAGCGCGTTCATCTCGGCGACGGTGGGGTCCACGAGTTCGATCTGATCCTGATCGGCATCGGCGCCCTGCCGGCCGACGATCTGGCCCAGGCGGCGGGCCTGACTTGCCTGAATGGCATTGTCGTTGACGATCAGGCGCGAACGAGTTCGCCCGACGTCTTCGCGATCGGTGACGTCACTTCGCGCACCCTGCCCTTCTACGACGGCCGCTTTCGCCTGGAGAGCGTGCCCAATGCACTGGAACAGGCCAAGCAGGCGGCCGCGGCCATCACCGGCTATCGCGCGCCCATCGTCGAAGCGCCATGGTTCTGGTCCGACCAGTACGAGTTCAAGCTGCAAATCGCCGGTCTGCTGCAGCCCGATACCCACGCCGTGCTGCGCGGCGATCCGGCCAGCTGGGCGTTTTCGATCTTCCATCTCGACGCGCAGAGCCGCCTTCGCGCCGTGGAAAGCGCCAACCGCCCCGCCGATTTCATGGCCGCCAAGCTGCTGATCGCCAAGGGCGTGGTGCTTGACGAGGCGGTGGTCGCCGACGGAGACGCCTCGTTGAAGCCGTTCCTGGCCGGTTAGCCGTACGTCCCGCATCGCAATAATTTGAACGTGACAAGCCCCTCGGAATGCGCCTAAGGAAGGCCATCTTCCGACACTCGGAGCGCAATGCATGAGCCCTTCCTCAAAGGTCTTCACAGACGCCAAAACGGCCCTGGAGGGGCTGGTGTTCGACAATATGACGGTGATGTCCGGGGGCTTCGGCCTGTGCGGCATCCCGGAAAACCTGATCGCCGCCCTGCGCGACAGCGGCGTTGCGGGGATCACGGTTATCTCCAACAATGCCGGCGTCGACGGCTTCGGCCTGGGCCAGCTTCTGGAGACCCGCCAGATCCGCAAGATGATCAGTTCCTATGTCGGTGAGAACAAGGAATTCGAACGGCAATACCTGGCCGGCGAGTTGGAACTTGAGTTCAATCCGCAAGGCACCCTGGCTGAGCGCATCCGCGCCGGCGGCGCCGGCATTCCGGGCTTCTATACCGCGACCGGCGTCGGCACGCTGGTGGCCGAATGCAAGGAAATCAAGCGTTTCGGCGATCGCGACTATGTGCTGGAAACGGGCTTGGTCGCCGACCTGTCGATCGTCAAGGCGTGGAAGGGCGATGCCCGCGGCAATTTGATCTATCGCGAGACGGCGCGCAATTTCAACCCGATGATGGCGACGGCCGGCAAGGTCTGCATCGTCGAGGTCGAGGAAATCGTTCCGGTCGGCTCGCTCGATCCCGACCATATCCACACGCCCGGCATCTATGTCGACCGCATCGTGCAGGCGACGTTCGAAAAGCGCATCGAACAACGCACGGTCCGTCACCGCGAAGCCGCCCCCGCCACCACCGGTTCGGAGAACTGATCATGCCCTGGACACGTGAGCAATTGGCGGAACGCGCCTCGAAGGAACTGAAGGACGGATTCTACGTCAATCTCGGCATCGGCATCCCGACGCTTGTCGCCAACTACATCCCCGAGCACATGACCGTCACCTTCCAGTCGGAAAACGGCATGCTGGGCATGGGCCCCTTCCCCTATGACGACGAGGTCGACCCCGACCTGATCAATGCCGGCAAGCAGACGGTGACCGCCCTTCCGGAGACGGCCTTCTTTTCGTCGTCGGACAGCTTCGCCATGATCCGCGGCGGCCATATCGATCTGACAATCCTGGGCGCCATGGAAGTGGCGGAAAACGGCGACATCGCCAACTGGATGATCCCGGGCAAGCTGGTCAAGGGCATGGGCGGCGCCATGGACCTGGTCGCCGGCGTCAAGAAGGTCGTCGTCGTCATGGAGCACGCCAACAAGGCGGGCGAATCCAAGGTGCTGAAGGCCTGCACCCTGCCGCTGACCGGCACCAAGGTGGTCAATCTGATCATCTCGACGCTGGGTGTTTTCGAGGTCAAGCCCGACGGTTCGGGTCTGGTCCTGGTCGAACTGGCCCCCGACGTCACGCTCGAAGAAATCGCGTCGAAAACTCAGGCGAAATACGAAGTCGCACTGAGGTAGTCACGCTGGTTTGCGTTTGGCTAGCGACGCAAGGATTTTTGCGACGAAAAGCACGAAAAGACAAAAAATACGAACGAAGTGAGCGATACCGTGTTCCGCGCGAAGCGATTCAATAGAGGCGCTTCGCCCGGAACAGGGCCGCTTTATCTTTTTCGTCTTTCTTGCTTTTCGTCGCTAAAAAATCTTACTTCGCGACGGGCACCTGGCCGGGCGACGGATTTCTCACGGCGTCGTTGCCTGTGGCGATCGTCTCCTGGCTGAAGTCGATCAGCCCCATGACCGCTGTCGTCATCGCCTTGTTATAGGCTTCGACCATGTCCCGCATATTGTTGTTCGCCACGCCGATATCGGCCGTCACATAGCGTTGGCCGACAATGGCGTGGTCGGACAGACGGATCATCCGCGCATCCATGTCGACCGCGACCATGGCCTTGCCATGATGATAGTCCGTCTCGAACTTGCGCACATTGAGTTCCAGACGGAAGTTGGCCATGCCCTGGCCGTGCGATTCAATCTGCAAGCCGCGACCGCCACGCGCGAAGCCGTCACTGACCGCCTCGTTGAATAGGACCTGCGCCGGCACCGCCCACCGCGAGTCGGCGACGTAGCTGAGTTGGTTGTTTTCCGACGTCAGCACGCGATCGCCGGCCGAAGCCTGCGGGAAGGCGACAACGTTCATCGCCATCGGGATCGGCGTCGGCGACAACGGTGCCTGGCTCACATCGCCGTCCTTGCCCAGGCTCGCCGGATCATAGCTGAAGCGATAGAGCTGGACCGGCTTTTCCTTGGGCAGCAGGGTTACGCAGCCCCCCAAGGACAGCGCCGCGGCAAGCCCGAAAACGGCCAGAGTCTTCATCATAACGGGCCTCATTGGCTCACCTTTCGTTCGCGGTCGACGGGTTTGTTGAGCAGGCCTTGCGGACTTTGCTGCGCCTGGTCGACCAGCAGCTTCAGCGAGGCCGACGCTTCGTCGAGATTGCGTAGCGACTCGGTCAGTTCCGGCAGGGTCGTGCTGTTGATCTGGTTGGTCGGCTTTTCGATGGCTTCGGTCAGCTTGCTGACATTGTCGGCGGCGTTGCCGAGCTTGATCGCCGCGGCATTGATCGATTGCGCCGTCTCCGGCAGTTGCGTGCCTATGACCGTGTTGGAGGTGTTGGCGAGCTTGGTGACCGCATCGGCCGCCTGGCCGGCGCTGATGATCGCCTCGTGTGTGTCGTCAAGCAGTTGCTCGCGGCTCTTCAGGTCGGCGGTGATGTCACGGACATTGTCCAGCGTGTCGGAGAAGGACTGGATATTGTGGTCCGACAGCAGCCGGTTGACGCGGTTCAGGCTTTCATAGGTGTTTTCGATCACCGAGCCCGAGCCCGACAACAGCTTGGCCAGCGCGCTTTCCTCAGAGTGGATGACCGGCGGTGGGCCGTCGATCTGGCGCCGCAACAACGGTTCCCGCGCGGTGCCCGGCGAGATCTGCATGTAGAACAGGCCGGTAATGCCCTGCGGTTCGAGCGAAGCGACGGAATCGACACGCACCGGCGTCTTGCCGTCGATCTGGATTTCCGCGATCACCTGGCGCGTCGAGGCATTGCCCAGGCGCAGGCTGGTGACTTCGCCGACCTTGATGCCGTTGAAATGGACTTCGGCGCCCTTGGTCAGGCCGTCGATCGGCGTATCGAACTCGACGTCATAGGTCGAGAACGAGTTGTTGAAGTCGAACCGAATGAACCAGAAGGTAAACGCCAACAGGCCGAGCGCGACGATCAGCGTCACCAGGCCGACTAAGGCGTAATGGGCTTGACGTTCCATACTATCTGTCCTTGATCCGTCCGCGTGGGCCATGGAAATACTCATGGATCCAGGGATGGGTTGATTTTTCGAGTTCGGCCACCGAGGCCTTTTCCACGACATGCTTGTCAGCCAGCACGGCCACTTCGTCGCATATGGCGTAAAGACTGTCGAGGTCGTGGGTAATCATGAACACCGTCAGGTCCAGGCTGGAGGCCAGTTCCTTGATCAGGGTGTCGAAGGCCGCCGCCCCGATCGGGTCGAGACCGGCGGTCGGCTCGTCGAGGAACAACAGCTCCGCATCGAGCGCCAGGGCGCGCGCCAGGGCGGCGCGCTTGATCATGCCGCCGGACAGCTCCGAAGGCATCAGTTCGGCGGCCGACAAAGGCAGGCCGGCCAGGGACATCTTGAGCAGCGCGATGCCGCGCGCTTCGGCCGGCGTCAGGCGCGAAAACTCCAGCATCGGCGTCATGATGTTCTCAACCACGGTCAGGGCCGAGAACAGGGCCCCACTTTGGAACAACACACCGGTCTTGGCCTGGACCTGGCGGCGGACCGCGGCGGACGAGCGGGCGACATTGTGCCCAAACAAGAAGATGTCGCCGGCCGCCGGCTTTTGCAGGCCGAGGATCGAACGCAGCAGCACGGTCTTGCCGGCGCCGGAGCCGCCGACCACACCGAGGATTTCGCCCCGCGGCACGATCAGGTCGAGGTCCTGGTGGACGACGTTCTTGCCGAAACGGTTGGTCAGGCCCCGGATGACGATGGGGTCGGACGTCGTATCGTCGAGCGGGGGAATGGCGCGACGCTTGATCACAGGTTCATCTCCTGGAAGACGACCGCGAAGATGGCGTCGAACATGAAGATGAGAAAGATGGCGTGGACCACGGCGGTCGTCACCTGGCGGCCCAGCGAAATGACATCGCCCTTGACCGTCAGGCCGCGGCGGCAGCCGACCAGGGCGATGATGGCAGCAAAGATCGGCGTCTTGGCCAAGCCGACCCAGAAATGCTGGAACGGCACATTGTCGGCCATGCGCGCAACGAAGAATTGCGGCCCCAGGCCCAGGACGGTCCAGATGACCAGGGCCCCGCCCAGCAAGCCGGCCATGACACCCATGAAGGTAACCAGCGGCGTGGTGATGATCATGGCGAGCGTCCGCGGCAGGACCAGAGATTCATAGGGGTCGATATTCATGACCTCCATGGCGTCGATTTCCTGGTTCATCTTCATCGACCCGATTTCGGCGGCGAAGGAAGAGGCGCTGCGCCCAGCCAGCAGGACGGCCGTGACCACGGGCGCGAATTCACGCATCACGGCCACGCCGACCGTTTCGACCGCATAGATGGCGACGCCGAACTGCTGCAGTTCGATCACGCCGAGGAAGGCCAGAACCCCGCCGATAAAGGCATTGGTGACGACAACGATAGCGATGGCGTCGATGCCGGCGCGCTGCATGATATTGACCAGGGACGCCCAGCGCAGCCGCAACGGCGCGCCGATGGCGATCAAGGCCAGGGTGATGACGTGGCCCATGAAAATCAGATGGGCGGCGCCTTCCCGCCAGAAACCACCGGTCTTGCGGCCGATATCGACCAGTAGATAGAAGACCGGATGGTGCCAGAACCGGCGCGTTTCGGCCTTTTCGCGATGATAGCCGGAGATCTCCGGCGCGCGGGCGCTGACCAGGTCGTAGAGCCGCTGGTGCTTGGCGTCGTTCGGGAAGACGTCGCCGTCGACGTGGCCTTCGATCGCCGAGCGCAGGATAAAGGCGCC